>Ga0179593_1399007_pt1 | contig 10922 bp, 11 predicted proteins | sample CZODoug2_1_08_16_FD_185931 | JGI IMG/M metagenome (GOLD analysis project Ga0179593, IMG submission 185931) | Vadose zone soil fungal communities from Angelo Coast Range Reserve, California, USA - CZODoug2_1_08_16fungal (PacBio error correction) | ecosystem: Environmental > Terrestrial > Soil >...
TAACAGCGGAACACGATGTAGCGCAGGGAAAAAAAAAGATGGTGGAAACAAGGAGAAGGAGGAAGCATTAAAGGGGGCGAAGATCAAAGAATTGGACAAGTGGGGAAAGGAATACAAAGGTCATATACTTAAGTGTGTTGGCTCGCAAAACGCGACAATTAATACATAAAAAGGGGTATAGGAAGGAAATGCTTTGCAGGGTAATGGCCTTAGGACCTGTGGCAATCCCTTTTACCCAGAGGGACATATCAGAGCGCGCGATCCTTGCCAGCCAGGGGAAGAAAACCACTGCCAGTGTCAAAAATCATGCGGATGACGTTAGTAGTTACGCATGAGGAAAGTAGTCACGACGGACAGGCTTCTTGCAAAAATCACGATTTGTGAAGGGGGGGGAGGTTAGAAGTCAAAACGCTTAAGTCGTGCTGTTAAACTGCGAGACTGTGGGAAAAGGTTAGAGCATCTCTGTAGAAACATCCATTATCTTTGAAGATTGATAGAGAGGGAGAGGGGTGAGGAACCTGTCCAGAAAGTAAAAAAAAAAAAAGGACGCCGGCGGACTCGCGCTCCGTCGATCCGTTCGATATTTGTGGACAAGAAACCTTAAAGAGGAAAACTGTTGAAACAAAAACTACAACTCGCCCGGGTGAAAAAGGCTACGGAGCAGTGGCCGATCGAGGCCGCGATTCCTCTAATGGTAAAAGGGGGGGGGGGTCGATGGGGGTGGAGTGCGAAAAAGGGTTTCGTGGACAAATCATTTGGAAGGCCGTGCAGCGTGCTGGCGGCCGGCCCCTTTCCCTTGGAAAGGCCACTTTTGGAAGTGTGGGTCAACCTCGAAGGAAATGTATCTAAGAGGACTGAAGGATATGACGAGGGATGCTTCGTCGTGAGCACCGCGACCGAGGGGGCACAATCATGCGTGGGGGGAAAAGGTGAAAACAAAAGGAAGTGATCGTTAAAAATATAGTCCGAGGTCGGTGTCGCACGTGAACAAGGAAGCGAGGTGTTGGAACGTGATTTGGTGGGGAGGGGGGAGGAGATGAGGGCAGGATAAATTTTCCGAAGGGGGAGTTTGAAAGGAACTGGGGGAGTCAGGTCAAAAAAAAAAAAAAAACTTTTCCATGAGAAAAAGTATCGAAGTGGGGGGGAAAGGGGGGAACAAGGGCCCACAAACAATCTACTCATGTGATCATAAAGGCGAAGGGGGGAGAAAAAAAACACGCGAAGGATCGATGATGCCTTGTCGGGCTTCAAACAAAGGCAGACCAACCCTAGCGATACACACAGTGATCGGGGGAAAAGCTCCAGGGGGAAAGAGATGGTAATTATGACGGGCAAGCAAAAGAGGGGAACGCGTTCAGGGGGGAAGATTTTGAAGGTAAGGGGCACGACCAAGCAGAAATTCAGGCGAAAAGGGTAGGCAAGAAGGGGTAAAATTGTCCTTTGAGCCGGAGAAAAAAGAAGGTAGCCGGGTGGAGGAGTTGGGCAGTGGGGAAAAGAGGAATGGTCATAGGGGCAGAGGGAGGAAACTCCAATCTCGGGTTTTACACGAAAGCGTCGGAGAGCTGATGGAAGGGAGGAAAAACTCGCAAACGACAATTCACGGGTCCATTCAGAGGAGGGAACACCGGTAGAAAAAAAAAGGTCCGCTCTTGCGATATGATGGTGCTGTTTGAATAAAAAAAAAAAAATGAAAAATAACCGAAGAGGCAGGGGTCATCCTTGAGTTAAAGGGAAGCGAAATCGTCACAAGGCGCTAAGGTAAAGGCCAAATTATTGGGCGGATCCAAAAACGCCTGGGAGGAAGAGAGGAAAAGGGTAAAAAAGACCACAAAAATAAATATTCGAGGAAGAAGTGAAGAAACGGGACCTGTTTCTACTACATGAACAAAGGGTAACTAGAAAGGGGGGAGTGAACAAATGTCTGTTCAAAACAGCGTAGAAAGCAGGAGATGACGTATCAGGTTCAATAGAAAACGCATGATCCGTTTGGAAAGCGCTCCGCTAAAAGCGTGGTAAGCGGGGAATCGCAACAAGAACCGGGGGCGAGGAAGGACCTTGGGACAAACCGGAATAAAGTAAAAACTGGAGCGGGAATTTGAACAGGGGGGGCCCTGAAGGAAATGGTCACACTATCGGAACTCAACAACAACAACGGAATAAAAAAATATAAGAAAGGAAAAAGGGTAAACAAGAGCGGCATTTAAACAGGTGTCCCCCGGCCCGCATGGGAAGGCAGGCTGGGGGGGGGGGGGGGTGAAAAAACTGCTGAACGGTCGTGTTAAGGGAAATGCAAAAGCAAAAGCTGGCGCGGGGAAGTTAAGACCAGGAGCGTCTGGAGGTTACCCGAGACTCTCCTCTGCTAACGAGTGTGAACTGTAGAGGGTGGAACGAAAGGGAGGTAATAAGAATTCAAATTTAAGAAAAGACATGTTCGTCATCTTCGGAGTCGAAGACATCTGACAGAAGGGGCACTCAAACAAGTGGACATTGAGGCAGGCAGAGGGGGTTGGGGGGGGTCAAATGAACGCAAGAAGGGGGGGGGGGACGACATAGCGAAGTGACGATGTGAGATGGCGGTACTCCAAGAACAGGAGGAGGTAATGCGAGACAAACAGCCAAGAAGAGCTGAAAGGGACTCTAAAGGTTAAATGTCTAGGCCTGTCCGACTTTACAGGTAGGAGGAAAGCGGACGCGAATGTGGGGGGAAGGATCCAGCATCAGGTAGGAGAGGAAAATTTTGCGTGATATCCGGAAGGGCGGACCGCGATGCTGAAATTGGTCGTCAACGATAAAAAAAGTCATCACAAAGGCTACGAGGAAAAAAATCTTCACTAAAAAGGGAAATCCTGAAAAAGAACCTAAGGAGGACTTTGTAAGGGGCAAAAGCGAAAACTCAAATCAAACGCGAAAGCGCGTCATGAGGGGTGTGGAAGTTGTACAGAAGGACTCCTTCTTCTTCAAGAGCCAGAAAAAAAGATAAGGGGTTTGGCGGGGAGGGGGGGGGGCAGAGGACAAGGAACCCGATCGATATATCGACGTTGGAGGGAGACCACTCGGAAGGGGGGGTTATATCCCTGAGGGTAAAAGCTGTCCGAAAGGGAGGGGGCAGGGTGACCGGAGGAGGAGGGGGAAATATCTAAAAGAATGTCCAACAATCAACATTCGAAAAGGTCGAAACTGCAACGGACAGAGAGAAGCCAGAAAATTTGTGGGTCCAGAAAAAAACAACACCTACCAAAGAAAAGAGATAGCACCATCTTTCACCAAAAGAAAAAAAGTTATATTTTAAACGCCAAAGTGCCGTAATTGTTGAAAGAGAAAAAATGATGGGTTCCCAAAAATCGTCATACGCGTTGAGACAAAACGATCATCATCCGATAGGTCGGACGAAGCTGCAGGCACACCAGGGAAAAAACCCGAATTCAAGGGAAAGTGGGCACTACAAAACAAGACGAGGGAAAAGGTCAGGAAACATTGGCGGGGAGAAAAATGTATATCACGGAGAAAACAAGAAACCATAGCGCAGGAATCGCGCCTCGAAGAGAAAAAACGGGAGTCTGAAATTATTACAAACGGGAAAGAGGGGCGTTCAAAGTCAGGAGGGGGGCCTGAAAAAGAGAAAGGAGAGAGCTCTAGTCAGCGGAGGCGTAAATATGTTTACAGTCTTAGTTAATGGCACATAGTCTAAAGACAACCATCTCCACTGAAGATAATTAGGGGAGGGAAAAAAAAAATACAAGCCAACGCGAAAAAGTCAGGACAGAAAAACCAATGAACTTGCCGGTGAATAAAGGCTCAGAATTCCCACCAGGCCCCAGGAGGAAGGTCTTGGAAATAAGACGGCCGAGGAGCAATGCGTAAACGAAAAAGGAAAGAGCAGAAGGAGTGGGGTTCCCTGGGCAAGGTTCTAGTTGGCACCACGCACGACCTAAACGTGAAGGCGAGATCCGCGGCGGGGGAAACGTGCGGGAAGGACACCCAAAAAGACCAAAATCAGAAAGGGGGTCTTCAGGAAGATGGAGGGGGAGGGTCAGGCGCGTGTCGCGCACAAAACTGAATGTATTTGCACGCAGGAAGGGGGGTACCTTTACCAAACAAAGTAGGGGGTTTGAAGAAAGATCGGAAAGGGGGTAAAGGAAGCGATCTTTGTTAACATAAGGGGCGTTACCGATGCGCGATCGTGTGGTCGTGCGCTGGGAAAAAGGGAAGAGGATCATCAACAACAAACAACAAGGAAGAGGGGGGGGGGGGGGAGAGATAGGGGGGAAAGGTAAAAAAAAATGTGAGGGATACTGTCCAGGACCAGGATTGGAAAACAGCGAAAAGGGGGAAGTGGCCGGGGCAAATTTCGATCTGGGCGCAAAGATAAAAGAAAAAAAGGTTCAAAGAAAAAAGCCATATCCTGGCGGGTTGTGGACTACATCGCGACAATGCAAGCAAAAGGGGAAATAGTCCGAAAGGGGAGGGTGGCGCTTGATGGCCGGAAAGGAAAAGGGAAAGCCAAGGTTACCAGAGGGGAGGCGGGGGCCAAGAGAAGGAGAGGGAAAAAAGGGATCAGGGGTAAAAGGAAAAAGGCCAACCAATTAACAAAAAAAATAGGGCACCTGATGGACTTGAAGAAAGGGAGGGGCTAAATTCTGATAGGAAGCTGACATTAAGTAAAGGGGGAGACAATGGGGGGAATGGGAAGAGTAAATACTGCCTCAACGGTCATGGGGGGGTGCGGGGCATCGAAATCGAAGGGGTCTCCGCTCAAAAAAATTCCATGGGAGTGCTCATCAGGAAGATCGTCATAGTGCTAACCGGCCAACGTAACTCATGAAAAAGACAGGATACGCGAGCGAGCTACTTGCGGGGGAAGAAAGGACAAGCAATGGAAACTTTCACTCTCACAGCGAACGGGAAACCGCTCTTACGCGCGTGCCCGTCGGCGCTGAAAGCTCTCTCCGTGGGGAATCTATTGGGTTTAGAGGGGGGAAGGACCGTCCGAAAGTCGGAGGGGGGGAGGAAAAAAGTTTTCAAGAACGGTGCAGAGGGCGCTGTTCGTGTCCCTTTTCCAGTGAGGGAGGGCTGTGTTCAAAAAGGGGGGGTCAAAGTCTAGCTCTGGCGGAGGCCGCTGCGTCCCGAGACGGAGGGACCTTGGCTGGAGGAGCCACGGCAGCGAACAAGGAAACAAAGCATGATTTGGAAGGGCCAAAACAACCGTCCGGCGAAGAGTTTCCAAAATTAAATGTCAAGCTTGGGGGACGCTGGTGAGCGCAGAGAGAGGAGGGAGGGAGGAGCAGGGTTTGACAAAAGAGGTCTGGCGGGACAAAAAAGTTTTCCAATGTTGATGTGGACAAGCGAGCTGCGGGCCAAACGCAGGAAAACACGAGGAGAAGGAAAAAGTTGCCGACGAAAAAGAAGGAGTAATAAAACAGAAAGGGGGAAGAAAAACCACGGCGGGAGATAAGCGAGAGGACTTTGGTGCGCGTGCCAACGGCCCACTATCTCCGAAACACACGAGGTCATAGTTGGGAAGAGGGCAGAGAGAAAGGCAAATGAGAACCAACCTCAATTGGGGGAAACAGGGGGGCGAGGTTTAAGATTGGGGAAGAGGCTCGGCAGAAGAACAGCGATATGAGGCTTCCCGGAGGCCTTTGGGGGAAAAAGGCCGATCTAACAAACAAAAAAGGGGAGAATGGAAAGGAGGGGGTGGCAGGAGGTTGTAAAGAAAAAGAGGAGAGCGTTCAGCGGCCCGGAGTTAACGCCAAGATGGACCAGAAAAAGCTAAACGAATCGGACAATGGGGAAAAAAAAAACAATAGCAGGCGAAATATCGCCAGCGCTCGCTTGACCACTGGGCCGAAGGAACCTGGCTACTCGCACTCGGGAAAATTGGGGGGAGACGTAGAAACCGCCTCTGCGGGTCAGCCGGGCAGTACCGCAGCGACAGGAGGGTCCCGGAGCAGAGGGTCGACAAAGTATGTTCGGAGAAAAAAAAGACGCAGAAGTTTCTTATCAAGGTACACAGTGAAAAAACAAGCTGAGGGGGGGATGGGAGGGTGACCGAAGGGAGGGAAACAGGAATGTTCGAACTAATCCATGAGGGTCTCATCCTTTCTTAAAAGTTGAGAAATTTCAAGAAAAGTTAGGAGAGGGGAAAGGGAAGATCAGTGGCAAATATCCAACCCATGAATACACTTGACGAACATTTTCCGGGCGCTAGTGGGGAATTGGCGGTTCACAGTAGGGGGGGGAACTAACGACCATGGAAGCAGGACGTGGGAACCAACCACCGACAGAAGGATTGGGCGAAGTCCGGTGACAAATGTTGGGGTGTCCAAGCATTCATTGGAAAACACTATATCGACTAAAAAACAAAAATGATTGGATTTTCAACATAGAGAAGACTGGGGGAAGCTGACGGAAGAACAATTTGTCCCCCGATGCAGATGGAGGGCGGGTTGGTTGCCAAGAGGGAGTCATCTCGTTCGTTCTTTGGAGGAAGGAAACTAGAAACCAAAAGAAGGAAGGCAGGGGGGAAAAAGGGTAGCGGGGGAATTGACATGCGTGGCTATTGAAAACGATCGTAAGCCCTGCAGGCAAACCTGGTTGGGGGGGACGGGGGCATGGTGAAGAAAAATGGCAGGAGTGGGCCACCGTATGTAGAAGACACAGGAATGTTCTGATGTCGATGGGAAAGTCAGGGCATAGGGAAACCCAAGTGGGGTGAAAAGGAAGCAAGCCAGGAGGGGTTATCAAAATGGGTGGGACGACATAGAAAAGTACTTGACTGAGGTCGCTTCTTGAAGGGAAACCGCAGGGGGGGGGGGGGGGGGGGGGGGGGGGGGGGGGGGGTGGGGGGGGGGGGGGTTTGTGGGGGGGGGGGGGGGGGGGGGGGGGGGGGGGGGGTGTGGGGGGGGGGGGGGGGGAGGGGGGGGGGGGGTTTGGGGGGGGGGGGTGGGGGGGGGGGGTGTTTGGGGGTGGGTGGAGGGGGGGGGGGGGTTGTGGGGGGGGGGGGGGGTGGTTGGGGGTGGGGGTGTGGGGGGGGGGGGGGGGGGGGGGGGGGGGTGTGGTGGTGGGGGGGGGGGGGGGGTGGGGGGGTGTGGGGGGTGGGGGTGGGGTGGTGGGGGGGGGGGGGGGGAGGGGGTGGTTGGGGGTGGGGGGGGGTGTTTGGGGGGGGGGGGGGTGGGGGGGGGGGTGGGGTGTTGGGGGTTTGGGTTTGGGGGGACACAGCAAAGATGCGGTATGCGAGCAAACACCGCCCCTACGAGAGGATCATCTGAATTACTACAGGAAAGAACGCTGACGGACGAAGTTTAGGAAATAGCGCGGCGGCATTTTTAAAGAGTGCTCCTAAGCGGGTCGGTCTTAGCTCTAGGGGGGGGGGATGAAGAAAAAAAAAAGGAACTCGCTCTCGTAAGGGGGGAGGACCTCGCCCTAAAAACTCACAAAAGGCTCGATTGAGGCTACGGCTCAAAGGGAAGAAGGAAGCACGGCATAGCGGGCGGAAAAAATGGGGTGATGTAAGGAAGAGAGAACGGCCCAAATCTTCCACGCGAACGAGCAAAGTGGGGAAAGTGGACCTGCAGGATCCGGAACTCGACCACTCTCGTCCAAAGAAAAAAGTGTGTTGATCAGGGGGAAAGTAACGCCGAAAAAGCCGAGAGGGATGAAAAGAGGACGTTGGTCTGCCAAAAAAGGCGCCAGTGATGATATCCAAGTTTCGTGAAATTTGTCCGGTGCTGTAAAACGAAGGTTGACCAGGGACGGGAGAGTAACCTATCTACGAAGTGGCCAACACACAGAGAAAAAAAGTTCTCGGAAGGGACAGCCAGAGGGGAAAAAAAGAAAGAAAGGAACGACACAAAATCCAAAAAGGGAGAAGCTCAAAAAGAAAAGGGAAAAAAGCGCGACGGAATTGGGACGCCTTCGCCTTGTTGAACGCGCCCAAATAGGAGGAAATCTGACTAGGGGGAAAACTCAAAGAAGGCAGCCATCAGGAGCGGAAAAAAAAATCAGTATCGAAAGAAGATAAAGGAGACATTGAAAACGACTTCAAGTAAAAGGGGCACTAACATCTAAGGAGCTGCCAGAAATAAAAAGGAGGCGAAAAACGGGGGCGTACACATAACAGCCGGAAAAAAGAACGGCAGGCGATCTCAGCACAACTCGAATAAAGCAAAGGCACGAGGAGACTGGCGCACGGTAGGGAGGTGGGAGAGGTAAATTTGAAAGTCAGGTGAGGGGGTATCGTCACAAAACAGACACAGTCAGCTCTGCTGGGAAGGGCCGATCGTACTGATGGGGGGCGGTCGGCCGGTTCGCAAAAGCGACTAGCTAAAAGATCAAAAAGGAAGAAGGGGGAATGGGGATTATAAACTCAAAAAAAAGTCTGAAAGGCGGAATCACAGCACCAAATGACTCCCGGTGAGCCAGGCGCCACTGGGGACACCCGTCCACCATTAAGGAAATTGGAGGGAAAAGCCACGGGTAACGGTTGGCGGAGAAGGAATCTAATAGGAACTAAACCTCACGTCCATCGGCATATTTGTGAAAGGTGAGGTTCGAGTGTAAAAAAAGAAAAAGACATCGGAGTCGAGGAATCCGAGAGAAAGTGGTAAACGGTGGAAACGTTCCCGCAAAGCAACCAGCGAAAAAAGTCTGAATAGCGGGGGGAGTGGGGCTGCAAGGTCTAAGGGGGCGAAACAACACTGCAGAATAGGGGGACAAAAAGGGAAAAAATTGCAACAAGTTGGCAATTACTTGATATGGCGCCGGAATTGAACCGAACTATCTTTAAGGGGCGGGAACAATATGGAGGAATGGAAGAGAGGTTTTGCTCAGCTGGGGGAAATCTCAACAACCACGTGAAGGTAGGAAGAATCGGTAAGACCGCGCTAAAACAAAAAGGAGCGCACGTGCAACGCCCTATTGACATCTCCCCTATAGTTGCAGGGGGAGGGAGATACGTGCGCAGATCACTTGGAAACGGTTGACAAGATAAAGGGCGGAACCGTTGGTGCAGGAGAACAGGGTATCTACAATTGAAGAAACCAATATATAAGAAACGCGGGTCATTTGGAAGGGGGACTTATACCAGGTTGATCCGCCAGCGCGCTGAGGAAGCCGTCTCGAGTCTGTCTGCCTGGAAAAGAGGAAAAAAAAGGCAACACAGTGCCAAAAAAAACTTAGAAGGGAGGGGAAAGAAAGTTGTTACGCCGAGAACATAGACAGTCTCGTATGAGGGCAACCATGTAATCGGGGGTGCATGGGAGGGAGGGGAGGAATGTGCGAAATCGTAGTAATGGTGTTGAGTGTCCTCCTGGATGCAACGGGTCGCCGGCGCTCAGAGGGACGTAAATCAACTTCGAATTATCGTTGCTCGGCGGTCGGGGCGATCAGGGCTCTTTGGCTGAAGAAAGAAAGAAAATACAAGGGACCGAAATAAGGAGTCGCTGGAATCTTGGAGTAGGTGTGACCGAATACACCGGAACCGAGGGAAACGTTCACGCTCATCGCCCGGGGTACAGCCGCGAGAAAGAAGAAGGGGGAAGAGGAAAAGGGGGGGGGAGAAAACGAGATTGGGTTTCGTGGTTGAAAAGGAAGGGAGATCCTGGTCATGTACTCAGGGGTCATGAACACGGGTGCAGCCTGAGCTGGGTTCGGAAACAGGGAAAGGAAGTCGGTTTGTCAAAAGGGGAGGACGATTAAGGACGGCGAGAAGGGGGATTCCCCTATCCGATCGGATGGGATGCCGTACGTGAAAAGGATCAGAACATGGAAAAATAATAGTTTAGGAAGGGGTCAAAAGAAAAAGGAAGGGGGAACGGAAGAACTATAGGGGACGGGCACTGAGGGGTACGCAGGGGGGGCGCCTAGAGCGCTGGATGTGGGGTCGTAAATCGTGGGGAATTCTCAGCGGGCTGTCCGGAAGGAAGGTGGGGGAATAGTTTTGATGTGGGACAGGCGAGCCAAAATCGTCAATGCGCAGACGAAAACTTATCTAGAATGAACAGTGCCGGCAAACTAAAACATGGATTCATAAAGGAGATGGTGGGCGCCATACACGGCGGATATCGGAAGGGGGGAGGGAGGGTAAAAGGCACCCAAAAGTAAGGGATCAAAAAAAGAGGGAGGTGGACTACAGAGGTCCAAAATAAAAAGTCCTGCAACAACTCAAAAGGGGGGACAGAGAGGGTAGAGGGGGAAAAGTGGGAGGAGAGGGGCCTCCAGGAAGAAATTCCAAAGAGGATTCCGGATGGCACTTATGCCGTTGGATCCGAGCGCAGAAAGTTGCACTGGGAGGGAAAAATTTGTGGGCCAGAAAGAACTATGAGATCGAGCAAGGTGTCCAGAAGAAGGAAAACTGCAAGGCAATTACGGAATGTACGAAAAAGAGGAGAGCTCCGGAAAAAGGTCGGGCAGAGATCCGGGAGAAGCAATTTCGGCGTGCCAGGAAATCTATGAAAAAAAGGGGACGTGGAAAAGAGGAGGTTGGATGACTAAAGAAGAAAAAAGACGAGCGGTAGACGGGCAGGTACAACCATGCAAAAAATCACAGGGGATATATTTCGTAAAAAAGTATGCCGGACTGAAACCAGAAAGGTCTGAGCAAGGTACAGGGAAATGCCCGCCTCTGAAGGAATGGATCGAAGCAGTGAGAACATCCTGTTTCGAAGAAAAGCAGCTGAGAGCAAGAAAAGGGAGGAAGTAATCACTGGAAAAAAAAAAAACGTAGACAGCAGTACTCGTACCGAAAATAGGGGAAAAGATCCCCCGCATTATCACGTGGAAAATCTCAATGAGGCGCAGGGAATAGGGGGGATCTTTCAGATCAACTAACGAACGCGAGAGCAGGCGGTACACCGCCGAATACTGAGAATCCGGGGGGAAAAAATGTTGCAACATGAAACATTCCTTCACAAAGGGGGCACCGG
>Ga0179593_1478286_pt1 | contig 10922 bp, 12 predicted proteins | sample CZODoug2_1_08_16_FD_185931 | JGI IMG/M metagenome (GOLD analysis project Ga0179593, IMG submission 185931) | Vadose zone soil fungal communities from Angelo Coast Range Reserve, California, USA - CZODoug2_1_08_16fungal (PacBio error correction) | ecosystem: Environmental > Terrestrial > Soil >...
AAAAGAGAGGTATAGATGATCAACCGAGGAAGACCAATGGACCGGCCTCGTACCAAGCCCTTCCGTGAACGGAAGGAAAAACTGGATCGCGTCCAACAGCTCAAGCTTCAAAAAGTGGGGACCAAGCCATCGTTCCAGATACGGTCCCAGAACTGGCCGACAGGGTACCGGATGTCAGCAAGGGGGAGAAGTTCGGGAGGAAAAAGAGAGGGGGAACCGGCAAACGGCCATAGCAAGTCAACAGGAACACGAAAACAGCAGTAAAAAACGAGTAAAAAAACTACAAGGTGGGCACGGCGGGCGTAAGAAAAAGCCCAGAACAAATGCAAAACCCTGGTGAAATGCTGTCCGGACGGGCGAAAAAAACCAAGGGAGTGAGGAGGGTACAGGGTAGAGGCCAAAAAGAAGTGCCAACGGGAGTGGCAACTCTCCGCGGCCAATGCACTTGGCAGAGTGCAGACAGGACGTCGCGTCAAACAGGGAATGAAGCAACGCCGTTTAAGAAAAAGGACACAACATCAGCAAGGGAGCCAAGAGCTGCCGGGAGTGAAGGCAGGGCCGTACAGGGAGGGAGCGAGCAAAGGCTTAAAAGAAAAATCGGCACCCCGATCTTCTGGCCGGAGAACGGAAAAACCTCCAGGGCGGAGACATAAAGTTCCGGGTCCGAAGGACGTCCATGGAGGGGAAAACAAAGCTCGCCTGCATAAAAAAGAGGCTCGGTGTCACAAGGAAGCCACACCGTTGCCAAGGAAGGGACATTAACCTTACCGATCACATCGGAGCCACGGGCTTTGTCGCGGCGAGTTAAAACGGCAATTTAACTGACACGGGAAAAGTCGAGATGTGGTCGTGTTTTGACGTTGAGGGGACCGGGCAGGCGGAGCAGGGGTCGGCGAACATAGAAAAAACTATTCTTTCGGGGGAACCCGAACAAAAGTCGAGAGAGTGAGGAGGGGCCTGGGGGCGTTGGCAATCGCGGCAACCGGTGCGATAAATGGGCAGGAGTGAACTCATGGTTACCAATAAAGGAAAATTCCGTACCAGGCCGGTCGAGACTAGCTAGAGAAGGAAAGGGGGGGACCGGTAAAGAAAAAAAAAAAGATCGGGAACCCCGTGAAACCAGAAATCCGACGGCAGAAGGACAAAATCGCCGTCGTCGATGATCGAGGAGGGGAAGGAAGAATTGGGGAGGTCAAGGAACCGATGTGTGCTGAAAAGGTTGTGAGGGGGAGCATCCGGAAGGGCCGGAAGGGGAAATCCACCAGAGGCAAATTGTTAATCCAACGGACAATACACTGAGGGTGAAACATCCCTCGTGGCACCACTATTAATCGGAAATCTATGCTAGATATAATTGGCAAAAAACAGAATCCTTTGCGCACAGATAAGGAACCAGAAACCAGAGTGTTGTTTACCTCAAAACCAGGTACACGTGTTCGAGAACACAAGGTATGGTCAACAAAAAAAACCCTCCATCTCTGGCGCGCAGGCTGAAAGTTTCAGTCCCGTAGACTAAAAGGGGAAAGAGAGAAGACTCAAAAAAAAAAAGGAGGAGCGGGGAGAGGATCTTGAACGGTAGATATCGAAAACGCAAATGGACGGGACTAAAAATGAAAGGGGAAAGTCTTTCCTCGCAAGGGGGGGTGGAAATAGCGCGGGGGAGCGGGAAAAAAACCAGGACTGTAACCGCTGTGTACGGTTCAGAAGAGTGCGAAGCCGCGAGATCCAGGTAATGGGGAGGAATCAACTCAAAGAGACTGGGAAAAGAGGGGGGGATTAACAATAGGGGGGGCACGCGGGGGCGACGGCACACATCTACTGGCCGTTTCTTACAAGTGAAAACCGGCAGGGCTGGCCGCGGAAATGCCTCTCTTAAATAAAAAAGACACAGGGTGCACATCCGATAAAGGAGAAGAAAAAATGAAGGGCACGAGGGTAGGGATCTGAGCTTGGTCAAATTCCTTCTCTCGAGATTGGGGCTTACCAATTCGTGCCAGCCGGGCGGCGCGCGAACACAAAAAAAGAGACTCCGGAAGGAAGGAAAAGTTTTAAAAGCTGACGAGCGTGCACTCCTTCGTGGGGGTCCCAGGGAAAGAGGAAAAAAATGAAAACCTCGATTGAAAGCCAGGCTAAGAAAGTAAGACTCCGAAGAGGTCAGCGGCGGGCGACACGAAGAGGGACGAGAAGCAAGACCTTGAAAAGTAGGCAACTCAAAGAACCGACCCATTATAGGGGAAAAAGGGGCCAAACTTCATTCGGGGGGGACCTGCACGCACTAGCAGTAGAAAACACGAAGTTGGCGAGGGGGCGCAGTTCCAGGATTCGACGAGTTTACGGGAACATCAAGGGCCACGGGGTTCGACTATTTAACACATATCAGAAGCATCGCTACTCATGTAAAACAGAATGGGAGCCCTTAGGAACGAGACCGGGGGGTTAGACCCCTAACATCGGGTTGGGCCGCACAAAAGGGGTGGACTCAGAAAAAAATAAATATCAAGTGGGGCCTTCTGTGGGTACGAAATCTCGCGGCGAAGAACGTTGAAAAGAAACCTGCTTCCGCGAAATAAACATGTGTCCCCATCCGGGGGAGGGGGATGGGTGATAAAGGTAGAAAACGTGGGGCTTGGCTTGAATTCCCGGTGCGGGGGCGACAAAGGGTAACTGCCGTTCTTATCAAACTAAATCAAATAGCCTCTTATCTTTTGTCAGGAATGGAACGGCGTTGGGATCCGCTGGAACCAAAGAAAGAAGGGTTTCTCCCAAAGAAAGGGCACCCAGTCAAGAAGTGATGGGGGCAGGCCGCTGAAGCCCTGACGGAAAGGAGGAGCATAAGAAATAACTTTTTTTCCTGTCAAAGGAGGGCCGCGGAAACCGAGCGGTGGGAGCCGACCTGACGCCAAACTGAAATGACCTAAGGTGACGGTCGGCAAGAGCCAGGCCCCGGGGGCAACGGCCAACGCTTCGTTCACCCGTGTACAGTAAGCTGGGAACGCTTTGCTTTAAAAGGTCAACGTGCTAGAGGGGAAACCGGGCGGCGGAAGGAGCGGGCACTGGGGCTTCCTCCCTCGGCTTGCGGCATCTCCGACAGAAGACTTGGATCAAGCCAACAACAACTTATGAGGGATATATAGAACTCAGGGCCGGTCAGGGAAAAAGGAAAAAAAACGCCGAGGAAGACATGGCCCGAGCGGACGGCCGCCCGTCCAAGGGTAAACTCCTGAAACAAGGGGTGGTAATCAGTCCAGAGCTCAACTAAAAAGTCCTGGGGAAAGGGGGGAAAAAATGATCTTGGGCCGCTGAACGGGCCGGCAACGCTGCAACGTAAAAGGCGGAATCAGTGGCTGTCAGGCTTTCGGACAAACTCATAAAGGGAAGAACAGGGAATGAGGTGCCAAAAAAAAAAGGAAAACTACGCCAGACGGGCCGAATGATCTGTAAGAAACAGAGGGGAACGGCTTTCTTAAGAGTACAAAAAAAAACACGGTCTTGAAACTGCCGCTTTAAGAAGGTACGAGAAAAAGGCGGGAACGGAGGGGACTTTCGATGCCACAACCGCCGGGGGGAAAGGCTTTGCGCAAAGGGCAGGGGGAGCCGCTGCACGTTGAATCCTTTCGGCCAAAAGGAAGGACAAAAATGAGCCTTCAAAAAAAAAAAAGGAACTTAAACGGAGAAAGCATAAGGAGGCCCATGGGCGGACCAGGGGCGGGACAGCATGGGGTGCAAGAAAGGTTCGGGGTCGTACGGGAAAAAAGGAGGGAAAAACCAAATGGGCAAACCCAATACTTTCCTTCTACACACCAAAGATTACCACGTCTGGTCGGGTTAAAGCAGCCACAGGTGAAAAGAAGCATTGCTTCCAGTAGTGCGGTCCATAGAAAGAGGGAGAGAGCTCGGGGCAAGGTAATCCCCCTGAACAAGGAGGTGCCAGAAGGAAGGAAGTATGGAACAGGAACGAGCCCCGCACCACTTTCGTGTGCTCGGGGCTAGTTGCAGAAAACCGGAATCATCCAAAAACGGAAAATCAACTGTCGTTGGTGTCTTGGAGGACAGCAGGCGCTCAGTCGTCGGGGCAGAATGGCCTCGTAGGGGTGGGAGGACGCCGGGATGTCAATAGGCGGAACCTTTCGAGTAGGACTTGCTTGTGGTAAATCGCGGCACCTGAGATCGCCTTGAATCATGAAACGTCTTAACGGGAAAAAAACGACTTCCGGGGGAAGAGGGGGTCTCAGAAGGAAAAAAGCCAGGGTAACCGAAAAATGATCGTACTAAAAGAAAAAGAAAAAAATGCAATGAGACTCCGCGACCACTGAGGAGATGGATCTAGATGTGGAAGAATCTGGGTTGTCGTCCAAGTAATCAGGTTGAAAAATTTCGCGGTATGGGGAGATCTAATTCATTCCCTCAAAAAAGAGGGGGCATTTTAATCAACGGCCAATGTCGATGTGTGCCTCCGAAAGGGGGAAAAATTCCTAGGATATCCCGCGATGAGAGGAGTAATAAAGGTATAAGGACACAGCCGACTACCTCTTCATGAAAAAAGAAGGGTCTCAGTTACAGGGGGGTTGGGGGCCCCATCGACAGAGAAGGGGGGGAAAAAACGAGGGAAACCATCGCGGGGGGGAAGAACCGGCCTCCGCTCTGAGGTCGAAAAAGGTGCTAATTGGGGGCATCGAGGAGAAAACTTGCATATCTAAACATCAAAAAGATAAGAAGAGATACTGCCTGCAAATTCGAAAAAAAGGGGGAAAGTCCGAACGGGGGAAGGAAGCGGTCCGCCGCTGGTGGACAAGAGGCGTTGAGCGGAAACCCAAGGACCTGGGAAAAGCAAGGGGGTGCGGTCAGTAAAAGGAAGACTGAACAAGAGGGAATTGTTCAAATTCACCTTGAAAAGGTCCGGAAGACAGAACTCATCGCGGAATGAGGGAAAAAGCTTTTGCCAGAGGGGGAGGGGGAGGCCACAAGAACATTGTACGTTGGAGTTCCCATTGTAAAAAAATGTGAGGGGCCTAAGACGTTCACGGAATTCACCGAAATGCGCACCGTTGTGCACCATAAAGGAGGAAGGGGGGACAACAAGAGAGGAAAGAGAGATAAGAGACGAAGTGGTCGATCGGAAAGGACGGACGAGCATGTGGCTACCTCGGGAGTCCCAAGAGTCCGTAGCGCGCTACTTCGCCGAAAAAGTCCAGGGGAAAAAAAGCTGGAACCAGAGGGACACGACATGAGTGGACACTCGGCGATCTCAAGGACCGCGAATGAACAGGAACTAGACCGGAACTCAAAAAAACGCTGTCATCGTCGGAAGAAAAAGAAACGGACGTTGGCAGACGACCTGAGCATCTGCGGAAAAGAAAAACGAAAAAAACGACCAGAGTCTACCTGGTGATAGTCGTCGGGGACCTGCAATCAAGATAAGAACACAGACAGGGTCAGCTATGGGGAGGAGTGGGTAAGATCATTAGGACGCTGGGGAGTGCACACGTGGAAAACGTTGCTCAGTGCCACTAGAGGAGGAAAACTATCGGGCCGCACCAAGTCGCCATTCGGCCGATAAACCCGGTGGATGCCTGACAAAACACAAGAAACCGGGGTCCTCACAAGGGGGAATAAGGCAACTAATGAGCGGTGGTGGTGCAGGAGGGGGTTGGACCGCCTCGCGCAGGGGAGACCGAACACGCCCAAAAAAAATCAAAACCTCATTTTCTCCCCATGTGTTGCATGAAAGTCGCACGGGCGTTGAAAAAGGAAAAGTTTGAAATCACAAGGAGGGTGTGGGTCACTTACGACCTGCTATAAATCAGCGTCGCAGGAGCTGTGGCCGAGCAGGACACGGCTGGAATCGGGGCAGGGAACAAACGCAAAAGGGGAACTGAAAGGCCGCAGCAGGAAAACATGGCAGAACGTTATGGGGCGTCACGAGGACTCCAGAAGGGGAAGAAAGGAAAGGGGCATTCGGAAGTTGCTTCGTTGGGAAATTTTGCCTGGGACACAAGGCTTAAGGAACCTCCTGAAAAGATGTCCCCGCACGAAATGAAAAACCCCACGGCTGTAAAAGGCCCGTGGAAAGGGGTAGCGCCGGACCAAGAAAGAACAACCTAGCGTGGGAACAAATACAAAAGGAAGCTTTGCTCTGTCTGGGAAGAAAAGCACCGTGCGGGCGCTGGCGTGCACGGCCGGGAGGGGCGTCCTCGCTGAAAACTTTACTCAAAAAGCGTGATCAGGAAAAAACCGACTGCTCCTGACTCCTCTCAATCAAAAAAAAAAACTGAGGATGAAAAAAAAAAAGAAAGGACACGAGCTGCACGGGAGGGAGAGGAGGAAACTGAAGAGGAAGCCGTTCACGAGACTTGACTAAAAAATCAGCCACGACGGCAAAGTAGCGTCTTCCATAAAATCCACGCTTTTACCTGTTACCAGTTGTTCAAAGGAAGGAGGGCAAATTACCAGGGGGGAAGGCCGCGGCAAACGTCCCAGGCAGTCCAGCAGGGGATCCATTTCGGCGGAAACCGGAGAGGTACTAAACTTCAGGACGGGGGAAAAGGAAAAGTAACACTACTCCCACGTACCAAAAAATGAGAGGGACAAAACAGACGCGTTACAGGGGACAGGAAGGACGCCACATAACGTTATTGGAACTGGGGGACGTCTGTCCGGCCGGGCGAGCCGACCCAACTGCTGTGCGCGTGGTACAGCTGCCCAACCGGGACGTGCGAAACTTCCAACCTCTCCGAGAAAGAGGACGTTTATCAAGAGGTAGTGCCCGAACCCGAGTAAGGCCAAGGGGGAATAAAACAAACCGAAGTGCGAACGTCGGCAACATCATGAAAGGCGAGAAAAACCTGGCGGGCCGCTTGCAAAGGGGAAAACTGGGAGGTCGCCAGCGTCTACTTCCAAACCATAAAGGGAAAACAATAGCTTTTTCAGAGAACCGTGAGGGTACAACGGCCTGGCTGTGCGGAAACTGGGGGAGGGTAACCTAAGGTGGAGTCCAGTATTTCTTAAATGAATCGGAGTGCACTACACGAGAAGAGGTGGCACTGAGGACCCCTGGGGACAAAAAAGGAGGGGGAAGTACAGCTGCGAAGATCCGAACCGCCGCCCTCGAGCAACTGATGTTGGGGGCGGTGCGGCAATGTAAAAAGGCCAGAAATCACCATTTAGAGACATACGTCTTGGGGGAGGGGGGTTTATTTGAAAGGAAGGATGATAAGGTCGTCGTCCATCCAGTCCGCTTCGTTTTCATCCCAGACCATAGGCAGAGAGGAAAAAAAAAATCATGGTAGCAACTTCTTTTTGGAAAGTCGAACACAGGCTAATACGAAGAGTAACTCATTAGGGAACAGAGTCTAAGAAAATGCACGTAAAATTACGGGAGTGTCCTTTAGATCGCAGGGGGAACTGCCTGGTACCAAACTGGGGCGGTAACAGAAGATACGCGCATAAGTCAAGCCTAGAAACATCCGGAGTCTGATTATAGCGCTTTGCCGAGAGGGTCGGAGTAAGAGGATGAAACAAAACTTTTCTCGGGGTAAGCTCGTCAAATGGGATGAGCAAGGAAAGGGGCCATGGTAAGGGGAAAGAAAATTGTAGGGATGTGGGGCCGTCACGACCTCGTGCACACGATGCACTAAAGGACCTGCTTTATTCTTATATAAAAGGTACAAGTCAAACATGCAACGGGCGCAAAATGGAACAGCAACAGGTTCAAAGGTAACCGGTGGGTTGGCCAGAGCAACCACGAAGGGGAAAAAAAAAGAGCGCCCTTCCTCCAAGGCTTCTCTAAAGTTGCCCAGTAGGAGCCGCAGGGCAAGCTGAAAATCAACAAAACAAAAAGGGAGGAGGAAGGAAAGAAAGATAGATCGGGGCAGAGGGTATCAAGAAATGGACGACCAGCAGCGGGCAAATCTTTCCCAGTAGGAGGGTGGACCTCAGAGGTCAGGAGACTGGCCCCCCCCCGGACCCTGTAAACTCTGTGCCTGTATGACGGAGGGAGCCCGCTGCTGTACCTTGAAGAAGAGATCGCCACTAAACAGCGACGGCGATCGAAATAAAGGGGGGGGGTGAAAAAAGAGAAACGGCCAAAATCGAAGTGGTACTTGGAGGAAATTGCCAGAGGGGGGGGGAGGAAGACAGTTAAGCCTGACCTACGGGGGAGACCCCGTTTGTGCAAATACCGATTACTTGAACGACAACGACGGCGAGAAACGACGACGTTGTCGAGGGACGAAGGGCCGGGAGAGATAGATGGAGGTACCGCTCATTGAGGTAAAACGGAAAAAGTTCGCGGCGCGAGAAAAAGCGCCGACCGGAATACGGCCGGGGACGCGGGGGGGGGCCACAGAGTTCACTCAGGTTGACTCGGCGATCTCGCCGGTTCCTAGTGACAAAAAAAGGGACCAGGGCTAAGGACGAAGAACGAAGGGAAGGAAAAACTTCTAAAAAAATCGGGGGACGGGGGATTCGCCGACCTAAAGAAGAACGTTAAAAAACGAAACACGACCAGCTGATCGACCCGGGTTCTCGGCAGGAGGTGAAAACAGGAAAAACGAAAAACGGAAGGGGGGAGCACACCTGAAATTTTCTCTAGGTCTGCGTCCGTATCTTCGACGCAGGACGGCACAGCCTTTGCCACGGGCAAGAAATAGCGCTGCCGTATAAAGTCATGTCCTCACGAATGACGCACATTAGGCCCAAAATCTGTATGCCACCACACCTTTGTAATCAAAAGGGAGGGTTCGCAAGGTACAAAAGTCAATCTGGTGGCAGATGGGGGGGGGACTAGCCCGACGCGGCGACACGAACGGAAGGCACCACTATGAAAGAAGGGAACCGGAAGGGCGCAAAGTCTGATGTCAATACCTGTCACTGCAAAGGGACTTGGGGCTTTAATGGACAGGGAAAAGTCGTTCCTGGTCGAACCTTCGAATAAAAGGCCGACTGAGAGGTGCGCCAAGAAGGCACGGTCGGTTTGGCAATCGGAATGGACCAGCCGCACGGACCGTGGTGAGACTGTCCAAAAAAGCAAAAAAAGAACCGGGGTTCTGGACGAGGACGCAAACGCCGGGAAAAATAAGCGGTCTAGAGCATTCGGGAAGAGAGAGTCCGTGTTTGCACCCTGGCCAACGGGGGAGACCGGTGCCGCGGCCAAACGGTGTCCGCCGACTGGACGCAACTGGAACCAGAAGGAAGGTCGGCGCACCGGAACCATCATCCTGCCAAAGAGGTCACACAAAAGGGGAACCAGGAACGTGTGCCAAAATGGCTGGGGGGAAAAAGAGAAAAGTGGGGAGAGGGGAGGGCAGGACGGTACAGTCGTCAGACGCGGGAACTGGCGGCAGAGACGTGCAAAAGCAACGACCGAATGACTTTGCATGATCTCTCAAAAACAAAGGGGGATAACCTAGATAGAGGGAAACTACTGCAGCTGAGATTAGCAACGACTAGAAAGGTCCAGCAGGGATAAAGACGCCACGCCGGGCACGAAAGCACGGTTGATCGCGTCAACAGACAGAGCAAAGGGATTCAATGTAAAAGGGGGGGGAACCGCGCGTCAAGAAAAAGGGCAGCCTCCTAAAGTCACGGCAGGAAAAATTTCGGCCCAATTTAAGGAAAAAAAGCGTAGGGCGCGCACAAGGCTCGGCCAGGCAACAGAACAGAAGAAGGAAGAAGAAAAAACTTCATACCTCTGTAAAATCGAGCTCAGAAGGCCCACTCACTGTCATGTCCCTGGGTGAAGATTTCCGGCAGGGCGAAACAAAAAAACAGAGTGCAGGACTGGGCACCAGGGCACGAAGGACCGAAAGAAGTTCCCGCGGCCGCAAACCGCTCGTCGGCCTGTCACGTTGATCAGAAGGTCGACCATGAACTCGTAAGGAAACCAAGGGGGGGAAGTCAAGCACAAGGACGATGTCTTCAACAACACACTCGTCGACCCATTGAGGAAGAGGAAAAAAGGGTGACGTACACGTTCGGGAAGTCAAGCGCGAGCCTCCAAACCAGGCATTGAAACCAGAGTAAGGGACGGCTAACCCGGTGAGGGACCAACGGCGGGGTAAGGGAAGAACTCGAGGTCCTAATTTGCACGACATGAAAATGGGGAGGGCATGAGAGAGCGCTGCTCTCGCTCCGGTTGCACTTCGCCCACAGGGCAGCTTCAGGTTCATTGAAGAAAGTCCCCCGAAAGAGAACCCGCACTCGAGCCAAAAGGGGTGAGAAAGGGTGCGTGAGAAGCAATCCTATCACCAGGTAAGAAAAGGGACCTGTGTTTTCGTTGGGGGGGTGAAAAGGAAAGCAGGCTGCTCAAAGGAGCGCATAAGGAATGCCCCGCTTCAGTGTTTCGCCAGCAACAAAGCGAAAAAGGGAGGAGAAGCTTTGGACCTCTCAAACCGGGAAAGGCGCCGAAGAGACTCATGAGGTGAACGAGGGAAGCGGTAAAATGCCAACGTACCTGACGGTCGAAGAAAAAAAAAAGACGAAACTAAAAAGTCCCTGAAAAACGGGAGCGGGAACAACCGAAGAAAATCGGCGTCCTCAGTCCCTTCCCAGAATAGAACAAATCGTAGATGACGAAGATGTGCATCTGGGGGTGTACGTAAAGTAATAGGGGGAAAAGCTTTTCTCTAGTCCTCTCAACCACTGAAGAAGACCAAACCGAGGTCAATTGTAAGCGCAACGTACATGTCGAAAAGTTGGCAGGGGGGGAAGGAATCGACAAAGAGGGGTCCGCTGCAGACGTCGATGAGCAGGGAATAATAATGTCAAGGCCGAACAGCAAAAAAGCGCCTAGATAAAAAAACATAGGGTCCAATAAGTGAAAGGGGGGGGGAACGAACTCGCGTGACCACACCAACCGGGACAAAACAGAACTAATCACTGGAGGTAGCCGCTCACAAGTGGTCGTCTGATATATAAGCGGGCAA
>Ga0179593_1496344_pt1 | contig 10922 bp, 14 predicted proteins | sample CZODoug2_1_08_16_FD_185931 | JGI IMG/M metagenome (GOLD analysis project Ga0179593, IMG submission 185931) | Vadose zone soil fungal communities from Angelo Coast Range Reserve, California, USA - CZODoug2_1_08_16fungal (PacBio error correction) | ecosystem: Environmental > Terrestrial > Soil >...
GGGGTTTTTTAGTTAGGGCAAAAAAGGGGCAACGTGGAAAGCCAGGCACCAAACTGGGTCGGGAGTCCACCATCAAGGTGTGGGGACAAAGAGGGAACGAGCCAAGTCGCTAAAAGGACGCCGGAGGTCGCCCAGGGGGGGCAAGTACGACGAAACAAATGCAAAAGTCGGGGTGTTCTTAGGTATGGGGGGGGTCGAGTGGGAGGGGTGAACGAAGGGGAAGGGACATGGGAAACGAGCCAGGGAGACTATGGGGGGGTAATTGATGTCCGGGGACGCAAGAAAGGAAAGCCGGTAGTGGAAGTAGAAAAAGCATGCAGGGGAGGCCTAAAAAGGCAACGGTCGCATTGGATTATCCGTTCCGGCGTTGTGTTAGATCCTTTGCAAAATGAGTTATGTAGTGCGTTCATGTTCAAAGAGAGAAGGGCGTATCCGCAGCGGGAAGGGGAGAGGTGGGGGGTATAGGGGTGGGGGACAAGGAAACTGGTTGGCAAGCCGGTTTTCCAGGGCAGGTGGGATGACATTTCAAAAGCTAAAAAGGACAAGTGTCACGTTGAAAGGGGCGGGCAGCAGGCCATTCAAGCATAATCAATCAGACGCTTGAGTATTGCAGTGGGTGGGCGATCATGAACCGTAAACAAGAGCCCGTACACTACGAAAGACAATAAAGGAAGACCCGGCGTAAAAACAAGAGGGAAAACAGTTTAATAAGTTTGTTAGCGTGAAACAGGGTACGGTACGGCTGACTAGGAAGAAGAGGACGGTTTGTGTTTCCAAAGTGGTAAAAAGCCTCCTACAATGGACATTCAACCGGAGGAATCGTTGTGGGCATTACAAAAAAAGACTTGGGCCGATGATGGGCATCAACTATAGGCTACTTCATGCAAGGGACTACCCGGGGCCGGATTGGGGGGACGGTATCAGGTAACAACGTGGGGGTGGTTGTCCGGAAATCAAAACATCCAAAGGGTGAGAATTTCTAAATGTATTAGAAAAATTGTCGTAAGGGGTGACGTTGAGACGAATACTAGTGGGGAAAAGCACGTGGGGGGCGAATCAAGACTTAGCCGATGCGGACAACAGAGGAGACCTACAGATAGAGGGAGGGCAAAAGTGTGTGTACATACAAAGGATCACAAGCCAGAGTACCATTGGAATTTAAGAAAAGCGTCAGGAAAGTAGATCGCTGATCAAAGGACAAACATCTTGGCCTGTTCATTAAGCAGTAGGGGGGTAAAACAGATGGACCATACGTCAAAAGAACTGAAAACGAAACACCTAACACAGTGATAAGGCAAGTCCAACGCGGGTCCGGGGACACGGGTAACACGCGAGGGAAAACAAAAGCCCTCAAACCAGCTTTGCCGGAAACATAGAGGCGTAAAACCTGCAAACAAGCAGAGGTGGGTGCAGATCTTCCTGCGGTCGTGAGAAAATGGCCGATAATAGATCAGTAACCCATTCCGAGGACGCCTGGGAGGGTCATTGGGGCAGGTGGTCGTAAACCGAAAATGTTCCATCACTCCGAAGTCGGCAGTAAACAGAGAAAAAACGAGGTGGAGGTGAAAGGAGAGATCGATTCTGGGAAATCGGTATCATCTTCAAGGAGCAACGTTGACTTGATCACCGTGACTGAAGGAGCGGGTAATCAAGGATATGTTGGGTGGTAAAAATGGGGTGGATTTGAGCAGGAAGTAGGGGGGAATAATGTCACAGGCTGCTGAACAAGGCGTCAAATGTTGAATGGGCGGAATTCAATGTATTTGGTTCTGTGAATTTGGCTTCTTGGTTCCGATAGAAGCATGGAAAAAAGTTGAGGGACAGGTTTGGACGAGTGAACATGATCAGGGACTGGAGTTGCGCATGGGGGAAACGGATTGGGACAAATGGGTCGGACACACGCTCTAACCGAAACTAGCCATAAATGGGTGGAAGCGTGGTAGGAAGCCCTGCTCCAAGCTCTTGGCAGGGATTAGGGGGGCGGGGACAAACGGCTGACGAGGGGGGAGCTCGCGTGGGCTCTAAGTTTTTTGACGTGAGGGGGTCGTGAAGAATTGGGCCTTGCTGATGGGGGGCAGAGATCTCCTCGGAAAGCAAACAAACGGTTGCAAGGAACCGTTGAAACGTAATCTTAAGCCAGAGAAAAGGTGGACCAATTTTCAGTGGGTAAATAAATGTCATCAGAATAGGGGTTTGTGTATCAAAAAATTTGTATTTACGCGGAAGAAAAAAACCCGAAGTTCTGACCACAAAACTTACTGGTTAGCAGTCTGAAAGGGGGGAGGTCAGAGGGGTGGTTGGTGCCAATTGGGGCGGACGTGTGGTGGAAGGGATCCACCACGTGGTGTAAGGTTCTTCCGAGTAGACAGAAAATGGTAGAAAAAAAGTACGGGGGAAAAAACAGAACGGTTTACTGAATTCCAGAGATAAAAACAAATAGCCCCGAGTCAGTGGGCTTCCGCCACTTGGGCAAGACAGGAAAAGGAGACGGAGAAGGGGGAAAAGATTAAGATAGTGGAAGTGGGGGGAAGTGAGAGGTAATCAGTCTAAGAGCACGGACCTTTATGTTTTGGGGAAATGGGATGTGGCGGGCGATGGAGTATTAGATAATCGACTTGACAAAGTAAGATATTCTACCAGTTTAATACTAAGCCGATGAAGAGGGCTGGGCCCAATGCGATGAACCCGGAACCAGGAGTAAGTTGGTGCGGGTCTCATCTACGAAATTAAAAAAAGCGACCGCTGTAACGGCAAAGAAGCCTCAAGTGTGCAAAAAGGAGGCACACCAGGGAGGGCAGAGAACCTTGAGAGAGAGCCCGGGGAAATAAGTACACAACGGCAAGGAAAAAAAAATGGCTGCGGGGGGAGGGAGACTATCCGTTTTCGGAAAGTCGAGCCGAGACAGACGCGTTCAACCCTGGACGTGGAAAGGCCATGGGGGAAATCCTGAAAGCGGAGAAAAGAAAAAGGGGAAATACTACAAGCCTCGTGGGTTTGGGGAGTGGCGTCCCCGGGCGAATCTTTTTTCTTTGGTCCAAGGCATTCATGGAAAAAGTCCGAAAAAGAAGCAAATGGGGACTCGACGGAACAGTGGGGCATGGAAGGATAAAGACCCTGGTTCTAAATTCAAAACAAAAGGCTCTGAAACTTGTGGGGAGGTCCAAGCCGGAGTCGGAACAGGAGAGCAAGGACGCCCAAAAGATAAAACCGTGAGTGATCGCATTTAAAAAAACCCGGTCTGGTAAAACCGATTACAAACGGGGGTACGGCAGGAGGGGTGTGGGGTTTGCGGGAAAAGGAGTGGTTACGGCAGTTGCTGGGTATCCCGAACCCATCTCATCACCGGCAGCGTGGGGGTTAACGGGACCCCTCTTCTGCAAGATAGGTTTGTGTTTGGGAGCTAACACTCCACTGAGTCCCTGGATCCAGAAGAAGAGAACGAACAACAACAACGTCCAGAGATTAGGCAGATAGATAGTGAATAAAAAAAACCTACAGTGGGCGACAAAAAAAATGTCGAACTAAAGTAACGAGGCTGAAACACGACAAAACTTTGGGGGCTACATGGAGGTCTGGCGCAAATCGAAACAACGGCGGGAGGGAATTTGAGAGCCCACAGGGTACTGTCCGTTTTGTGCCCGGTTTTCCTGGCCCGCAGGATCACCCTCAGGGAAAGAAGCAGGGGTGGACGAAGCGGTCGAAACCAGTTTGGGAGCACCAATGTCGCTCATTTGATTTAGGTCAAATTTGACAAGGTACAGGGTTTTGAAGGAGCAGAGGTGAAATGAGCAAACAAACGGAGACCCGGTCGTATGCCAACAGTGTCGTACTCGAAAAATTAGTCCAGGAACAGCCGAAAAAAACCGTGGAAGAATCCCTTCAACTCCAAATCAAAGACGGCCCCCTGTAGTTTTGGGGTACCCCCGCTGACATTTTAGTCGCCCAAGGGAATACCCGCAAAGTAAGAGTACGTGGAACGGAACTGGCGCAGAAAGGGATTCAGCATACCAAGCGAAACCCTCGTTCCCAGGAAATGCTAAACAAATGCAGTAGGTAATTAAAACCTGGGGGAAAAATGCAGGGGGACGCCTTGTGGGCGGTATGATCTGGCCTTGGAGACTCGGGGGGCAGAACGGCCGCGGTGTGTTGCTAAACCTGGGTGCGTGAAGGTTATGGCAAGACCCGCCTCGTGTTGGGTAAACCCGCGAGAGGGCGGAGCCGATTTCAAAAAGAGGATGACGGTAATTCCATGGAAGGAGTAGGATGGAATTCAGCCCTTCAGAGGAGGAAGCATGTCTCCAGGCCACAGGACTTTAACAAAATTAAAAAAAGAGGAAGTGGGGGTCATAGCTGGAACCGACCGCTTCCACGCTAGAAATTCTCCGGTGATAGAAAAAAAACCAGGGGGGAGTGAACTCGGGTGAAAGGGTGTTCGCAGGCGGGTTTCTCGTGCGGCAGTCTGTACCCGAGATGGTGGGATGGGGGACGCTTTATGCAGTTGAGTTGACGAGAAGTTGCATGTACCTACTAGGTAAAAGAAGGTCCGGTACTGGGGGTTAGAAGGGTTTGGTTAGGCAAATCCACGCAGCTAAAGATCGAGTGGGGGGTTCCTAGCAGGAACGGCTCAACCAGAGTTAGCTGATTTTGGAGGACGCCAATTGTTGTTTTGCCGGTATTCAACCGATCACCACTCGACGGTCCATTGGAATGAAAATTAGGGGTAGGCTGGGGTCGGGGAAGATTGATGAAAGAAGGGGTTGGGGGGGGGGTAATTGCAACTTCGCCAATGCCGGCGCGCAGATTTCTAGACGAGTATCGCGCAACACATGTTCAACAGAATACGTCGGAAGAAAAGGGGACAAGGTCTGGAAATGGCATAGGTACAGCACGCTCATTCAAGAGCAGTTGAGTTATATATCTCACAGCGTTCCTGGGCCATGTGAGGAAGAGCTGTGTGACAGATCAGTTTCAATTCAAAAACCAACTAAATTGCAAGAGTGCTCCTCAGAGCCATGATTCAAGTGGAAAAGTGCTAAAAAACGCTTTGTAGTGAAAATTGAAGGCTGTTGGGAAACAAAAGTCGGTGGGTTGGGGAGGTGCTGATGACCAAGCCTCACCCATGAGGGGGTGGGCCAAAGGCCCCGGGAAAAGAAAAGTTCGTCAACATTGGGGGGTTCGCCACTGATAACAGCATGCTGGGGACAGGTGGTGAAAGACTCTCTGCAACGATGGTGTTAAACCCCAACTAGGATGGGGCAAGAAGTCACGGTACATAAGGGGATAAGTCAACCGTCAGCAGCATCATAAAGACACACTAATAAAAACGGAAAGATGACGATAAACAAACCGGAAAAAATTGACGAGGGGAGGGAACCAAGAGAGACATCGGCGTGTTGGCCTCAAAGTAACGAGAAGTAACGGGTGATAAGGTCGGAAGGCTAGTTGAGGGGTTTCTGACGAACAAGACAAAAGCACTTGACGCAACAAATGAAAAACGCCATGGTCCAACAGCCAGCAGGAGGGCAGGAAAGGGGGGCGGGGAATCGGGGCGACGGGGACAATTCGACTGAAGGTTGGAACACAGGGAAGTGTGTAAACTGGGCTTACTTACAAAAAAAGGTTCTGTGCGGAAAAAAAGGTGTGTGATGAAATGGGTAAACAAAGTGAAACTACGATAGAGAACAATGCCAGGGATGACATGTGGCAAAAAACGGGAACAAAGTGGGGGCGCATACGTCACAAAGGTGTCTCTTGGAGGGGGGCAAAATGGCACGCGGGTGCTGAACTAACGGGGGCCAGAAAGCGTGGTAAAAATAGGAAAGGTTGTGCGGGCAGGGATACGAGAAAATAGGAGAGGCCTGCCGCACGGTTGGCCGAGCTAGGTTGTGAAAAATGACAAAAAAATCTGAGGGTTGAAACTCTTCGACTACCTCGAAGCGTGGACTTATTTGGGGATTTAAGGGACATTTACTATGGGGGGGGGGGGAGGCGGGGTGACTGCCGAAAAGAAAAAAAAGGACCTGGAACCGTAAAAAGAAAAATGAGGTTCGGAGCCGCCCGGAGTGCCAATTGGAGGCAGTGGGGTTGTTCTTGGGGTAGGGTCACTAGGGGAACAAATAGGGGGGAACGTGGGGGGCAAAGTCAATCGTTTAAAGAGTAAAAAAAAGTTTTCGGGAACGATAAGGGGCGGGAATACTAGGGAATGCCAGGGAAAGAAACCGCCGAGAAAAGGACCCAGCGGGAGGTTGGCAACACGATGTGCCCGAACCTGGCAAGGCCCCGGAACAAATCGGGGGGAGATCCCGCGTACATTAAGGTGGGAATTTATGTAGGAGAACAATCACAATCACAATTATAAATGTGGAAAATGCTGGAGAAGGCGGATATCTATCAGAAAAAACGGGAAAAATGGAATTCTTGAAGGGGCAGGTTGAGAATACGGGAAAAGGACGCTATCGGGGACAAAAGAGTGTGTGCTGAAGGCTCCAAAACAAGGGGTTAAAACCGCTCCCAAGAGGGGCGCCGAACACACTTGAAGCAAGAGAAGGCCATGGGTTGACAACAGGCGGAAGGTCCGTGCAGGAAACATGTGTCATGAGTTGGACTCGGGGGGTGGGTAGTTAGGGGGCAGTACGGGGATTCCCGGACTTCAAATGGCAGGGATTGGGACATATACGGCGGCGGGGGGGTGGCGCCAGGGTGGGGTGCGGGAGGGTTGTTGGACGTCAACGGGGGAAAATGTGGGATTGGGGGAGGACCAGGTCGGCAGGGAAAGGTGAAAAGATGGGTACGGACAGGATGTAAAATATTGAAGTGGATGGAGGGACGAATGCCGGGCAGTTGAATTGGGGGGGGTAAATGGCGTAGGGAAAAAGGGGTATGGGGTGGGGGAAGTTTCCGTGGGGAAAAAAGTCGGCTATGAGGGAATGTACGCCAAAGGGCTATCAGACAGTTTCGGGGGATGACGGCTCTGAAATGGAAGTGAATTGATTAACGAAAAACAAAAATGCGACTAAAGGGGGGGCTCGTTGTCAAATAAAAAGGTCATGGCAGAAAGAGCTGCTTCGGGTCCGAAAAAGGGATATGGAGAAGGGGAGTTGAAATACAGGACAGAAAGAGACGTCGTTAAAGCCCTAAGGGTCCCAGGTCACTAGACATCACTACCTCTCACAACCCTCCTTGCAACGAATGGAGTCAATCTGTTATGGGGAGAATGAGAAGGTACTTCTGCGGAAATAAGGATGGGTTTGATCGAAAGCTGCGTGGGGTAATATTAGCTTACAGCGGGAGAAGAGCAAGAACAACAAAATGGAGGATGATGAGAAACAGCACTAGGAATCGATTTATAAAAAAAAATGAGAACGCATTGTTGGAAACTATGACAACGAAAGTCGCTTCCTCACTAAGAACAAAGACAAGGGGCTACGGCTGTGGGACAAGAGGCGACAACTTCGCAGTGAAGAAAAAACCGTAAATCTGAGGTCGGCCTTTCACTGGGACTTAAGAATCATCCTGTGGAGGGAAAGGGGGCGAGAAGCTCTCGCCCGATGCGTGTAAGACCCAAGTCAGGGGGTTGGTGCAGGTGTGATCCACCGAAATGCGGTTCAAAGCCACCAACAAAGGGAAAAACGGTCCACCATCTTGTATTAGAGAGAATGAGGCCTTTAACAGCCGAGCGGGTAGGATGCCCCCTGGAGAGTAAACGAAATAAAAAATCAGAAAACTGCCTGGTTCAGGGTGAGACGCCGGCCGCTCATGATGCGATACGCCGAAGGGGGTCGAAAGGAGAAAAAGGGGATTAGGGAAATGGGCAAACCGATAATTAACTCGCCACCAGAGACGCGTACGAACTCAGGAAACCGTGTAAATGGACGGGGTAAATGCAAATCCCCAGGTAGTCGAAGGCAAAATGGGCTGATCTGAAAGGGACAAATAATGCGGAAATCGCAGTAAAAATCTGCGATAAAGGTTGGGTGGTGGGAGGAAAAAATTACTACCCCTCTGGGTCAAATCACAGAGAGTCGGGGGGTGAACAGCGACGATTACAGTACCTGTGTCAGTCAGAGACAAACAAGGCAGACCAGCGCTTAGAAAAGAAACAGGGAAGCTTGCCCACTACAAATCAATCCACAAGAAACACCTACTAAACAGAAAATCAATATACGCCAACGGCAGGAAGGCTGGAAAAGGTGGCAGGCAAGAGTGTTGTCAGGGGGAAAAAGAAAATTCTCGGAGGACATATGGGCAGGGGCTACCTTGGGGGGAGGGAAACAGCTTAGTCGAAAGGAAATATTTAGCATTAGGTTGGCAGTGGTGGAACACAATCACGTCACTGAAGCACTGAAAAAATCTCTGACCGGCTCAAAAAAAAAGGGAGGCTTGATGTGCACTTAAATTCGTTTTGTAAGGCGAGGGTGGAAAAACTAGACATCTAAAACGGGAGTTCAAGGCAATGTCCCTTTTAAGAAAAAGGACCTTTCGTAAGACTTACATACTGTCCATTTTGGAAACCGAAGGGGTGGGGGGGAATCAACTGCGGGCATACAGGTGAGAAAGATGGAAACGGGAAGATGCTCTGGGGAAGCGAACCAGTTTTAAAGAAGGGCGTCGTCGCAAAGTGGGGGCAACCCACCCCTTAGGAACACGGCTCAACGGAGAAGGCAAGGTGTTCCTCGGTACTGAAGCACTCATTGGCCGGTATAGGAGAGGGTTGCCTACAGGCAAGGTGGGAAAATCGTCCCCACATGTCTACGCCGCAGTCAAAAAGATCAAGGAAGGGGTTGGGATAGAACAATTTGCGCGTCGTTGTACACTGGAAAAAGATTTACAGAAATCGAAAAAGGGCTGACTTCCAGCCGTCTGAATGGTACATGAGGGGCTCTTGCCCGCGGAACGAAAAAATGGTGTACAAGGGGAGTAAAAGGTACAAGTCCAATGTGGTGTTGAAACAAGAGCCCCTGGAAAATGAAGGAATCAAACCAGAATCGGACGCAAAAGTCGAGACTAGGTGTAAAAGACACCTCCGACTCAACCTGTCCATGCTCACGACGAGGGAGGTAGGCTGAAGGGAGTCGGGGCGTGCTGGGAAGTGAAATCTCTTAGACGTTCAAAAAAGTGTCGGGGGAAGGTTGATCCAGGGAGTGTAGGGGGGTGTCGGGTGGGGAAAAGGGGGACGGACCGTAGCAGAAAAGCACTTGACGCACCTTGGGGCAAAGTAGAAAAATGAGGTTGACGAACATGTAATGGTGCGATTGGATTGTTGCGGTGTGCCTCTGTTAGAAGTGGGGAAGATAAGTCATAATACAGGGGAGGACAACGTTTGGGACAGTTGGAACGTTGAACGTGTAAAAGGAAGGGCTAATCTGGTTGAAAAGGTGGGGCAGAAGGTTTTGGGAAAACGTTATATTTAATGGAATAAAGGGCTCTCGGGTAGGACCAGGGAACAATGCGCATGTCTGTCGCATCCGTTGGAAGGCCCTTCTCCCGCAAGCACAGAAACTGCTTGCTTTTAACGGGACACGTGGAGTGGGGGTGCAAACGTTTCGAAATGACTAAATAAACGGGTATTCTGAAAAAAAAAGGGGAAGTGCGGAAGCGGCGTGTGTAGGAATACTGTGAAGGTAGCCAGGCCGCGGATAACGCCTAGGGGGAATGAACAAAACGCGACGAGCGTGGGCGTGTAAGAAACATGTGGTCTCCGACTCATCACAGAGGGAGACAATGGGTGCGGTGGGGTATGGCATGGGACTCCTGGTTTCGTGGAGATACAAGGGGGCAACGACTTTCCACAAGCAACAGCATATCAACTGGGTTCTGTGCCGGAAGGCTGCGAAGTTGTCGTGCGTGTGGGGTTGGAATCGCCACTAACCGGTAACAAGAGGATTAAAAAAAATGAACAAGAAAGGGAAACGAATCCTTTCTTAAAAAAGCGGAGGACACCACAATACCCCAGTAGAAAAGCACGAGAACCTAAGGCGGAAACCCACAAAAACCATTTCAATTCCCTGTGTGGAACAGCGCACGGAGTATGCCGCGTGCGCCATGAAGAGGGAGAAAGTACAAAAAGGGGGGTGGGGCAGTTCAAAACGCAACTGGGTATGTTGGTAAGAAATCCTATTGCTTGAATTGGTCGGGGGGAACTTGTGATATATCACTGATGGAGTCTTAACGAAGGGGGGGTGGTGATGAGCGGAAGCCAGTCTCGTGGGTAAGACTGTGTTGACATGATCCCACACACCCCACAACAAGGCGGGGCTAATCCGAACGTCGTATGGTTGACTGAGGAAAAAATCGGTTTAACTTTCATGGTGGGGGGGGCAACAAACTAGAGAAAACCTTTGTTCAGGGGCAACCGGAAACGCTACAGGGAAAAAATCACAAGTTGTTTCGAAGTGAGGGACGAAGGGCTAACCCGGGAGAGGGTCGTCTGGGATCATATACCGTTTTTCGGAGTGGAAACCTACTTTTACAAAGGTTCTAGCAAAGACGGGACTGAAACGCGAAGAACAGACGAGTCAAACTGACGACAGGGCATGTTTTGGGAAAGTATGAACTACCAGTGGGAAAGGGGTACCGGCTTCCACGATAGCTGAAAAAAGAGGACGGAAAGAGGGTTTACTAACAGACAGTTACAGTGGTTCGTATCGGGGGAACAGCTGCCAAGGGTCAAGATCAAAAATGTGCGACGGGACAAATGTGGAAAAAAAATCCCGATCAAGCGCTAAAAATACACGCGTGTAAGAGAAAAGTGTCCTTACCCAAAGGGAAAAAAGAAAAAGGCGTATGGTCCTGCCAACGATGCCGGGGGGGGGAGCAAAAACCGCAAGCCCTACCAAGGAGGGAAAAACCGTTGTGACTTTCTGAAGAGCGGTAGGAGACATATTTTTGTGTCAAAAAAATTCACCCTTATGGGCAAAAAAATG
>Ga0179593_1727906_pt1 | contig 10922 bp, 15 predicted proteins | sample CZODoug2_1_08_16_FD_185931 | JGI IMG/M metagenome (GOLD analysis project Ga0179593, IMG submission 185931) | Vadose zone soil fungal communities from Angelo Coast Range Reserve, California, USA - CZODoug2_1_08_16fungal (PacBio error correction) | ecosystem: Environmental > Terrestrial > Soil >...
GCGCGGAGCGTGCCGGCCGCTATCAAGAAAAGAGTCTCCTCGTCCACGGGCTAAAGAAAGGCTGCCGCTGGACGCGGGAGAGGGGGACTGTGCTGCTACCGCTGACCGTTTCAGAGGAGAAGGGCATGTGTCGTGCAAATGGCGAAAAAAAAAAATCTCGGGGGAAAAGCGGAGAAAAGGACATCATCTCGCTGGTGAAGGGCGCGCTAGCGATCGGCACGCGGGAAAAGAAAAGAGGTCCGTCTAGCATCCGAAAAAAAAGACGACCGCCTGATCGGGAGGGGACGCGAGCAATCGGCATCTTGATCGGCGGAAGGAAGCCTTACACGGTGCGCTCAAAATCGACGCGAAGCGAGACCGCTGCTACCTTAGCTGCTTCGGGAGAAAGCTGGTCGCGCAAAAAAGAGGGGCGTGGTGAGAAAAGCCGTAGTGATGTCGGACTATGTGCGCAAGTAGCCTGAAGGAAGAAAAACGGGCGGCTTCCGCGGAGGATCCGTGCGCAAGGAGTCAAGGCGCACAGGAAGCCGCATCGAGGGCGGCGCTGAAGAGGGGGGGGACGTCCCGTCTCGTGACCGCGGCATCGACGCTGACAGGGGAGAAAGCTGCGCGACGAAAAAAGCGGAGTGAGGGGGAAAAGGTAGGGGGGGCGCGAGACGATCGAGCTTGCCTCCTGCTCTTCCCTATGGCGAGGCGACGATCGACGATGGGGAAAGCCTGCCGGTCATTAGGAGGATGGAGAGACCTCGAACGACACCCTGATCTGAATCCCGTCGGAGTCCTCTACTGGGCTGCGTTCAGAGGACGCCATCTGTAAGAGGGGCGATCGCTGTCCCGGAAAGGAGCGTTCGAGAGGGGAGACGTGCTTGAGGGGGGGAGGGGCCTCGCGCACGTAACGGCCACTCCTGCCTTCAACCGAGAAGCTCTCAGAGAGGGCGCTTCGAGACGGTAAGATCGGTCTAGCTGTGGAATAGGGAAGGGGAAAGGAAGTCTTCGCCCATGCGCCGGCGGGGAAGGGAGTGCGACTCCTGCAGGGGTGCCGCTATGGTCGGCTACAGCAGCAAGGAGATAGCTTCATTCCTTCGGAGGGCTGGGGGAAGAAAAGAAAAGCCCTGGGGGGGGGAAAAGGAAAGATCACGACCCTCGCGATCTCCAGGAACTGGGGAGTTTTGGGAGGATGCAGCCTCCATCCCCGGAGGAAGGACCCCGCTTGGGTCCCTAGAGGGAGGGGGGGGAGGGGGCCCCCTCCAGTGATAGAACTTTATTTCCGCTTAGGGGCGGCCGGCCAAGGGGAGAGAGGGCCGTCCGTGTAGAGCAGGGAAAAGAAGAAGAGTCGCAGGAAGAGGAAAGAGGGAAGAGCCGGCTAAGTCCGGCGGGAAACGCGTCAGTGTGACGCTGGCGCTCTACGAGGTCAGGGGGTGCTCTCCCAGCTCGGCCGGAGAAAAAAGGCCGTCGAGGATCTAGGGAGAAAAGAGGGACCTGGCGACCCGGCGGTCGGGCAAGCCAGCTGCCGTCATACTCTCGTCGCGAGAGGTCGAGCCAAAGGGGAGAGCGGGGTCTCCTCGGTGGTCCAGAAAAGAAAAAAAGGGGAGCGGCCCGGAGGTGCAGGCGAGAAAGGGAAAGCGTTGCCGCTCTCGGTGGTGCGCTCAACGGCAAAATAGTTGTAGCCGTGGGGAAAAAGGGGCGGGAAAGAACCACAGCTCGAGAGAGCGGCCGGCGGCGAGGGGAGAGAAGGGTCGCCCAGCGGCAGCTGGGCGTCGGCTCCCGCGGAAAAGGAGACGGCTGTTGCGCAGGAGAATTCCGGGGAGAAGAAAGAAACCCGCGGTTCGGTTTAGTTTCGGGAGCCCGGCGGGGCGCAAGGGGGGACGTATGATCAGCCGAGGTAGAAGAAGTTTTCACGTAGAGGGGGGGAAGGATTGACCATCTCCTCGAAGAGATCAGTGCGGCGAGGACCTCCCGTACCTGTGATTGCCTGGGGGTAGAAAGAAAACCCAGCCGGCACCATGTCGTAAAAAAGGAGCGTGTCCGACACCAGTCTCATCAGAGGGAAGGGAAAAAAGCTGCGTCATCTCGTCGAGCGATAGGGTGGAAGGCATGTAACGCCCCATTCGCTAGACGCGAAAAGAAGAGGAGGAGGGGGGAGGGAAACAGTTCGGGTAGGTGGGAAAAAAGGAGGAGAGCGCCTGCGCCTCGGCGCGCGGACAAATGTGAAGAACTGAGCATGCGTAATCCTCGGCCGCCACGCAAGAAAAGGACGCTGGCCGCGGCTGTAGAGCAGCACTAACAGAGGAGAAAGGCGCAGGCGTGTCTAATGCGGGTCCATGAAGACACGCGCGCGATGACCTCTATAGCCACGGGGGGGTCACGAAAGGGAAAAATCTCGACCTAGGGGACGAGGATGAGATCGCGGGACAGCGCCTTGATCTTCATCGACATCTCCGCGAGAAATCCTTGACTCGTCAGAAAGAACTTTTTGCGCGACGATGAAGAGAAAAGGGAAAAGGGGGGGGACTCGTGCGCGATTGCCGAGAAAGATAGAAAGTGCTGCACGATCACGGGCAGCTCGGTCAAAGAGGGAAGGAACGCGTTCTTCGCAGCGGGAAAAAAAAACTCGGTGCGCCTGTAAGGGGAGGAAGGAAAATCGTGCCGCCGCAGAGGCGCGCCTGCTAGGGCGCCCCTGTGCCCTGGCGACCAAAGGGGAGAACCTCGACGCGAGCAGGAAAAGGAACACGAACCGGAACATCTCCGAGGGGGGGAAAAGGCCCGGGGTGATCTTCGGTAGATCTCTATCAACACCACCAAACTTAGTCGGAGAGAAAAAAAACCCCGTCTCCACCTCGACTGCTCGAGAAGAAAAAAAGAAAACTCATACGCGTAAAAATTCGCGGGTCAGGGTGGACCAAGGTCGCCAAGGTCCCCAGGGGCTCGAGAGTCTCTGCTCTTCGGCGGCGGCACAGAAAATGCCAATCAGCCAGGCCGAAAAGAAGGGGAGCTGTCGAGGTGATAGGGGAACGCTTGCGACGACACGCAAAAAAAAAGCACGTGACCGAGCTGAACGACGAGAGCCGCGGGCAATCGCCCGCGCGAACGGACGTTCTCGGCACGCGTCCATCGTCAGAGGAAGGATACGTATCTCTCGCGAAGGAAGAGAGAGGAAAGACTGCTTCCCGAGCCCTCCGAATTCCTCCCCGGGGGCCCCTCGGTAGAGGGAAGGGAGTTACCCGTGACTAGGAGTAGGGGGAGAGGAAGAGGGCCTCGCGCGCTATTAAGCGCTCAATGGGACCTCGCCTTCGCCACTCCGCGCTGAGAAAGCTCTGTTCTGCTGCTAGAGTACAAGCTCTAAGACGAGGAAGGGGGAGGGGGGGGGAACGCCATTATCGCGGAAAGTGCGGCCTCTTCTTCCTCCTTCTCAGGAAAAGGCCGACGAAAAAAAAAGCGCTGCTAGCATGACCGACCCGAGTGGGACTGAAAGCTCAGAATCTTATCCGCGCGTCTCGCGCGCTGTGGCGAATTCTGCCAACCTAAAAAAAGCTGCCGCAGACTTGGGGAAGTGAAAAAAAAAAGGGAGCTGGTCGTCAAATCCGAACCTGATCGTCGCCGATGACACCTGAAAGCGGCCGTCTCGACCTTAAAGAAAGAAAATGCTAACTTATGGAGAAGCTGCGCACGCTGATCCAGGTCGAGAGATTGTCAGCGAGGGAGAAACCAACTTTTCGTCTGTGGGAACGACGAAACGGACTACTGCACGAAAGCTCGGCTCGAACTAACCGACGGCAGGGGATCGGGAGGGTGTAAAAAGAAACATTCCTCCTTGGCAAAAAAAAGCCTATCCAAACCAACCGGGAAAAGGAAAGAAGACCGACTGCGCTGGGCCTACCGGCTGCGGGGCAGGTCCTCGCCGAAGCCTGCCGAACCTCGAGGACAGGATGTCGTTCTCCCCGACCAAAGGCTACACCTAGGTGGCCGTTGAGAAAGAGGAAGGAGTTCTACGGCTACGTCCGCTGACATCGCCGAAAGACCCGTGCCGGCGACCAGAAGCGACCTTCACAAGGGGAACCGCCGCTCGCAACCCAAAAAAAGAAAGACTCTTCGAGCAGAGGGAGAGGACCCCCCGACGACCGGGTCGCCCAGTCACGCAGGACTTGGGCACCCAGAGTCTGCGCCATCCGAGGAAGAGCACACCGTTCGACAGTGAGATCTTCGAGCGCCGCTGAAAACTGAGGAGCCCCGACGACACGCCGGCTCGCTGCTAAAGGGAAAGATCTACGGCCGGGGGGCTCTCGATCGCTAAAAAAACGGACCTAGCCTCTTCGTCCAAACTGACAATAGGCGTCCTCCTAAGGCGCCACATAAGAGGGGGCAGTCGAGTCAAGAGAGAGAAGGGTGCCGGCCCCGGTCGGCAAAAGGGAATGCATCAGCCAGCCAAAAAGGAAAGATAGCGCAGGGGTCGCTCGCAAGTCATGGGAGTAGGTCGAAGTCCGTCGGGACTCGCAGGAAAAAGCCCGCAGGCCCCAGAAACCCTGCGATATCGAGGAGGGGGGAAGGAAAATCGCGGCACCTCGCAGCTCCACCAGCCTCCGGCGAATTGCGAAGATCGCAGGGGGGGGAAAAAACCCCCAGCTAGAACGAAAAAAGCGACTCCCGACCCGAGAGCGGAGAAAAAAAAAAAAAGGTTGTCACGATCTCTAGCTAGGGACGAAAAGCGAGCCCGTCGCGCGCAAAAGCTTCGCCGCGGGCTCGCCGAAAAAGAAAATCTGTCGCCTCGACGAAGGGGGAAAGGGTCGCCAGCGAACGGAGAATCCGCCGAGAGGGTTTTCGTCTAGGTCGAGAAAAGAAGAAGGCCGGCTGGCCTCCCGGGGGAATCGTCGATCGTAGGTCCGCGAGAGCTCCCGGCGCCGGGAAGCGCCTCGGCCAAAAGGAGAAAGTCCCGCTGATCACGTCGAAATCTCTAGGCCGGCAGAAGGGGAGAGATACTGCCGTCAGCGTCGAGAAAAAGACGTCTTCGACGACCCGCAAGGAAAAAAGTCTCGAGCGGGCGGGCACGCATGCGGAGCTCGAGGCCTTGCGCATCCTGGCGAAGGGAAACGGAAAAAAAGAAAAATGCGACGGTTCGTGGCCGCCAAATCGTCAGCCCTCCTACTGGAGAAAAGAACACGCGGTCGCCTGGCGCGCAAAAGAAACGGCGCGGCGAAGCCGGAAGGAAAGCGCGCGCTTAGGAGACGTAGTAGGACTGCCGCGCGCAAAAAAAAGAAAAGGACACGTCGCCGGGAAAGTGCTCGCGAAAGGAGACGGTCGCGTCCGTGTCAACAATGTCGATGGAGACGGACCGCGACGAAAAAAGAAAAAAGATCTCGATCGCGCCGTGCGGCCAGCCGAAAGGAAGGGAGTCGAAACCGCGAGCGGGCGTGGGGGTTCGCCAGGTGCACTGACCATGCCCGGAAGCTTGTAGACCCAGCCACACGAAGCAAAAGTTCGACCGCTGGGGACGGGGGAGAAGCCGAAGATGATCCGGTCAGACAAGGCGGCCGGCCACGCGCGCGCATCGAAAAAAGAGGAGGAAAGAGAGAGATGCGCGGAAAAAACGATCGCGACCAAAAAAAAAAGGAAACGGGCTCTCCGCCCGCCTCGGTCACGACTGCCGCTGGCGCTGACTCGGCGTCGTGCTGTTCTGGTCAGAAAAGGCTCTATCCGGGCAGGGAAACAACGCCGCGCAAAAAAGAGGAAGTGGGCGCTGGCCCAAGCATAAGAGCTGATGGCCGGCCGCTCGCGAGTCGTCGCGGTCAAAACGACCGATGGACGCCCGCGAAAAAAGGAATGCGCGAGCAAAGCGCTCAACGTGATCGGCGAACCGGACGAGAGAAGAAAAGACTACTACTTCGACGTCTGAAAGAGGGGACTACTCTTCTAACGTACTGCAAGACTACCTTCTATCTGGTCGAGAGAAGCCTCCGTGTGGGCGCGGAACGCCAGAGGCGGCTACTATGTGCGCCGAAAAAGGGCTCTGCGCTCGAGGAAGGGAAATTCACGGCGTTCTTCGGAGGGGAGGGAAAAAGTCTCACTCCTACGGGGCGCAAGCGTGAGGGCCCGCCGCTCTAGCCCGTGCGAGAGAGCTACAGACGTTCGTTCTCGAACTGACGGCCGTCGACAGAGAGAAAAAAGGGGGCCTCGAATCCTGCGCTTGATCAGCTGTGCTCGACTCGCGGGACGAGGCGATCGAGAAACGGCGCTCCCATGAAAAAGGGAAAGAATATCGACGATGGCAGGCCCGGAACGGCCTCCGGCATTAGGAAAGCGTACTCGACGACACCCGGAAAGAGACCCGCGACGTTCGAGGCGACGGAGGAGCGTCGAGGCTCCAGCTGGGACCGCCGGGATCGCGAAAAAAAGCGGTCTGGGCGAGAGCTGCGCTTGAGTAAGACAAACGTGACCACCGGCGACACCAATGCACGCGAGAAGCTAGCGCGTCGGGCTCGAAGGCAGGGAAAATCGGTCTAGCTGGGGAGAGGGAAAAAAAAAAAAGTCTTCGCCCATGCGCAAGGGGGGGGGGGGGCTGCGACGCTGGCGGGAGCGAGGTCGGCGACAGCCTCGAGACGCTCTCGCGCAGGCCTGCGAGGAACCTCTTCGGCGAAGGACCGGGAAGGCGACTCTCCAACAGAAGTAAAGAGATCTACGACCCCTGAGCGATCTCCGGCGTGTTCTTTTGGGATGGGAGAAAAGGCACATGTGCCGAAAGAGGCCTGCCCGAGATAATGGCCCCCCGCCAGGGTCGAATGGCTTTGCGCTTAGGAGGCGCCGTCTTGGAAAAGAAGCGTGTAGAGCGACTCGCGCGCGAGCGAGAAAGGGAAAGACGCACCTCGAGCAGCGAGCAAGGAGAGGTCGGGCGCGATCAGTTTAACACGCTCGCGAAGGTTCGCCTGGTCGACGGTTGAGAGGGAAAAAGGGCGCCGCCGTCGAGGAGCGAGGAAAACCGGAAAGAAAGACGGGGCCGCGCCATCGGCCTACGACAAACGTAGGTAGCGGTCGAGCCGAAAAGTCGGGGTTGCTAGCGCGGTCTCCTAATCTGGTACGCGGACGTATGCCGGAGACCTCTTGCCGCTAGAGGAAAAAAAAAGTGTAGCCGTGCCAGGGCGGCGGGAACGACAGCTCGAGATCGGAAGAGCGTCCTCGAGGTCGGCGGCGGCGGAAAAAATCGGGAGTCGGCTCCTCGGCGGGGGGGGATCGTCGGGGGCGCAAGGGCAGGCTCGTCCGGGGGAGAAGAACGTTCGGTTAGGAAAGGGGACAGCACGAAAGAAAGATTATCAGCCGCAGGTCGTTCAATCGAACCAGTTGGTCACTTGAGGTAATCGAGAGAATCGAACGGTGGAAGAGGGGGGGGGACTGCCCAGTATCCGTTGATGCCGGGGGTCAATGGCGAAGCCGCGACCCCAGACGGTCACCATGTCGTCGCTCGGCGAAGAAGAAGTCTTCATCTGGCCGGCGGAGAAAGAAAAAGCTCGTCGATCGAGATGGGGGAAAAAACGCGATACGCGCGATCTGATCGACTTAGCAAGGGTCGGGTCGTACAATGCGAGCATCGCCGAAAGAACGGACCATCGTGCGGACCTTGAGAGGCCGCACGGAAAAAAAAGGGGCGGAACATGCCCCGGCCCAGGCGTCTGAGCTTGGAATCGCATCGCGAGGCATAAAAAAAGCACATCGCCGGCGTGGAGAGAGCTCTTAAAGGGGAAGCTAGACCTCGATAGCCACGAGGGGGTGAGGCCCGAGCACGGGGGGCCACGCCCTCGACTGGGGAAACGAGCACTAATGTCATCAGCTGAATCTAAGCTCTCGCATCTCAAAGAGATCTCCTGATCTCAGTTCCTCCTCTATTCCGTGGTCTCGACGGAAAAAGGAAGGGCTTCGATTGCCGCGATCTCGTGAAGACAGCTTTGTCACGTGCGTTCTCTTCTCTCGGGGAAAAGGAAGAAAAAGAGGACGCGCAACGTCTTTGGAATGAGCTTGGGACACGAATCACGTCGGCCATCGTGCCGAAAAAAGCTCGATCCCTGGGCCCTGGGAAAACCTCTACCCGCGAAAAGGGAAAAAGAAGACCGCCTACAGAAGAAGAGCTGAGGTCGAGGTGGCCGACCGGGTGATCTTGAGGGGAAAAAAAACGGGGAAGGAAAGGAAAAGAGAAAAAAGAAAAAAGATCACCCAAAAAACACCTCGCCTGCTCGATGGTGGGGGCCTGTTCGGCGTCTTTCACGCTCAAGCTCGGAGGCGCGGTGCTGCCCAGGCGGTCAAACCAGGGGCTCGCGCGGAAAAGGGCACGATTGCCGACGTGCTCGTGGGCCAAAGCCCGGCGCACCCCGATGCGGGTCGAGGTGAGAAAAGAGCCGAGGCAGCGCGAAAAAAAAACGATCAAAGAAAAGAAGGAAGAAAGCGCGACACGAAAAAAAAAAACCGCGGCACTCGTCATCAACCCGATTAGACGATCTCAGGACTCCATCGAGAAAGTCCGCGAGGGAAAGGAGATCATCCTGCTGCCGCGCTCTCATACGTGTGCTCGGCCCCAAACGTCGAGGGCTTGGACCGTGCTAGAAAAAAAGCCTCGCGTTCCTCGCGCGCGGAAGAGGGGGACTCCGCCTTCGCCACCGCGCGCTTGAGCGGCTCGGCCTCTGTTCGGATAGCGATCAAGCTCGACAGCCGCGGGGAAAAAGGATCGCGTTCGGCCGAGAGGAGGAGTCCTCCATGCTCACGTTCCGCACGATGGTCGCAGGGGAAAAGCTCTCCGCACCGCTGAATCTCTCTCATGATAAGAAGTCTCCGCCTGGGCCGTTTACCTGCAAACCTCGCGCGCGACACTGCCGCAGCTGGGAACGTTGATCCAATCGGCCCGCGGCCAAAAAGCCGAGGACGACATGGGAACGAGGAGGAAGTCTCGACCTGACCCAGCATCACCGGCTACTGGCAGGTCAAAAGCGAGGAGAGGGGGGAAATACGTGACCAACTGGTCGCTTGTGGGAAGAAGGAGGAGACCCACGCTGACCGTCGTGCTGTCCCGCCGAGGGAAACGACCGGCGGGGGATCCTTAACCCAGGACAAAGAATTCGCCCCCGCGCGAGAAATCAAAAAATTCCGACCGCCGCGGAGCCGACGCAGAAAAATTCCTGCGGGGGGGAGAAAAGGGCCGAAGGGCCGACCCTCGAGACACGGCGTCGGCTCCGATCTGTCGTTCCTTAAAAGGCAAACCTGGCAAAAAAAAAATATGTGCCGGGAGCCGAAAACCTAGATGCGGCAAACGGGGTCGGAGCTTACTCCTCTTCCCTCGCCGGCACAAAGCGACTTCACCGCCTAGAGGACCGCCGCTCGCACCAAGGGCGGCTCTACTCCGACGAGTCGTCGACAAGCTGGCGCTGCCCCCGACGAAGCACGCTGGCTTGGCACCGCGAGAAAAAAATCGCACGGCCGAGCGGGGGGGAAAAGAAAGGGACCAGTGCGACCAGTCTTAGGACTGATCGCGCCCGACGACTAAAGTGCTTCGGACGCTGACGGCGACGCCGGCTCGCGCTCAAGAAAATGACGAGCCCAACTGACAAGACGCCGACCTAAGTCGGCAATCCAGGTCGTCCTGGCGGGGGGCAGTCGAGTCAATTCGGGGCCGGCCCGCGGTCGGCACAATGTGCCGAAAAAAAAGAAGCCCAAAAGCACCCGCCGGAGATCGCGGACAAGTGGGGTGATCTCGAAAAAAGTCCCGGGGAGAGGTCTCCGTCCGGGAGAAAAAAAAAAAAAAAAAAAAAAAAGAAAAAAAAAAAAAAAAAAAAAAAAAAAAAAAAAAAAAAAAAAAAAAAAAAAAAAAAAACACCCAAAAAAAAAAAAAAAAAAAAAAAAAAGAAAAAACGAGAAGAAAAAAAAAAAAAAAAAAAAAAAGGGGGGGAAAACCCTACCTCCGCTCAGGCCAGCTAGCAAACTCTCCAAATTCTCGCGAGAAAGACCATCGCGGCACCCGAGCGAAAAGCCCAGCGCCGAAGGGCGCATGGCTAGAGCGCCGGGTCCCGGAAGCAGCTAGCCCGAGCGAAAAACGAGCCCACCGAAAGGGGAAAAGGGTGCGGCAGGAGGCGCCGTTGGCACAACGCGAGCGCGTACTCACCGCGGGGGCCGCCATCAGCTCGCCGAAAACCGCGTACGCGATCGCCGGCGCGGGTGGGAAAGTCGCCGCCGTCTAACGCCGCCGTACCAGAACGTCGCGGCCGCCGCCTTACGCTCGAAGCGAGCAGCAGCGCCCGAAAAAATCAGGGTAGACATCGTCGATCGTAAAGGAAGCGACAAGGGAGCTCCGCTGCGAAAGAGCGATCGCCTCGCAGACCCGCCCCGTCATTCTGGGGGAAGCGAAAAAAGAGCTCATCGCGCGAAAATCAGAGAAGCGTCGAGCCGACGGCGAGACGACGGTCTTCGACGACAAGAAAGGCCGCCCGGCTCGTAAGAATGCGGCCGCGCGAGAGGAGCCTTGACCCATCCTTGCGCACGAAAAAGGAAGGGAAGAAGCCGCCAGAAACGAACCTGGTTCGGCGGCCAAAAGGCGGTCGCGCCCCACGGAGGGACGGCGCGCGACAATCTCGCGAGCGCGGGGGGAAACGTCGCTCGCTTCGAAAGAGCGCCCCGCTCGTCAGGAAAAAGGGGAGCAACGAGGCGCGTGCTCGCAGCAGGCCACGATCAGCGTCCGCGGTCGTCAAAGGGACGGACCTCGACGAGCACCAAAAAGCCTGCCCTCAGCGCGGAAAAAATAAAAGAACCCACTGTTCTCGAGCTGAACAAACGCGGGGCGGTTTGGCGCATGTGGCACGACCAACGGTCAGCTTGTAGAAAGAAATGCGCCACGGAGGAGAAACGGGGTTTCGGAGAGCCCGTGAGAGGCCGAAGAGGATGACGTCGCGATCGCTGCCGAG
>Ga0179593_1732256_pt1 | contig 10922 bp, 12 predicted proteins | sample CZODoug2_1_08_16_FD_185931 | JGI IMG/M metagenome (GOLD analysis project Ga0179593, IMG submission 185931) | Vadose zone soil fungal communities from Angelo Coast Range Reserve, California, USA - CZODoug2_1_08_16fungal (PacBio error correction) | ecosystem: Environmental > Terrestrial > Soil >...
ACGCATTTGCAGGCAAATAGGAAAAAGGGCTCCGGCGAGTGACTGGACAGCAAGATGCCCAAAAGAAAAGACCAGCTACAAACGAGCGATTGCGGCTGGAGCACCAAACCGGCGTAAGGCCTTCTTGGGAAATCTGAGGGGGTTTGAAATAGACGAAGAAAGGCGAAAACAGCGCTCGCCCGGAATTATCCGTGCCGATTGGGGCCGGGAACACCGTCTCAATGCCAGGGGGATTACGCTGGATAAAAAACCTTTTATTGGGTCCTCTCCATGTGTTCCTGAAAAAAGAAAAAGCGAAATACAATGGGGAAGGGCGACGCGATCCCGTTTACGGGGAGCCGCAGGGCACAGCGCGGGTGTTCGTCACGCTCAATACTCATGGGACTAGCACAACTCTCGAACTGGAGGGCGCACTCAGACGTCGACAAAACGGGACAAGGGGTGAGCAGAAAATTTTTCCAGGCTGGAACTGCACCATCACTCAGTGGGGGCCGAACAGAAGAAGATCCGGGATTTTCAACGATTGCACCGAAAAAGCCACCATCAAAAGGACCGCGTCTAAGAAGTATTCATCCACAGGCAAAGAGGTGCTACTTTAAGACGGCTAACTGTTTCCTAGGGTCTCAGAGCTTACAAGGGTCGGACGCTAAAGGGGAGACGGAAAAGTCTGGAAGGCAAAAAAAGGTACGCAGCGCCAACACCGGGGGTGGAGCGGTTTTCTGATGAAGGCGGATGTGGGACCTATCATCTCCGCTTTGGAGCCTGCTGTAGATGGCCTCAAGAAAGGGGGGCACTAAAAAGAGAGAAGATTTCAAAAGAGTTCCGGAAGAAGCTAGCACGAAGTCGGACATGAAAGAATGTCAGCACCCCGTTTACGCTGCCTCAGCAGTCGCGAGGGGCCTGACACAGCAAAAGGAGGGGTCAAAGGTGGATGGGTCGAGAGACAAAATGGCACACAAATAAGGCGAGCCAGGAGAGGGGTCAAAGGAGGATCAACAAAGAGGGGTGAAGGGACTGGGCAAGCCCGAAAAGGGGAGTCGCGGTCTAAACAACGCGTACGCGCACGCTAGTACGCTACGCAAAGCAAAACACCTTTGGAGCCCAGGGGGGAGGGCAGAATAGCTAAAGGACCATGTCCCGTGGGCGCCCGTCTGGTGATCGACGAACGGGGAAGCAAAAAGGCAGAAGCGCCGAACCGTAAAAAGTTCAAACTGTATCAGAGGAAAAAAGGCCTCGCATTTCAGAACCGGGGCTCATCGAAAGTCGCTGGGGGAGGGAAGGGGTGTGCCCGACAAAAGGTTTCAGAAGGGAACAGACGCTCTGCTTTCGCGAAGATCGAGCCTGGAGGAGGGAAAGGTTCGAGTTGAACAATCCGGCGGGAAAAAAGTTCGCGGAAAACTTTGGGTGAGCGGCTCAAAAGGAAGAGAAAAAAAGAAACGCTCGGAAGCGGCGCCTCAGACTGGGGGCCGAGGTTTGGGGCAACAGTCATTCCCCCGAGGGGGAGAATCTAACGTTGGGGGAGGTCTAACGTGAAGAGGGAGGGGAAGGGACAGAAGAGCGCATCGAAATCGTCGATATCGCGGCGCTCCGCCACGCTGCTGAGAATCCGAACCGAAGGGGGGGTCTACCAGAGAAACTCCTACGATCGAAGGGGGGAAAAAAAGGGGCTGGGGGAAAAAATCAGAAAATGAGGGAAAACGCTGGGCATCGGGGGAGGAGGAAGCATGGTCGTTCTTAATGATCCCAAAAAAAAGAACCCCTCTTGCAGGGCAGGGAAAAGCTTCAAAAAAAGAGGGGAGGAAAAAGGGTCGCAGTCTTTACGGCTTTAAACGAAGAATATTGCGAGCGCGTCGCTGCTCATTGTGCTTTGCGGGGGAAGCGCGGTTCCGGGGCGAGCTGTTAACTGGAAAGGAACGCCAAGCGAGAAAGAGGATGAAAGATATTACAGATGACGGAAAAAAAGCGGAGGAGAAACGACGACGACGAACTCGCGAATCAGCTGCACCATCTAAGAAATTGCAAATCGTCACGGTGTAAGCGCCCAGCGGCAAGTGCAGGGAGGTAGTGAAGGGACCAGTCGGTCGTAAGGGGGGGCACTGAGGTTCACATGGTCAAGGGACGGGGTGGGGGTATCGGAATGAGCAGACCGCAAGCAAAAAGAAATGTGAAAGGGGGGGTGGGGAGGGCTCTGCCGATTGGGCCTCCCATTTTCGAGTGAGCGTGCTGGAGCTCGAGGCGGTGCTCAGGGGGGAAGAAAGCCAGCGGGGGGAAAGCAGAGAGGGGGGGGGGAGAGAGGAAGGAGGCGGCCAGTCTTCTTAGGTCTGTCCTGAGAGACCGAAAGCCGCTGGAAGTCGACAGTTCATCTCAGCGCAAGAACTTTTTCAACGGGAGGGGCGGAGGGGGACAAAAAGAACGCGGGGGCTCGGCCTGCGAAAATTCGGAAGTGGGGGGGGAAACTCAAGCTCCTGAGGTAGCGTCTGCGCATGGTTCAAAGAGAGAAGAACATTCAAGAAAGTTTAGGAAAAACTCAAAAGGGGAAGAGCAAAAGGGGAAAAAATAGGTACCAGGTATTCAAGAAGGCGTGAACGGTCCGTCTCTCGGACAGGGGTCACTTCGATGGCTGGGGTCATAAAGGTGTTCTAAGGAGGGGGGGACTGAAGCGGATCGAGGCGCCGAAAAGGGATTAGAAGTGGTGGGGGGGGGGGGGGTAAGAGAATCGAAAGCGCCGCTTCAAACCGGACTGAAAAAACAAAGCCCCCCTATTAAACAAGATACCACTGGATCGAGGGCCGCAAGGGAAAAAGAAGGAAGGGGTCAGGGGGGGGGGGGGGGGGGTCGAAAAGGGCCGAGCAAAGTGGCTGTCTCGTCCAAGCGCCTAAGGGACGACTCTTGTTTTGCGCGAGGTCAGGCGAAGACCCAAAGGGAGGGAGATGACAGAGTGATTTTAAAAAAACAGGCGCTCTTGCTGTGTGACGAAAGACTCCTAGGACAATCGGGTTTTGAAAAGGGAGGAGTCGAATTTATGAATGAAAAGGGAGACGTGACGGCGGCTGAATACGGGGAAGCCAGCTTCGTGCGAGAGGCCGTGGCCGACGGCAGATTTCAGGAGAAGTATCCCAGAGGAAATAAACGGAAGGGGAGCAAGAGACTCCGGCCAGGGACAAACACACGGCAAGGATAGTCAAGTCAATTCCCTCTAAAAGAGAAAAGGGGGGTTGGCGAAATTCGGGAGCAAGGAAAAAAGTTAGCAATCAAGGGCTGGGGGGAAAAGTCGTCGCGCAGATTAAAACGCCCGCAAGGGAACAGGGAACTGCTGGGAAAAGCTGTAAGAATAAAAGTGAAGCCCGTGGAGGGTCCGTGTGGCTCGAAACGGGTGGGAAGTGATGTCAAAATTTTGGCTTCAATCGTCATTTCAATGAAGAACGAACATGCCAGCAGTTCGGGAGGGTGGTGGACGTGCAAAAGCGTGCTGTCAGTGCAAGAAGATCGCAAAATAAGAGGGTAAAAATCAGCAAGGACGGGGGGGGAAGGGGAGGGCGCCGAGCGCAGAGTCCAGTGGAGACTGGAAGAATCAGCGGGGGGTGAGCGTTACGACGAAGTCGCGCTGTGAACCCTTTTCGCGTCGAAAGAGGGTGTGATCGCTAACTCAATCAGCTTAAATGCAACTTCGAGGGGGAAGGGAAAAAGGAAGCGTCGAAGTAATAAAGGCTGCTGCCACGTCCAAACGGCGGGCGAGAGGAGTTCGAACGTGTTGTCGGCTGCTCCCGGCCTGAACCAGGATCGGGACGGAGTTAGAGGTTCTAGGGGAAAATGAAAGGGGGAACGGGGGGAACCTCGCAATGCCGAAAAGCGCCTGCCTTCCCACGGAGATTTCTTCACCCCGGTGTGGGGCGCAGCAACAATCGGCGGCAGGGAGGGGGGGATCAGGGGTTTCAAGGGCTAAAATGTCAGCAAAAAAAAAAAAAGGGGAGTAAGTCGAACATAAAAAGGAGAGCGGCGATGTCAGGCAGCTCCGACTAAAAAACAAGGGGGAGGGGGGAAAAAGAAAAGGGAGTGCCTCGCCGAAGTCATTCGATGAATTGGCGCAAAAGGAGTTTGAACTGGCCCAAGGGGGGGAAAGGCCTCCAGAGGGCCACGGGGAGGATCAGAAACCACCTTCTAGACGGCGTGTGATGCCTTACTCTACTCAGCTTTAACTTGGGGAAAGGGGAGGGAAACAAAAAAGAAGGGGAGGAGGATGTGGAGGTGAAAAACTGCTTCCTAGAAGACTACCGCAAGCTGCCCGGATGTAGCCTGGAAGATGTACGGCAGAGGGAAGGGAACTCAAAGTCCGGAACTATCGGCTAACCGCTTAGGATGTACGAGGGGACTTTGGCCCCAGGGAAAAAAAAAAGGGTCAGCAGGGGGAGCCGAGGGCGGAGAAATTTCACTAGATGAATTTCGACGCGTCAAAGTTTTCCGCCACGAGGGGACGCATCTTGTTCGGAAATCTCAACGCTGATTCTTCTTCAGAAAACTGACCGATCAGAGCTCAAGGGGGGGGGGAGAAGGACTGATCATCCAATTGGGCGTTTACAACATGAACAGTCTTTTCCCGGAGAGGAAAGAAAAGCCAAAAGAACACGAGGGGACGAAAGGTAAATGGATAAAACCCGCGTATGCTGGCCTCGCGACTGACGTGGGAAAATCGACACAATTAAGAGAACCCGGCAATCGTCGAAAAGGAGGGGGGGGGGGGGGTGTAGCTGGGGTCACTTTTCTGGGTCCTCTCAGACATCTTCTCTCGCTTAGAGGGGAAAGAGGAAAAATGCAAAAAAGCGGCGAAGAGTGACGGCAAAAGACCGACTTACTCAGAGGACCGTTTCGCGTTTTCGATGGGGACCTGTCGTTGAAATGCCATGGAAGAGGGATCGGAGGGCAAAATCAATAACCTTTAATGTGGCCGGAACGAACGGGTCCTACCAGCCGCGTTCTCGACGGACCGCGTGGACCAAAGAAAAAGTCGACGGCCTGAAAAAAGAAAGCAAAAAAAAGAACCGCACGGTCAATAAGTCGGATAGGACAAGGAAGTTGACGACCGCGACGAAAAAAGGGGGAAGGGTGACGAAGGGCGGAGGGGACCCCGATTGGATAGGGGGGGGCGAGGAGATTCTGGCACAACCAGGCAGCAGGGGACGAAAACACAAACAAAAAAAGGAAGCGAGTCGAGCAACACGACGGGCAAATCGTATGTGCATGACTGTGGGATTCAAACGTGATCGGGGGAGGGAAAGTGGACGAAAAACTGGCGGAGGCGCTTGGAGGCGAAAGAAAGCCCGGGGCGAGAAATTTTTGCGGAGGGGGGGGGGTCCCGGGAAGAGCATAGAAAACGATTCTCCGGGGGGGGGGCGCCCCATCTATTGTTCAATCGTCGATTAAAAGGTGAAAGCAAAACGGCGTCTTGATGAGAGCCGCTCTACGCAAAAAAGTTCCGCGATGAAAAAAAAAGGAGGTCCAAAATGATCTCAGAGGGGGGGGGCATGGGACAAAAAATCCTAGAGGGACAAAAAGGGGAACAGGCGCTGATGAACCTCCCATAAGAATTTGCGAAGTCTGAAGACTTGACATTAATCCGTCCCCAGGATACGCGGGTTCTCAAGCGAAAATTAAAAGGTAAGGAAGGGCGATCTTCAATTTCTTGGCACAATCCTGCTTACGGTGTTTTGCTCCTGAACGTTTTACTCGCTTCAGGACCACGATCACGACAGAAAAACTTGTCATCAACTGCAAGAATCGCAGCTCAGTGAGAAGGGTTTGAAAAAAAGGCAGTAACCCATCAAAGTGCCATCGTAACAGGAACTTTTTGCTCTGGGAAAAAGTCATGAGAGCTGAAGGCAGACGGGTGGTAACTGCAAAGGACGAACTGTATCGTCGTAATCGCTCAAAACGCCCTGGAACAGAATAAAAAGCAGACGAATTGATCGACCAGAAAACATCCTAAGACCAAAAAACAAGGGTAGACTTCAAACCCTCCCGAGGGGGGTCTGTAACGTGGTAATCGGGCAAACGCGCATCAAGGGGAGGTCCTGAATGAACACGCCGGACCAAAGGGAGAAACCGAGCCGGGGTATGTTAATCAAAGACGCGGAGGTCACTAAGGCGCTGGCTATTGTCTCGTGAGCTTTCTCTTCAAAAAAAGATTGCTTGGGTCAAAACCTTAAAATAAGGGGTAGGGACGAAGAGGGGCGGAAGGGTCGTCTGTTTGAGTACACAAGAAAGAAAGGAATCCGGAAGAGGAGCCTCGGAGAAACAAAGAGGAGTAGGAAGGAGATATTAGATTGGCACGCAGGATGCGGCCAGACACGAGGTGTCCGAAATAAAAGGCAGAAAAAGAGACGAAGAGCAAGCCATCTGGTAAAAAGGTAAGGGGAATCGCTCCCAGATGCTTCGTGCCTAAAAGGTCACGGGAAAATCTTCGGGCGAAGCGGCACACCTGAAAAAGCATGCTTTGGGGGAGGAAAAACGTGCGGAGTTAATAAAGCGGACCATCGGAGCGGAGGGTTGGCTTTCTGGAACCGACAAGTTCTTCTTAAGGGAGTACGAAAAAGAAGAGAAATACTGGTAAGATCACTCAAGCGATTCAAGTTCGATTCCAGGATCGAGCGACGAGAGGGACGCAGTCTTCTGAAAGAGATCGAGAAAGCCGCTGCGTCGGGAACTTCGCGAAGCGAAAATTCGATCGGTGGGGAGGGAAACCCGTCACACGGCGTGGGCGCGCTCCTGCGCCGTGCAGTCAGAGGAAAAGCGGGACGTTCGGGGCAAATCAAAAAGTGGAGGGGGAGAACAGGAACCGCAGTATTTTGAAAACTGGCACCGAGCGCCAGGAGCGGGGCTCGCCAGTTTTCAAAGAATGCATAAGCGCGCCGCGCCGGCTGGTAATCCACGTTCCGAAGAACTTTAAAAAGGGGGAGGGGAATTCATCAGAAACTGGTTCGTTTCGCGCGGTTACCGGGGAAAATGCAGGAGGCAGAAAGGGTAAAGAAAAGCGGGAAGGGTCTTCGGAGAAAAAACATCCTTCGAAAAAGTCGATGTGAAAAGGGAATCGGGCGCCGACTGCCGTCCACCTGGAAGCCAATCTTCTCTGGGGAAGCTGGCTCTTCAACGGTGGCGCGCAGGAAGCCTTCCTGAAAAAGACTCCAGGGGGAGAATCAAGTGAAAAGTCCCAGCGGTTTCATCAAGATTGGTCAAGGAATGAATCGCTTTGATTTGAAAATCATATAACGCCGTGCTGGTGTGCCTAATCACAGGCCGAAACCGCTGGAGGGGAAAGGGGACGCAAAGAAAGGAAGGTGTCCTGGAACTGCATGCAGCTCTTCCACTTTCTTCGGGGGTCTTCATGTCCTCGTCGGGAAAGATAGACGTTCTCCGCAGGAACTGTCATGCAGAATACCCCAAACAGAAAAAGGGACAGTGGAGGAATGAGAATTTTGGACGTCATAAAAAAGAGCCTCGCAAGCGGCATATACGTGCAAAAAAGGGAAAAACGCGAAAATGTCCAGGGGGAAAGGCACGCTGACGGGATTTCGCGGAAGGAAAGCTCACTTCGCGATTGGGGGGAAGGGGGAAGAAAGCGTCGCGGGCAGGTGGGGCAAAGAACGATGAAGACTTCCGTGGCCGACAGGGGAACGGTGATGTCGTTGATTTCCAAAGGACAGTTCCGGTAGGACACTACACGGGCTTAAGAGAGGGGGAGCCACTTCGGATGGCTTCAGGGAAAACAGATCGCGGAATACGGCAACCCTGTTGAAACAAAAGGATGAAGATCAAGGGTCGGAGGGGAGCCGAAGCAGACCAGTATCTTCATGCTGAGAGACAGCGTATGAGCGGGGGAAAAGCGGTCAAAAAGTGAGCGAAAGGAAGGGGGGGGGTGGGGCGAATGGAAGAAAAGACTGGAAAATTTCTCGGAATCGGCGCCGTCAAAAGGGAGAAAGGGAAGGGATCAAAGGCTGCAAAGGATCCAGCTTCCAATCCTCAGTGGCGAGAGGTTCACGGCGGACTGGGGATGCAATGGAAGACTCAGCGGGGGGTCGCCCTGCGAAGAAACGGACTCTGGCGGTAAAGAGGCACCAAAAAACGCGGGGACTCCTCAATCCGTAGGCACGTCATTCCTTAAAACCAGGAGCCAGCAGAGTCTTAAGGGGTTTATCGGGTGAGTCTAGTTTGCTTTTTCGTCATCTTGGGTTCAAGTCATTATAGAAAAAGGGACGAAAGGTCCGTAAGAAAAGCACAAAAAAAAAAGATTATGCTTAAAAGGAAGGATCTGCATTTTCCTTACATCGCGCGATCATTCGAAATAAAATTCGAGGGACTGGAAAAGGCCAAATATAAAAGGCTCCACCGGGATAAGGCAGATTTCTTTGAAAACACAACCGTTACTAAAAAGCTTTTAAGGAACGGGGGTCCGCTGCCCGATGATTGAGCCATATCCGCACATTCCCGGGAGAAAAAACGCAGGGAAAAGGATCCGCATTAGAAACTATCTCCTCCTCACACCTCAGAAAAAGAATCTGCGAGGGAGAAAATAGGACCCAATTTAGACCTTGGTCCAAGTTTCCTCTCTCTCCGGATTCTGAGGGATGTAATCTGGTTGAGTCTACGCGATCAAACTCAAAAGAAGGAAAAAGTGGGAGTCAAGACTCAGATTATTCTTAAAGAGAACTTGACTAACGGGAGGCGCTCGTCGCACGTCTACGACAAAGGTTGGGCGAAGACGCTCAGGGGAAGAAGGACTTGGGAGTTCGCAGCAGCTGTAAGGGAAAGGGGACGTAAAAAACCTAAAGCAGGGGATACTTCCTAAGATGGGCTTCATCACCTCGCGGGGGGGAGCCAGTAAAAGAAAAGGATAGAGCGTCAGGAACTGAAGGTCATCCACTTCGCACTTGCTATTATACAGGTCCTGGAGCAATGGGAACTGATCGTGGGGGGTAAGGGGGGATCTTACTCCATGAGGACGAATCAGGTCCACCGTTCTCTCAAGGAAACAAGGAGGAATCCGAACTAAAACAACAGGGGAGTAAGTGCGTTGCAGCAAATCTTAAGATGTTTGCCTCGATCTCGTAAGCCTTGAAGTCAAAGCAGCGAGACAAGTTGGCAAACCTGGGAGATACTTCACTGTGCCGTCGAATATTACTGAAGCCATCACTAATCGTAATGAAGAGGAAACGCCCGTGAGTTGATGAATGGGGGAGTAATGGAACGGACCGGCCAACGACAAGGGGATCCTTTAAGAAGATCTGTCAACAACCCTCCTAAGCTCTCAAAGGCGAGACAGCCCTCCACTACCGTCCCACATGGTCTGTGAGGCACTTAAGAGGCGAAAAAAGGAGACGAACACTGACGTCTGCGGAGATCTTACCTTAGCTACCAAGCCCTCTTGCGAGGGACAACGTGTAGGACAAGCGCAAAATGGGACGCCGATAGGTGGGCTCTGACAAGCATTTTTCAGGTCGTCGTGAAATTTGTAAGGATCAGGAAAGCAAAAACGAGAGTAAAACCGCGGACTCAACCTTCGATGTTCACATAGCTGTCTGCCGTCAGAAAGGGTACAGGGACGAAGACCACAGGGCCGCAGACACCCATCGGTGTCTACCAGTCATCGGGGCTTACCGTTCCAAGGCCAAAGGTATCCCTGAAATTCGTTCCTCTTGGATCCTGAATTTAAACTGGCGAGACTACCCGGCTCAGAGAAAAGTTCACCGGGGGGTTCGCGAACGGGGGGAAAAAGGGGATTGCTACCGCACGATCAGCTCATGACCTTAACACCAACTGGGGCAACGAGGAGATCGCAAAACTAGGGGGGGAAAATTACAAATCCAGCAGGCATCGAAGTCCGGGTTGCGCTGTTCCGAAGCGAACTCCTCCTTATTACTCGGGCGCTTCGCAGAATACTTGAAAGGGAAAGAAAACTGAAGACGAAAAAAGGGATGGAACATAGAAAGTGGGGAAAAATCTGGAGGACCCAAATCCTAGCGCTGCCGGGGCCAGTCCGAATCTGGGGTTATATATTGGGCAGGGGAAGAGTCCAAGAAATAGATCAGAAAAGAGCGGGGGGTCCCGGGGTATCCAACAACGGCGCAGTGTTAAAACCTCTTCCCTTACTACAGACTTGAAAAATCACAGCTAAAAATGGGAGAATTTGGGGGAGCGCAGGTCGCCGGAGATGGCTTGAGAATTACAAAACAAAAGTCTCTTAGGGGAGAGAGGCTCTCTTGTATTCGATTTGGTCATTACACTCTCTTTCGGGAAAAACTCCAGCTCAAAAAAACAACAGGGGGGAGATGGGGGGGGGGCTTAAAGGTCGGCCAGGAGCTTCTTTTTCCTTATAACGACACCTTCGCGGATGGGAACTTACTCCTCAGGAGGAAAAGCAGACCGAAAACGAGAAAGTCCGTGGGAAAACCCCCCGCGTTGATCCACATGGGAAAAAGGACCAGTCGGACGTTAAGTTTAGGACACGAGGGAACCGGGCTTTGTGGGACAGTAATGCAGGGGGGCACGCTTCCCGCGATTCCACCATTTTCGAGGGGTGACTTTAGACCCTTGAAACGAGGAAGTGGAGAGGGGAGAGCATCGCGGAAGGCGGATGGGCAATATCATCCCGCGAGAGGTTCCAGAGTCTGTGCCATCAGCGTGGGAGGGGAGCCGAAAAGAGGGCGTCGATGTCCAAAAGTCAGTAAAATCGAGCAATCGAGAAATAAAAAGGGGGTCGACGGCAAGACCATCTCAACCCCGTAAGGGGAGATGACGTGGGGGGCAAAACGGGGGGGAAAAAATCGGCGCGCACTGCTTTGATGTAGAAACTGCAAACGCGAGGTGCAGTTGTCATCAAAGCTCACTTACGGGTCGGGGCGGAGAAGCGGATGAGAGTAATAAAGAGAATGTGT
>Ga0179593_1284532_pt1 | contig 10921 bp, 10 predicted proteins | sample CZODoug2_1_08_16_FD_185931 | JGI IMG/M metagenome (GOLD analysis project Ga0179593, IMG submission 185931) | Vadose zone soil fungal communities from Angelo Coast Range Reserve, California, USA - CZODoug2_1_08_16fungal (PacBio error correction) | ecosystem: Environmental > Terrestrial > Soil >...
CAAAAAACCCTCCGTCAAAAGCCCGCTCCTGATAGGGGGTACTAACGCATACTCATACGTGGGGTCCTAGGTTGGGGAAAAGCGAACCTTCCAGTTAAGAAGGATCTGGATGGAAAAAAAATAGAGATCTTATAGAGGCACCAACAAGGACTTCGAAGAAATTGAACCCCTGAGCTGAGGATCGGGATAACTTGCGGGCCGAAAAGGTGTGCCCAGTCCGGTGAGTAGGGCCCCCAATTACAGAAGACCGGGGAAAATTCAGGAAGCAGTCAGGATAAAGGAGCACCTCTTATCGACAATCGAATAAGGGGGGGGGGGTTGAGTTGAGAGACACTGGAATAGAGAAAGGCCCGGCTTTTACGTAATCCATCAAACCTAGCGCCCGCGAAATGTCCTGGACTGAAAATAGCAAAAGAAGCAGGAACCAGAGTAACAGGGGCATCATACTCAACCCAGAAGAGTCGCTTAAACACGGGATCAGTCTTAGAAAAAGTCGAAACTCATGGGAGCATCAAGGCCCTGAATTAAAAAAAGGGATGAAATTAGAAAAAGAGACCTGAACCAAGAGACGCAGCTCACGCCTTCATATCCTTAGAAAAGACGCCTATGAACCGAATTTAGAGGTATTCAAGCCATCCGTGCGAAAAAGAGCGCCATACGCGTAAAAGCCGGCAGAGGGACTCAAGAAAACTAGTCATATGACCCCAATGGACACAGTGGACGCCTTGGGTAAGGCGGAGATGAAGCTGGGAAAGGAGCGATTACAAGAAAAATAGGTACCAACGACGGGCGTACCTAAGAATTAAAGTCGTTCACACGAGGAAAGACCGAAGAAAGAATCAGCCGAATCAAACAACAGCGCCTCCTGGTCGGCTTACTTAAAAGGTCCGCCGGCCTGTACGCCAGGGCAGGCCGAGGACACCATGAAAAGGAGGACACAAAAAAAGTCGAAACATCGCGACCCGACGAGGAGGAAACCAGAGAGCCGGCGAGAAAGGTCGGAGTGGGGGGGACGACAAAAAAGCGACCGTCCAAGAAGCAAAGAGGACCGCGTGTCGCAGGAAAAAAAAAAGCGTAAACAGAAGAGCTTCGGGCCAAGTGTGCATCGTGATCAGGCAAGCAGCAAGCAGGCAGCACAAGGCAACACGTGCTGACCCAGGGCTCCAAGTGCACAAGCAAGGCGAACACGCGAACCGATGAAAAATACTAAGCGGGAATTCAGGCGTCGGAAACTCGCAAATATGAACCACCTTATGGTTAGGGGGGGGAGGGGGGGGGGGGGGGGGTGTGGGGGGTGGGGGTTGGTGACTGTGCTGCAACGGAAAAAATAGGCAAAGGCCTCCGGAGTAGTCCTGCCAAAATTCACGCGCAAAGTTACAGCTCACAAGCCCTCCCTCTGGACAGCAATGGGACCCCACATAAACCGGAAAACTTAGGGAAAAGACAAGGACAATAACTAAATATTTCCTTAGCTTCATTTACTCTGGGCCAGAAATGATGTGGTGATAAAAGGCCACGTCGGACGCGCTCATCAAACCTCCTAAGAGAGGGAGGAGGTCTTGATATTCCTTCCCCTAGTCGGAAGAGTTCCGCGAAAATTCCAAAGAGGGAAAAAGGGGAACGGAGATGGACAAAAGGGTAGTCTATGCCACAAAGTGAATGCGACAAGTCAGCCGCGGGGGGACTGGAGTCGGTATCAGACCAGGAGTAAATGTTCTCGAGGGGTTCGCTTCGTCGAAGGAAAATGAGCTCTCCATAAGGGGAGGGTTGTTGCTGAAAAAAGGGGAGGAAGATCCCACAGGAAAACGGTAATCTCTCTCAAAAAAGGAGGGGTATAGGAAGTAGGAGGGGGGGCGCCGCCGAATTTGGTTGATGAACACGTCCTCGGACCGGGGAAAAAAAAAGTACGTCCATTAAGAAGAAACGTAGTGGACGAAACAAGACGAACATTACTTCGGCCTGCCCCGATCAACGACCTGCTAATACAGCCCAAAAAGAGACCCACTTTCATGTTCATGCTGTTTCAAGACGGGGAGGGATCTAAAACGGAGGAATTGGGCACATTTTCGGAGGAGGGGAGGAAATGTCCAAATCTGGCGACAGAAAAAAGAGGAGAACGGCGCGTACTCGGTGGTGGCTTCAGTCCTCTAAGTGTACCGGCAAGGGAAACCGGAAGAAAAGCAAAAAAAAAGTGGGAAACAGAAAAAGGGGGAGCTGACGGCACGTGCTCCTTCGGGCGGCCCCTCTTTGTCCCGCCTTGTGGGGAGGTGGGGCGGGTGTCCTAGGATTGGGAGCAGCGGGAGGGTCATACAAGCTGGAGGGGCGCTGTTCGATAGACTATACATTGTAGAGGAGGGCCTGGGAGCAAAGAGGGGACGGCCTTTTGCGTAGGGTAAAATTGGTTTCACTTTGAAGGGAAGAACGGCAACAGGCGTAGAAGGGGGGTCATAAGATGACGGGCTCCGTGGGAAAAGAAAAAAAAAAGAACGAATTCCGAAATCGGGGGATTTTTAAGGTGGCACCTCTCTGGGTTCAGGCGGCGAGGTGGGGAGAAAAGGTCGCGTCGGACCTGTTGGGAAACAGGGGGGGTCAGCCAACGGGACGGCCTGGGGGTTGCCGACCAGGAGAAGGGTGGAGGGAAAAGGAAAAGTGGGCCTGCTGTAGGCAAGGGGTTAAGGGTGCTGGGTGGTAGAAAACAGAGATTGTCGTTTGGGGGACGCGGATTTCTTAAAAGGTTTGCGTCTCCAATAAGAAAAACTGGGGGACGCCGTCAATCTGCTGTGGGGAATCGAGACGGTAGGGAAAATCGCTGGTTGAGATCGACGCATCATGGCTCTCAGGGGATGCCGGGAACTCAGGGAAACAAAACGGCAGAAACCTGCTGAAGTAAGATAGCGGAACGAAAGGATTCGGTAAAATGCTTCCGGGCAAGACGACTCCGCAAATGGAATTCAGGAGGGTCTTGACTGGGAAGGGAAGGGGGGATTCCTCAAGCGAGGATAACGCGGCAAACCGAGACCGGTCATGAAAGGACAAATCAGGCTCCGACAAGCCAGGGCGCTCAGGGGGGGGGATGCCCCCGCTGGTTTTCGCAGGAAAAAGAAGAGGGAATTATCGAAGAAAGAACGCTCATAAATGTCCTTATAGGACGTCAGAAGGACTTGCAAAAGGGAGAGATGCGAGAGCGATGTTAAAGAAAGGCAGAAAAGGCATCCCAAAGGGTGCAAAAATTCAGCAAAGGGGTCGAAGAAAAAGGGGAGGGGTGGACTCTAAACGGAAAGGGAAGAAAACTATGGGGGGGGTTGTTCGCCAAGCCGGCGGCGTGGGTTTAGGGGATAAAAAGTAGGGTCTTCTTTCATAGTTCAGCTTGGACTCAGGGCGAAAATCGCGAGGGCGAGGGTGATGGCCAACTAATCCAAATGAAGGGGTGTAGAGATGGGGCCTGTAACGTATAGGCACCATCCCTTTAGCCTTCAGTAAAAAAGTCCCGGGATGATCAGGATTCTTCCGGCGGGCAGGAGCCCAGAGCTACAGAAGGAACGAAGGAGCAGGAATTGGAAAACCAGAGGATGAAATCGTAATAATCAGATTAAAAAATGCCACTAGGGTCAAGGGTTCGTGAGTGGCGGAAGAGGGGGGTGTGGTGGCATCAGGCGAAGCGGACTAGAGGCATTCCAAAGAGAACGAAATTCACGACCAGCGCGTACTTGAGGTGTTGAAGCACCCCTCAGGCAAAACTATGCAGGAGAGGAATAAGTGTGCGCATAAACAGGACTTAGTTCTTGGTGGGGTAAGAGTAAGGGTATTCTCTCTCAAAACAATTATAGGAAAGGTATATATTCTTAAGAAAAGCAAAAGAAAATTCCCCAATCAAGGGGGGAGGAACGGGGGCCTACTAGAAGGTGTGAGAAGGGTGGTGCCATAATCGAAAAAGTCACCAGAGTGGGGAGTCTATTCTAGGATGAATACATCTATGGCGCATCGATAAAAAAAGCCAAAAAGCCCAGCGGGGGAGAACCCTGGTGGGAAACTTTGGGCGTAATCTAAAAAAGAAAAAAGCTGGCCCATAAGAAAATGGTGGATGCGGGTCCCGGGGGGCAAAAGAAAGTCTTGGGACCGAAGAAGGGACAGAAAAGGGAAAGCAGGAAGTCATTCTGCACAAAGCCGAGCGAAGGCTGGGGGGTGTTGGCGACTCTATCAAAAGAAATAGGAGAAAAGAACTTGTCTTTACAGCCACCACCTCTCAGGCCAGAGGACAATACGGGAAGGGGAGAAATCTCACACGGAATGCCAAAGAAGGAACAGACTTGGAGAGGAAAAAAAAAAACCACTCCGAGGAGGGAGGGACCCAACGGCAGTTGAAAAGTCAGGGAGCAAGGGACACTCATCATACCGTAAAAATTCTGAGCCAAAAGTGGGCTGAACTTTCCGCTTAAAGAAAGAGAGAGACATCTCAAGGGTGAACTTTGGGAATCTAATAGCAAGTGGCTCAAAGAAAAAAAGAGGGGGAGGTAGGATATTCCCTCCTTCGGGCGAATCGAATCTTTAGGAATAATACAAAATTAATCTTCTTATCAAAAAGAGTTCGAGCCGGATGGAAATAGAAAGTATCTACTGGCGGCGAAAGCAGAATGGGAAAGGCCATACTCCAGAAAATAAGCTTAGTATGCTTTCTAGGGTACCCGCCATGCCCGGAGGACTTTCCCCGAAGAAAGGGAAAACAAAAGCCTGGGGTGGCTGGGGGGGGGGGGGGGGGGGGGGGGGGGGGGTTTGTGTTAGAGGGGTCGGACTCAGCACACTCCTTTCCCGATAGAAAGGAATCCATTGGGGGGGGGACAGAAAGTCGATCCGCCATAGGGAAGACGCGACGAACGCAACCCAGAAGATTGAGTCCTCTTCCTTCCCATGAGGAAAAGGGAACGAACAACGGAGGAAACAATCGGACTCACATCGGCCCAACAAAAGACAGAATGGCTGAAAGAAAAAGAAAAGCATCGTAAAAAGTCGACCAGTAGGGAAAAAAAGACTTTACCAAACCACTTCATCGAAAAAAGGGAGATGAAAAAAAAATGCCTACCGTGCTGACCCCAAGTCCGCGGCCAAAAAGGACGAAGAAAAAACCTTAAAAGAGAACGAGAAGGAACTGAAATAAAACGGACGGATGGGGGGGGAGTAAACCGAAGACAGGGGGGAAAAAAGATTACCCAACGAGTTGGAAGGTGCTCGCCGGAAAATGCTAATAACGCGCAAAGGAAAATAAGATGTCCTTCAAATGCAAAAAGAAGGAAGAGAAAAAATGAAAAAAAGAGCAGCCCTCCCAGAACGCAAACATCCAGTTACACCAAAAAAAAAACCGCAACCGGGAAGTAAGATGGTAAAGAGATACCTCAGAATCTACTGCGGGACTGGGGAAAAAAGTGTTGTGGGAGGGGAAAAGGACGGCACTTTCGGAAGATCAAAACCGCCGTCTCTCCGTTCGAGGAGGACTGATAGGGCACCTCTCAATCGCAGTTGCCAGGAATAGGTCCAAAGAAGGAGGGGAGTTCCGAGGAGGGAGGAGGCAAAAAAAAAAAGCTTAAAAAGAGAGTGAGGATGAGCGGGAGGGATCGGTCATTGAAGTATAAGTGGGAGAGGCGTGGTAAAGTCGGTAGAAGAAACTGAGGAGGATTTGGAAGGCGGGTTTTGCTTAAAGAAGGGACCTTTGAAGGCATCAAAATGAGGAGCCAGCCGTAATTCATCTCGACACGGAGGAGGGAGGAAAGGATGATTACGTCAAAAAAGTGGACCCTTCAAACGCGATCAGCGAAAAAGATAAAAAGCAAACGAACTTCAATTCTAAGCATAAGAACGAAGAAAAAAAGAACCGATATACTGCACTGCTTATCCCTACCGGACGAAAGAAGCAAAACTTGGACAAAGGGACAAGAACAATTTCCTGACTGCAAGAACTACGGAATAGAAGGAGGAAAAGAGGGGGGGCCCGATGGGGGGGGCTACTGGTAACTCTTAAAGGCTTGGGGAGACAGCGGTAACTGCGGTAAAAAGGGGATGGGTTTTGCTGCGCCACGAGAACATGCAGAAACGCGAAAAACGCAAGGCTGAACCAAAGTAATTCGCTCTAAACGTCCCGGGTCGAGCGGGAACAGGTCGATCTTGATAAAACCGGGTTGTCTGGTGGGGGGGTCCGACATGGAGTTTTGGCGAGGAATGGGGACGCGCTGCTTTCGCTGGGAGTGTCTGGGCTCGGCGCGGGGGAAATCATCAAGCGGAGGTTGCGCGTAGGTTGGAAGAAGGGAACGTATAAGGAAACATTCTTCCCAGGGTCGCGGTGCGATTACCTGTCTTCCGCGCCCTAATGCCCATAAAGTCTGGTTTAATTTGAGAAGGTTGCAGCGGAAATGGGCTTTCGTGAAAAAAAAAGAGTGGGAAAAAAACAACTATATACAGGGGGTCCCTTTTTGGAGCTGCCTGGTGAAACCCCCAGCGTCAGTTTGTGGCAGGAAAGGGAGGGGGGGCATACTGGGGTACCGAAAGGAGGATCTTTGTTAATACTTTGGCGGGGTGTTGGGGAGGCGATGGCAAAATCATGTGGTGGGTCCGAACGATCTTTTGGGAAAAAATGTCCGTGGGAAGGTCCCAAGGAAAGGGTACTGGCCTCTATATCGAGTCAGGGGGTACGGGAATCGGAAAAAACGACTTCGCCATGGGTTGAATCGACGCAATGGAAAAGGGGCAAAACTGAAGGGGGCGAAGCATCGGGGGATGGGGGGAAAGGCAACGGCCGACCTGCGATCATAATTAGTGATTAAATGGATGAGGGTTCACCGGGGGAAGAAAAACGGGCGTACTCGAAGGAAGCGATTGAAATGGGGAAGCGCCCGTCGTCTTTCTATTAATTTTGCCGACACTCACAAGGCGGAGGCAAAATCGAGAAAGGCAAGGGAAAGCATAAAAGCGAAAGGCTCCGCGGTCCGCGGGGGGTTATGCGAGGAGTAAAGAGTAGCTGGAGCTCGCCCCACCTATCGCCTGGCCACGTATCGGAAAAGGGGAAGGGGAGCTATTTTCCTCACTATGGCAAGTGGATTGAGCTTTCAGATCGGGGCTAGGAGGAACGGAGCAACCTGGGGGCCCGAAAGTAGCAAAACAACTCCGCGAAGTCGGTGGAGGAAAGGTGACACGCATCCGGAAAGCTGCAGGGGGGGGGGTGGCGCAAGCCAGGGACGGGGCAGTCTTGTTTTGCTCCAAAGGTCAATTATTAATTTCATGCTGGAGGCGCGCGTTTCGAAAATACTGCGGCTGGGCTAGGGGGGGATTTCCTCCGCAAAAAATAGGAAAGGTGAGAGGTGGTAGCGACAAACGCCAAAGGAAAGGCCAAGCTTCGATAAGAGGGTGTTCGCCTCCTTAGAACTATAAATGACTGCTTGGTGAAAAAATTGAGGCGGACGAAAACCAGACGCAGATGAGGCGCCGGTGGGCAGAATTGTAGGATTTTAGAAAAACGATTCCCCAATCTTGGACGGGAGACGAATCGCATGGGGATGTTGTGGGCATCTAAAGAAAGAAGCCGCAATGCACATAAGGAAATCGAGCGAGAAAAGTCAAACCTTTCTATAGGGACGGTTCCGATCTGGAAAAACACAAACGGTTGAATCCATAAGGGAGGAGAACCAAAAGAGGTGGGCTGGGATGAAGTGATATCTCTACAAAAGGGGAAGGGAAGGAGAGAAAGGGTAGCTTCCACTCCGATCGCCCATCCACAATCTGAATCGTCAAAAATAAAACGGATGGTCAGCGCCCGTTGGGGGGTGCCAGAAAAAAAAGTAAAATGCAGAGAGAAACATGGGTTCACGAATGCGGATAGACGAGGCGCGCTTCGAATCAGGCCAAAAAGCCAATTGCACGGAGTAGAGCCTTACACCCACTTTTGACAGCTGGAATCGATGATGGCGCTGGTTCCCGAGAAAAAGAGGGGGTGTGAGGGTGGGGACCAAGGCCGTCCCGTGGGCCCCATCTGCGAGAGGTCTCCGCCGCAAGTAAAAAAAAAGGAAGCAGGCGTCGCCGCAAAAACGTATCTTCAGCCTAAAGGGCAAGTGGTGTAGGTCGTTGGAGAACTGCAATAGGGATTGGGAACGGAGCCGGGCCACGACCATACTGGAAAAGGGGTGAGAGGAACCATCGCGATTGCCACCTTGGCGCGGGAATGATAACCCCACTAAACTGAGGTCTTGAAAACACCACGGAGGGGGGTCCGGTATTCGGGGTCACTCACCGTCTAGTTCCGGGAGGTCACTTGAAAAAACGGGTACCTTTCGAGGACCCAAGAAACTGAAGACTCTAAGCTACTAAAGACTTTTCAAAAAAAACTTAGGAAGCCGGCCGATTCCGCGAGGGACCGTCTTTAGGAAGATTCCCGGGAAGGAGACACGTCGGGCCGCAGCGAAGAAAAAAACCTTCGGATTACACATTGAGAAAACGGTCCGGACGAGGGGCTATTTGCAATGAGGAGCGCCATTGGACTCTCAGTAGAAAGGCGGACATGAACTAATTTGAAGGTACCAATAAGACGAGATCGATGCGGTAGAAGCCTCTGCAATCTTACTCAAAAGGCCAAGGCCTTTACCCCCGCCGCGCTTAGAGTACGTAAAAAGTGTGGGTGGGGGGGGGGGGGGGTTTGTGGGGGGGGGGGGGGTTTTTGGTGGTTTGTGTGGGGTTTGGGGGTGGGTGGGGTTCTGGGGGGGGGCGGAGGTTGGGGTTGGTTGTGTGGATGGGGGGGTGGCGCCGAAGGGGGCGTCTCAAACAAGGGATAAGCCTGAAAGGCGGGGCTGACCCCCGAGAAGAGGGCGGGGAAATCGCTCTGCACAACCCATAGTAAATCCGGATATCCCAGGTCCTTGGGGGGGGGGGGGGGACTTGGTGACAACTGAGAACAACGAAATCCGACGCAAACCAGAGGGGTCGATAAAAAATCCAACAAAGCGTAAACAGCAGAATCTTCGGCAATTAAACTCGTGAATCGCACAAAAAACCAAAAAACAAAAAAGCGCTTCAAGGCGATGAACACGGCCGACGACTCAAGGGGGCGGAACTTGAAGAGGACTCCGGAAGGACACATGATAGAAACCAAGGGAAGTAACAAAATAGACGGAGTCGGACGTAGCTTTAAAAAAGAAGGACATTATTAAAACACCACCTGTGCCGTGTCAAGCGGAAAAAATAAAAGGAACAAAGGACTCAAAGAAGAAGTCCAGAAGCGTTGGAAGTGCAATGAAGACGGGAGAGGGGAAAAGAGCGAGAAAAATTCGGGCCGCGACCCGAACCCTTATCAACACCAGAAAGGGGGGCGACAGACTCCCACGGTCCGAGGTCAGAATGAGGAGGGAGAAAACGTGACTTAAAATAGAAAAAGGAGGGAAAGCTTTCCAATCCTTCTTTTGGAGTCAGGTTAAGAATTCTTCTAAAAAAAGAAAAAACAAAAAAGGGGACGGGTAAAGCCCTTAAGAAGGAGAGCCTGCCAACGGACGCGCGAAGGGGAAATCGGCAAATTTCTAATTTCAAATCTTATTCGAGGAAAAAAAAAAGCAGAAATTGCTGATGGCGCCGCTGGGAAAGGACAAAATCGTTCGAGCCGGAGGGAAAAGTAAGTTCTCGCTGTACTACACGAAGGAGAGAGCCATGGGCAGGAGGGGGGGTTTGTTAAACGGTCGTCTGATGGACGGGGGGGGGAAAGGCATCCCCAATTAGGAAAATCCCGACGTTCTCACAAAACCACTTATTAGAGTGGGGAGAAGGTGAGGTTACGGAAGGCGCGACGGACCCCTAGACGGAGCAAAAAAAGCCGTAAGGAAAGGACTCGGAAGGAAGGGGGGGAAGGAAGAGACACTCCTATACTCTACCGGCCTTAAAAGAGGAAAATTCTCATACTGAAATCTTCTAGCTGCGAGGGCAGAGCTGTGGAGCGGAAAAAAAAATCGCGTCACAATCGCTTTTGTTAAGATGGGTCAATTCTCTCAGGGAAAACTATTCCTCTCTTTCAACTATAACAACGGCACAAAAAACGATGGGGTGGCTGCTATAAGAAAGAATGGGAGGGACATGCAAGCCGGAAGCTCCAAAACAAAGACCAGGAAAGGGAAGGAAAGGAGATTGGGGATCGAATCTTAAAAATAGCGTCCTGGATTCGCGTGGTTTGCTGTCGGGGGTTCACATAGTCGTCGTCAGCGGATGGGGCGAAAATGAGTGCTTGGAGGAGAATCGGGAGGAGGGGGGAAATGGGCAGGCAGAACCCAGAGGTCAAAAACTTTTGCGCGCTGGGCATTTCAAATAAGGCTAGCCTTAAGATAAAAGGGGTGTCAGGGGCGGGCGGAGCCTTCTTTAGCAACAGGGAATTAAACGGAGGTCTGGAGGGTTCCAGGGGACCTTCTGGTTTGAAAAAAAGGGAAAAGGGGGAATTAAACGAATAGTTGAGCGGAAGAAACAAGACATTGTTCGAAAAGGGGTCGGCCTTCAAGCGAATGTAGCTCATTTGCGGAAGACAGGAGGGGGGGGGGGGCATAGTGCCCGAAAGCTTCTGCTGTTGTACAAAGGGGGGGGGGGGGGGGCGAGAGAAAAGATTTTGGTTCACAGGTGGGGGACGCGGCCGCGGGCGCAAGGTTGAGAAAAAAAAAGGCCAGCAGGTCCTGCTGTTTTCCGGAGCGTAAGGTCGCGATTTCTGAGGTTTGTCAAATCATGTCAGCTTCCTAGGTCTGACTTAACATCTAGGGGAACTACGTCTGCTTATCCCGAAAAAGAGAAGAGAGGAGGATGGAAGAGACAGGAGTCCAGGGCGGAAGAAAGAAAAAGGGGCATCGGGAGATTAATGCGGGCGCCCGTCGACGGGGTACAGGGAAAATTCGTGCTTGCCGAAGCGATTCTAAAGGCGGCG
>Ga0179593_1307310_pt1 | contig 10921 bp, 18 predicted proteins | sample CZODoug2_1_08_16_FD_185931 | JGI IMG/M metagenome (GOLD analysis project Ga0179593, IMG submission 185931) | Vadose zone soil fungal communities from Angelo Coast Range Reserve, California, USA - CZODoug2_1_08_16fungal (PacBio error correction) | ecosystem: Environmental > Terrestrial > Soil >...
GTCCATCAGGAGGAAAACAAAGCGCGGTGACAAGGCGCCTACAAGAGGCAAAAAACAGGGCGACGGCAAGAGTGTGATAAAAAGCATGCACACACGGACCAAGAAAAGAGCCCACAAAATGTCACACGGCGAGTGGAGGAATAAAGACGGGGGGACCCCATCGGACTGGCCGGAAGGGTCGTGATAGCCAACGGAAGAATACGCGATGGGTCCCCATGACGGGGGACTCCGAAAAAGGAGAGAGATAAGGAGTCACGGGGCGGCAAAAAAAGAAAGACCAATGACTTGCAAAAGCTGCGTCACAAAACGCCTGCAAGCCAAAGAGGGGCGGACAGACATCCAAAAAAAAAGAAAAATAACAAAAAAAAAAAAAAAAAAAAAAAATGAAAAAAAAAAAAAAAAACATAAAAAAAAAAAAAAAAAAAAAAAAAAAAAAAAAAAAAAAAAAAAAAAAAAAAAAAAAAAAAAAAAAAAAAAAAAAAAAAAAAAAAAAAAAAAAAAAAACACCAAAAAAAAAAAAAAAAAAAAAAAAAAAAAAAAAAAAAAAAAAAAAAAAAAAAAGAAAAAAAAAAAAAAAAAAAAAAAAAAAAAAAAAAACAAAAAAAACAACCCAAAGTGTAAAAAAAAAAGAAAACCAAAAAACCCAAAAAAAAAAAAAAAAAACAAAAAAAAAAAAAAAACAACAAAAAAACAAAACAAAAACCCCCAAACAAAACCACAAAAAAAAAAAGGCAAAAACAAAAAAAAAACAAAAACCACAAACCACAAAAAAAAAAAGAAACAAAAAAAAAAAAGAAAAAAAAAAAAAAGACAACCAGAAAAAAAAAAAAAACAAGACCCAACAATAAAAACCAAAAGCAAAAACCAACAACCAAAAAAAAAAAAAAAAAGAAAAAAAAAAAAAAAAAAAAAAACAAGAAAAAACACCAAACACCAAAAAAAATAAAAAGCCACACAACCAAAACCAACTGCAAAAAAAAAAAAAAAAAAAAAAAAAAAAAAAACAAAGAAAAAAAAAAAAGAAAGAAAAAGAAAAGAAAAAAAAAAAAAAGCCAAAACCAAAAAAAAGAAAAAAAAAAACAAAAAAAAAAAAAAAAAACCCCACACCCCAAAAAAAAAAAAAAAAAAACAAAAAAAAAAAAAAAAAAAGAAAAAACAAAAAAACAAACCAGAACAAAAAAAAAAAAAAAAAAACAAAAAAAAAAAACACAAAACCCAAAAAAGAAAAAAAAAACAAAAAAAAAAACAAACCAAAAAAAAAAAAAAGGAAAAAAAAAAAAAAAACAAAAAAAAAGAAAAAAATAAAACCCAAAAAACAAAAAACAAAAACCAAAAAAAAAAGAAAAGAAAAAAAAAAACAACAAAAAACAAAAAAAAAAAAAAAAAAAAAAAAAAAAATGAAAAAAAAAAAAAAAAAAAAAAAAAAAAAAAAAAAAAAAAAAAAAAAAAAAAAAAAAAAAAAAAAAAAAAAAAAAGAAAAAAAAAAAAAAAAAAAAAAAAAAAAAAGGGAAAAAAAACAAAAAAAAGAAAAGAGAAGAAAAAAAAAAAAAAAAAAAAAAAAAAAAAAAAAAAAAAAAAAAAAACAACAAACACAAAAAAAAAAAAAACAAGTAAAACACCCAACCACCCCCCACAAAAAAAACCCAAAAAAAAAAAAAACAAAAAAAACCCCCAAACAAAAAAAAAAAAAAAAAAAAAAAAAAACCCTTCTAGGTACCTTATTGGCATGTCACTTTAAGAAGAAAACACAGGATAAGCCCTACCCAATTCATGCACGATGACAAAGGGGGGGGGTAACTCATAGAAACGATTTTGGGTCAAAAACAAGAAAAACTATCAGCAAAGAGCTGCAAAAGTCAGAATCCCACAGACCCTAACTGAGAAAAAAAAAAAGGTTTTTACAAGACTAGACGACAGTCCATTGGGCGCATAAAGAGAGTCATGTAAACAACGAGCTGGGGTAGGACCCGCCGGGGTAAAGGATAGAATGTACCAGAGAGTAACGTGAATCAGCAGACAAAGGAACTACCAGCACAAAAAAACGCATGCGGATCTGGAGCCCCCAGGTCCGGGCCGCAAAAAGTGAGGGGCACCGGTAACGGGAATCGGCCAGGGCAGGGGAATGCAACTCGAACAGGAGTGGTTGAAGCAGAAAAGCGAGAGGAAGCCGGAGCCACAAGAACACCGACCCAGCCGGGGAGAAATGAGGAAAGCCCTTCAAAAAGGAAGAGAACCCTGAAGGACCACAGCGGGCCGCCAAGGAAAGCTAAAAAAGCAGAAGGAGGAAGAGAACTCGAAACAAAGTGATCCAGTAGCCCGGGATCATGCCAAAGTTTCATTGGGGGGTCACTGGGCGTGAAAACTACACTGTCAAATAAGCAAGGAGTAGCAAAAACCGTTTGAGGGAAAAAGGGAATTATGCCGAGACCAAAGGCGCTCCGCGGAGACAGAGGGGGCAATGGGAAATTAACGTATGCCACTACATCACCGTACAAAAGAAAATCCAAAAGGGGATTTCAGGGGGAAAGCCAGAGAAAGGGACCTAAGAAAAAAAGATTAAGTTTTTCGAAGAGGGGCGACTCCGGGAAGCTGGGAAGTATTAAGTCGGAGGGCGAAGGAAAAGGGGGAGTTCTATCGAAAGAGGGAGGGCAGGACACCATTTTCTTGGGAACTTCCGTCAAAGGAGAAAGAGCAAAAACAACAGACTCCGGGACCAAAAAGAGGGTTGAGAAAAACTGTCGAAACTGCTTGAAAGTGGCGCAAGGCAGAAAGCGAAGAAGAGGCAAACAACGGCAACCCCTTCCTTAAGGGTGAAATAAGGACAGAAAAAATCAAGCGACAAACAGCCCAGGTGGGGGGGGGGGGGGGGGGGGGGGGGGGGGGGGGGGGGGGGGGGGGGGGGGGGGGGGGAGGGGGGGGGGGGGGTGGGGGGGGGGGGTGGGGGGGGGGTGGTGTGAGCAAGTGCGAAAGAAAGGACCCAAAAGGTTCCTGCCGTCGCTGGATCGTGCCGCAGCGCCCCGGACAATGGACACGATCCGGAAACGACATAAGGACCGCGCCAAACACGGAAGGAGGGACGAATACAAAAACAAACAGAAAAAAAAAACTGTAAAGAAAAAAATCCGCGGTCCGAGGAGCGCGAAGCGGGGGAAAGAGGGCGCGTGGAAATGTAAAGGGGTCGGAAGAGAAGCGACGCGCTGCACGGCGTCGTAAAACATCGTGACGGACAGAAAAAATAAGGAGACCGGGGCGGGGGTGAGACGAAAAAAACGTGTGGAGTTCCACGAAAATGAAGACGCGAACCACAGCGCAAGGACGGGCCGCGGGGAGCTAGAAAAAAAATAAAAAATGGGCAAGGTGAGTACGCCTCCGGAACCCGCCAACCGAAAACGGGGAGGAGGGGCAGCAGACCAAAAGCCAGGCGGTACTGGGGGAGCGTAAAGAGGGATAGGGGACTGAGAAAAAATAAAAAAAAAAAAAGAGAGTGACTTTTGAAAAAACAGAACGCCTGAAGCCGCGGAAAAAGAGACGCGGAAGGGAGCGACGGTTTATTACCCAAAAGAGACAGGGGGACAAGAGAGCACCAGCGAGCAAAAAAAACAGAGCGACCAGCCAGCGGAAAGGTCCTGCACGACGAGTGCGGCTGAGGTTATACGAGACAATGGGAGAAGACAGCGAAAAGCAGAAATAGGAAGAATATACGAAAATTCCAGTGGGAAACGCTTGAAGCAATGAAGAAAAAGGCCGGAGCAAAACGCCCAAAAAGGTGAAAAATGGGGGGAAGACAAGGTGTGTTGGGTTGGGGGTGGGGTGGGGGGGGCGAAGGGGTTAAGCGGAAAAAATAGGATACCAGCGAAAAAAAAAAAGATGAAAAGTAAGAATATGTCGGAGGATCTCGGACTCGGAGTCCAGGCAAGTGCACGTCGCCCCTGGTTTAGGGGGAAATGAAGCGAAGGGGTGAAGAAGTGAACGGCGAAACAGCAAGAACCAAATGAACTAGTGATCTGGGGCGCGCCACGCTCTTTGATCATTCACTGACCCGGTAAAGAAAAAAAAGACCTCTCAAAGACAGAGGCACGCGGAACTCACATCTGGGGTGGTACTTCTAAGAGAGAAACAGAAAGAGAAAGTTGTGGGGCTGTTTAGAGACCAGACTCCCAACACAAAAGATTCTATGGCGCGGGCAGACCAAACAGTCCAGGGTATGGACGCGCGACTCTCTAATGAAACCGGTCAAAAGGGAAATACCAAATCAGCGAAATCGGCAAAACAAAGACCAACGAAATAGCACCGCGGGCAACCAGAAGGGGGGGGTACGAGGTCTCCGTGATTCGTGTCGGGAAATGGAAAGTTGACAAACGCGTAGGGGCAAAAACAAGTGTCGTCTAAGGAAACAAACCAGCGGCCACACGAGGAATACCAGGAGGTCATGTCCGCCATGATAAGCGTTCCTACAAAAAGATGAGCCAGTGGGGGGGAAAAAAAACAGGGGGGGGGGGGGGGAGGGGGGGGGGGGGGGGGTGAAAAAAAAAAAAAAAAGGAAAGGGGATGGACCGAGGGGAAGAATCGCGAAAAGGTCCACCCGAGCAAAAAAGGGAGGAGAATTCAAAAATGAGGGCGGATTCAAATCACGTTCCACTTCCTCCAAAGCACGATAGTCAAGACGTGGCTGGCAACAACATCCGCCAAAAGGTTTCCCCGCAAAATGACGATGCTAAAAAGGAGGGGAATGAGGGAGACGGATTCAGGAGGGTGCACACGATGGGCAAACGTGCCGTCGGGACGATGTGAATAGGAAGTCATCCATAGGCAGAAGAAAGAAAATATCCAGGCTTGAAGAAAAGTCAACCAAATGGGGGCAAGGAAACGCTGGATAGTCTCGCTTGAAGAAAAGGGCACCGCGATTGGGTGGATCTCCTCCATCATCCTCGATCACAAAGACGGGAGGGAAGAGAGAGGGCGTAGGCTATGCGGCAAGAGAAGGGCGATATGCGGAAATGCCTAGCAAGTATTCCCAGCGGCAGAAAGGAAGCATCAAAGTGGAAGGGGTGGGGGCCGAATAACGGGCGGTCTATGCGGGTGAGCGCCAAGGGAGACAATGCTGCAAGTACATAAAATACCAGAATTTAATATACGGGAAATTGGGGAAGACACTCGAGGTGCACATCGGTCAAAGCGTCCTTAAGGCCCCTTTGACAGGACGACGGACTGGTGGCGTGGGGAAACCTGGTGGCGGCAGGGGGCCATAGGAAACGATTGGGATTCTTAGTGGAGATGAGCGGATGAAGGCCGGAACAAAAAGAGGGTCAGGTATTGGGGGGGGCAGACGGGAGCGATAGTTGGCGGGGGGCCGTCGAGGGGGTCTGGTGTCTGCCCGGGGGACGTGAGACCGTGATGGTGAAAAGCATAAGGGCGGGACAGGATAACGATAGAGGAAGGGGTTGCGGAGCGGGGAAAGGAAGGGGATTGAATGGGGGGGGGGGGATTCGAGTGCCAGAGTCTAAGCAGCGGGGAACGGCTCCGTAGGAAGACAGTATAATCCCGGAGAACGGAAACCATCGTTTCCGTGCGGAGAAGGTGCAGTTGGGACATTGAAAAGGCATAGCTGCTTGGGGGGGGGGGGGGTTCGGGGGACGCTGGCTGGAAGGGGAACGGAAGGAAGAAAGGAGCATGGACAGTGCCGGGGGCAATGCATGGTGTGTGGAAAGCGACCCAGAGGAAGATTGTTGTGAGCGAACACCCGCCACACCTCCATCGTGGGGGGCTGAGAATTCACCGAACTCTGGGGGGGGGGGAAGAAAATGAGAAAGAGGGGGGAGGTAGGGAACGCGGGAGGTGTGGGGGGATTGGGATCTGAATGTTAAATGTAGCGTGAAATAGCGAGGATAAGGGTTGTGGGTGACGGAAGTGCATATCAGTTGGCATTCTTCATACAACGCCTCGCGAAAGGGCAAATGGCTAGAAAACACCCCCTTTGAGGTGTCCGTTCGATGAGTGGCAGTCCTCAGGTCGTAGAGGGGAAAACGGGCCGGCTGGGAAAAGGGACGGGTTCAGAGACCAGCTCCGATCAAAAAGAAATGGGGTATGGGAATGACAAAAAATATATGTGGGGCGGCGATGCCCGTAAATAGGGGGGGGGTTCTTTGGTAATGGGGGGGGGCAACGTCATACCTTTTTGTAAGGTCAGGGGCACGGGAGTGGTCCAATGGTGCATGCTAATGGGGTCAGGAGCGTGTGGGGGAAAACGGGACGCTCTGAGGGTCAAAAAGGGGGAGAGCCCACGCGGAAGTGCGCAAAGGCCGTATGGACCCAAAGAACGGCCAAGGAGGAGCGGGGGGCAGAAAGGTGGGGGTGAACTACTTGATGGGGGGCCGGGTCTGGACGACTTTTTGTGCGGTAAAAAGCAAACTGGGGGGATCCAGGCGCGAGTCGGGGACGAAAAGTAAAACCGCGCGGGGGGGAAAAGTATAACCTCACGCCTCACCGGGAGAAGTTTAAAACACGAGGCATTTCAGCGGGAGGTTCTTCAAGCCAAAAGGCGAAGAAAAAAGAGACAAATATACAACAAAGTCATATTTGGAGGGGGCGAAGTAGGAGGGGCGTAAGGGCGGGTGTCAAGAGGAAATGCGCAACGGGTTGAAAGGGCAAAAAGAGAAAAAACACGCTGTAAACCTCATACCAAAGGGGGGGGGATGGGGGCTACCATCGCAAGAGGAGTACTTAGCAGGCGGGGAGAAGTGCTGGGGGATTTCCCGTCTGAACAACGTACCATCGTCCGGAATCTGAAGAGGGAGAAAAATTGTAACTCATGGAAAAAAGGGCCTGTAGGAAAAAATATCCGGAAAGAGGCAGAGAAAAAAGGACGCTTTCGGAGGGGGTTAAAAAGGGGGCCAGATTGGATTTCTGGCGGGAACGACGGGGGGGGGAAAGCGCGCAAATCAGCTGAAACTTCGCGGGTAAGAGGGGAAAGGAAAAACGTAGAACCCAAAACTCTGTTCTGGAGGATACACCAGGTGCTCAGAGCCTGGCGGGACGCGGAAGTGGGCCATTGTAGGTTTGTTCTAAGTAAGATTCATTTCTTGTAAGGGTGGGGTCTTTCTCTATGGGGGGGAGAAATTCTTGCGGCTAGGAAGAGGGGCAAAGGGGTGGGGGGCATGGAGTGCTGTACGGAAGGTATCGGCTCACGCAAACGAAAAAAAGGGGGGCCAAACGGGATGGAAGATTGCCTTGAGGCAAGAAGTTTGGGAGTGGGGGGCCAGGGGGAAGCGTTATGTGGGGCGCTGGAGAACAAAACGGGGAAACTTCCCGGAAAAGGGGTGGGGAGCTTTAGATGGCCGTAGGATCAAATGGGAGGGGGGAAAATGGAAAAGGGTGTGGAGACCATATTGGTTGCCGGTTGGTGATAGGTGGTGATGTGGATACGCACCGAGTAGGGCGGGCTTGGTAAGGGCCAGGAACGCAGAGTGGCTGTCCATAAGAGTGACCTGTGCCGGACCAAAGAGCGGGATGGTGTGGCCAAAGGGCATCGAGTGAATGCAAACGGAAGATCAAAAAACTCAAGAAAGGAAGACGTTGATGTGCAGGGTGAGCGGGTCCCGCGGGGAAAAATAGGACCGGTGTAGGAGAAAGTCAGCGAACATGAAAAAAAGTGTGGGGGTAAGGTGGGAAAGGCAAGTGGCACGATAGGACCTGGAAACGTCCGTGGAGAGGAACATAATCACGGTGGTTGGGAGGTCGCGAAGGGAAAAAGGGAAAGGTGGGGGCGGCGCAAGGGAGGGGGAAGGGGGGGGTGTAGCCGTGCGAAAAAGAAGAAGAAAAATGTGTTGACACCAAGACACGGCTACGGGTCTTTGTCTGGGGAGTCAGAAGAAGGTGGGCCTGTACGATGCGACAGAGGAAACGCTGAGCTGTCAGGGGACGATGGGTTCCGAGGATGGCGTAAGAGTGCTGGGGGGGGAGAGGGCGGGTTGGGGCGTTGGTCTGAATCAAAAACTACGAAGGCGGCAAAGGCTCAATCAATCGCGGCTCGAGGGAAAGTGAGCCGAAGCAGTCGCGGAGAAACACATACGTGTTGGTGAAGGGGGGGGGGCGGGACGGACCAAAAGAAGGCGATGCCGCGTGCACAAACTAGAAGGGTTGAGAGGTAGAAGGGGGATTTGGGCATGGGGGCAACTTTCCTCCTGGCGTCAAGGGGGGGTGCTGGGCACCGGAGGCGGTAAGGAGAAAAAATCTAGGGGGGGGCAGTGGGACGATGGAGGGGGAAGAAGGGGGGAGGGAAACGAAAAGTCTGGTGGGGGGATGAGCGGAAGAACCATCGCGTGCAATCGAAAAACTAGGGGACAGGAACTAAATGGGTTGAAACGGGTGAGTCGAAGCGAGGCCTGACCCTATGGAAAGAAGGTGCAGGGGGGGAGGGGGGGAGGGTCAAAGTTTTTGGAAAATCGGGGGAGAGGAATGAGAAAAAGCGAAAAAGCAGAAATAGGGAGAGGGGGCTTTTGAATCCCGGATCCAACGAGTGGGGACAGGGGGGGGCAAACCATGAAACCAAGACGGGTTTGGAGGGGGAAACATCATTCTTATTCGAGCGAGCAAGGGGGGGGGGAACGGGCATTCAAGGCGGAGGGCAAAGCAACGGACTGACCGCAACGCTCCTCTGGGTTAATCGATTGGGTGAATCAGGGAAATATCCGGACGTTTGGGGGAAGGGGAAAAAGGGAAAAGGGAAAAAAGACTACAGCAGGAGGGGGGCGCGAGGTTAAGAAAGGGAAAAAGACCACGCATGGACGGAGGCCGGGGGGTTCCTAAACAATATAGCCAAAGGGCGTGAAAGGCTGTTGCCCAAACAAAAAGAATGTCAGAAAAAACAGAGGGCAGGAGAAAAACGAAAAAAAACATGCATTGTGGATGTGGGTGAAAAAGAGGTCCAAAAGCCTTCTCTGGTTGAGGGAGGGTACCATAATTTGACGAAATCAAGAAGGTGCTTTCGGAGAGACATAAGCAGGGCGTAGCATGTCGGAGGTCCGGAACGGCTAGCGCCCACCCAAAAAAAATTGAAAAATGGAGGATAAAGGCAAAAAGAAAAAGGACTTAACAGCAAAACCGAAACCGGGGACGGAAACGGCCAGAAATCTGTTGAACCGCTGGGAAAGGACACACAATCAGGGCGGGACAAGCGAAAGATCTCACCACTATAGGGTCATGGCGAAAAGGCGCGAGTGGATAAACCGAAAGCCATGCAGAGGGAGAAAAATGGTAAAAGACACCCGTCGGTGACGTCTGGGGGGGGGATGTAAATCTCAAAGGCGAGTGGGCACGGCCAGCGTGCCGCGAAAAAGAAGCTGGGGGAATCTGAAAGAGATCGCCACCGCAACAGCAGGGAGAGGGGGGGACGTATCAACTCGCGTGCATGAAAAGGACTAGGGGCAACGTCCAAGAGCAAGGACGCCGTGCATATGGAAAGGCAAAAAACGGCAAAACTGTAAAAAGGAGAGAAAAAGGGTGTGTGTGCCACACAATGTCAAGCCGCGGCAGAAGAATCCCCTGATACAAGGGAAACCGTGCACAACCAAATAGAGGGAGGACTATGCAGGGGGGACACCGCATCAGAAGACCTTTGTTTAAAAGGGAGAAAGGGGGGGGCCGACAGACAAATAGAGGCAGGCAAGCCTTGGAACTGGGTCCCACGAACAGGACCCTGGGTAACCCAGGACATCAGCAGTAAAACGAAAAAAATAGGGCGCACACCGGCAGGTTAAAAAATAGAGTGGCAACACAGGAAGGAAAAAGTCGCATGGAAACCGAAGGAGGCAGTGAATACAGCACGAACACCTGTAACCATAAAGAAGAAAAAGGATCTGGAGAGATCAGAACTAATAAGAATCCGCCAAAGAGGGGAGGCAAAGGTAAGAATATGAACGGGGAGCAGGTAAAAACGAAAGATGTGTTGCACATCAACAGAAAACCGGACACAATGGGGAGCACCGGCCAATTTATATGTAGAAAAAAAACGAGTGAAGCTGAGAAGGGGAGGGGACGCCGCACCCGCCAGGGGGGAGAGAGCGCCGCAGGACAAACGGAAACGGGGGTGAGGACGAGATAAAAGTAAACATAGCAGGAATTCATAGGGTCGTGTGGTACGGGGGCGTCAAACCAGAGTCAACAAAAGACAGGGTGGGGAGGGGACGACCAACACCTGTTCGCGGGGAAGACAAAAGGATGATGAAGGATAACAAAGTCGCGGACGTTCTGCTGCAAAGATCAACAAAAGGAAGGGCGGAAATGGAACCCCAACACAAAGGGGGGGGCAACCTTCCAAAAGGGGGGGTGTCCTAAAATGTCCAAAACCGAGGTTGAGGTAACCAAAAAAAAAAAAAAAAAAAAAAACAAAAAACCACGCAACGAGAAAAGAAGGTAGGGGGGTCAGCGTGGAGGGGGGGATCATGAACGAAAGACGAGGTAATTGGCGATGGGTGAGGCGAACGAAAAAAATGGGGGGGGGCGGTGATGGGGGGGGGGACGGTGCGAGGTGGACATGGAACAGGTTAGGGTGTTCTCTATCAGGGGAAAGGTCGGAAGAAACGGAAGAACGAGACTTTTTGGTAATTAGGGGGGTTGTATAGGACGGAGCACTCATGGGCTGTACTTACAGAAAAAGGGAACCAATCTCAAAACGCAACAAGGTAGGTGAAGGGAAAAAAAAAAGTTGGCCCATGGGGGGGGGGGGGGGGGGGGAGGGGCGGGGGGAGAATGGGGGGGGGGAAGCAAAGGGGAACGCGTGGGACAGGGGGGAGGGAAACACGAAACTGGGGTGGACGGGAAGTGTTTCCCGGGAAGGGGGGGGTGGGTCAGCGAAAGGGGGAAATGGGTAACCATCCAAAGCACGAAGGATGAAGAGAAAAAAACCCATGGTGCTGTAATGCTG
>Ga0179593_1325169_pt1 | contig 10921 bp, 9 predicted proteins | sample CZODoug2_1_08_16_FD_185931 | JGI IMG/M metagenome (GOLD analysis project Ga0179593, IMG submission 185931) | Vadose zone soil fungal communities from Angelo Coast Range Reserve, California, USA - CZODoug2_1_08_16fungal (PacBio error correction) | ecosystem: Environmental > Terrestrial > Soil >...
TCGTTAAAAGAGACGGGAGTGAGCAGAAGAAGGTTCGTGATCGGCCCCATGAAAAGAGCTAACCTTAGAGGGAAATCACAACGCCAAACATAACGGAAGTCTGTATCTCTAGCGCTGGGGCAAAGTCTGAAAAACCAGTCCGGGGGGAGACTATTACGTAGGAAAGAAACGCATGCAGAGGGGGATCAACAGTTTAGGGGCCGGGGTACCATTCTAGATGTAGAAGTCTTACGCTCTTGGTAAGGTAAGATCTCATAAACGGGGGGATGAAAGCCCGACGGTTGTGGGTCGCCATAATAATCAGTAGCGCGGATAGATCCGTCGGTTACGGAGGGTAGAGATTGCTACCTAAGAATGGTTGTGGGCGGGGGTAAACAAAAATCGGAAAAAAACGATGTCGAAAGATTATAACACCTTGAAGGAAGAGGGAGCGCCGGAAACTCGGGGAAGAAGCCCGGCTGGCAGATGAAGAAAAAAAAAAGCCAGTCCAAGCCATACGTAAAGTGGATCAGTCCTCTGGGAACCTCGGTCAAGGTGGTAGCCGGGGGGAATAGGGCAGCCGAAGGGGGACAGGGGCGCTCGAAAAAAGGCATTTGAGCAAAGCAGCCTGGTAAAGAGGGACTGCCGTCAACAGGAGTCGGGCAGGAAGACGGACCTAGTCGGAGGGGTTGAAAATTCTAAGTCAGATACTGTTCAAACTCATCGCCGAAGTTCTGCATTTGCTCACCAGACGACCACTCCACAACCCTTGGGAGTCCCTTGTCAAGTGCGCTTCGAGGCCCATAGGGGCAACCGGATTGAGGGGAGTGGGAAGAAACTCAAAATGACCAAAGATCATAGGACCCACAAGCGGAAGGATCGTGGCTCGGGGGCCCAAGGTGAGGTCAGACAGCATGACCAGGAAAAACGAGTTGATGCAGTGAAACTTACCAAGGGGAAAGTCGAAGGGGGGTCCATCATACCAACGACTGTCCGTTAAGGGCAGATGCAGGGGCAGGACAAAAAAAGGGAAAATGTGACAGGCAAAAACCTTTTAAAATCTGAAACCATTCCAACCAGAGGGAATGAGTGAAGCATCTTCAGCACCTCAAAAGCGAAAGGAGCCGAACAGGCATCTCGTGGTACTAACTGCCGACCCAGGGAACTAGCTTCTGGATAAAGAACGGGGCACCATAGATCCAGGGAACTAGGGAATTTCTCTGCCAGACACGCGGGTTTCCTCTTGTGGGTTGGGGCACAACCATCTCACGTAGGGGCTAGCGTCGAGAAAGGTTTCAATCTCCTGGACCGAGGGAAAACTGCGCAACCTAGGACTGCTATCAAAAAAACCAACTCACGGGACGCGGATTGAAGAAAGACGGATGGAGTGATCGGAGCATAGGCGAAAAGGCGGGGGACGCGAAAAAAGGGGGGACATGGCCCACAGGAAAATAGGATCTCCGTCCGAGCACTGGGTAGATCAAACCTCCGCATGAAGAAAGGAATCCAAAGTCCGACGAAAAGCAGCAAGACCCAAAAAGCTGGAGGCGCCGAAAATAAAACACGCCAGGTGGGAAATCACGCTGCAGTTGACACTGAAGTCCTTGGGCGGGCCATTCCATTTTAAGGGCAAAGGCCACCGAAAAGAAAAAAGAAAAACTCTCGCGGACAAATGACCAGCCGCCAGAAAACAATTGCGAGAAGGGCCTAGTCAAAAAAGAAAAAAGAAGGGGGGAAAAGGGTCCATTCGGCCACGGGTCAGAACTGGGGGATAAACACCTTGTCCTCCCAAGAAGGCGGCAAAGGACAGGGGAAAGGCGTATCCAACTCTTTTGGGGAAGTTTCCAAAGACATTCCTCTGACAAGAGGGGTAAGAAGATCCGACGCCTTGTAGCATGAATCCAGTGGAAAATGATTAGATAAGACCAGGAAGGGGTAGGACTTGGAGGTGGGCGATTGCTGACACATGAGCTATCGAAAGTTCGAACCATTCTGAGGTCGAGCAAAGAGGGGCCAATATGTCCCAACAGGAAGAAGTGTACGCGGGATTGCAAGGAAAAAAAGGGAAGAAAAACACTTAACCCCGCTGACCGTGAAAGGAAGTGCACCCGCGAACTGCGAAAACAGGCCCAAAGAACTATCACGCTAGCCGGGACGCGGCAATTGGCTTAAGGAAAACGAAGATCCTGGCTCTGTGGCGGCGGTGGGGAAGCAAATGCTCCTACCTGGACGAATGCCAGGACCTTAAAGGAGGAAATAGGGACGTCAGCAAAATTGGGGGTAGGAAAAGAGAGAGATAACTCTTACAATCAATGGGCGACTTAAAAGAGAAAATCCATTTCAAAACGCAAAATAATCGGCGTGGCCCCCCTTTGACAAACGGGGGGAAACGGCCGCCATAGAGTCAGGCTAAAAAATTCGCGTGCCAATCTCAGGAAGTCATGCCGGGGGGGGGTTTGGGGTTTTCCCTTGGATAGGCGGACGGGAAAGGTCAGAACCATGACGTTGAGAGCCCCATATGGAGGGGGGACTTAGCGAAGGTAAGTTCGTGCCTGAGATTTGGGGAGGAGGCGAAATAGCAATCACAAGTGAAATTAAGATCCCAAAATAATCCAAATCCTCAGGTACGATCGCAGAGAATTTGCGGACCGCCGCCGGCATTGGAAATGAAGGAGGATATGCTGCTGCGAAAAAACATCGAAAAGAAGCGACGAAAAAATTAGACAATAGGTGGTGGCCCTGGTAGGGGGGCCCAGGGGGGAAATTGCAAGCCTAGTGGAACCCAGCGGATTCAAAAGGTGCGGATAACGAGCTCCTTCACTGTCCCGGGCTTGGCGGAATCCCGATTCCATGTTTGAAGGTGTCGACTGCGCCGGCGGATGGGGGAAGCGAGCCGAAGTTGCTGTCGCGAAAACGTGAACGGTCACAGAACTCTTACTAAAAAGGAAAAAAGTGGCCCATCGAAAGGGTCCAGGGGGGGCGAAGCAGAGAGGGGTTCTCACACTAGGAAAAGGTCGGGGAATGATCAGGGATGGCGGCCTGTGCTGCCGCACGGTACTGGGTTGCAAGGTGACAGGGACAGAGACCCTCGAAAAGAGAGGAGATTGACCTGTCCTTCCAAGGTCTGAATGGGAAAGGGAACAAGGGAGCTACCAGAGGCGCCGGGAGCAAACACACTCAGGGCCGATTGTAGAAAAAGAAAAAACTACATGGAGGTCAAAAGAAATGTAGTGGCGTCCTGAGAAACAGGGAAGCGCAGGTCAGAAGTGGGGCAGCCAGCTTGCCGCCGAGGAAAGCGAAACTGACCGATGTGCGACGTCACAGGAAAAAAGCGAAGGCCAGGGCAGATAGCAAAAAGTAAGCAAACTCGTTCGAATCTGGGCAACGGGGAAGCACCATAATAAACGACGGATAAAAGCCGGCCAGGGGGGGAACTAAGAGAAAATTCGATGGCCGTGGCGCGGGGAGGGAGGCTTAGGTGACGGGTCTAACCTTGGTGGAAAATCGTGGCATGGACCCTGTTGACGGGGGCGAAACTCAGCTTCCTATCTCCCTGGCCAAAGACTTCCATCAGGGGTCCCTGCCACAAAGGGGGGTTAGCCTTATGACGAGGACTTGAGTCTTGAATTTCAACCAAAATATCAGAAGGGAAACGGGATTAGGGACTCTTAAGACACAAAGAAGGGGAGCGACGTACTAATTGGGTGGGAATATCGCGTATTTATAATTGTCAAAACACCCTCTCCAAATCAGAGAGGGGGACCGGATTACTGAATTCATCAAGGATTGGTGTCTGGTCAACGCAAACCAAAGAGCTAGAACGGAGGAAAAGCATTACCGGAAAACCCCGCAAGGGGGGGGTCGGAATATTTAAGCAGCGAGAGGAGGTCCTAGATTTAGTGGGAGGAAAAGTCCATTAAAAATGAATCTCCAATAACGCCAGCTGAAAAGAGCTCCCCAGAAGAAAACAAGGAAACAAGCCACATCTCCCATGGGCATGCAGTAAAAATGCAAACATGAGGCTTTAATAGGCTTTTAATAAGGGAAGAGCAGCCTCGACGGAAGAGGCGGACAATCAGGTTAAAAAACTCAATACATCGCAGAAAGACCAGTGGGTCTCCGATATCGACAAACGGTTTTTAGAAACCAACCTACAAATCAGTAGCGTCTCGTTCCTTAAGTCAGAATAACCGCCTTACACAAGCTTTAACGAACGATCTTCAAGGGGGCGAAACCAAAAGGGGGAAAAATGCTCTACATTTAGAGGGACAAAAAAGATCAAGGGTAGGAAGTTAAAAAACTCTAAGACCCCCCACACAACCCCCCACGCCCCCCCCCCCCACCCCCCCACCACCATAGACTGAGGACATGCCATAATAATGACATGAAGAAAACCCGGGATTTCAGCTCAGCCGATATTCTTCGACTTAACTTCATCACGGAGAAGTGCTAAACTATCTGACGAGTCCCGAGCCGAAGGGGAAAATGTGATAAGGGGTGGGTGTTCGCCGGAAGGGGGTGTCCTAGAACCGGGACGCTTGGGTCCATGAAGCACCTAATCTGGAGAAAAAACCGGGAATTTCAAAAGGTCTAAGAGCAAAAAACCAGGGCAGAAAAAAGGAGATAGAAGAAATCTACCGGGGGGCGTGAAGATCATGTTCTTCAGAGCCGAGCGAACCTGGGCCACCCACAGAGAAATCCAGAAGGCAAAAATAATATCACGTGGGTCGGTATAGCCGAAATTGATGAAAGGCAACTACGGGGGGAAATTTCTTCCGATAGAATCATGGATTCTCAGAGGGAGGCAATCCTCGAGCATCGAGAGGATCACGCAGCGTATCGGGGATAAAATGCCGAGAAAGGGAGCCTCTGGTGGCGCCAGAAGATGGGGAAGGTCACGAGGTAATCTGGAGGGACAGGGCCTGGAGGGATAAAAGAATTTCAGAGGTCCGGAGGTCCAGCTCAATGTGCGGTAACCAAAGGGGGGTGAGGGGAGATGGTCTACAGAATTTATGGCAGGCTCAGGAGTAGGAAGGTGAACCTCTGATTAAGAAGGACGTTATAGGGAAAGATAAAACGCAGGCCAGAAAAAAGTTCTGTGATGGGTTCTGCCAGGGAGGACGAGGGAGATTGGGAAGTGTAAGAAAAAGGGGAGCCGGATGAAAAATCTTGCCCGCGCAGAGAGGGGGAAACGGAATTTATTCAACAGCGCAAGTTAGCTAGGAAGACCCGCAATAGAGGCGGGGAGAGAGCAGTCTTACACATCGAGAAAAGCAGGAGAGGTTCATGGGAGAAAAAATTTGGTTCCATGACCAGGGCACCGCTGCTTGGGGAGCAGTCAGGAAGGAGAAAAATGAGTTGACGACTGGAGATGAAAGGGGGGCTGCCATCTCCTGATGGGGGGGGGGAAGGGTCCTAAAGGATCCGGAGGTGGACACATCTGTCTCTTGGGGGGCTAGGGGCCCGGGGATCAGCCCCTTACAATGAACTTCGTATGTTGAGGTAGGAAGCCGCCAAGGCTCGAAGACACCAAAGTGAGGGAGTCAAAAAAGGAACAATAAAAAGGGAGGTGCCCGGGGACTTAAAGGAGCAGCAACGTGTCAAGAACGTCCCAGAAAACAGGAGGGAATGCCAAGTGCGCTAAGCCATAGCCACCCAGAAAACGAAAAACGCCTCGCGGGGCGGTGAAAAAACTTCGACGCGAAAAATCAGGCGGATTCGTGGAGAAACGGTGCCGGGACGACGATGGGAGGGGCGACCCTTAAACGACAGCGAGTTCAGGGGCCCGCTTCAAACAACAAATGGGAAGGGCATCCCTAGGACAATCGCGAGAGCAACCGTGGGTAAACCTGGGAGAAAACAACAATGCGACAAAGAGCAAGAATGCAAACAAATCAAAATTGGGAGGGGGAAGAACAATCGAGGGATGGATAGAGCGAAAGAAAAGGCGCATCTGGGTCGGGGGGAGGGCGACATTAAGCGACGCATCTAGGGTGGCGGGAGCTTGTAAGATCGCTACAAGAGTGAAATAACGGCATAAAAGGACGTAACAAGAAGGTCATGAGGTCCCTCCCAGCACGGCGGAAGACTCAGAGAGGGAGGGGAAAACATGAATTTCGGGGCGCAGGGCCATACCCGAGGACGAGGGAGTGGGTGAGAGGTGAAGGAGGAGGAAGTAGGGGGAAAGATATAATAGATTAAAGACGGGTAGGGGCAGTGTGGTAAGAATGAAAATGAGAAGGCGGGAGGGGAGGGTGGAAGGGGGCGCGGAGAGGAGATAGGCGCGAGAGTGAGGAGCGGGGCGGAGTGTAAGGCAAGAGAAAGGATGAGGGAAGAAGACGGCTAGGGAGGAGGGGCGGGGTTATGGGGGGAAAGGAGAAGGAAGGAAGGGAGAAGGGTAAGGAGGGTAAAATGAAGGTGAAGGCGTGGGGAAGAAGGCAAGGAACGAACAGAGCGATGCAGGAGTGTAATGGAGGAGGAACAGGTAAAAAAGGGGTGGAAGGGAGGGAAGGAAATAAGGTTAATAAGAGAAGGGACTCAAAGAGGGGGCTGAAAGAAGGGAAGAGGATAATGGGAGAAGGGAGGTAAGAGGGCGGGAAGGTGGCGTTGAAAAGGAGTAAGCAATGAGAAAGGAGGAGAAAGAACACGGGAGGAGATGAGGTGCTATGGCGGGGAGATGTAAGAGAGCTGAAGGTGATAAGAGGGTAGAAAGAGGTTACAGAGACGGAGAGCGCAGATGGGGAAAGGGTAGTAGATTAAGAGTTAGGGGAGACTCAAATTTGGTGACCGTTCGGCGGCCACCAAAATCCAGAAGTCAGGGACCGACCTAAGGCCCTAAAGTTCATAATTACCCGAAACTGGTCCTCGTGGCAAGACGGAGGAAAGTTGGAAGTAGGGTCAAGGCAGGTGATCCGAACCGTTAAAAGGGGGGGGCGCCCCGAAAATGAGTCAGAACACAGCCTCCATCAACGGCCAACTCTTGCTTTGAGAAGGAATGGGGGGGGGAAAGGATGACCGATTCCGATTGGAAAGGGAACTTGAACAAGCATGCCAATGCTTCACGAAGATGTACTAGTATGTGGGAAAAGGGGAAGGGGGGCGAAAGTAACAAAGCTTGCAAAACTATGGAAACATGCTGAAGGCCAACAAGGGGGGAAGGAATAAAGATAAGAGGGAGAGGAGCCACACGTGTGAAGGCGAGGCCGTTTCTGCGTATGGTGACAGATAACGAACAACAATTTACCCTCGACAAGCGTGACAAAGCTTCTGCGCGATTCTAACAAAAGCGAAGAAACAGCAGGCCTTTTTAATCGGTGAAAGGGGGAGGGGGCACGCATCGATGATAGCGCTGTCGAAGGTGCGATCTACACCGCGACAACGGGCGTTGGAAGGGGGGGGAAAAAGCTATCGAATCAGAAAAAAAAAAGAAAAGAGATAGGGATTAGATTCATTCAAGGATAAGGGAAAGCAGGAGGGGAAGGTGGGAGTCGGACATTTTGCGAAACGCCGAACAACCGGGTGAAAAAGGGGGGGGGGAGGCCCAACCTCATGACAAACCGAAAACCGGATCAGAGGCGGGTAGGGAGAGAATCAAGTCGAAGGGGGGGGAACCGGGAGCACTTCATGCGGAAGGAAAGTTTGGCGTTCCCAAGAAAAGAAGCCCGAAGGCTCAGCATGAACTGGGGGGGAAGAGGACAGAAGAAAATTTTGGACAGGAGAACTCAAAAGAAGTTGTCGCCTTCGACGGCAGGCCACCAGCGGGGGCCGCAATTCACCGAAAGGAGCAACTCTTTCAAAGAAAAGAAGGGGCAGGAAAATCCGCCTGGTCGGCAGGTCAAAGGGGAGGAAAGATTAAAAAGCCCATTCGAGAGGGCCACGCAGAGTGAAAAAAGCTGAAAAATCTTGTGGGGGAGGGAATTAGAAGAATGTCAGTGGGCCGCACTACGGGACAAAGCTTTCACACTTGGACGGGAAAGTAACCGGGGGCGCCTTTGACCATCTGAAAAAAAAGGTCCTGCAAACTAATAGCCATTAACGAAAAAGGTCCGGCGCCGGCCGGGGGGGGATTGTCGGAAAGAGGGTGCATTGGAAGCGGGGGAGGGGGGATGCTTAACGCGCCATCGGGGATATAAGGAAGGGCAAGACAAGGTTCACCAGGTTGGGGGGGGGTCGAAGATGAAAGGGAGTGGCGCCAGGAAGCATGCGCTGAAACTTCAGGGGGGAAAAGAAAGAAGGGGGGGATTTCCTGGGGTATTTACTTAGGGAGGGGGGAAAGGGAGAGGGGGGGACCGCTGCTGAACGAGAGAAGCGGATTCCAGGGGGGCAGCCCCAGCTATAAACACGAAAGGGGAAGATTTTAGGCAAAGAGGAAAAACAAAGAGGTCTCCTCCTCCAAAGTCAAAGAAGGGAGGCCAGTTGATCTTGTGAGCTTAACAGGGAAATCGCATTGGTGAGAGTGGCGGGGTCAGGCGCTTGCCGAAGCGAACATCAATAACAAACCTATAGAGAGATAGAGCAATGGAGGGGGGGGAGATGCTGTGGGGGGGTGTTTGGGGGGGGGGGATGGGGTGTCGGGAAAAGAAAGGAACGAGAAGGAAAAGACCCATGAAAGAATGCTGAAACAAGTATCATGGGCAACTGAGCCAACATAAAAAAAGCAGGACCGGCAGAGGGGGTGAACTGGCGAGAACAAGCTCGATAAGGGGGGAGCGGGCCGATTTGGCGGGGAGGTGATGGATTGAACGGGACTGGTGAGGAAAACCTCTGGTTTAAAAAGGGGGGAAGAGAGTAGGACACCCGGTTGTTGAGCCACGAAGGAGGCCCTTCGACCGGAAAAAAGAACAATCGGGAGGGGAAACCGAAACACGCAACGGTGTGGTTATGAACTGGGAAAGAAAAAAGGGGGGATTGTCCTTTTTTCCCGCCAAAAAAACTTTCGCGGTAGGCGGGACAGGAGAAGAGCAACTATTCCGCGGAGCAGTCGGCGAGAGGGGAAGGAAAAGGACTCGCCAATCTCACGATGGGGGAACCTGGGTTCAGTCAGGACCACAAGATTGGGTATGGGTACAAACTTGAGGTGAGCGAAACAGGAGGGCTAAGCTCATTTAAAGTCAAAACTGCAGCAAAGGTCTGGAAAGGGGGGGTCAAGGCATTTGCAAGAGGCTGCCTCATTGGGGAAAACGAGATCAAGGGGGGATTCCATGAAACACAGGGAGACGGGCCTAAGACATCACGCTTAGAACCCTCGAAGAGAAACCGTACTCATTAGGGAGGAGGCAAAGGAAAGGCACAAAACAGCGGGATTGTATAAGTGGGGGAAATTAAAGCGATCCCCTGATCTGAGGGGGGGTTCATACGCGCATCCGCAAAGGGGGGGCGTCACGAATGAGAAAAGAAAAACAGAAAAGACTTGTCTACCGAAATCTTGGCGTCCGCAACGAAAAATGACTCTATCACTAAAGGCCACCGTGCGATACGAAGAACGAAAGGGGAATAGGGGGGAGGAGAACCAAACCCCACCCCCACAGTCCAATCCTAACATGGGGGGGGTTGTGGGGGCAAGAGAGAGAGGGTCGAGGGACGCTCGGTATTCTAAAGGCGACATTACGAAGAAACCGGCTGACGAAACCCTAGGATGGGAAGTGGTTCCGAGATGAAAAATGACTTCTGGACCGGAAGGCGCTATTCGGGGGGGCTAGAGCGTACCATGGGTGAGTGAGGGGGGCGTGTCGTGAGGGGGGAGATGTAGAAAAGGGTTCGATCTGCGCAGGACCGGATCTGCGGGACACGAAGTGCAGGAGTAGAGGAAAAAAATCAACAACAGGAGGGGGGGAAAGATAGAGAAGACTCGAAACTCAAGGGGCGTGAAGCAGAAATAAAGAGGTCGCGAAAAAGCGTAATAAAGCGAAAAAGGCCGCCGCCGAAACAAGAAAAAAACAAGCACGGGGAAAAAAAAAAGTAGTCTCAAAGCCGAAAAAAGAAAACGCCACTCATGAAGGAGGAAGTAAGGGGCTCCAGAAGGTAGCGGATACGGTTTGCCGGGCTCGAAAATGTAGAAAAGGTAAAAAAGGGGGGATAGAAACGAGTAGAAGAAGGGCCAGAACAGGAGAAAAGGTAGCCTTCTGTTGTGTCAAAAGCCAAGGGCTTCACGCGTATAGAGCGTACAAGTCAACGAGGGATAGAGATAAATCGCGGAAGAAAAAAAATGTCCTTGAGGGTCGAACAAAGCGGGGGAAGGAGAAAAGGTTATATTGAACACTCTCCCGGTGTCTGAACGGAAACGGGTTGATCCGAAGAGGGGGGGGAGGGGCAAGCGTTACCCTCACGGGCCAAGCAAAAAGGCGTTCATTTTGTTCTCATCCTCCGCGGGAAAAAGAAGCAGGGGTTCAGGAGGGTGTGTCCGTTGGAAAAAAGGGGAAGTGCTTCCACAAACGCAGGGGGCCGTTCAGGTGTTAACCATGGATCCGAGGGCGGCAAAGAGGGCCAATTCCTGGAAGACCATAGCTTCGGCCAAGAGGGGGAAATAAACAATAGTAATTTGCCAAAATGGCTCTCGGGGAGCTGGAGACGCCGTGAAAAAGGAAAGGGACCAAAAAGAGGCTGAATTCCGGCAGACAAGAGCAAGGGCGCTTGCCTTTGCCCTTCTCCCTCTCGAAAAAGCAAAGGGGGCACAGCGCCCTGAGGGGGGGTTTTTCCATTGCCATTGCGGGAAACTCGAGGAAAAGCCGAAGTGGAAGAGATGGGGAGCAAAAGGGGAACTTCAATCCAAGCCATACAGAGGGACAAAGCTCCACCAGTTACTGAACCATGCGAGGAGGGAAATGATTGTCTAAAAAGAAAAGGGACTTCAGGCAAAGACAAACCGTGTCATAGAAAAAAAGCCCGGAAAAAAAGGACACAACCAGATGTAAGGCAGCACGGCATTCCGGAAATAAAGAAATCC
>Ga0179593_1330562_pt1 | contig 10921 bp, 11 predicted proteins | sample CZODoug2_1_08_16_FD_185931 | JGI IMG/M metagenome (GOLD analysis project Ga0179593, IMG submission 185931) | Vadose zone soil fungal communities from Angelo Coast Range Reserve, California, USA - CZODoug2_1_08_16fungal (PacBio error correction) | ecosystem: Environmental > Terrestrial > Soil >...
AGGGCGAAACCATCAAGAACTCGAGCGCTATAGGGGGAGGAGACGTCACTGAAGTTGCGAGGAACTCGTTAAACTTGGGGGGGGTCGGGGCTCTGTCAGACTATAAATAAAACTTCACTACTAGCAAGGGGACAAGTACAAAAACTGCGAATGGTTCGGGAAAAAGGAGGTAGAATGTGTCCACTAATTCGATGTTGGGGATCCCGGGGATTAACAAGCTTAGAGGAGGGTGTCCTGAATATAACTCGAGGTTGTTAAACCAACCTACATGGGGACAATTCCTTACTATAGGTAAGTTTCATATCACTCCTTTGGGGCTAGGGGACTGAATTCAAGTCATGGGCTGTTCCCAATAGGGGGGGGCTGTTCTGAGAAAGAAGCCCCATAGAGCGTAAAAGGGGGAAATGGAGCTCGAGTAAAACAGCGAAAAGGGACTACATCTTAAGGAAATGGACCAAAAGCTTCCTTAATCTAGATAAAGATAGTTCTTCACCTGGGGGCATAAAAGCACTGCGGCCAAAAGTATAAAAATCAGGAAAAACATTTGGGCGGAAAACGATAGGGGGGGGAACGCAATAGACAAAATGATGGGATACAGGGAACGGGGGGGAACAGATTGTGGGGGAAAAGGGAGGAATTTCACTGTGATCCTTTGGAAGCCACTGTGTTCATGTGGGTGGGACGAAACAGGGTTGCAGAAAGGGACGAGAAGAAGAGAAAGGGAGAGTTTCAGGGAATGATGAGGGGGGAGCAAACACGAGGTGGGAAAACTCATCTATGGGATTGTCAGACTAATTGTTCACAGAAGGATCCAAGGGACGTCCGAAGGAGAGAGGCGGCGAAGGGGTACGGCCGACCTAAAAGAAACCGGGGATTCTCTTCTGAAATCTGCAGGATAAAACTGGTTCAAACTAGGGGGAACGGAGGGGGGCAAGGAAATAAGATCAGAAAAGTTCCTTTTTTTCCCTCTGTCAGTGTCAAAAGAGATACAGTGCGGCGCAGGCATCTTAAAGGCCAAGAGCGATGACAAAATGGGGTTGAAATGGGGTATGGCTACGTCGGGGGCGATAGGCTGAAAAAAATGTCAAAAGAAAATATCTACATCAAGCGGGAGATGGAATTAGTCTACTTGGTATGTGGAGACAGAGGAGACAAGGACCTTGGGGGTGGCAGAAAAAAGAGGAGACAAAAAGCGCCACGTGTTTTGCAGGCGAAGTGTGGGGACTCTTTCTCGAGTCCGGGGGAAGGCCCAGAAAGGGCATTGGTCCAATGGACGAAGCCGAACTGCACTAAAAAATCGCTGGAAACGGGAAGCGACAAATCTAGCACCTATCAAACATCGAAGAGAGTTAGGGGAACCGGGGGCAATTCACGGTCAGATTCATCCGGACAAGGGGCGTGTGTTCAGCCGAGCAAGACGAGCGAAGAGAAGGGTCTAGGTCTTGCAATTACCGCGCAAAAAAGGTGGGATACAATTGGAAAACTGTGACTGGGCCGAGTAAAAAGGCCTAGCGACCCCGCTTCGCCGCGTCGATAATTGATGACGCGAATGGAAGTCTAATCGGTGGATGAGGGGCAAAAACGGGAAGGCCCGAATATTCGAAGAGGCGCAGGTGGATCAAAGAAAACCCGTCTCATCGTGGGAAAAAGGGAAGGGGCCTAAGCGGTTGAAGGATAACTGGACCACGGGCTTTACGCCGGGGAACATGCAGGGAGAAGATGGTGAAAATCTGCGAAGAAGCCGGTCTGAGCATTGTGGGGGGGACAGCAGGGGGGGTAGAAAGAGAAGGCAGCAGGGGGGGGGGAGCCCAAGGAAACTAATCAAAGAATTCAAATAACCGCTGGCTCCTCAAAACCTGGGGGCCTTAAACGAATAACCGGGACATAGCAAAGACAAAAGGAAAACCAATATCCTAAACAGGGAAAGGAAATCAAAGGGAATGGGCTGCCCGGCGATCACAAGAATGGATGGGAGTAACACCAGGGAGCACCCGCTCGAAAAGATTGTATAGACCACGAGAAAAGGAAAAAAAATCGATGGGGAGGCAAAGTTAATCAGACAAAACGAGAGACGGGGAGAATTGGACAAGGGAGGTATAACAGAGCACGGCCGCTGCCGTGAACCGCATAAGTCTATCTAAAATCGCTTCAGGAGGTGCAAGGATGTCGCTAGAACTAGGGAACCTTCTCAAGGGGCAGAAAAGTGGGGGAAAAAGACGTAGAGAACAACAACAACGGTCTAGTAAAAGAAGAGGGAAAAAAGTTCAAACCGCGTCGTGTTCTTCCCGACACGACGAGGGGCGATGCTAGTGAGCTTGGGCGAAAGTCCGGGTTCAACGAGAGCGTGGAGCATTGCGGAAAAAATCATTTGGGGGCAATTCGAAAAAAGCAGAGTCTTTTCGGGGGAAAATAGGGCATGGGAGAGGGCGGTAATATGGAAAGAAAGGGGGCCTTCTCGATGAGGGGGGGATAAAAGATTAGGCGCGGATGATGGTTCGCAAACCAAAGGTGGAATCCAGGGCCAGCTTCGGTGAGGTCGCCGGGTATATATGGGGTTCAAGAGGCTGGTCCGTATAGAGAATGAGGAGCCTGCGAGGGGCGGCCAAGAAAAAAAGAGTGGCGAGGCTTAGACATGTTATTGGCGGAACAAAAAGTGCTTTGAAACGATGGTTGCACCTCCAGGAAAACGAACAGGAGAGAAGACAGCTCTGTCGTAACGATTGGAAAAGAGGTGCAATGGCCTATGCACAACGAGGCACGCCGGCTGCTACATCCACGATGCTTGGTTGGGACACTTGTGTCCCTTGATGCAGAAGGAGAACTCGGCCTGTAGTGTTATCATGAGAAGTATACCCCGTACAGTCTATTAATTTCGTATCCACAAGAGAAGAAGTCCAGGGAACATGAAGGACTAAATGAGCGGAAAAAGAAGGCGAGCGAAGGTGCTGTACGGGTCATCGGACATTCTCCATGCACCAGGTTCGAACAATGTAAGTGAATAAAAGGGGGGGATTCGCCTCAAAACCACAACTGGTAGTCAAGTCTCTAGTGTCATACTTTGGGGGCACCGGTAAAAATCAGCACTCGGCAGGGACAGCAAGGACGTTCCCTTATTGACCAAAAGGGCAATTGAATCGATTCACAAACGGTTGGGGTCAGAGTTGAACGACATATGTGGGTTTCCGTCGATGGTTCCAAAGAAGAGGAGTGTGCTAGGCAGGGATGAGAATGAGGCCAAAGGAATTCACCATCGTACACTAACCACGTGGGCATTAAACACGGAAGAGGGTTTGGCAAAGTAGGAAAAACACAATAAGTTTAAACTGAGTTACTAAAACGTCTATATCTCCAGGAACTATGCTTCTCGCTAAGGGAAGGAGGGGAAAAGGGGCAAAGGTTAAAGTTGCGAGCAGGAGCAAAACCATTGAAAAGCTGTTCCGTATAGTTTACTACGGCAGGTCCTAAATTCTTTCCAGGGCGAGAGGGGCGCTGTGGAGGTACCTTTGAGGAATCAAATTTGCGAAAAGAAACTTGAATTCCTTCCGCGTCCTGAAGAGAGAAGAGTCGTCAAAATGGAAGAAAAGCGAGGATGGACCCACTCTCATGGCCAATGCGGTCAGGAAACGGAAAGGGGAGGTAAAGGTCAAACACTACACGGTTAAGAAAAGATGAAACGAGGGGTCACGCCGGAAAGTTAAAGGAAAAAGGCGCGGGAAAGGGGGATGGTTCGCCACACGGCGAGGAAAAAAAGGGGAACGGGTGATCAAAAGGCTAGTGACATGCAAAACCACACAAATTGGTTGGGGCTCAGGGCGAATGGATCAGCGGCAATCGCCGACAAAGATGGGGGGAAAGCTTAATACACCCAAAAGGGAGGCGGAATGGTCCACTGATAGTTCTGGGGGGAGGGAAAACAGGGTCCTTAAGAGCGGTAACGAGAGTACTGCTGTCCAGGTGATCACGGGAAAGTCAGGGGACAGAGGGGACTGAAGAAGAAAGGAGTAAGAATATCCAGGCGGCGAGAGGGGTGGCGGGGATGCATCACGATTGGTGGGGTGGGGCCAAGCAACAACTCCTGCCAGGACTTATCGGAAAAGATCTGTTAAACTGCCGCGGGTGACAGTCCATGATGACATAAAGAGGGGGGTTTGACGCAAAAATTTGGTGGGTTTCAACAAGAAGATGGACGCCGCCTCTCACAGGGGACAGTGGAAGACCAAACTTAAAACGCCATCCAGGGTCATTCGACTGGGAATGGATAAAAAGTAAAGGGTGACTATTGAAAGTGGGGGCTTGCGAAATTAAGAAGAAAAAAGTGAAACTACGGCGACGGAGTAAGGAGGAAGGGTCCGCGCTCTAAAGATCTATTGGGGGCAGGGGACGACCTAGACCATATCTCTCAAACAAAACACAAAAAACCAACAAAATACAAAGAGGAGTGAGAAAGAGAGAGGGATGTAGAGTGCAAAGAAAGACGATGTAGGCAGCCTCATAGTAGCTCAAAGAGAAACTAAGAGGGGTTTGTCGGCGGGAAGAGAGAAAAACAAACGAAATCGACGGTTAAGCACTGTCCGGAGAAGGGAGTACAGCTCTAGGAATTGGGGAGAAAAAGGAAACAACTTGAGTTCTAAACTGAGAAGGGGGTTTTTAAAAAAAAGAGAATGCCGCAGCGAGAGAAGGGGTCCAAGGACCAGAGCAAGGTCCCCACCTGCAATGCTGGCTTGGCCACAAAAATCAGCTGGGTGAATATCCAAGCCAAATAGAGGGGCCGATGGATATCGCAGTAGAGATTCGAAAATACAGCGCAGGAGGGACATGGACCAAAACCCGTCATCGCGGCTACGATAGTCAGTAAAGGGTCACTCAAAGAAAAGGGAAATCTGAAGATCAAGCAAAAAAAATTTGGGGGGTTAGAACCAGCTAGGAAGTTGGTGGAGTCCGATGCCAGACGGGGATATTACGTAACGTGGGAGAAAGGAAAGGGAGAGGGTGATCAGGTGCACTCCCGTGTGGTCCTGTAAAGGGGGAGAGGTCGGTGTCCAAAGACCAGGGGTTGTGGGACAGCAATGACAGGGAAGAGGAAATCGAAACGGTGCTTGTAAAAGCGGTATTGCGGTGATAACGGTAAAGGCCATGGGAAGGAAATACCGGGGAAAAATTAGCAGGAAGGAGGCAAGTCTAGCCGGGGTTCGGGTCTCTACACGACAAAACTTCTGATCTCAGGGATGACAGGGGAAAAAGCGAATTATGAAGGAAATTACGTTGTGTAAAGCGGAAACAAAGTTACCTGGCCGGGCTTTCAGACCGCTGGGACAAAGGGGCAAAAGGGGCGCTATATACAGCCTCAGAAACAGGGGAGGGAAGGGTGGGATTTAAGGAGGGATCAAGGGTCCTGAAAGGCCGGGGGAGATCCAATAATAGAAGCAAAGGATATTAACGAGAATATTAAGTAAGGTTCAACAGGGTAGCTGCACTAAGTGTGGTGTGCAAGGAGACAAAAGCGCCAACGTGTTTAGGAGTCGCAAGGTTTCTCCTTCACGTTGAATGGTAACTGGCATCTCAGTGGGGAAAAATGGAAAGTCTCAGAACAACCGGTCCTCGAAAGGAGGGACTGACTCCACAAAGGTCACAAAGCAAAATGGCTAATGAATCTGCAAGGGAAAGTTGAATACCGGTGACCGATTCAGCGGAGGATGATTTCCAAGCGGTGAAAGACGAAAATACGAACTGATCAAATGAGGGAAGGTCCTTGACCATTAGGAGTGAAACATTTAATCATCGAATTGTCAACGGACTGGACGGGCAATCGGCGCGGCGCCCGAGGCGCCTGCTTAGCTTGACATTGAAAGGTAGTTCTATGGGGTGATAGAAACAGCACTAATAACAACAGGAGAGGCAGAGACATGCCCAACCTCTAGGGGGAAAAGCTGCATCAATGGAAAGGTGAATATTGCAGCCTGAATTGGGACGCCGTACAGGTCAGGACGGGAAAGGCCATATGGGGAAACACGTGTAGAACGAGAAAGACTGTCAAACCATTGTTGTCAGGGCCGCGCCCAAGGCGGACGCAACTGGTTTCACCACACTGAAAACGCTGTTCGCAGAAAAGAGGCACTCCAAAAGTCCTGGGGTCGGTGAAGATAGAAAGTGGACGGCAGAAAACTTACCCGACAATTCTAAACCCCAGAATCTAACACAAAGTAACTCACCGAGGAGGGGGAAAACGGCGAGGAAAGAACTGAATGGCCATAGCCCTCATCAATATGGGGGAGAAAGAGACAAGGGCACTGATACAAAAAGTCATGAGAGCAAGGGAGTTGGACATACGAAAAGAACTATAGCTTCGAGGGCCCAGGAGTCGAAAAAGACCAGACTGTGCAATCTCTTCGGGCACAAGGGAGAGATACGATAGAAGACGCGCGTCCGATTGCGGATGCGAATGGAGAAGATAACAAAGTAGTAATAAGATTTCACAGCAAGTGAAGCCAATTCGGCACTGGTCAGAGCCAGCGAGAGGGAGTTCCTTGTTCGAAGATATTGGGAAAAAATGAGGCCTTTCTAGTTTTTAAAGAAGGGGTCAAGGGCAGCCGCGATAGGTCTGGGTAGGGAAGAAATGGGGAGAGCGAAGGGTTGTGCCTTCGACTTTAAACCCAATGCGAAGGATGAATGTCAGAACATAAACAGTAGGGAAAGGGGGCCAGGGGAGGAAGACGTACTATTAAGGAACAATTTGGGAGATATTGTTTGGGAACGCCGGCTGGCCTGTGGGCAGTGGAGCGGAGTTTGCGTCCGAACAACGCGGGTTAAAGCGTGAAAGACGGGGAGTATGGCTTGTAAAACCCAACAAAGGGGTCGGGGTGAAAAAGCGGAACCGGACGGTAGGCGGCAGACCATAAAAAAGAGGTGTCAAACTCTGTAAACAGGAGGCGAAGGTGACCCGTCCGGCCAGGCCCGTCACGCGCTGGGACAGAAGGCGAACAGTCTGTGGTAATGACGTGGACAACTTTTGGTAAGATGAAACTGCGGCAGGGGTAGCACAAGGCGGGAAGTGAGTCAGTGCTTGGGGAACGGACCACATATAGAAAGACAGGACCTCCGGGGCATACCTTAAGGCACCCCCGTGAGAAAGCAAGGCGAGCGCACCAGAGGTCTGAGCGGCAAGCAAATGGGAAGCCGTCTCAACTGGGGTACCGCAAATAGAGTACAACAGAGAACTGGGACTCAGGGGGGGGAAGCTATGCCACACGGAGGTTCACCGGTATAAATTAGCATCGCAAACTGCCTCCTCGATGGTCAGGCGGGCACACGTTAATTCGCGTGAGAAACAAATTGTTTATCATGTTGAAAATAGATGGTGGGGGAGTCGGTAACAACCGAGAGGATTAGATTCAGTGGGTCTCGAAGGGCAGATAGTTCCAGCCCTTTAAGTGAAGTAAACGATAACGGAACTCTAAAGGTTCAAAGGAAAACACGGGGTCGCTTGGGGGGGGGGGGGGGTCAGGCCTATCAAAAAACACAATGAATGACATGTAAAAAAAAAGACGTCGGCCTTCGACCAATAGAAGAAGCGGAGAAGGATAAAAAGATCTCTCTCGCGAACACAAGGCTGACGGGAACTTCTTATCAAGTAGAAAAAGGACAAAACCTCGGTGCCAAGTTTAGGAGACTGCCGGGCGTCAAGTAAAAGCAAACATGCGTGCACCGGCTCCAAGACAGGAAAGGGGTTGGGGGCAGAAATATGGGTAGACCTTGGTCTTACTCCGATGGCGCGAAAAAAGGAAAGGAAGGCCGAAAGGAATAAGAAGAGACTGGTCATTCTTGGATGCCAAAAAGCCGACCTTACGGCGCATTACGTACTTCGGCTCCTGCACTGCGCTGAACCGGAAAAATTAGGTGAATGCCCACGAAGGGGTGGATAAAACACAGAGGAGTACAGACGAACGGTCATGTCTTCGATGTCCATTTTTCACCAACCGGCGGGTAAAACAGAGAAAACAAAGTATGTAAGGCAACTTGACTACAGGGGAAAACGCGGCACGGTCAAATCCAAATATGCAAAATAAGCAAGGGTAAAAAAGCAGAATAAGTCGAAATCTTTCCGTCGAAATGGGAGGAAGTGGTTTCAATATGCAACAACAATGGGGTTTATAGAAAGGGCCTTATGTGCAGTGGAGGGTAGTGAAATAGGGACCTGGAGATCTCAACGGCAGGTTTGGATTGGTCAATGTGAACGTGACAGTGACTAGGCGGGAGCGATCAGAATTGCGATGAAGGAAATAGGAAGGGTGAGGGCTGTGATGAGGAGTTAATATAAAGGCACTCGATTTGTTGGGTCCTCACGCATGGCAGGGGGAAGGAATACACGGAACACCGGGTGAGGAGGAAAAGGAAAACGAAATCTGCCTGCTTCACGTAAGCCGGGTTGTATTCCAAAAGTTGCCCAGTGCTCAAAACGTGGTACCAGACCTGGCAGGGGGGGTGTTCATTGACAACCAAATTTGGAAAGCGCCCGAAGCCCTAAAGGACTGCTGTACTTGCGTAAAAACCGTAGAATTGGATTTTGTCTGGGGGGGGGGCGGCGGCAGGACAACCGCCGTCGAGAACGCGTTCGAGGACGACGTATAACTCGTACTAGGCCGCCAGAATACCAGAATCGGAGGGAGGTTGCGACTGGGATCCAGAGAAAAAGAAAAGCAAAGAAAAACATAAAGGATGGAGACGGAGACGATAGATTGAGGAGGGACTGAATAACAACGATGAGGTCTACTTCTGGAATAGAAAAGTGTCAACTCGAAAGAGGGACTGGGTTGGGAAAAAAGGAACTCTGCCAGACAAAACGAATCGACGGGGGGTAGGGGACAATGGTACCAATCCTAAGTCTGGGAAAAGGAGTCGAAAGTTCCACTATTTGGTGGGACGGTTGCAACACACAAAAGGTCCAGGGGGAGAAGCTCAATAGACGATTCATTCTTACAAAAAATGTGGGAAACACCCTCTTAATCCGCATATCCGAAAACTGTTTCAGTCGGAACTTTGCTAGAACTGAAGGAAAGCGTTGGGATTCTCCCAAAGAAAGCGCGTGAAAATTAGGATCCGCCAAGACGGATCGACAATATTCCGGGGGGTCACCTACCAACTATCGCTTCCATTGGCGAACGAATACAACGCCTTCGACTGGCGAAAGGGGAGCCATTGTCAACACGTGACTCATAAAAAGCGCAAAAAAGGGGGGTAATGCAGCTGGCTGTCCTATTCCTACACAGAATGAGGGAGGTTTCAGCAACAGGGTGTAAGTGGGCGCAGCAGGGGTGTCCAGAGAAGGGGGGCATCAAATTTCTTAGATGGTGGATACTCCGGGAGTGACTAAAATCACCCATGGCAGCGAAGAAAGCCTAAATAAAGTGCTGCCGGGTGGAAAAAAGAACTGGTTAGATGGAATGGAGCGAAAAAAAAGGGAGGTGGGACATGCAAGCGTTAGGTGGGAAAAAAGCATGTGCATCTCGGCGGCCAAAGACCGGGTGTGTTTCGTCTTGGGGGGGACGACCGAGCGAAAAGACGTCTATCTCTTCATGTAACGCAGAAAAAGGGGGACAAGGACATTGTTTTACTGTGGGGACATCAGGGGGGAGACAAGTAAAAAGGTCGCGGGGGGGGAAGAAAAGTTAACAAGCGACCACCATTGGGAAAACGGCAGAGAGAAATGAGGCGTCTAGATTGAATCCGCGGGGAGAAGGGGGGTGGAGACGTCAATTCCCAGCTCACGGTGAGTCTCAATGCGTGGGTATGAAAGACCCTGGGAGAGAGGTCTAGCGTGGGGTGAGAGACTCGTCACACGTGAAGGTTGGGAGACGGTAAAACAAGCTCCACGGTTGGTGTGAAGAAAGGGGGTCAACTCGGGAAATAGAGTCGGTGAATGACTTTCATAGCTTGTTGCTACGACCCCAAGTAAATACCTCCTCGCGGGACGACGGAAAACTGACGATGATCAACCTATACACAAATTTCCGCACTAAGCAGTACACATTGAAAACCCGGGTGCGTACAAAGCGTTAAAAACGGCCGGGTCGAAGGGAAATATTTCTAACAGGTTCAAAGACGAAATCGAGCCTGAGAAGGGCCGACGGTGATCAGGGGCAGGACGGCGTCACACGGCCCGGCCGGGTGGGACACTGGGGGAACTGTGCTGCTAGACAAAGAGGGACCTCACGTGCCCCGGCGCTTTGACAAGGGATAGAATTTTTAATGTATATAATCTGATGGATACGGCGCACTGTAGCCACCAGAGACGGATCACTTATTCTACAGGCCGAATAGACAAGCACACAATCGGGCTAGTGGGTATAGAAATTGGCATACAAGGGGAAAGGTGGACCTATAGCTTATCACTACTACGAAGCAAGCATTGACAAGCTGGGCGAGCGGCAAATACAAGAGTGGCAGAATACTAGCCGGGTAACAAATGGTGTCGGCCGACACAGTCTTAACGGTTTCGTAAACTGCAGCAAAAAGTCGTTACCATGTTCGAAAAAGACACGGAGCAACGCCAAGAGACCTGGTTTCGGCCGCACGAACTCAAGGGAAGCAGAGCCAAGGGAAAGAAAGAACCAGATAGGCTTTAAAAAACAGTGAAGGGGGACAAAATCACGACATGCACTGAGAGTTCAAAGCCGGTTCTCCCATTAATGACAGCGCAGAATAATATATCGTTCGAATCGCGCAAGCTCAGCGCAAGACAACAGAAATCGCATGATCACACGTTGGATATACGAACAACAACTATCTCAGGAAATACGACACAAACCCTAACGAGTGAAAATAAAAACAGGGGCACGTCCGGGCCTTGAACCAATCTCCGGCTTGGAACGGACGGATTCGGAGGGCGCGGCGCGACCCGCCGGTGAGGCCACGGCGCAATGGTATG
>Ga0179593_1365334_pt1 | contig 10921 bp, 27 predicted proteins | sample CZODoug2_1_08_16_FD_185931 | JGI IMG/M metagenome (GOLD analysis project Ga0179593, IMG submission 185931) | Vadose zone soil fungal communities from Angelo Coast Range Reserve, California, USA - CZODoug2_1_08_16fungal (PacBio error correction) | ecosystem: Environmental > Terrestrial > Soil >...
AATCAAAAACGGGTTGGGGCAAAAAAAGACAAAAAGGGGGGAAAGAAAAATCTTGTCAGGGAAGGAAAGCGGTCACTCAAAAAAAAAAAAAAGTAGACAGAAAGGTAGATCGGCAAAGGGCGAACCCGCCTGGGAGGAAAGAAGCAGAAAACTTCCGGAAAGGGAACAAAAACAATTATCAAGTGAAGGACGAGGGGGAAAGGGTACAAAGGAGTGAAGATCAGAGCAAAAAGTCCGAGAAGACGTGAAAATGGCTTACCGAAGGGGGCCAAACCGGAGGAAAAAGAGCAAGAACATGGTCCGGCCAGGTTGGGGCATAAGGGAAAAATGACCATCATCTTAACAAATCAACTCAAAAGCTGGGGGGGGGAAATAACGCCCCAGGAAGTGAAGGAAAAGAAATGAGGGGAAAGAAAAGAACGGAAGAGGCTGGGGGTTTAAAAAAAGAAAACGCAACCGAATGACGGAAAAAAAGCCACCGGAGGTGAAAGGGGTGAAAACTGGCGGGAGGGGCAGGTGGGGAAGACAGGAAAAAAAAATCAGGAAAAAAAAAGGAGGAACTGAGAGGGAACGCAGGAAAAGAAGGTACAACCGAGCAGCCCCCAGACGGCAAAACAGCCAAAAAAAATGAAGGTGGCTGAAAAAAAAAAAGGTGAACGGTGCGAAAAGGGGAAGAAAAAGGGGGGGGTTGACACACCATATAACAATGAAAAAAGGAAAAAAGAGGGAGATCACTGCTCGAGAACGGGAACGTCCCCCGACATCGGGGAAAATAAGGATGGAAATCCCGGGGGGGAAAAGTGGTGGGAAATCAAAGGACAAGGAAAAGGGGAAAAACAACGAGAAAGAAAAAAGGCACAGCCGATTGCAGAGGCAAAAAGACAGTGTGCAACCGCAAAAGAAGGGGGCAACGAGGAAAAAAAAGGACGGGGGAAAATAAAGAAAAAAAAGTTTCCGATCTAAAAAAAAACACCGGAAAGCTGGGGGGCAGGCCAGAAAAAAAAAAAACATCATCCTCGGGGCCAAAGATCGAGGGGGGGTCGGTGAAAATCCGCAAAGAAAAAAAAGGCAACAAGAACTGAAAAGGTCAAGGAAAAAACCGAACTCAAGTGCGAGGAAAAGGGCCCCGGCGCGAAAAATAAAAAAAAACGGGAAAAACCTGGGGAAAAGGACCCGGAGAAAAAAAACACTAAAAGAAGAAACCAACAAAAAGAGCAGGAAGGAAAAGGTAAAAGCTGGCACCAGGAATTTCGACATCGGGAAAGGAAATGTTCCAACGAAGGGACGAAAAGGTAGTGATCAAAGTCCGGGTTCGCCGGCCCGGTAAAAGCCAGTTCAAGCAACGAAAAGTTAAAGAAGAATTCTTCAAAGGGGAAGGGCTAGAAAAAAAAAGACGCGTAACAGGGGGTGCCTCGAAAGGAAAACAGGGGATCAAACCTCGTACGCAAAGCTAAGGGGGTACTCACAAAGTACCAGGGAAGGGTGGGGGAGAACCAGTCATCGAAAACAAAAAAAAGTTAAGGGACAGAAAAAAAAAAAAAAGGCCGGCCCGAAAAGGGGAGGGGGAGAAAAACGCAGGACATCAAGAGAAGCAGCAACCTGAATGGGGGACGTCAAACAGATGGGGGGTGTGGAGCGAGCAAAGGGTCGGGCGGGGGGGACAGGGGGATCAAAGGGAAAAAAGAGACAAGAAAAAGACAAAGACCCCTGGGTAAGAAAAATAAGAATTGGAAGGGAGCTCAAGGAAAACGGCGTAAAGGGAGGGAAAAAAGGGGAACTAAAAAAAAAAGTAAAACTGGTGGGGGAATAAAGCCACAAGAGACAGACCTGGAGGAACCCGCTTTCGCCCGGTTGGGAACTGATGGCGAAAAGGACAAAAAAACGAAAAACCAACAAAGAAAGGAGTGACCCCAGGGGTGGGGGGAAAGTCGAATAATAAAAGAAGGGGGGGGTATCGAGTAACGTCAAGAGAAGAACAACTAGAAATAGGGGGAAATCTTAAGCAAGAACCGCCCTTTGAGAAGGAAAGAAAGAGGGTACCGGTGAAAGGGAAAAGGTCACGCACAGAGAAAGGGGATCGCCTTACCGAAAAAGGACTAAAGGGGGAACGCACGTTGGGGAGGGCGCATCGGACTGCAGACAGAGAATTCAGGCCCCGTGTGTGGAAAAAAAAATCACAAAATGCTGACAACAAAGGAAAGGAGAAAAGGGGTGGGAAAAACTGCCACAGGGGGGAAGGAACAGCAACAAAAGGGCCACGGGGGGAAAAAAGTTTGATAGAAGAAACTAATAAAAAAGAAAAAAGTGATAAAGAGCCGCAAGAAAACTCACGTATTCCGGAGGGTAATAAGGGGGGGGCAGTGAAGGGAAAGTGAAGGGAAAAAGTCGAACTAGTGTGTCGAGCCTGTAAACTCGGAGGAATAAAACGGAGTGGTCGAAGAAAACCACAAAAAGTAGAAAAGTGGTTGGTCAGACAAAAACAATCTTGAAGAGGGGAGAGCGGGGGTCAGGAGGGGGACATCCCATGAGAAAAAGAAGGAGCTCAAAAAACCCGGTTGGTTAGGGGGGGGAGCATACAAATAAAACGACTATTTGAGGGCCACTCCAGGAGAAGAAAGAAAAAAAGGTTTAAGGGGAGGTCCAACCGGCGGGGGTGGGTCGCGCGTCGAAGGAATGCCGTTAGGGGGAGAACAGGACGAAAAAAGGGGGGGAAAAACACCAATACCGACCGACCCACTTGGAAAAAACGGAAACCTAAAACGCTGTTTTTGGCACCGGGACTCAAGGGTGCCGACGGAAGTGGGAATGGGGTCAAACCTGGTTGGCAAAAAGGGAAAAAAAGAACAAAGGAAAAAAAAACAAAGTACACGGACCAGAACCTTGGGGTAAAAAAAAAAAAGAACGGGGACCGTAATAGCAAAGGAAAAAGAAAAGCTCAAAAAATGAGCCAAAAAAAAAAAGGAAAAAAAGTGGGGGAAAAAAAAGTGGGGGATGGAAATCAGAGAAAAAAAACTTGAGAAAGAACAAGGGCTTAGCAGGAAAGGTGGACAACCGACGCAGGAAAAAAAAAAAAGAAAAAGTCCGAGAAAAGGGCAAAAAAAGGCGCCCAAGGGGAACGGGACGGGCGGGAAGGAAAAACTGGAGAAAAAACTCCGGGTGAAGAAAAAAAAAGTGAGGGAAAAACTTGAAACCGAGGGGGGAAAAAGTAAAAAGGACAAGAAGGCAAACCAACGGAAAGGCCTCCTCCTTAATGGGAGGTCGATCAAGGGGGCAGAAAAAAGAAAGGGGATCCCAAAAGTGGGGTCGGGGGTCTGTCGAGTACTCAGGACACGCGACCGTGGAGCCAAAAGACACGGGACGGGGGAAAAATAGTGCAAGTATCGAAAGAACCTTGGACCCCGAAAAGAAAAAAAAAAAAAGGGTTGAAGAACACTGGGACACCCAACTCCGCAAAAAGAGATTTAAGAGAGGGATCGGGGGGGAAAAAAAAGCGTGGTCGGAGTGGGGGGGGGGGGGAGTCGGATGTAAGGTGGAAAAAAAGAGGGGGTGGGAGAAAGGCACGGAAAAAAAGTCCAGTGGCGGGGCGGTAGGGAAGTGTAACAAACATGAAAGAAAGAAGATGCGAGGCCTTATTTGAAGGGTCCGGGAAAGACTTTCGCCAGAAAGGTGGACGGACAGCGTGAACTTGGGCCAAACCACAACTTGGGAAGTAGGACAAAACCGATCAAAAAACGTCAAAACGGGACAAAAGTCGTAGTACGAAAAGGGGGGATGGAAGGAAGGAGTAGGGGGAGGGATTGGGGAAATAGCGTTTAAAGTGATTGGGGGAAAAAACAAGGGATCAACATGTGTATCGACAGGAATGGCATGAAGAAACTAAAAAACAGATCCGGAAAAAAAAGATTCGGGGAAAAAGGAGGGGGTGGGGGACCTATAATGACGGACCTAAAAGGGACTGAAAGGACACAAAAACGGGGATGGGGGTCTGGAAAAAAGGGTGGGAAAAGGATAAAAGTCCTAAAATACAAACAAGACAAACCGCCGCGAACAAAAGCAAAAAATGGGTTCCGCATGTAAGAAATAGAGGGACCAGCAGAAATCGTTCGCCAAACTATTTGGTCCCCCGCCGAGACAGCGTAAAAAAATGACACATGGGGAAAAAAAAAGAAAACCAAGAAAGGGGAAAAAGAGAAGCGCTAGAAAAAAAAGGAAGGGCAGTTCAAAACCGATAAAAAAGAGTGCCAAAAAAAAAAAAAAAACCAAAAGCAGTCCAAGGGGGGGGATCAATTTTGCGTACAAAGAGACCTAACTAAATGGGAAAATGGGGGAAAAAAAGGGGGGGGCACTCCGAAATCCGCGAAGTTTGGGAACTTGCTCAGCAAAAAAAATAACTACAACGGAAAAATGAAGGAAAAAAAAGAGATCGGAAACGGGCAGGGGGGAAGTGGAAGCATCAAGAGGGAGTCGCTTTCCGCCTGATCTGAAAGAAAACAAGATATGAATGAAAACAGAGGCTGAGGTGGCCAAAAGAAATCCAAAAGATTTTGTAAAAAAAAAACGAGAGATCTCACCAACAATTATTATTAAAGGGAAAAGAGCAGAGCAAGCGGGGTTCCCAGACCCGCACCAGCAAACAATGAATAAGGAGGGTGAGCTTTCCCAAGAATAAAAAAGGGGAAAAAAAAGTTTTCTACTAATCTATGGATGCCAAAGGCAAAAAAAGCCATGGAAATGCTTAAAAAAAAAGGAAAAGGACACCCAAGGGAAAAATTGGGGAAGAGGAAGGACTCAGTAAAGAGGAGGAGGGAAGGAGCAATTCCACTAGTCCTTTCTGAGTCGAAAAAAAAAAACATGAAGGCCGAAGGGAAGGGGAAAATAGCCTAAGGGAGGGAAAACAGATGCCAACTTCGTTTTAGAAGGGACTATGGGGAGGAAAAATCGGTACGATTGAAAAAATCAAAATTGGGGGGGGTGCCGGCAAAAAAACCCGGCGAAAGGGGGAGAGGGGTGGGAAAAAAAAGAGGGGAACGACAAGCGAAGACAGGGGAGGGGAGGTCTGGGCTTGAAACAAACGCCAGCCCTTCAAAAGAAAGGAGGGCAAGGGAGGGGGGGGGGGCAAACGGTAGGTTGGGGGAGCGATCACCAAAGGTGGGAAAAAAACCAAAAGGGGGAACAAGACAGTAGCCTACTCAGGAACGGACAGAAATTGTCAAAAAAAAAAAAAAAAAGAGGGCCAAGAAGAAACAAAGGTATCTTGCTTCGGGATCGAAAAAGAAAAAAAAGAGGGGAAGTACGCCAAAACCCGTTAATGCCCTGGGGGTGGAACCCGCAATCAGGGGAAAATCGAAAAAAAAGAGGAGAATCAAAAAAGGAGGGAAAAACCCCCCAGGAAAAGAAGAAAGGAAGAAGAAGAATCAAAAAAAAGGGGGTGGGGGAGAAGGTACAAGTGGGGGTGGAAGACGAACGCATCTACAAGTGACGAGTAAAAGGCCCAAAAGGGAGGGAGGGGGGGAAACAACATAATGAGAGGAACAAAAAAAAAACGAAAAAGGCAAAGACGCTATGCAACCGATACCGGAAAACTGGACAAAAAAGTAAAAACAAGGGACCGCAAAAAAAAGGGGAAAGGAAAAGAAAGGCACAAAGAGAAAGAAAGGTGGGATGATCATCCCTTAAGGCAAGGCAAAAGAACCGAAGTAAAGAGAAAAAACGGAGGAATAAAGGGGATGCAAAAAAAACACGCCAGGGAAAAAAAACGACAGGAAAAGGAAAAAGGGACCCGAGGAAAAGAACAAGACGAAGAAAGGAAAAACTGCAGACGACCTGAAAAAAAGGAAAAGCAGGCAGTCCGGGTCCAAAAATGGAAGAATTGGAAAAAGACACGGTAGGAAATGAAAAAGGCGTGAAAAAAAAGGAACATTGGGGGGGAACGAAAACTAACAGCCAGAGAAACAAAAAGAGGGGGGGAAACTGCCCGAGTGAGGGGTTCCAACAAAGTACTATCGCGGACGGGGGGGCGTCCCCTGGGGGGGAAAAACTGAAAAGCAAGCAAAAAAAGACTGGGGGGGACGAAATTCTGGGCAGAAAAGGTGACAAAACGCGCGAAAGGAGGGAACGGCAAAAGAAAACAAGGGAGGCTGGAGAAGGAAGAGGTATATTGGGGGGGAAGGGAAAATCATCCAAAAAAGGAAAAAAACCTGGAGGGGAAAAAGGAAAAAAAAATAACAAAATCGGGATTTGAAAACGAAGGAGATTGCAAGAAAACTCGGAAAACTGACAAAAAGGGGGGTAAGATCAGAAAGAAAAGAACAAGGGGGGGAAGGGAAAAACTAGCAGACTCTTCATATGGGGGGGGAAAAAAAACAAGTTGGGGGAAGGCAAAAGGAAACAAGCCAATGTCGCAAACTCACCAAAGGGTTGGAAAAGGGACATTAGGGAAGAAGAAGCCGACAAAGGAGCCCTCCAATTAAAGGGAAAAGAGGGCTGACGCCCCGCACTCGCTGGGGGCAGGGGGGATCTGGAGAAACAAAAAAAAGGGGTGGAAGCTCAGGGAAAAAAAAAAGGAAAAAGAAAGACGAGTGAGGGAAGGAAACGAAGTCACCAGAAAAACGCCTTGTATCTAAAGACGCTGAAAAAAAGAGGGTGGAGGTCGAGGCGATTCAACGAACGAGGTAGGGAGGAAGGCTAGGACAGGAAAATGGGGGGCTCGAAGGAAAACATGGGACTGAAAGCTATGAACGTGGGAAAAGGAAAAAAAACAAATGCCTCATCTAGAGGAAAACCCAAGAGAGGAGGAGAGGGAGGGTGAGGTGAAAACAGAGAAACGCGCGGATCAAAAGGAAAGGGGCAAAGGGGGAGGACAAAGGAGTTAAACATGTAGGTGGAAGGAAGAAAATCAAAAGCGGAGAATATAAAAAAAAAAAAAACGCAGTAAAACGAGAAGGAACTTTTGGAGGGGCGGCAAAGGGAGGAAAACGCAGGGAAGATCGGAAGCTGGTGTCCCATGACGCAAGGTGTAGAATAGAAGCTCCAAGGAGGCGGAAAAAAAAAAAAAGAACAACAGCACAGTACAAGGGCAGCGGGGTCCCCCGGGGAAAAACAGGAGAAAAGGAAGCGGCAAAACCCATCGGCAAAATTGAACAAAAAAAAATCGAAAAAAAGGGGAACTTGGGAAAAAAAAAAAAAAAAAACTAACCGCAAAAAGGGAAAAAAAAGAAGTTCGTGACAAATGGGAGGAAATAACGAAAAAAGATCCATGAAAGAAGTGAAAGAAACAGGAAAAAAAAAAATTGCAAAAGAAAAAACAGACTTCAAAAACCAGGTCACCGAAAATCGGGGGGGGACCAGAAAGAAAAATCACAGCGAAAAAAAAGAAGGGGAAAGTGTCCGAAAAGAACGCCGAATTGGCAAGCCGTAAAAATAGAAAAATCAAGTAAAAAATAAAAAACAAATTGGGTGGTGAAGGGAGGGACCGTGCGTGCCGAAGAGGCAGGGAAATGAAAAAAAAAAGTCAAACCGGAAGGGGATTGGGGGGGGGGGATGTCAAAAAAAAAAGGAGAAGAATTGGAAATAAAAACCCAACGAACATGCTCAAGCAAAAAAAACAAAAAAGAAAAAAAAAAAACACCCGGAAAAAGAAACCTTCAGAGGGGAAAAAAGGAAAGAGGGACCGCCACAAAGGGGAAAATGCCGGTTGGGAAGTGACCACAGGGAAAGAAAAAAACATAAAACTGAACATCAAAAAAAAAAGAAGTCCAGGGGGGGGGGGAAAAGGGCAAGCAAAGAAGGACAGGCACGCGTCAAAAATTTCGGGGGAAGGAAGGATAATACTTCTTGGTGGGGGATCGAAAAGAAAAAGGGCTCCCCTTGGAGGCAAGGGTAAAGTCATCGAGAAAGAGGGCAAAAGGGGGGAGCTAAGGTCCGGCTTCGTTGATGGCCACAAGAAAAAGTAAAAAAGGAAAACGGGGCAAAAAAAAAAAAAAAGGGGGGTTAACAGGAGGAAGGGAGAAAGGTGGGGGGGGGAAAAAGCCAAAAGATCGAATCATATTAAATCGGTGCGAAAAGACGGGGAAGGAGGTTTGGGGGGGGGGGGGGGGAGCTAAAAAATGATCAAGGTCGGGTGATTCATTCGGGTGGCAAACGGAAACGTCCTGGTGCAAACCGGACCCAAAGGGGGGGGAAAATCGAGGAAGTGGAACGGTGAAAAAAAGCGGGAGGGCCCACCCTCGGGATCAAGATTCCAAAAGGGTAACAGGTATAAAGGAAGAAAAAAATGAGGAAGAGAAAATCGTCTGAAACCAATGGGGGGGGAGTCTAACACACCACTGGGAAAGACAAAAGATTCCTTCGGGGAGTAAAAAAGGAGGGGGGGAGGCGTTGAATACGATAACGGATTACAGATTAAACGTCTTAGGGAGAATCGGGGTGGGGGGGGAAAAAAGGGAGAAAGGGACAAGGAAGCATGGAGAAGATTGAAGCAAAAAAAAAGGAAAAATTGCTGGGGGGGGAAGGGGGGCAAAGCGGGGGGATGGAAAAAGGAAAATATTACTCAAAAACAAGGCACGGAAAAGTCCAAGGTTTGTGGTTTCTTGGCAAAAAACAAAAAGAGGGTGGGGGGAAAGGGAGGCGACAAGACAATAAAACCAAAAAAACGCCAACCAAAGCGGCACCGAAAAAGGGGGAAAAAAAATGTAGGGGTAGAAAGACTTTAAAGCCAGAAGGAGAGTCCCGTCAACTCCACGTCAAACATCATAGTAAAACCCGCGGGCTACCCGAACTGGGAAAACGGGAAAACTCAAAGAGGAGTTGATTGGGTGCCAAAAAATGAGGAAGATTGAAAAAGAAAAAAAGCCGCTACCAAGAAAACAGGAAAAGGAAGAACAAAGCTAGTGCCAAACGCAGGCAAAGGGGAAAAAAAAAAAAAAGCAGCGAGGGGGACGAAATCAAGGGGAAAAGGACAAATAGGAAAGGGGCAATCGCGGAGAGGAATCAAAAAAAGCTGAACGGGGAAGGGAAAAGCGCACTGACAGGAACCCGGAAGTCTCGAATAAAAGAAAACATGGATCCAAAAAAAAGAGGAAAATCATCGAAGAGCAAAAAGGAGAAAAAAGATTTACATATAACCTATTTAGGATACAGGTCGGCAAGGCGGGGAAGTCAACACGGAAGGTGGAGAACTCAAAAAAAAAAAAATAAAAGGAGGAGGAAGATAGAGATCAATCTCAGCGAAGGGGGGGGGGGGAGAAGGAAAGCCGACAGGGATCAAAACTTGAGCTTAGGAAATCAAAAAAAAGAACCCGGGGAAAGAAGACCCAGGGAAAGGAATGAGGGGAAAAAGGAATTCGATGAAGGAATGAGAAAATAAAAAAGGGTAAGCCGAGCACGTTTACACCGAGTTAACAAAAAGGGGAATGAAAAATTGGAATGCCACCATGGTTACCGCCAGAAACAGGGGGTTCAAAAAAAAAAGGGGGGGGGGTTCACAAGAACTATCTAAACAGAGGCAAGGGGAAAAAAAGGTGGGGGGGAATAAGCGGGCAACATGAAGACAGATGGGGGGGGGAACGGGCTCCACAGGGGGAAGAGTTTGAAGAGTTTGACGAGGCGACTAGGAAAGGGAAAAAGGAAGGAGGGAAAGACGGAGGATTACAAGGCCGGGGAAACAAGAGAAGAAAAAAGGGAAAAGGGAGGCTGACGGAACCGTTGAGCAGGGCGCAGAATAAAACAGGGGGAAAAACCTTTGGCGGAGGGAAAATTGAAAAAATTTGAGCAGTCGGGAGGAAAAAACACAGAGAGGGGAAAAACAAGCAACGGACAAAACGGAGCTTGGCCGGGGGTCAAGGATCGACATTCACCGTTAAGAAAACAAAGGTTGAGCGGCTGGGGAAGAAAGCAGGAAAGACGCAAGAAGATGCTCTAGGGAAAGAATAGGCCCCCCACTCAAACTGAGGAAAAAACAAAAGAGAAAAACTACGAAAAAGGGTGGAACAAAAAAAAAACGTTGCAGCCGAAAAAATGGAAAGAGGGTCTAGGTGATCACAATTAATAAAGGCAAAAAAGAAAAGTCTATGAAAGAAGAAAGTTAAAAGGAAAGTACGGCTACAAAAAAAAAAAAAAAAACGATAGAGAGAAAACCCCACCCTAACTGAACGACGCATAGAAAAACAAGGGAAAAAAAAGAATTTCCAAAGAAACACCACTATGAAAAGCGCCTCCGAGAGAAAAGTTGGCTGGAATGTCCAACCTCGTGAATTGCCAAACGGGACGAAGTGGGGGAGGGAAAAAGAGGAACCTCCAGAAACTTAGGAGATAAAGGGTGCGAAAGGGAGAGGAGTAATTAAGGCAGGACCTTACCAGTGGGGAAGGAAAATACTAAACTCAAGGAAGGACAGGGGGACACTGGGGAAGGAAAAGGTGGCTAATTTGAAGACCATTTTCAAAAGAAAAAGTCTGATGTCCAAGAAAAGCGAGGTAGTGATCCGTAACAGGTCGCCAAAGTACCAAAAGCAACACGAGAAGATTGAAAGGGAAAGGAGGGGCCCCCACAAGGAGAAAAGGAAAAATGTCAGTCGGCTGGGGACGGAAAAAAAAACGGTGGAAAGAGGACAAGAGGGGCCGATCAAGCTAGCTCAGAATCTTAATACCTCAAACTGTGAATTAAAAGGGGGGGGGAAGAGAAGGGGGAACAAGAGGAAAAAAAAAATGCAAGAGAAAAAATCTGAACTTGAAAGGGAAAAGGGTTGGGGGTTACGGGAGACCAGAAAGTACAAAGAAAAAACAGCAAAACAGGTGACAATGGGGGGGCGCCTGGTGGGAAAGAAACGGAATGGGTGAAACGGAGGCAAGGGTTAATTTAACCTGCCTGAGGGACCGATCGAGGGCTACCAACGAAATTAAAGAAGCTGAAAGGGAAGGGTGGCGG
>Ga0179593_1583381_pt1 | contig 10921 bp, 17 predicted proteins | sample CZODoug2_1_08_16_FD_185931 | JGI IMG/M metagenome (GOLD analysis project Ga0179593, IMG submission 185931) | Vadose zone soil fungal communities from Angelo Coast Range Reserve, California, USA - CZODoug2_1_08_16fungal (PacBio error correction) | ecosystem: Environmental > Terrestrial > Soil >...
CTTTGGAGAATTCTTAAAGCAAGTAAGTTCAAAAGAACAGGCGGCCCGGGACAGACTTTCAGCTAAAGGAGGTACGAACATATGCATTATTTAAGTGGGGGACAGGGGATCGGCGAGGGGCCGGTAACGTTTGGGAGGGTGAGAGAGTAGAAAGAAGAACACCAGCTTGAAAGGAGGAAAACAAAAACAAGAAGGAATCATCCGCGCAAGCGGGGGGGCGTACGGAGACTTTAAATCATTGAAATGAGTCAGTAAAAAAAAAGGGGAAGAGAGACGGTATGAGAAAGGGAGAAAGCTTGGGCGATGAAGAAGATTTGCCCAAAAAAGATTCGCCGAGGAAAGAAGGGTGTAATAGAGAATGTATCAAATATAGAGGGGGCATGGGTCGAGAGGGAGAATTCTTTTAATCGAGCAAAAGAGCTTTTGAAAAAAAAACAAAGAAGGGGTGGGAGCAACCACAAGAACCTACCAAGGGGACCAGAAAAAAAGTGGATTGGGGTGGGTGAAAAGGAACAAACTCCGCACTGGAAGAGACTTACCATCTCTTAAAAAGATTGCTCGCGACTTTGAAAGAGGGGGGGAAAAACTAGTCAGGGTGAGTAAAAGGAGTAGCAGGGAGGGGAAGTGGGGGAAAGGGACTGGACTTCCAATCCAAACAAGAGGAAACGCTCGATCGTTACAGGTAGTGCGGGAACGAACCTTTCCAAAATGATCTGGGGGGGTCAAAAAAAAAAAAGAAAAGCGACGGCTCTGCAAACTCCTTGATTCAGAGAGCTGTTTATTCGCGAGAACCAGGGTCGCTGGCAGAAGGGGCCCAAGGAAAGGAGCCAAAGATTCCAGTTTCGCTAAAAGGGAAGCGGGGGAAGGGATACTTTGGGGAAGACCTATTCTACTCTTGTGCTTCAAGACCGGTGTGGCATAGCTGAAGAGGCTACTGCCGGTCCATTAAGAAAGGAAGAGAGACACATAAGGGGAAAAGCGAGTTTGGAAAAAGAAAACAACGAGCTCTTGCTTTTAAAACTCTAAAGATACTAACTTCCGTTTATTAGCTGTTATAGTGGGGGGGAGAGAGGGGGGTCGAAAAAAGGGAAAGGGGGGACCGGGGAAGTGAATTAAAATCAGTGGGAGAAAGAAACCAAAAGAATTGCGATCTCATGGCACCAGAAAAAAGCTAGACAGCTATTAAGGGTGAGTCTTCAGGGAGAGAGAGGTTAAAAAAGGGAGGAGTAAGGAATTGACAAAAGGAAAAGGGGAAACGCACTGATATGAAAAAGAGGGGGTCAATGCTGTTAGGCAAAAAGGGGTTGGTCAAGAATTGAGGAGGGTGTTTCGATAGAAGGAAAGAGGCGCAAGGATTGAAGTAATCGGAGGTGGGAGAGGAAAGGACAAAACAGTTGGTGTCAGCCTTATTTTATGCCAGAGTGGAAAGACATTCTCGCAGTACGACGAAGAAAGGGAAAAGGGAACACAATAGAGGGCGGGTCAAGAAGAAGACGCCAGGCCTAAAAGGGAGGTAACTCATCCATAATTGAGGGACTTTTCCGTCTGGGGGACGGATAAACGGTTGGAGAAAATGGGGGGAAAAATCAGAAAGCCGGGTGGGGATTGTCAAAAGAAAAAAGCAGAGTTAAAAAATATAAAAGGGGGGGGGATCCAATCATAAAAATTGTCCGTTAGGGATCTGATCGCGAAAAATATCTATAAAGGATTCCGCAGAAAAAGATTCGTGTGAGGAGAATGGGACGCTACCTGGGGGACCCCATGTTGTATATCTTCTTGAGGACTTTATTCACGTTTCGAGGGGAAAGAAGACTCCTCGATACTTGAGGGAAAGACAGAAGACTGAACGGAGGAAGAAAAAAAAGGTTGGGGTGTAAAGGGAAGCGGTAGAGCTGGAGAAGGCAGGATAAAAGAGGAAAAAAACCGAGTGGAATATTCCCACCCCCATTGTTGAAAAAAAAGGACAAGACCAAGCGAAAAAAACGCCCGTTGGCATTTGACAAAAGCGGAGGAAAGGGCAATTAAAAGTTAGTCGAAGAGGGAAGGGAAAAGGACATACCTGGACCTAGTTTGTTGGCCCGCGAAAATGGAGCATGGAGGTCGGTAATTTCTTGATAAGGGGGACGACGCGAACTCGAATCGTCGCCCAGCAGGAAAAAAGAACACCAACGAGGAGAGGAAAAGGGAAAGAGGGGGAGTCTCTATGGAAAAGCCATTCTCTCAAGAAACTGAAAATGAGAATTTCCGGGGAAAAACAAACAAGAAACTACTGTCCGTTTTTCGAAGAGGAGGAACGGAACTGCTTGTAATTCCCAGAGGGGGAAGAAATTTTGGACGGGGAAGAAAAAAGAGGGGTTTGGGGGGAGTGGTCGGAATTCTGGTGTATAAACCCAAGTTTTTTCGCATAGAGGTTCTGCCTGCCTACGAGTAAAAGGGGGGCAGAGCGGGAGGAACTTGTGAAGAAAATTTCCTCTTAGGGGAACTGGCGCACACTAGGAAGAGTACGGGAAGGGGGACATAGAAAAAAATATCGGAAAAGGTTTCATAAGAAAGGTGGGCGATCAAGATGAACGCAAACCATCCACAATGGCGGATCTATGCTGAAGGGGGAAGTATTGATCGAGGAATTAGAGGGAGGGGGGGGGGGGGAAAACGGGGGAATGCTTGGGGAAAGAAAAACCATTTGGCTTAAAGCGCTGTTTCCTAAATTCGCCAAAGAAGGTGAAAGTGCAAACCCCAAAAAGGGACATGAATTTATAGAGAATAAAGGGTACGTGAGGCTGGTTAAGTTTCCTTCCCTAGACGGGGGGTGCGTTTGGGGGGGACCCGCTGCTGGGGGAAAGAAGAAGCTTGTGCAAGGAGCGGCGGAAAAAATAAGGGAGGGGAGCGGGATACTCAAATCCGTTAGAACCATACAGTGAGAGAACGATCACACCGTCCTTCAACCATAGGGGACGGGGAGAAAGCCGAAGGATTCAGTTCCAAAAAACGGAGGGGGAAAAAAGGGGGGAGGTACAATTGGAAAAGATAGAAGTTCCTTGTGAAGTGTTTTTTCAAATGGAAAACCGGCGGCAATCAAGAGAGGGGAGAAAAGATGGCACGATTTAGGAGGGGGGCAGCGCAAAGCGTTTTGTGCGGGGAGTGAAAATGTCGGGGGTTCATCAGAACGGGAGGGGGCCAAGGGGGGGGGGGGCGAAGAATTCGAATAACAAGGAGTAAGAAGATAACTAGCCAGCTAATTCTGTTCTGCTTCTAAAAGGGGGGGGTACAGTAAATATAGGAAATGAAGAGAGACGACTTCTCAGGGACAAAGAGAGCTACAACAGACTCATGTCAGAGGACTGCCTGACGTGGGGGGGGTCATAGAGAGCTGACTGTCTCATTATCGCAATGATCTTCAGCAGATGAAAAGGGAGAGAAAGGTGGAAAAACATCCGAGTGTGCACAAGCGCAACCTTGAGGAAGAATGAGGGGGACCCCTAAACTTTGGGGGAAAAACGAGAAAAGCGAAAAAGACAAGCGTTTGCCGATCCATTCGAGGTCCTTGAGATCGTTGGAAAGGGTGCTGAGAGATTTCGGCCAATACCGGGCGGGAACGGGGGGGACATTAATCTGGGGAAGTCCAGGTCTCTCAAACAGAGGGAAAAAAGAGATCCTGAGCTAGGAGAAAGGTGTTGAGAAAGAAGAGTGTCTCTAAATCGAAATTCGAAATTCCTGGCTTCATCGAAGTATCTGGGAGAGGGGCGGAGAAGGTGTGGAGAGGTCGTGGGAAGGGGGGGGTTGTAACACGGGGGACGTATGTTTGTCCGCTCTGGAACTTGCGTCTCGAGATTCGCACAAGTCCACAACAGGGAAAAAAAATTAACCCAAGAGATTAAGACACGGATGGGGAGACTCGTAGCCTCTCCAAAGGATAGGCAATTCGTGGAAGCAAAATCTAGAGGGTGGAGATCGGCAAGATGGTCAATCTGAACAAGAATAAAGAAAGGTGTTTCACTGGAGCAAACAACTTTTGGGAGGAGGGGGTGTTGCGGCGTAGGAAAAGAGTCGTTGGTCTTCAAATCGGGTCCTATACTCAGGAAACCACGAGAGAAGAGCAAGGTCCACACTGAAAAGGCATGGCTCCAGGGCCAGAACTGTAAACCGGGGTATCTATTAAGTATCAATCTGCCGGGGGACAGATAAGAAGGAGCGGGGGGGGGAGAGAAAAACAAGATCGATCTCAACCTGATGAGGGGAGTGTAACCTCGACTGCCCAAAAGGCGGGGTGAAAAAGAAGGGTAGGAACAAACCAGAATTTAGGAAAAAAGATCCCAACAGGAATGGGCAGGGGGGGGTAGCAATGCCGTATGGGTGTGACGTTGAGCAACGAAGACGAGGAGGGCGATGGGGAGGGGCCTAAAAAGATCACACCGGCAGAGTCTGACGACCTTAAAACGTCAGGAAATAAGCCTAAGGGGAGAACTGAGAAGGGGGGGAGGTTCGGAGACACTCTTGAGAATATCGGATCAACTGACACAACTATATCTTGAAAATACCCTAATTGGGGGGACGACGAGGAGTTTATCCAGGGGAGGTGGAGCCTCGGGGGGGGGGATTTTTGGAATTGAGGGCTGAATGAATCATGGGGGGGGGAATCTATCTCCATAAGGAAAAGGGCAAAATACTTAAAAGGAAGAAGGGTTTAAAAGGGAAAAGGAACGACAAAAATTTATTTGGGGGAGAACCAAAACGCTCACGGCACGAAGGAAACGAGGAGGGAGGGTTGAACTTTAGATAACAAACCCGAGATGTTGGCCGTAACCACCGCTTGAGGAAGGAGGGGGTTGGGAGAGACAATTTCGAAAACTGTAACACAGCTTCGATCGACAGAACGTTAGTTTGCAAAAAAAGAAAGCTCGCAAGGGAAAGACTCAGGGTCAAAAGAAAATGGGAAAAACGCCGGGGGGTACGTGAGGTATTCTCGAGTCGGACCAGGGCCTGCTTAATCTGAGAAAAAAAGGAAGGGCACGGGAAAAAAAGAGAGCGGAGGTTCGCATACCACGATCGCCTGCTTAAAAAAGAAAGGGAGGAAGAATCATGCAAAAAAAAAGGAGAAGAATTCGTGGACAAAAAAGAAAGGACACGCAGGCAGTCCAAACAGGAGGCAGTGCGCAGAAACACAGGAGAAGGCGGGGAACAACTTCTATGGGACACTACTGTCCGTGAAAAGAAAGGAAAGGGGAGGGTTGAGGGGACTTATTGGAAGGAATCGGGGAAAAAAAAAGACTGGGGGGAATCTGGTATTGGTCAAGAACAAACTCTTTCGATCTCGGAAGCACATAAATCTAAAAAACAGAGGGTGCGTCGGGAAGAAGGGACAAGAGTTGGAGAAAAGGGGAAAAAAAATCTACTTGAAAAAAATATATCCGCGGGTCAATAAGGGTTGGTCAAGAACAAATCTTTTTTTGAGAAGAAAGGAAGAGGACCAAGGGAGGTCTGCGAAGAATGACAGGAGACGGACACCTGTGGTCTTGGGGAAAGTGGGGAGGGAGGCGCAAGACATTTCGGGAGACGACGAATAATGCCTAGGAGGGACAGAATGGGAAATCGAGTTAGCGTTCCAAATCCTAAGAAGAACGGGCAGGAAGTCACATCAGAAGGTGTCAAGGTCCTGGGAACTATCTGGGAAAGAGACGTAGAAGTGTCATCTGGCAACTGGCCAGCAAAAAGATGGAAAGGAAGTCCACAGGAACTTTGGGTGGGTAGAGACTTTGGGGCTTCCGGCAAGGGTCGGCCTGCAAGGAATCTCATGTTTGTTGAAAAAAGCATACAGCCCTGAAAGGGCAAAACCGAGAGTACATGGGATATGAAAAAGGAAGGGATAGAAAATACGAATGCTAAAGGGTGAAGACGGGTCAGAAGGGCGATGAGGATGGCGGTAACACTCTTGGGGATCGCGAGTGTCAGGACCCATGTTTCAACCGTACTGGGAATCGTGTAAGTTCTCCTGGTCGCGGGAGGGCTCGAGGCATCTCGAGCTTGGGAAACTTGCAGTGGGGGATCTAACACTGGGGATCTGGCTAATTGTTTTGTCCCTGGGGGTATATATTAAAATCTCGGCGGGAAAGTTTCTTGAAACTCGTAGGGAGTAAGACAAATCTTATGAAAAATTTGGCAAGAATTCAACAAAACAAATGGTTAGTGAAGAAAAAAAGAGGGGTCAAAAATGGGGAAAGTTGAAAAAAGGCGTAAAAAGGTTGAAATTTCAATTAACCGGGAAGTCAAAAAGCGAAAAGTATCAACCGTAAAAGAAGGAGTATAAGTTGGGGTGGGTTGGTCCCACCCGGACCTGGATGTCAGTCGACGAATGGCGTTGATAAAAGCTAGAGACTCAGAAATCTACTCCAACCAGACCTGGAGGTATCGTTCAGGAGATCGTGGGAAGTGATGTGTGAGCAAGCGGGGAGGTGGCTGAGTCTCGTAACGAAACAGTGGATAAAGAGAGCCATCTTGATGATTCGTCCGTAAGACAAAGATGAAGTAGGTCAATTCTGCCGGGAAACATTCTGGAAATCCAGTTGAGGGAGGGGTGTGAAACTACAAGGCTTGGGGATACTAAGAGAATACACCCACCTAAGTTAAAGATGAGCCTCCTGTAAAAAGGCTGACGGGGGGGAGAATCAATGTGACCAGACCTTTTTTAGGGTCTTTTCCAAACGGAGGTTGAAGGAGCTTTTTTTTACTCCGCGCGCGCTTTGGGAGGTCCTTCTTTGGTTGTTGGAGAGGTTCATCAAAGGTGCGCAGCTGTCTTTTCAGACCATTATCCGGAGATAGGTTTCTAGGGACAACTTGAAAAAGCGCATACCAACCTCTTCGGAAAGAGGTGATTTAACCCGGGGGGCGAAGCCTATGACCCTACTCTCTCAGTCCTCTTGGGGGAGAAGTGCAGAAGAGAAGAAGGGATAGGACGACGGGGAGGTGGCCTAATCAGCTAGTCAGTCAAAAGGGAAAGGTGGGAGAAGGCAGCAGAATTGTAGGAAGCCTTGCCGCCAGGAATATAGAAGACGAAGAGCTCCGGAGGATTTTGTTCCTGACATCCGGGCAGGGGGAGACCCGTTTGTTCCTCCGACACACAGGCCGGGAGGAGAGTGAGGGGTTCTCCTGAGGGGGTTTAAAGGGATAGAGGTTCTTAGGGAGTAAGAACGTATCGGGTTTAATAGAAAGAGGACTGGGAAAGTCTAGGTAGGGAGGCAGGCCAGAGGGATGGGGTTATGTAGGGAACGGGAGGGGGGGGGGGAATAGGTGATCAGACTGAGGATCAACGAGGAATGGGGAGGGGGGCTGAGTGGCGTGGCGGGGGGGGTCGATAGGTACCAGTTTCTTTGGGCCTAAAAATGTTTCGGGGAAGATACTTGAGCTTTTGGGGGAAAATGCAGACAAGGAGTCGAGATAATCCTGTCACGAGTGGAAGGGGCAAGACCGTTTGTACTCCTAGGGAAGAGAAGTCCCCATTTTCCTTGAAAAAAGAATTCGGGAATTCTGCGGGTGGATCACCATCTTGCCTTTTCTGGGGGGGAATGTGGTTAAAAGTGTCGGACTAAAAGATCGATTTTGGGAGGAGATAGAGCCTCTCTCGGCATTGACAGACGACCCAAAGAGAATGTCTGAAAGAGAAAAAGGACGGTAGAAAGAAACGGCCTTCTGGGAAGGCAAGAGGAACTATCCCGATTCCTGGAAAGAAGAAGGTCTGCTCGGAGGGAAAAAAAAAGGGGTGACAACAACTTTTTGCTGAGAGGGGGGAAAAATAGCAGATACTATATCCGGGTGGAAAAAGCAATGTTCAAGAATGCTGCGAGAACGCCGGGAAAAAGGCAAATAGTTGGATCGCAGGAAAGGTGCTTTTTCCATCGGAGCAAGCAAGAGTATTTTGAGGAGAGGGAAATTCAGGTGAAGAGCACCGGGCACCAGGGGCAGTGGGGCGCATAATTCGAAGAAAGCCGTACGATAAAGAAAGGTCTGTTCTGCTTATACCGACAGGAAAAGAAAAAAAAAAAAAAAAAAAAAAAAAAAAAAGCTAGAGAGCTTCCGTCTCCGAGTTGGGGAGACGAAGCGACAATTATGGCGCGTGTCCGTTGTTACTGGGGGGACTGCGGGAGGTGGAGGTATAGGTGATCAAAGTAGAAGGGCTCAGGGGGCAGGTCGGGATCGAAGAAAAAGTCGTCGAAAAGTTAAAGCCGTGAGGGGGGGGGTACCTCGCAACTTTAACTGAGAGGAGCATGATCTCTTTTTGCCAGAAGGGAAAGTTTGGAAAAAAAAAATCGGACGAAGTTTGGCCGAGGAGTACAAAATCAGAAGAAAAGCGTTAATGCTTCACATGTGACTGGCGAGAGGGGGAAAGCCAGGAAAATTCGGAAAGGGGAAAATGTTGAAAGTCCAAGGGCAGATCCTTGAAACAGGCGAGGAATCCTCAGCGCCGGGGAAAACAGGGACTAGGGGGGGGGAGAGAATCATTACTTCAGGGGGGTCAAAGAGGAGGGGCTCCTTTCGAAAACTCAAGGGGGGCGGGGGGGGAGGGGCGTGACTCGAAGGAAACATGCTGGGGGGGGTGCAAGGAGGATTCAAGAAACACAAAAAAACGATATTACAAAAAAGGGACTAGCACATCCAAAAGGGAAAACTCTCCTCGTCGAATAGGAAAAGGGTATGAAAAACTCGGGGTGTCTAGGGAGATGGATCCGTTCCCTTAGGAACAGGAATCAAATTTAGGGGAAAACCGCTTGGAGGAGGAGAGGGGGGGGGAAACATTAAAAATTGATCTTGGAACCTCTAGGAAATGAAGCCCAAACGTCCGGCCAGCTTAGGGGCCGCTCAACTGGAAAGGCCAAACTGCATATGAGGAACAAAAGCCTAAGGTTAACAAATTCCGGGAAAGAATGCGAGGGGGGAAATAAAAGACTGGCGGCGTCATCAGAGGTTCCATAGGGAAAAAAAAAAGGGGTATTAAGGGGAAGGCGGAAGCAAAGTAAGGGTCCAAATGAAGGGAAAGCCAGTCCTATTTAGGTTACTATATCCCAAGAAAGCCAGGGTGTGAAAGGGTTGGGATTGAGAGGGAAGGGCCGTACGGGGGGGTTGATATTGGGGGGAACCAAGTTCCAGGACAACGAAGCATAGGTCTGAAAGACGACCCATCAAAAAAGAGGACTGAGGTGAAGGGTGAGGGTTCTGGAGGGGGATATATAGACGATCTACGGGATTGAAGCAACGATAAGGGAAAAAAAAAATTTCAAAGGTCCTAGGAAGGGTTTATCGAGGATAGGCTCGGGTGGTGAATATCTGCTGTGGGGGAGGATCGGGAAAGAAGCTTTTGAATCGAGCGCCGGAAGAAAAAGAAATGTAAAACGGGGACCCCGGTAGGCCTAAACCGACTCGAAACATTGCTTGGTTACGCCAGGAAAAAACTCCAAACCAGAAGCTTATGAAGGGAAAAACGCGAATTTGGAGCGGAAAGGGAAACTATATTGGGGATGTGCGTATGAGCGATTGGGGTTGAAATATGGACTTCCAAAAATTCAGGAATAGTTTCAAGAAAAGGTTGCGAGTGGTCAAGACAAGTAAGGATCATATTAAACGGAATGATCTTTTCAAAGGACTCGAAAAAAAGGGGAATAGGGGAAAGAGAAAAGGCTTCAGGGGCTATTCGGGGAATCTTTCCTTTCTTGCCCCAAAGGAGAAGATAATTTCAACAGGAAATTTGCGAGGGGAAAGCCACATCTCATCAGAACCTATGAGATCTACAGGTGAGGGAATATCTACTTAGACCATTCTAGACAAAAGGAAAAAAAAACATCACGCAGGCAGTCAGCGAATTGCAAGAGGGGGGGGACGCGCAGAGGGGAAGGAGACTTAAGAGAGGAAGATATTTACCGGGGGCATAGGGAACGCGGTTATAAGCCGAACAGAAAAGCTTGTTATATGAGGGGGAAAAGACTGAGAGATGAGAACACAGGGGGGCAACTTGAATTGCTGGAAAATTTGGGTAAAGACGATCACAAGCTTTCTATCGAGAAAATAAAAAAAAAGCGAGACAGCGGAGGGTGAAAGGGAAGACGTTCAGGAAAAAGACTTGATGATTTTGATGTGAAAAACACTTCTCAAGGCCAAAGGCTTAGATCGGGGCGGGAAGGGTTGTTCAAGAAAAGATGTTTTTCACCGGGGCAAGGGCGAAAAGGGCTTGAGGAGGCGATGCTAAATGACGGGAGCACAAACTTGGGGGGGATATTGGTATAAGACCTGCAAGACAGGGAGGAGAGACGAAGATGCAAGAAGAGGGGAAACAGAATATACAAGGAAGGGTAAATCCTCTTTCCAGGGAACGCACCTGAAGGGAAAAGCAGCCCAGGGAAGAAGGTGACCTTCTGGAAAGATTGTCAAGGGACAGGTATGCATCTTCACCGCCAGGTTGTTTGGAATGACAATAAAATCAGGGGTGGGGTGAGTCAGGAGAAAACCTGGGAGAAGATCTGAACAGGAAACGATCAAGACTTCAGAAAAGGGAAAGATAGGAGGGCCTCAGAAAGGAGTGACTGCCAGAGTGATCGCGCAAAGACAGGCTGAAACCCCATGTGGGAAAGGGTAGGCACGAACTCTCTCGGGAAGAAGGCCATCATCGAGAAGAATCTGCATGAAAAGGGGGTGGGACTGGGTCGAAGAGTGAGTAAACTCGTATGATGGAAAGGAAGGTCGGAAAGAAATTGAAAATTTTTAAAGCTGGGGGGCACCCGTGGGGAGGGAATCGGGTTTAAGAGCCGCTGAATTCCCAACATGGGAAGAGGAGAAGTTCGACAACCAGGGACAGTAGGGGGATTTTGGGGAAACGAAAAGGGAAAGGAGGTAATTTCTTGGAGAAGAAGGTCAGGGGGTACTAGAAAAAACAGTCTGA
>Ga0179593_1656738_pt1 | contig 10921 bp, 15 predicted proteins | sample CZODoug2_1_08_16_FD_185931 | JGI IMG/M metagenome (GOLD analysis project Ga0179593, IMG submission 185931) | Vadose zone soil fungal communities from Angelo Coast Range Reserve, California, USA - CZODoug2_1_08_16fungal (PacBio error correction) | ecosystem: Environmental > Terrestrial > Soil >...
CCTAAAGAGGGAAAGAAGAAGAGGAAGTCATGCATGGGAGTCGGAGGAAGAATATCAGACTTGAAGAATAGAGCGTAAGCTTACAGGATGAGTGGAGAATGCGGGTGAACGTGAAACTACTATAGTGGTTGTATTTGGAAAGGTTAGGTCGGGAAGAAGGGTTCAGGGGGAAAAATATTTAGGGGGGAAAAAGGAAAAGGGATGTGGTCCCGAAGATGAGGCGGCCGCTAGAGGTTAGGATTATGAAGGAAGAGGAATATATGGGAGGGAAGGGGAGCCGTCAGCTTCCTATGGGAGAGGACTCGTGAGATTGAAGGATCGTGCAATAAGGGTCCTGTAGCAGGAGAGTAGAGAAAAAACCGAAAGGCGGAAAAGTCACAACAAGGATGTCAGAGAGTCAAAAAAAGGTTTGCTTTGCAGGGAAGGAGGAAGAGACAGGGGGGAGAGGGCGGGGGATGCAATCTCGAGGATACTATACATACGAGGAAGGAGTCCATGAAAGATAGAAACACGAAAAAAACTGGGGGGGACGTGCGCGCAAAGTGTCCTTCCCCCTTAAGTCAGAAAGGCACTAGAGAAGGTTGGCGTGTGTGCTACCAGAGCGCGCCAAAAGGGGCACTGCGGAAGAACGAAGTCAGAATTTCAAGACGCAGCGCCATTTTATCTGAAAAGCATAGAAAAATAAGCCCTCGATATAAAACAACAAAAATTATGGAGAGGAAAGAGAATATATCCATTAAGTTCTCGCAAGGAAAAAGAGGAAAAACAGAAACCGACTCAGCAGGAAAAACTCTGAATCGCCGTAAGCTGGAAACTACCAAAAAAGAGAGCCCTTGGACGCGGCGTGCTTTGAAGGGAACCTATTGGAGAGAAGAAGGAGTCGCCCGCATAAGGAGGAAAGTCCGAGGGGAGGTACAAAAGAGTTAGAATGGAAACATAAGGAAGCCAAAGAGAGAGAGGTAAACAACAAAAGAGAGAGGGAGACAATGAAGAAAGCGGTGAAAAAAGAATAGAAGTGGAGGAGAGGTGCATCTGACTTGGGTAGTTCGAACAAAATGTGAGTAGAGGTAAGGGACCTCAGGAAAGACAAGAATGTGAATTTCCGAAGAAGAGAAGGACAAGAGCAAAACAAAGGAAAAAGCAGGAAGGTTGCAGGAATCCGACGTTCCTGGGAGACAGACAAGCTTAAGTGGAAGGGTCGAAGTAAAAGAGAAAAAAGAGGGGGGAAAATTGTCAAGATACCCGGATTCGAGAAAAAAATCAACGAAATCGGAAAAAAGGGAACGAATAAAAACTAGACTACGGCACCGAAAAGGAGGGAAGTATCATCAAAAGGGACGGAAAAGATTCACAAGTGGAAATTATCGAGAAAGAGGGCAGGGAAGAAAGACTGATCTAAGAAAAAACATTGGGAATCGGCAGCTGAGAAACTACATCGGCGCTCATTCGGGGCGAGTAAAACTGAAGCACGAAAACTGCAGCGTAGGTAATCGAAACGGACGAATCTTGCTAGGGAATAAAGAGGGGATGCCGAAAAACGCCACCAGTGATCCACGGGCGTGAGCAATAAAATGTTTGGCGTGTCAAGATAAAAAAAAAAAATGGCGTAGGACATAAGGGAGCCGAGGAGTCGAAGGGAGATGCAGTAGAAGCTATCTATAAATTAGGACCTGTGTCTATAGGGTTTAATACGCCAGAAAACAGGAACGTAGCAGGGTCCAAAAGAAATCAAATGATGCAAGAGTCGGGAAAATGGGAGCCTGGAAAAAATCGACGAAGAACAAGAGACGGCGCAGGAAGAGAGGGAACTGGAAGAAAAGGAAATGCGAGGGATCGAAGATTACTCACCCTGGCGAAAGAGCGGAGAGTGACTAGCGAAGGGGACGAGGATGTTGGAAAAAACGTCATGCGGGAAAATGTTAGAAAGATGGGTGGGTCGATACATCCTCCTAAAAAAACGAAGAGTATAAGATTGTCTCAGGTAGATTTCAAACATGGGAGGCAATTGGGGCGATACGGGGATGAAAGGGAGGCCACGACAAGGTCATCGGCGAGATAGGTTCCAGAGGACTGTCATGATCGCGAGTGAAGAACTGGTAAAGAGAAGATCGCAAAAGGGGAGGAAATCTCGGCTCTCCTGCTAAAGGGAAAGGAAGAAAGAAAGCCTAAAAAAAAGAAAGTGAACTTCTGGGGGGGAAGCAACAAAAGGGTCAGCAGGAAAAGAAAAAGAGGGGAAAGAAGGAGCCGAAGAGAGTTGAAAGATGAAAATAAGGTCTAGTTATGGTTCGCGAGCGAGTGGAAAAGATAAAAAGCGTGGTGCAAACAGGAAAAGCACTCGACGAAAAGAGGACGAAAGGGCAAGGGAAGTATAGCCTAAGCTCAGCAAGTACAGATCCTAACAGGGCAGGGTAACTCTTGACACTGCAGACAGGGCTATGGAAGGAAGGAAAAGAGGTTAATGCAAAGTTGGTAGACGTAGGAAGAGAGATCCAAAAAAGAGAATAATCAACGCCTCGGAGAACAGAAGGGGTGTGTCTGGAGGAAATCCTCGAGGTCGAAGGTGTAAGCCTGGAAACAGGCTAAGAAAAAAGGAGTAGTGTTTAAATAATGCACTGCAAGGGCGAAATCAGTACACAAAAAAAGGAAAATAGCAGATGAGATGAACAGCTGACAGCGCAGAGGAGGGGAACTGAGAGGTAGGGGGTAAAAGAGGGCAGTGAATTGTGAAAAAAAAGCAGCGAGGGGACAGGACGCGGAAGGAGAGCGAGGTGTGAAGGTCAATTGGGTAAAAAAAGGGAGTTTAAAAATGAGAAAGTAAAAAACGCAACAACTGTCACGTCGGAGAAAGGGGTCGACGGTCCCTGTGTGGTTGAACAGGTTCGACGGCATGAGCGCAGAGGGGGGTCCAAATCGAACTTCAAGGGGGAAAACTTGAGGTGGCGGAACATAATGCAATGAACTGCGGTGTAGAGGGCTGAGGTCGTACGCTGAAAAGGAATGAATATGATATGGAAAATAAAGTAGCGCATGAGGGTGGGAACCAAAGTGGGGTGGCCCAGCTCCTTGAAATCGCGCTCTGAAAAGAATAGTAAAAAGGTCCAGGGGAAAGGAGAAGAATGCCGCCCAAGTCGAGGAGGAGAAAATTGACAGGAGGACGACAGAGAGAGGGATAGAGATCCAAAAAAGGAAAAGGGATCAACAACCTGCGGAGCCCTTTCGAGAGGTGGATGTTAGAAGCCGTGAAGAAGGGTGGAGACTTGATTGATTAGGTAATAAAATGCCCAAGGGGCCTGTTGAAGGCCTTCAGAGGAAGGCCAAGCAACACAGTTAGGCCAGAAAGGCAGAAAGCTCGAGAGGAAGGCAGTCGGAGGGGAAGGGCAAAGGGGATTAACTTATCGTGAGTGCGGGATCGAAAAGCGGACCGCGAATTAGAGGGAGGGGACAAAAAGCCTGCAGGCGTCGGGGACGGATTGGTAAAAGACGACGCAACGAGAGCTTGGCAACGGGAGCGGAGAAATGGATTCAGAAGAGGTTAAGTAAAGAGAAGAGAGGCTAGCGTCAGATTAACATAAAAATGAAAAGAAATGAAAGAAAGCGACCCAATCATCAAAAATCGTCGCGTCATAGAAGAAATAGGTGAAAACGGTTCAGTCGGCTGGGAAATAAGACTGTCAGGGAGATTGATAGGTAGAAAACATAGCTTAAAGGGATATTATTGAAATAACAAGATCGATTGAGAACAAAAATAGAAAGGGATAAAAGAGGAAAAGTATTCAAGTTCATCAGACGTAAAGAGATCAGGGTAAGAAACGGATGAAAGGAGTCACGTAGGATGATAGGACGGGAATTTGGCACCGAGTGACCATGTAGGCGTTAAAGGAAGTGCAGGATTAAACAAAGCCGGAATTGAGTCGATTGAAAACCGATCATTCCAAAGTAGAGCGCCAGGAGCGAAAGACTAGATTACATCAAAGGTGCAAGCACCAAAGGAAAAGGGCGTCGGGCCCGCAGAAGGACGAGGTGAAATGAAGATAACTCAGAAAAAATCAAATATCGTCCCGTAGAGTGAAGGGTCCAAAAGGAGGTGTCGTAAAAAGAGTAGGATGCACAGGCAGAGGACAGGAGGAGAAACGGAAGGAGATCGGAGGAGATAGGAAGAAGTTACCATACAAAGGACAAGAAAAATATAGGTGGACCGGGGCAGCTGAGGGTCCGCAGAAGTAGATGGGAGAGGCAATAAAGGTGAAAAATCTCAATTGGGTTTTGAATCTGAAGTGTGAATAGATAAAAGTCGAGTGTGTGGTAAATAAAAAGGGGTAAAGTGTGCTGGACCCGTGATGATGGGGGAGTGACCGAACGTCAAGAGGGAATAGGCGCCCAGCTAAAGATCTAAGGGAAAAGCCGAAATGAAAAACACGCGGCAGATCAGCAAGAAGGCGCGTCCGATGCTAGCCGGTGCCATTCGACGAATAAGGATTTCATAGAATGCTGAAGGGGGTGCTGGGCCAAAACATGATGAGTGGCGCGGGGAAAATGCAAGAGCAGGGGGGAGATTTACGGGGCGAATGTCGGCTCTCGGGGAGAAATAGAAGAAAGAGGAGTCAGGGCCCGGTAACTCTGTAAGGGAAGGGGAAGGTTGGAAACTAAAAAAGGAGGCTAGAAAAGGTGAAAAAGCCTGCTGCACGCCGCTCAAAGAAGTCGGAAGGGGAGGACCAGAGGAGGATGTACGCCCTAGATCCATAAGAGGCGAGTTTAAAAATAGAGAACCCCAAGGGATCATAAAGAAAAAGAACAAGGGTAGGAAAGCAGAGGAAGGGGCTGGAGTGGTCAGCCCGAAAAGATGGGGGAGAGCCGAAGAAAAAGTTTGAGACGAACAAAAAAGAAAGAAATAAACAAGAAAAACAAATTTTTTTCCCCCACTTTTTTTGATTGGTTGTTTGTCGCATTCTTCACCGTGTTTGCCTTGGTCAAGTGTTGGAGTCCGCTGGGTTTCCTGTCAGGAGGGTATCGTCCGGGATCGACAAAGGCGCGAGAAAATAAGAAGCAAGGAAAGGGTAAGCTTGAAGAGGGGGCACGGAGGGTACAGGAGGGCACGGCAATCGAAGGGCCATACATAGCGCCGTGAGAGAAAGGAGCTAAAGGGAAGCGGCCGTGATCGCAAAAAAGAAGGGCGAAGAATAGAAAGCCACGTCGGAAAAGTGGAAATCAAGAATACGCAGGTTCTGCAGGGTTGAATGACCCCCTAGGAAGTAGTTTCAGGGGAAGTGAGGAGAGGGGGATGAGGGCAAGGCGACCTCCCAAAGAAAGATCATTGAAGAGAGGATCCGGGGGACGCATTTGAAGGAAAGCATGGGCCACTTTGCTGGGGCGCTGGAGGAAGTTGAGGGGCCAGAGATTGTAGAAACACAATAAAACGGAAACAGGAAAAAAATAGGGGAGGTGAAGAAGAAGGGATTCTGATGCCATACGAAATCGATTTACCAAAGAAAGAAAAGCTGGCGACGGCATAGAGCCGGAAAGGGAAAGAAGAAATAAAAACTGAGCCCCCTTCGAAAGGAGAGGGGGACAAGAAAAAGTTGATGGAAGGCGTGAGATGAAGGAAGAAAATAATCCTGAGGACCCATTGTCATCAGAGAATAAACGTGCGAGTTCTACAGAGGAGTTCATAGCCGAAAAGATAAAGGTCACAAGGAAACTCGTAAGGGATTACCAAATGCTTTGCAAAAAACGAAAGAAGAGTATCCGAAAGGAAGGCACCGGAAGAAGAAAAAAAGCAAATAAAAGAGGAAAGCTGGGAGAAAAGGAGCTCGAGTTCAGAGGAGAGGAATTGAAAAAAGGGAGCTTGGAGATAACAAGCGAGCAGGAAATCCGAGGACACTGGGGAAAGAACAGCCCTGTCACTAGTAACTCAAAAATTCAAGGGTGAAAGAAATTGGGGGGGAGGAGACCAGTCTCAAAGTATCTGTTTAAACAGTCTAGGGCTTAAAAACGATAGAGAGGAAAAAGTCGAAAATGTGGGGATTAAAATCAGGGACAAGGGGGGGTCATCTGATCTGGTCGTGAGAGAGGGTAGGGATCAAAGCATGCTCGTGAAGAAAAAACATGGAATTGGTTCGAACAGCAGAGTGGCCGACAACGGGGAATAAACTTTCAGGATACCGGGAAAAATGTTGCGCCCAAATAACGCTCGAAACAAGGGGGAGCAATAAAGGGAAAGCAAGGAGGAAGCGACTGTCTAGAGATAGGTGCAAGAGACTTTCCATTGGTCGCCGCCAAAAAAAGAAACTAGGAGCAATGCTGGTAAAGGGACCTCTGATGAAAGAAAAGAGATGAATAAAAAAAGGGCGTTTGACGGCGTCAGAGAGAGAAAAGCTACGCGGGGGGAGGGACTGGTCAAAAAACCAACGTCCTAACAACTACTGGATACTTGGAGGTACAGGGTTCCAGCGCCTGAACAAACACGTAGAGCTCTGTCGGGGCGCGTAGTTGTACGTAAGCACAGGCGGAGGTCAGAGAGAACTTGTCAAAGAAGTAGGAGTCTGAAGAGAGCGAGAAGAAATGGTAGGAGTGATAATCGAGAACTAAAACGTCATCCCGAGAGCCAGGGCGCTAAGAATGTGAAAAGAAGAAGATATCGCACTCGCCATAAGAACTCGCCAAAATAAAAGCGCAAGAGGATGGCGGCCGTCTCAGGACGTGGGATGTCGTGTTCGAAAGGATAGAGAGGGTGGAGGGTTCTCTTAAGAAAAAATTCTGGAGAGTCAACCCAGAGGAAAGATAATCGAGAAAAAAAGAGTGAGCAGAGGAAAAAGAGGGGGGGACATCGGACAGGGGATAAGGAGAGGAGACGACGAACGCTTTCGTGAGCTTGTCATAGGAATTGTAATCGTTGAAGGGAACAGCCCGAGAACGGAGAGCTATCAACGAAAGAAAAAAGAGAAATGTCGATACTTAATGGCAATTGAGCAAGAAGAAGAATCCGAGACTAGCGAACGAAAATTAAAGAAGGGAATCAAAAATCTCTAAGGGGGGAGGAAAATCTCAGGAAAAGGGACTTGGGGGGAGGGAAATTCAAGGATGGTACCTCGGAGATTCGGGGATAGAGCCAGGAGTTCCGCTGAATTGTAGAAGGAGGTAACAAAAGAGTCTCCTGCAGAAAAAAACGGAAAGAAAGAGTCCAACGAAAGAAGCTCAGCGCGACCCCCGTCGAAAGGGAAGAGGGCGAACAGAAAATAGGGGGGGGTAGTAGAAAACATGCGTAGAAATTATCGAGATCACAGAGGAGGAACCAGGGACGATAAGGGAAAAAGGACACCTGAATGGGAGAGCATGGAGAAGCGAAACGTACAAAAGTGATTTAATTAAGATTTTAGAGCAGGGGAGGCGTATTGCTCCTGTATCTATTTCTGAAGTCCCCAAAGGAGGGGGATTCGCGGGGAAAATCAAGAAAAAATTTTGCAACAGGTGGAGTCTGGAAAAGGGGAACGCGAAGAAAAAAACTTCTATGAAGAAAGCCTGCGGAGGTAAGGAAGTCTTATATAAGGACAAGCGAAGAAGGGAGATCGTTGCCTGGGATGCCATCGCAGCGCGTAAAAAATATCTCGATAGACGTAAAAAAAAGATGAGAGGATAGACGTTGAGCTTAATCGGGAAAATGACCGGATGAAGTCGTGGCAGCATCGGGGGGCGGAGCGTCTGGGGGTGGGGAAAAATCGAGTGGAGAAAGGTCCGTGGAAAAAAATCGGGTCTAGGGGAGTTTTTTGCAGAGGGGAGGAATAATACGCAATTAATCCACTAGTATCCTCCGCAGTCTTGGTGAAAAAACGCATCAACGTGGCAAAACTCTCACAGCGTGCCAGTTCCCTTTTTCTACAGCATGCCAACCACCCAAAAACCCAAAAAAACAGTGAAAAAAAAAAGTGGTCCGAGAAGAAGGGGGAAGCACAGGACTGGCGCAGGCTCAGTTGGACAAAAAAGAATACTGAAAAGGGCCATTTAACAAGAGTCAGGCTCCGGGAGAAGGGAAGAGGCAGGCGAAAGGGAGCGTGGGCAAAAGTCACGATAAGAGCACGCAAGCGGGAGAATAAAAGAAACCATAATGTTAGCACGGGCCATACACAGAGACACGGATTTACTCTCCCGCCGATGAGATTAGTACGCAAATGGCGAGGGTAGGGAAAAAAAGTGAATGATTATCGAAAAGGGCAGATTTGAAAAGATACTGCCCGCCTAGAAAGTTAGGAAAGGGAGTAGGAAACAGAATGGCCGAAAATAAAAAGCCAGGGTGTGGGGAGTCGCGGCGGAGACCAGAGGAAAAAGAATGTTAGAAAGGAAGATAGCGTTATGATCTGACAGTAGGAAAAGAAAAAATCTGAGTGAAAGGAATTCGGGGGGAGTGTGTGGGAGATTGAGGGAGCGAATCCGGATCACACAAAGAGTGGGGGAATTTCAACTGGAAAGGTTGTTTATGATGATGGGGAGACAGTTAGTCGGGAAAACAGGACGTTATGCATAAGTCAAGGCAAAAAATAGGTAACGTCTCAGTCACGCATTTTAATCTTCTAAAAGACATGCCGAAAAGATGGAAGAGCAGAGGAGCAAAACTCGGCAGGAAAGTCAGGGCACAACAACAGGCCGCAATGTTTCGCTTAATTCCGAAGAGGATACAAGGCTCGTATAGAAAAAAAGAACGTCGAGAAGACAAAGGATACCTAGTGCACTCGAGAACGGGAGAAGCGAGAAAAGAGCCACTAGTCCCAAGTCAACCCCTTCCATCCGAATGGGGCTAGAAACGGCGCAAGCATAAATGTGGAAACCGAGTGTAATGTTCAGAAAAAAAGATAAGAAACGAGACATTTTTTTCATGAGACGCAAAGGAAGGGAGGAGAGAAAAAGAGCAAAAAATTTAGAAGGGAGCTCAACAACAACGAAAAGGAAAAAGAATGAGTCTAGGTGAAGCGGGTATCGGACTGAAAGGAGCAGCCGACTAAAAAAAAAGCAATTGAAAGATGTCTTGTGTTGAAGGGAACACCAGATCCTGGAAAGCCGCCACCTGGAGACTTCGGATGCTGTCTTAGAATCGAATTACTAAGTGGAACCACGGCCGCAATAAGGTAATGGTGCGCGTTCGATAAAACGAGGAAGGGGGAAACGGGGAGGGATGACCTGAGAGTGGGGGAAAAGGTAAGGTCTTCAAAGTGAGAAGTAGGAATAAAATCGCGGCCGTTCAGAAGGCTAAATGGAAGCAAGGAGAAAAGACAGGAGTTCTAGACAGGATCGCTGAAGGCAATATAGGAAAAAAAACACAATGATCAAGGTCTAATGGACGCCCCTAGCCGCTTCAAGAAAGAGGAAGTGTTCGGAGAGGAGTTACTCTGGCATTTCCTGCAGAAGGAAACTGGGATGCGTAAGAGGTCGGGTGAGGTCATGAACAAGGGGAGAATAATCAGGCAAAATCAAACAGGTAATGTTGTCCAAATACCCAAACAAGACTGCTTCGCACGGGTCGCAAAGATAAAGCAAACTTGAAACTAGAACATGGAGAGATTAAAACACATTGAGAGGGCACCTTAAGGAAAAAAGATTCTCCCGGGGGGGAGTAAAGGAAAGGAGGTTCAAGGGGGTAAAACCTGAAAGGAGTAGGAAGAAATCGACATCGGAAAAGAGGGACTACACGAGGCTCTCAGGCGAAGAGAAGCGTGAAAGAAACACTGATAAAAAGAGAGAATCATAAAATAAGACGAACTAGATCCAGAGGGAGGGGTAGGACGCAAAAGGGAAGTAGCGGGCGTCCCCGAGCGCCTCCCTACTACGGCTTAATCCGAGGAGAAGCGTATAGTGGTGAATGTCGTGCCGGGGGGTAAGACTCTAACAAATCAGAGAAGAGATAAAGAGGGGAAAAAAAACAGATATGAATACTACTCTCTCAACGAGGACCCAATTGAGGGAGCCGAAACGCATCGTCGGAGCCTATGATAACCAGGGCGGACAACCTCGGAGGGAGAAGAATACTGAAAGAGGAAGGGCATGAGGGTTTTAAAACGACAAGCGTGCTCAAGACTCGGGGAGACTCGAGGGAAAAATACATTATAGAAATCGAGAATGGAGGAGTGCCTACCGATCAAAATAGAGGAACTCCAAAGGATCCCGAGTCAGAATACCAGATGACCGAATGCGCGTGATGAAGGGGGGAGGATAAGGAAAGGCAGTGAAAATTGAACCCCTGGAAGTGCGCCGGAATGCACCTCGCGTGCGCGAACGCTGGCAGAAAGGGGGGGGCAAAGGGCAGCCAATGAGGAGAAGGACAGGAGGAGTGTGGACATCGAATCACCATGAAACGACAATAGCCCCTGAATCTAAAAAAGCAACCTACGGGAGGAGAAACAGTAGGAATTCGGTAATGGGGATTGACCGGTGCTCTAAAGGCGTACGGATGTGGCCCGCGGTGCTCAAGTTGGAGGGTGGGTGAGAAATAAAAAACGGGGAAAAACGATGCTGAGACTAAAAGTCAGATAAAGGAAAGATCAGAAGGGGATCGCTTGCTACATCCGGTAAAAGAGGATACTATGATAAGAAGCGAATCTAATAGAAAATTTTTAAAAAGGAGAATTGGGATGAATAAAAAATATATCCAAGAAGTGCAGGGACAACAGGAGGATGCAAAGACGGAGGAAGTTGGAAGAGTTAGCTGTGCGAGGGGGGCTGAAATTGTGGGGAAGAGACACAAGAAAGAGGAGAGATCAGAAGAGCTAGAGCTACTCATATGCGAAAGAAAAGAGTGAGAGAGGAGTAGAGGTCAATGAATCGTCCGAAGTCAGGCGGAAGGTAGATTCAGATTAACTGTTGCTTAAGAAGAGGAGTGAGGAAGTGGTGCATGACGCGTTCCGATCATAGGTGCAAATCGAGACCGGGGGGAGGGTAG
>Ga0179593_1819420_pt1 | contig 10921 bp, 18 predicted proteins | sample CZODoug2_1_08_16_FD_185931 | JGI IMG/M metagenome (GOLD analysis project Ga0179593, IMG submission 185931) | Vadose zone soil fungal communities from Angelo Coast Range Reserve, California, USA - CZODoug2_1_08_16fungal (PacBio error correction) | ecosystem: Environmental > Terrestrial > Soil >...
GCGTCTGGATCACCAAAGGAAGGGGATGAAGGAGAGGCATTGCTCATCTTTACTCAGAAGAGGGAAAGAGCAATATTGAATTTGCGTAGAGCAAAGGGAAGAGAGCGAAACCAAATTTAAGACACGGTGTTTAAAAGTTTAATGGTTCTAGAAAAAGGAAAAAAGGGGGGAAGAAAAGAAGAAAGATCGGTTAAACAGGGAAGGAAGACAATTTTCCAAAAATGGTCCCTGGGCATGTCAATAAGGGGGGGGGGGGGGGAAGAGGGGCGTAAATTACTCGTCAAAGGAAAGGAGGGAGGAAAAAAAAAGCCCGTTCTTTGTACGGAGAAAAAAAAAGAGGCAATCCGCCGCCGTCGGAGGGGAACAAAGAAGGGGGAAAAAAAAAACCGGAAGAGCCGTAATTTCTGGGGGGTAGGAGAAAGGGAGGGAGATGGGGTGTTCTGCGGAGGGGAGGAAAATACCTTAGCAGTTATGAATACAGGAGGAACGCAGAAGAAACTGGATCCCTTTAGCTGCGAGGAGGGGAGGGAAAGGAACGTTTACTGCCAACCATTGGGGAAAAGGTGAGATTACCCGAAGATGGGAGGTGGTCGGGGAAGGAATTCTACTCTTTCCCACTGAGGGGGGGGGAAGGGAAGAAGAGCAGGAATTCACCGTGCAAGGGAAGAAGATAATCACTTCGACCAGATGAATAAAACCGCAGGGACGTCGTAAAACAAGAAGAAGGGAGGGGGGAAGAGGTAAAATGTCAGTTGACTCTTCGAAGAAGGGAAAAAATCTTATCGTAATTACGTTAGTCGTATTTTTCAGAAAGGGGGACAACTGCGAAGTTTCTCTATCAAGGAAGGGAAAAAAAAGGATCTTGTCGGCGGCCAAAGGGACAAGCAAAGGGGGGGGGGCCGCTCGAAAATTAAGAGAGGATCCACGGAAAAGGGGAGGAGATCCTCCATTTTCAGGGAGGGGAAAGGAGGGAGGAAAACATTTCCAAAGAAAAATAATCTCTTTGGGTCTGAAAGAGTCGACGATTTCGGAAAGAAAATACAAACTTTGATAAAAGAAGGAAGGATCTCACCAAGAAAAGGAAAGGAAAAGGTCCGGCGAAATTTATAAGACTGGGTTGTGGTTCTATTGAACGGGGAAAGGGGAAATTCTCACCTTGGGGCCTCTCCGAGAAAAGGGGGGAAGACCACTTCAAAGAAACTCAGCTCATGCATATGCGTGGGGGGAAAGAGGAAATGTTGTACTCGAAGGGGGGAAGGGGGGGCCACTTGATATCATTGGGGAGCCAAGGAAACGCTGTTGAGGATGCCGATCCGGAAAAACCCCGGAAAGAGAAGAAAAACGGTTTCCTGTGAAGATCAGGGGGGGGGGAGAATCGGGGGATCGCCCCCGCGGGAAAACTGATGTGGTGCCCGAAGGGGGGAGAGGGAAGGTAAAAAAAAAAAAAAGCGACTCTCTACCAGGGAAAAGAGGGGGGGAGAAAAAATAAGAAGGGGCTTATTGTCTGGTGTGGGAAGCTGCCTCGTTGAAATGGAGGGGAAAGGAGAACGTGCGCTGCCGTACATGGGAAAAGGGGGAAGAGGGAAACCGATCATAGCACGTGGGGAAGGGGGGGAGGTACGAAATCCATCATGCTTCAAAAAGGGGAGTGCGGGACGAAAAGGAGAGATTTTTTATGTCTTTCCTTGAAAGAGGGGGGAAAGGGGGACGGTGCGTTTCGGATCGCAAAAATCTTTTCTCTTCGGCAAGGAGAAAAAAATGCAGCCGATGGCGGAAAGAATAAGAGGGGAGGAGGGAACTCCGGATCAGGAGGTTTGAGGGGCCTTGGAGGGGGGGGAGAAAGTAAGGGCTCCCACCATTGGGGAAAAACCTCTGTCGGATGGATCCTGGGGGGGGAAAATTTAAGAGGGGATTTTCTTTTCTTTCAGTAGTAAGGGGGGGGGCAGGGAAGGGACTAGTGCGGCGCGGGGCTTAAGCAAGATCAAGGCGAAGTCGAAGTTGGGGAGGAGGAAGCTTTGACTTTGGAATCGATCGAGGAAGGGGGGGAGAGACAGAAGACTATTTGTGGGGAAAAAAAAAAGCCTGATGGGAAGAAAGGAGGGGGAAAAATAGGCGTTGGTGATCGGGGGTTGAAAAACAAAGGAAAAAGGGGACGCATGTTTCAATATCTTGAAAGGGGGAGGAAAAAAGAGGGAAAAGGGGTATTCTGGAATCTTGGGGGGAAAGCCCTTGTTCTGATAAAGAAATTTCTGCCATACCTTATGGGGGAAAAAAAGAGAAAGGGGTGTTTCTCTTTCGGCGGAAACGGGATGATGGGATCCCTTTTGAAAATGGAAGGAAGAAGGGAAAAGGGAACTGGTATTTTTCTCGGGGGGGGGAAAGGGGGTGGACGGGAAATTGCGATGGGGGGAAAAAGGATCGATTTTTCTGATCACAGGTCGGAAAAGAGCTTTTGGGAAAGGGAAAAAAGGGGGCTTGTCTTTTTTATTCCTGGGAGGAAGGGAGGGGGGAGGAGTAGGGGTAATTTCTCCGTCTAAAAATATGCAGGGGGGAAGGTATCGTGAAATCCCATCAAGATCAAAAACACGGGGAAGGGGAATGTCACGAACCCGCCCTCTGCAGGAGTGAAAAGAAAGGAGAAAGAGACTTCCACCATCGTAATCGCAAAAAAGAGAGACTCTGATCTATGGGCAAAGCTGAGAAAAGAACTTATCAAAGAGGATACCAGGTTTGACACCTTCATTGAATCAGAAAAAAAAAATCTCCCCTCAGGAAGATTTCAGGAGGTCTCCTCCTGGAAATCTTGTAGAGACAATCATCCCTCCTACTCCTCCCGCCTGAGGAATAATCCCCAGGGATCCGAGGGGGAAGATAGCTTCGCTTTAAATTAACTCAGCACCAGGGCGCTGAAAAGAAAAAAAAAATCATCCGGTTGCGAAAGCAAAAGTTAAAAGAGAGGAAAGAAAGAATTATTTGCTTTTGTGGAAAAAAAAAAAACCTCCCATGATCGCAAAAAAAAGAAGGGGAGGTAACAATCATCGTGTTAATGAAATGGACATACAAAAACAATAGGGGAAAAAGAGGGTCGAGCCACACTTTGCAGCGATACGGGAAAAAGAAAAAGGGAGGGGGGAAAGACAGGGTATTCCAACTTAAACCCGGAAAAAGGGGAAAAAAGGGAGGGCGGATCTTCCACAAAGCGTCCGCATAGCAAAGGTAAAAGAACCACCGGAAGATGAAGGAAGGGGAAAAAAGGATAGTTGAACGTGATCCCATCCAAAGGAAAAGAAAAAAAAAAGGGGGGGGGTATCCATTATGGGCCCTTAAGGGAAAGAAAAAAAGAGCTTCTCCGGAGGTAAATCAAAGAAAAAAAAAAAACAGAAAAACAAAAAAAAAGAGAGGAAGACACAAGAAAAAAAAAAAAAAAACAAAAGAAAAAGCCCATCTTCTTCATCAAAGCACGCTCCTTGAAAGAAAAATCAACAAGGCTCTGCTCTATCCCGCAAAAGAGGGAAACGGAAAGAAAGAAGGCCTCCATAAAAATCGCCGGGGAAAGAAGAACCACCTCTTAGAGAGAATGGAGGTCGTAACCATAGATGGAAAAAAGACACGTTGCTTGAGAGGGGCAAAAAAAAAAGAAATTAAAAACTTCCCTTGAACGGAAGCAGCCGGAAGGCTCTTTCCGTGCATAACAAAGATGAACGCGGCCAATAGCCCAAAAAACGAAAACAAAGGGGGAGCCATACTTCCTGGTCTATCGTGAGGAGTAAGGAAAGAGGAGGGGGGAAAAAAATTCATTCCCTTCCTAAGCTGGAAAAAAAAAAAATGATCCAAACGATTCAAAGAAAACCTTGGGGGGAAAAAGGGGGAAAAAACGTTAGTTGCCTGTGGCGGGTTTGGAAGGGGGGGAAAATCATGAGAAAAAGGGGGCTCCCGCAATCTAATCCAAGGGACTTTGTAAAGGGAGGAAAAAGGGGGGAGGGGGGCCTTCTAAAAAAAAAGAAAAAAGGAGGATTTCTTTGAAGTTGGAGAAAAAAGGAAAAAAGGAGGCACCACTGTGTAGAAGTTTTACCCAAAGAAAGTGACAAGAAAAAAGAACGAAAAAAATGATTCCTTCTCTGAAACTGGCGAAAAAAGGGGGGGGGGGGGGGGGGGGAAAAAAATAAAATCTCGGATTGCATAGAAGAGCTACATCTGCTATCTCCGCTCAAGACGGCAAAAGATGTCTTGAGGAAAGGAGGGATCCGCCGATTGATAGTTGTTCATCTCGAAGGAAAGGGAGGGAAAAAAAGGGGGAGAAAAGGGGTTCCGCCGATTACAAGAAAACAGTCTGCAACGACGTGATGGAAAGGAAAAAAACTGCGCCCTGTTCGTAAATCGCGAGGAACAAACGGAAGAAGAAGGGAAAAAAGAGAGGGAGGGAAGAATCATCCTGGCGCATTCAAAAAAACAGGCAGACGAAAGAACTGCGCGTTCGCCGCGGGAGAAAAAGGGAAAGAAAGATTCAGGGAATTCAGTGGGGAAAGAAAGGGATTTCAGCTGGGGGCGAGAATAAAGTAAGCGAAATTGAGAAAAGCCGATTTCTCTTTTCCCTAAAGGGGGGAAAGAGAAAAAAAAAAGGAAGAGAAAACACCTCAGAGAATAAGAAAAAATTCTCCCCCCACTGGTTGTCGTCCACTGTGACCTTGAGACAAGAAACTAAGGAAAAAAGGATACCGGTGAACATCGGCCAGGAGGAGGTAGGAGGCATCACTGTATCAGGAAAGAAGCGCCTCCTAAAAAAAACAAGGACGCATAAATAAAGAAAAAAAAAAGGAAGAGAGGCCGTTCTTGTAGGCCGCCCGGGGATGAGGGATGGAAAGAAAAAAAGGAGGGAGTCTCTCTAAAGGAAGGAAAGGAACCGAACGTGATCTTTTCATCTCGCTATGAAGAACGGGGAAGTAGGAAGAAAGAAAAAAGGTCCTGACGCAATAGCCCTCTCCATGGAAGGGGGGAGAAAAAGGGGAGGGGGGGGGCAGCTCGAGATTTACCGTCTCGTGCGCACGCTGGAGGAAAAAAGGGCACACTTCCACGGTGTCCACAAAAACAGGAAGAGAAAGAGATACATCCTCCAATTCAATATTTCTGGGGGCGAGGGGAAAAAAGGGGTAAGATGATGAAAAAGTCCAGATTGAGAAATCCGCGAGAAAGGAAAATCTGCCCGCGGAGGTTTCCAAGCCGGAAAGGGGGGAGGAAAAAAACGATTATTAGTAAAGAATATATAAAGCGGGGAGGGGGGGGGGGGAGAAGAAGAGTCAGTGATGACCGAAGGGAAAAAAAAAAGGAAGGCTCAATCTTGAATCCAGAAAGTAAGGGGGGGAAAGTTTGAAGAAAAGGGGCGGATGATACTCTTCGAAGGTCTCGCGACCAAAAAAGTGTTTACCTAAAAAGTGGAAGGTTGTGGGAAAAAAAAAAAGGTGGGCTATCTCTCCTCCTCTTGACAGAGAGAAAGGAAAGGACGTTTCGCAAAAATTTTCCCACTGGCCCCAAGGAGCTGAATATTTCGTCAATGAATACTTCAAAAACAGAAGGAAATTGTAGGAAAGGAAAAAAGTCAGGCAGCGAAGCCTCTAGCTCCGAAAAGGAAAGGGGAAGAAGAAGGACTGTGACTTTCCTACCATACCCGGAAGAGAAGGGGGGAGGGAAAAGCTATTGTCGTGATTTTGTTGCTGAGGAGAGTCCAGGGGGAAGAATTAGTAATCCACCGACAAAAAGGAAACGTAATCCCGTGAGCGCGAGGCTGGTTACTGGAATGAAATTTCATGGGGAAAGACAAAAGGGGTAGGGACCTTTCTGGGGGGGGGAAAGAAGCTTATGAGGGGGGAAGGGGAAAAAAAAAGTCGATATGGAGGGGCAGTAAAAGGAGGGCTTAATCTCCCCTTGTCGGAATTCAAAGAGAAGGACACTGAAATCCACCGCGGCAAAAGAGAAACAAAAAGTGGCCGCTTTCACATTTAAAGGGGGGGGAAAGATGGCACAGAACTCCTTTTTAACAAGCGGAGCGAGGGGGAGAAGCATTATTTCGCGAAGAACAGGTTTGGGGAAAAAAGAAGGGGGGGGACGTATGCATCTTTACTCCCATGACGATGGGGAGGGGAGAAAAAAGACGGCGGGGTTTCAGCGCGCGAGAAAAGAGGAGCAAGACATTTCATTGAACATTAAATTAGAAGGGGAAAGGGAGGGAAAAAGGCTTATACTTTCCATCATCATTTACCAATAAAACAGGAAAATCGCGGGTTCTATCTGAGATCGAAGAAAAAGGGGAGGGGAAAAAAAACAACTTTATTCATCTATGCAGGGAATGGGCCAATCCAATTGGGAGGGAGGAAAGAGAGTGGGTTTTCTTTAACGGTGAAAGGAAAGGGAGAAAAAAGTGTGCCGCTCTATCAAGTTGGGGGGAAAAAAAAAGAAAGAAACTCAGCTCATCCAGAGTCGGGGGGAAAGAAGGGGGAAAATCTACTGAAGAAAATGGAAAAGGGATAAGGGGCTTTATCCACCTTACCGCTGTGGGAAGGAAAGAAAACGACAACGAATAGCTTTAAACTTTTCCAAGGGGGGGAAAAGGGTGAGAAATGCGTTGGTTATCCATTGGATAAAAAGAAGGAAAGAGGATAAGGTCAGAATTTTTTTCCCTACGGTGGCTCGGAAGGAAGGGAAATGAAGGGAAAAGACCTCTACCAGGAAAAAGAAGGGGGGAGAAAAGGAGAAGGGGGATGATTGCTTTTGTGGGGAGAGGAGTCATTTATTGATGGGGACACGAGGGGGGCTAAAAAAAAACGTACATTTCCTGGAATAAAAAAAAAAGGGGGGAAATCATAGCCACTTGTTTTCTCCTGGGGTCATGAGGGGGAAAGTCATAAAGAAGATCATCTTCTTTCTTTCATGAGCGAGAAAAGGGAAAGGGATGCACTGAGCGTTTTCACGTAGAGTAGTGGGAGGGGGCCTAGAAAGGGGTATTAGTGGGAAAAGGGAGACGGTCTTTCTTTTTATGGAAAAAGCAGATGTCGCCAGGAATAGGGAGGGAGGGTAGTTCCGCCCTTATCATCGGGGGTGAATGAAAAGGGGGGGTGAAGAAAAAAAGTGTTTTCCTACTCAGGGAAAAGGGGGAGAAAGTTCCAATACTATTCCTGGGAAGAGGGGTTCTGCATTAATATTCCGGTTGGGATATCTGGACCTGGGAAAAAAGGAGGGTCGAGGGGGAAGTACTTAATCACTATAAAGGCGGAAAAGGAGGGGGAAAAATAAAAATCTGTATCGAGGAGGGGAAAGCAATTTTTGCTCGACAAGGGCGAAGACTCTGGGGGGCGGTAGCAGGGGAAGAAAAAGGTGTTAACGCAAACAGGGTGCACTGGAAGGGGAAGGGGTGGTTTCAAAAAACGCCAATCATTGAGGGCAATTTCAAAAAGGGAAGTGGCAGAAGGGGGATGCTGGGACTTCCTTTTTGTGTACGAAGAAGAAAAAGAAGGGCCCGCATGAAAAAGGGGAACAGACTGCGGACACACTCTTCGTTGGGAAAGGGAAAAAAGGGAGGGAGGGGCATTCTTCTTGCTGATGGAAGAGAAAAAAAAGGGACGAATCCGCTCGATACCGATGCGCGGAAGGGGGGGGGGGGGTGAGAAAAAAAAAAGGGTTTATTCACAAAACGATCATTTGCATAGAAAAAGGGAGGACGACGCTGTTTGACGCATCGCGAAGGGAACTTTGATTCCTTTTCGTAACGGGTACAGGAGAAAGGGAAGAAAAAATAATTGCCTTGGCGGGTATTAGGGGGGGGGGAAAAGAGCACAAAAAAAAACGGAGGAGGGAGGGGGGAAAAGAGGAAAGAAACGGCATTCATTTCTCCGCGCAATTGCGCGGCGCAAAAAAAAAAGAACAGAATCCAATCCAAGGAAAGAGGAAGGGACGCAACAGCGTCGGGGAGAGGAAAAAAGCCTGACAAAATAAAAAAGGGGGGTTTAATAAAACCGATCGGGGGGGGAGAACCATCCAGCGGAAGAAGAGTTATCTCGAGGCACCTTCTTGAAAAGCTTTCCCATAATTTGGACGAATAAAGAGGGAAGACTCCTAAATTCTCAAACTTCCCGCGCAAGGTGATAAGAGAGGGGGGCATCATCCCCAGGGAAGGGAGAGGAAAAAATAAAAAATCATTTTTTGGAGACGCAAATTTAAAAAAAGAAGAGGGCAGGAAATCAATTATTTTCTTTTTTTGAAAAAAAATCCCAGGAAAGGAAAAGCATCAGGAAAAGAAGAATAGACCCTAACCAATCTTCTTTCTGGCCACGGGGAAAAAAAGAGATAACGATGACCCAAAGTCAAATCGTCGATAACAGGGATGTAGTCAAAGGGAAAAAGGGAAGAGGGGCTTAAGTACTGCGGACTTACACAAAGAAAGAACTCGGAAGAAAAAACCACCGGAGGGGGAAAAAGAGAGAAACAGGAATGTTTGAACTGTGATCCTCCGAAGAAAAGAAGGGGGGAGCCATGATGCCGTAATGCCATACCAGGGAAAAAGAAAAAAATCCGAAAGAAAGAAGCCGCCATAATATCCTGAGAAAAGGGGCAAAAGAACAAGCCTCAAAGAAAGAAAAAAGAAGCATTGCATCCCACTTCCTCGTCGGCTATCAAGGAAAAGCAAGGGGGTTGAACACGCTCAGAACATAAAAAAATCTCTTCCAAGGGAAAAAAATCTCCTGCACAGACTGGAAGAGGGCATTCTAAACAAGAAAAGGGAAAAGAAACGTTCTCTGATCGGTCGCGCGAAAAAAGGAAAAAGGGAAGGGATCGCCACTTCGCATACTCGTTGTCAAACTCCAGGGGGATCAAAAAGGGAGGGGGGGCCGCCATACTTCCTTTTCGAGCGTGAAGAGGGGAGAGAAAGAGAGAGAGGAAAAAACGTAGGGCACCACATTCATGCCCGGAGAAAAAAAGGGGAAAGGGGAGCCCTTTATCCAAACTATCTTCACAGCAAAATTTGGAGAGGGGGAAAGAAGGGTGAAGAAAAGGGCTGAACATCTTCGCTGTGGCTGAAAAAGGGAGGGGGGAAGGGAAAGTTAGGCCCGTCGATTCAATGAATGGTTGAAAGAAAAAAAAGGGGAGAAGCTGTGCGTTTTCTTGAAGGGGTGGGTCGGAAAAAACTGAACGGTTATAATTTGTTGCAAGAAGAGGGAAAAGAAAAAAACCACCGTCTTATTCACGTAACGGAAGGGATGTAGATTCAGCGCTAGAGGGGAAAGAAGGGAAGAAGAGGCAAGGAAATCTTCTATCGAAGGGAGAGAGGGAGAAATCTGTTTCCGCTGTCTCCGAAGGGATAGTGGAGAAGCCTCAAAAAGAAGCCTGTTCAATACACTGTTGAGGAGAAAGGGAAAAAGGGGGGAGAGGCTGCAAAACCGCCGCCGTGCGGGAAAAGAAAAATGGTTCTTAAATCTCTCGGCCACTTACACTTGGAAAAAAAAAAAAAAAACCATATGCTTGTATGCGGAAAAAAAGGGAAAAGAAAGAATGGCGCCTCCGCTTTTTTCCAACTGACGCAGGGAAAGGAAAAAAAAAGAGTTCACCTGCCTTTCGCGGCAAGCACGGGACCCTCCGTCCTTCTTGTTTTCGAGGAGAAAAGGGGAAGAGGAGAGAGTTCTTATCGAAGGGGGGAGCGAAGGGAGGGCAGCCGGGGGACCTCCGCCTTGCCAGATTCGCGCGAGTTCGGAAAAAAGACACCAAGAAAAAGGAGAGACCAAAGCACGGTTCCCTTTAGAAAGGGGGGGGGAAGGAAAAACGGGGAACCTTGATAACGCAAAAAAAAAGAGTCACTGTATACATTTAAACTTAGAGGAGGTGTAAGGGGGAAAAAAGTGCTCCTAAGAAAATCGCCGAACAGGAAAAAAAGAAAAGAAAAAGAACTTAAGGCTCTTCCTTTCAGGGTAGAAAAAGGGGAAAAGGAGACCTCCGACGGCTGCGGATTGAGCGTTCTAGGAAAAGGGGAAACGGAGAGAGGGATCTTCCTCCATAGTCATTGGAAGGGGAAGTGAAACCTCTTACAGCGACGCCAGAGAAAGAAAGGAAAGGGAAAAGTTGTGTGCTAAATTGTAGCTTTAAATGTCGAAGGGGAACGCTCTGTTCTCTCTAGAAAAAAAGGGAGGAAAGGCCACGGTTTCGGTCAAAGGGAAAGGAAAGAAGGAGGAGGAAAATCTACCCTCCTCCAATTTCAATATTGCAGAAAACTTTGGAAAAGGGAAAAAAGGGGTCCAGGGAAATGCAAGAAAAGAAAAGGCGCCCGCGGATTTTTATCCTCGATCAACAGAAAGAGGAGAAAAAAAAAAAAAACTTATTATTATGAAAGAAAAATAATAACGAGGGACTTGGAAGAAGACGATTCTCTCTTGGGGGGAATGGGGAGATCTGGATATAAGAGGAAAGAAAAAAAGAAAAGTAATTTAATTTTCGGGAGTCACAAGGGGGAGCCAAAAAAAGAGGCCGGTTTTTAACCAAAAAAAAAGGGGGGAAATAAGAGCGTTTGCTAAGCAGCGACCTCAGGAAGGAAAAAGAAAATTTTCGCAAAACTTTCCCTGGGAGAGGAGAGAGAGGGGGGAGTGAAGGGGAAAGTTCAACTTACAATGATATGAGGAAGAAGAAAAAAAAATAGGGAAGAAAGCATGGCGAAGCCTCTAGCAATCCGGAAACTAAAGCGGGGAAAGAAACCGCATTAAGGAATTCTGGTGATTTCGGCGAGGGAGGTGGAAAGGGGGCTTATTTCGCTACTGAGCAGTTTAAAATCCCAGGAGAAGGGAACTGTATCCCGTTGCGCGAGGGGGGAGGGAGGTAGAAGTTAAAACGGGAAGACAAAAGGAAAGGGAACCTTTCTTTTGGCTTTAAAAGGGGGAGGAAAGAGCGC
>Ga0179593_1525526_pt1 | contig 10920 bp, 18 predicted proteins | sample CZODoug2_1_08_16_FD_185931 | JGI IMG/M metagenome (GOLD analysis project Ga0179593, IMG submission 185931) | Vadose zone soil fungal communities from Angelo Coast Range Reserve, California, USA - CZODoug2_1_08_16fungal (PacBio error correction) | ecosystem: Environmental > Terrestrial > Soil >...
GTTTTCCCCTGTCGATGGTTGTTGTTTTCTGTCTGGAGGTCGTTCGCTTGTTGTTGTTCTGTTGTTGTTGTGTCGTGGTGTTCGTTTATGTGTCCACACTCTGTAGTTTGGTTTACTTGTTACATGTTGTTACTAACCTATGTTGGGTGGTACCGATTGGGGGTGTCCCTGTTTTGTCTGGTTGTTTTTGTGTGTTCGGTCGTGTTTCTGGTTGTTTTGTCTGTGTGTGTCCAGAGAGGTTATGTTGGTTGTGTTGTGTTCCTGGTTGTGTAGTTATCGTGGTGTCTGACAATGTATGTCTAGCTGGGGTGCTAGTAAGCTGTTTGTCAGCTGAGGATGGTTGTGTTGTTGATTCTTTTTGGTCATGGTTGTGTTTTTGTCTCCCTCACTGTTGTGTTGTCTGTTCTGTGTCATGGGTTATTGTTCTTTTGTCGTATCCACGGGTTTGTTTATGTTGTTGGTCGCGCTGTGTTTGTGTTCTTTCTTTGTTTTGTCTGTTTATCTGTGTGTCTGTTTGTTTCTTTCTTTTCGTGTTCCGCGCTAGTTTTTTTTGGTGTTAGGTCGGTGGTGCTGTCACATATGTGTGTTTTGTGTTCTTTTTTGTGGTGTGTCCTTCCCTGGAGAAGGATGGAGGGGGGGGGGGGGGGTGGGGGGGGGGTGTCACGTCAGATGTAGGGGAAGGTGTCTAAACGGGCGACCAGGTGTGGACAGCCTTCCTTTCCTTCCTTCTACCCTGGTCGTGCCTTCGGGCCGCCCGGAACGGGGGGATGTGGGGGGGGTGGGGTGGGGGGGGGTGGTGGGAGTAGGTGTGATGTTGGGGGTATGTGTTATGGAGGGACCTGGTAAGGGTTTATCGTTGGTTTTTTGGTTGTGGTGTTGGGGGTGGTGTTGTAGGTTACCCCTGGTTTTTGTGTTAGTACTGGTTTGTTGGGTCTATTGTTTTTTTGTGTCCTGGGTTTGTGTGGGGGGTTTTCTGTTTTGGTGGTCACGTTTTTTTTTTGGGGTGGTGTCTGTTGGTAGGAGTTTGGGTGTGGTGGTAACTCTGCTTTTTCTGTGTTCCCCTCATATTCTTTTTGGCTTGTTTTTGTTCCCGACCGTCCTCACGACATGTTTTTGTCTTTTGTTTGTATTGTTATGTTAGCACTGTCTTTATGTGGTTTTTGAGTCTTGTTTATGGTATTAGAGTGGTCAGTCTGTGTGTTGTGTCCTTGTTGTTTCATGTGTTTGGTTTGTTGTTCTGGTAGGTATGGGGATGGTTGTCGCGATGTGTGTGGTATTGTCTGTATGTGTAGCATTGGTTGTTGTGTTTTCCTTACTGTGTCTAATTGTGTTGCGATGTGGTTTTCGTTGGTGTGGTTTTGTGTTTTGTTGTCTTCCTCTGGTCGAGATGTCAGGTACCTGCATCGGGGGGGTTTATGTTAGTCGGGTCGGACACGGTATAGTGTTCTTAGAAGATGGTTTTTGTAGCGGTTATTTAGATATGGTGGTACGTGTAGTGTGTAGTTGTGTGTGTATAGTTTGTTTTTTATGTGATGTTGGTTGGTTTGTGTGGTGTTGGGGTTGGCCTCGGACGGTGTGTTGGGTAAAGTAAAAGGGTTGAACGTAAACATCATAAATAATCATAATACGTGGTGGTGTGGTCTTTGTTTACCTCCGAGGTGATGTTAAGGGATGTATCCCTCAGAGACTGGATTTGGGTTTTTTTTCGTGTGTTATGGTGGGTGCTCCTTTTCCTGTTGTTTTGCGCGCTGTCCTTCTGGTTTTATTTATTTCTGTCGCGTTCTGGTTTGTTTCCGTCATGTGGTTGTTGTCTTGTACTTCAGCGTGTCTCTTCTGCTGTTTTCTGTTTGTGTTTCTGTTAGTCCTGTTCACAATTTTGTGTGGGGGGGGGTGTTTATGTGTCCCTCTCTGTAGAGAATGTTGGTCGTGTTGTCGCTGTAGCCATGCTCCTGTGTTATGTGACTGTATGGTGTTTTGTGCTTGGGTGTTTGTTGTGTCAGTTTACCTGATGTTACATGTATCACGAGTTTGTCTGTTCTGTGGGGTTTATTTGTAATGTGGTTTTTTAGGTAGTGTGATGTAGTGTGTTAGAGATGTGTGTTTTGTGTGTTTAAATACCCGTACTTGTTGTTGGTTCTTATTCTGCTGGTGTGTTAGCGTTGTGTACCTGTTATTTGTCTGTGGATGTGTATTTGGTGTTGTTCGGGTTGTTGTGGTTGTATGTTGTTTGTCTGTGTCCGGCATGTTGTTTGTTGGTTCGGTCTCTTATTTTGTGTTAGATTGTTGCTTGTCATGTGTGTTGTTTTTTTTCCTGTCTGTGTTTTCGCGCTGTACGTACTGTGTGTTAGTGTGTGTGGCTGTGTCTGTGTGGTACTGATGTTGCTGTGTTTGTTTTGTCTGGGGTGTTCTGTCTCTTTCTTTGTCGTCCAGTTTGTTTGTGTTATTTCGCAGATGTGTGTGTTCGACTGTGTGTTAATTGGGTGTTATGTAGTAGTAGATTTCAGTGTGTACTCCGTGTAGTCTGGTTTGTTTACCTCGAGCGTGTTTGTGCGTGTTTCGCGTGTTCGTTTGTTTCGTCAAGTTTTTGTGTCGTCGTCCCTGCTCTACTGTTATAGTTGTTTTTGGTCTTCGTTTTAGCCTCACCTCGGTGTCTGTTGTGGTGTGTTGTTGCGTCGTTTTTCTTTGTTCTGTGGTTGTACCTGGTTGGGTCTGGGTGTGTTGTCTGTGGTGTGTTTTGTTCTGTGTTTGTTCTCCTCGAGGTCGTTCCGTTGTCCGGTTGTGTCGCGGTTGTCGTTTGTGGTTTTTTCTGTCCTGTTGGGTTTTGTGGTTTGTTTGTTCCCTTCTTGTCCCTTCTCTTCCGCTGTGCTATGTCGTTGGTTTTAGGTCGTTTCGTGGGTTAGTTCCCTTCCGCGCTGTTTTTGGGTGTCTTTTCCTAGTTCTGTTCTATCTTTTCCGGGTCTCCTTGTTTGTGTCTGTCTGTTACTGTCTTTTGTTCTGTCACGCGTCGGTTTCATTGTGTGGTTACTGTCTCTTCGGTCTGTTTTTGTTTGCTTGTTCTGTGTTTGGTTGTGTGTGTATTGTCGTGGGTCTTTGTTGGCGGTCGGTCTCATGTGTTATAGTACTGTCTCAGACTGTGAAGATGTTTTTTGTTTTGTGGTATGTCGCCTCGTTTAAAGAGATGTGTTCTGTCTGTTCTTAGTCTAGTGACTGTTGTTTTGTAGGTGTGTGGTGTTTCATGTGATGGTTTGTAAGTATCCTGTTTTTTTCGCAGAGATGTTTTTACCGTTGTGTGGGTGCGTGGCGCTGTTGTGTTTGTTAGTAGCGGTATTTGTGTTGTTTTTTGTTTTGTTGTTTTTTGTTTTTCTTCTCTTGTAGTGTGTTTTTTGTCGTGTTTTGTTGGTCTCCGACTGTCTATTCCAGTCGTTGTTTGTCTGTTGTGTTCAGTGTTTGTGTGTTCTTCTTGTTTTTGTTTTTTCCTGGTGTTTGTTCGTTCCCGCCTTTCTTGTTTTGTCCTTGTTTGTTCTGTCACTGTCATTGTTTAGTCTGGGGGGGGGGGGGGTGGGGGGGGGGGGTTGTTTTGATGGTGTCCAGTGGTATACTGTTGGTGATAAGCCTCACAGCGTGTCTGTTAGGGGCGTTAGGTTGGTCTGTGTGTTTTTTTGTCTTTGCTGTGTGTTTCTGTTACCCTGTTGTGTATGTCTCCTCGTTTTTGGTGGTGTTGTTTCTTTTGGTGTTCGTTGTGTTCTGTGGTCCTGTGTCTGTTTGATTCCCGTCGTTTTTCTCTCGTTTTGTTGTGTTTACCCACTGTCTGCGGTTGGTTTTCGTTTGTCTTTTTGGTCTATCGTTTCGTGTGTTGTTTTGTTTCTTGTCCCCTACATGGTTTGTGGTTTTTGGTTGTCGGTGTTGGTGTACATGTCGGATCCCTCCCTGGTGTTTTGTCGTATCTGCTTTTGGTTGGTGTCGGTCCCTCTGTGTAAGCCTTGGTAGCTTGTGTGGTGTGTGTAGTTTGTCTGTTGTGGTTTGTTTTCTGTGTGTTTTTGTTTGTGTTGTTAGTGTGTGCTGTGGTTTACTGTCTTTGGGGGGTGTGTGTCCCATACTGTCGTTCTGTTTGTGTGGTTTTGCTTGTTTGTTTTAGCTGTCTGTTCTGTTCGGTCTGGTTTTGTCTTTTGTGGTCTGTTTACGCTCTGTTGTTTGTTTTTTGTTCTGGTTGTTGTCTTTTGCTTTCCTGTGTCGTGGGGTCTGTTTTGTGGGCTGTGTGTCCTTTTTGTGGTATTTTTGTCCTGATTTTCGCCTGGTTGTGTCTTTTTGGGCGCTGTGGGTTGTTTGATTTTACGGTTTCAGTGCGCGTCTCTGCCTTGTGCTGTTTTCATCTTTTCTGTGTGGGTACATGTTTTTGTGTTTAGGGGGTGGATGTGTTGTGTGTGTGTTTACCTACTTTTTTGTTCGGTGACTGGGTCCATGGGTAATGTGTAGTGTTGGTTTTTGCTTTTGTTTTTTGTACAGAGATGTTATGTGTTCCACCTCTTCTTGTGTGTGTTGGTATTGTGTAACAGTCGTGTAATGTACGATGGGGTTTGTTGTGTTTTGTGTTGTTTAGGTTTTGTGTTGTGTTATTTGTGTGGGTGTGTTGGGTTGGGGGGTTGGTCAGTGTTGGGTGTTTGTAAATTTTTGTGTTTGTTGCTGTCCCTCCGCTGTCGCTGTGTGTTCTTGGGTGTGTGTTTTTTTTTCAGTCCAGAAAGACTGTGTTTTTCTGGTCGCTGTGGTTGTTCTTGTGTCTGTTTTTGTGTTTCGCGCAATGTTTGTATGTCTGTCGCTGTTCCCCTTCCTGTTCTGGTTTCGTTTTGTCTGGGGCGCGCTTTCCCGGGCTTTGGGTATTTTGCTGTTGGTCTGTGTGGTTTTCCTCTCTCTGTCCTGTTCGTCATGTGGTGGTTAGGTACCCTGTCGATTGTGTTGTCGTGTTTTTTTGGCTGACGGATGTGTTTTTCACGCGACGCTGAAATGTTTACTCGTGTTGTTTGTGTGCCTGTTTTTGTGTCTTCTTGCGTTCACTGGTCTGGTGTCGTGTCCGTGGTACTTACTGTGGTGTTTACTGTAGTCTTTTCGAGTTTTGTTTGTGTTTCTTTTTCCTTTTTTGTCTGATTCGCGTGTTGTCTGCCACGGGCGCATGGGTATATGTGTCCGAGAGCTTTACCTTGCTTCAGGTCTGGTTTTCCGCTTCGCTTCGTTTGTGTCGTGGTTTAATGTACGCTGTGTGTACCTAGCGCCTCGTTTTGGGTGTCGTGTTTTTTCGTTTCTCTGTTCGTGGTGTTGTGATTCTGTGTAGCTGTTGTCTGTTTGTCGTCGTCCCTCCGCTGTTCGCCACTTTGTTTATTGTCTGTCTCCGTGTTCTTTATGTTTGTTCTTTTGTTACCTGTGTGTCGGGTGTCGCTGTTTTTTGTGTCTGTCATGTGTGTTGTCATGTGTGTTTTACCCCTGTTATGGTAGTGTTGTTGTGTAAAGTGTTCTGTGTATTATGTTCTACTGTCCCCTCAGATGGTGTTGGGGGGGTTCGTAGGATGGGTGGGGAGGGGGGGGGGGTAGGGACGAGGGGGGTAGTCAAAATGACCTGGTGTTGGTAGTGTTGGGGTTCGGGGTTTCCTGTCGGTGTTCGCGTGTGTGTGTTTCCTGTATGGTTGTTTTCGCGCGTTGTCTGTTTGTCTCTTGTCCTTGTCCTGTGGTCTCCCCATTCGGTCCCGCAGCTGGTGTGTGTGGGTTTTTCATTTGTCAAGGGTACATGTGGGATTGTCCTGGTCTGTTGTCCCTGTGTCTGTTGTGTTTCCCTTTTGTTTGGTCCGCTGTGTGTGTTTCGTGTCGGTCGATGTTGGTCCGTTTGTTTGTGTTTTGTTCGGTTTGTCCCTTTTTGTTTTATGTAGGTGTTCGGTTCGTCGCCTGGTTCGTTTTGTCGGCGCTGCGGTTTTTTTGTTGTTTTGTTCCTGGTTCTGATCGCTGTGTTTTGTTGTGTTTGTTTTTTCCGCTGTCTGTCAGACAGGAGTGGTCCGTCGTGTCTTGTGTTTGTTCGTTGGTTCTTTTTGTTGTGTGTTTGGTTTTTTCATAGTCGGGTCTGCTTTCCCTGTCCTGTCTGTCTGTTGTTGTGGTTGTGTGTTTCTCGTGTTGTGGTCGGGTGTTTTTTTTGTGCTGTGCTTTGTGTGTTTCTTCGTCTTTTCGGTGGTGTCCGTTTCCTTTCGGTGGTGGGGGTCGTGTTTTGATCGCGCTGTCGTGTGGTTTTTGTTTGTCTTCTCGCGCGCTTGTGTCCGCTGGCTCTCTGTGCTCCTGTGTTGTGGTCTCTCCCTAATGTGTTTGTCTTTTATGCTCGCTGTGCCCCCCTACGTTGTTTTCTTATTCAGTTTCTGTTGTGTTTTCTTGTGTTCCTTTTTGTTTCCCTGTGGGTCGTGTGTCCCTGGGGTCGTTCGTGTGTTTGTCTGTTTTGTTTGCTTTTCTGTCCACGCCTACCTGCTATCGCGCCTTGTTCTTTTCTTGTGGTGTGTGTTGTTGTCGTTTCCTTGTCGGTTAGTCGACCGATGGGGTTGTTTTGTTTTCCTTGCGTTTGTTTTAGCTGTTTGCGTTTGTTGGTCCCTGTGTCTCACTTGGGCACCTTAGCCTGTTTTTTGGTTCAGATTGTTACCCTCCGCTTTGGTTTTGTTTTAATGTATTTAATGTTGTTGTTGTACCTCATGGGGTTTTACATGGTGTGTCACTGTGATGTCACCCAGAGATGTTATTAAACTGTTCTGTAGTTTTGTATAATGTTTGTATGGTTTTTCGGGTTTTACCTCGGGCCCCACAGCCCCAAGCCTTATCCGTCCCGGCGCTTTTTTTTTCCCAACGGCCTATTTTTCAAATCGCTCCGGTCCCCTCCCGAATTTGGAGGCTGCGAACTAGCGTAAATAACCATCTCGAACCTCCGGTGTACGGGACCCGTACGTTATACGCACGTGGGAGTTGCAGGGTCAGCGGGCAAACCGCTTGCCCCCCTATGCCTATCAAGTCGGCCTTGTAAGGGAGTAAATCTCCGCGCCTTCCGCAGCGATCCTTGAGACGGGATTACGGGCCACTCTGACGTAATTGATTTTTAATTCATATTTAGGTAAGGTCGCCGAACAAACCGGGAAGTGGGCCTACTACTTGTTGTTTACGCCTAACGCTTACGGCGGCTTGCCAAGTCGCGACCAGGAAATGGTTGGCAACTCTTGCCTGTTTGCGGTTCGGGGAAAAAGAAGTCAACGTACAATCGTCGTCTGAAGAGTCAGCCCGTTTGCACCCAGGTTTGCTGGAGCATAACTCAGCCAGGTAGAACCTAGCCTGCCGATGGCCACCCGCCCTTCGGCTGGACCGGCCCCTGTAGCCGCGGTTCCCGTAATCGCTCCAGAATGCTGGTTTCTAAAAATCGGCGAGAAAGAAGATGTCGACGCCGGCTTACCGCGGGGCAGCCCTCTTTGCTCCACGACCAGATGATGGGCCGACCTGCGCCGGAATTTCCCCCTCCGTTCATATCAATAGCTCCAGGGCCTTTCTGCCCTCACGCCTGAAGAAGTATGCGCCCGGCCTGAGCCCCTGCACTGAATTGCACGATCCAGAATAAAGATCGTTAAAGGCCTGCCCCCGCCGGGAGCTCAAGAAGTCATCCGAGACCCGCGTGGCGTAGTTTCCCAGGGAAAAGGGTAGAAAGTTGGTGCCCAGCTTAATCGATGAGTAATCGATGCCGCTTATCGAACGTTTCGGAGGTAGAGCCGCGGCGCAGGATGCACCTGCTCGGTTTGTGTCCTTCGGTTGTTCTTCTTCTTCCCGCGGCGCGGGAATCGAACTGGCCTCGCCTTCGATAGCGGAAGAATGGAAGGACTGTGGCTTTGCCGCGCCCACTGATTTACTTCATCCCCACAGACCTCAGCGTGAAGACGCGTCGTGCATCCAAGCAACTGCTGGATAATTCAGACCATCGTGCCCTGGTGAAAGCGGGATTGTCTTCCTAGGCAAGATTCCTGAGCCGTCTCTCGGGGCCGGCAGCGAACTCTCCGATGTTTGGGTGCCGCGATCGGTTACGAAGGGCACAATGAACCTCCGGCCCGCAATAGCCAGATCGAGCAATCAGTTGCGTGTTTCACCCTCGGCGTCCACGAACGCCGAGCCACGATCTCGGCCGGCAGCCCCGAAGGCCGTAGACACGGCCCCAGACATAATTTCCAGCAGGGTGCCCGTTAGTCCCAACGAAAATGGGCGGATAGGTGCGCGACCCCCTGGGTAACTTCCTCCAGGCGTTCCGCCAATACTTTTTTTCCGGTGCAGATGATCGTCGCGGGTGCGTGACCCACCGCGGGGTCTCCATCTAGTCTTTCTCCGCTTTAGCCAAGTTTTCCCCCTTCCGCGAAAATCACCTTTTCCGCAGGAGCCTTAGCGATACGGGGAACTTCCGCCGGATTGAAGTGATACCAGAATAAACCACGGTACCCCGCATCCATGCCAGCGGGAATCGCTACTTCACGACGTACAGGTTCCCGATCTCCGTAGAGAGCTTCCCTGGGTGCAAGCTGCGAGCGCGGAAAGTAAGATTTCTCTTGGTTCTTTCTCCCACCGGGATAATGCACGCTGTTTTGTCATCCCTTGCCGAGAAATAGATAAGCCGTGCCAAGATCCCGAAAGTCTCGGGACTGAATCAGCCATCCCGCGACGAAAGGCAACTGCCTTCTTAAGATTTTTTTGCGGAGAGTACGACCCCCCCCTGTTTGCGGCCACGTCCCCGCGGGGCAGTGGAAGAGACTCTATCCTTGGGTAGATTTTGAAAGGCAACGGCCGATTCGCCCCAGTCCCCCAGGAAGGAGGTATGGTTACGATACTCCAGTAGGAACTTGCTCTTGCCGGTCGGATACTTCAGCTGGCCTGGATTTTCCATTCATTCACGGTTTGTTCATAATCGGCCCTGCTACGCCAGAAACTAGCAACCCTTCCGGGCGAACAACGGCCCCTCAATCAGCTTTTCGTGAGTCGTGACCTTCAGATTGTGCCTGGGATCACGGGCCCAAGCCGGAAAGTAAACCTAATTACTTCCTGTTTTGTCGCCCATTTCGCCAGCCGCCCCCGGGAATCAGGTGGCCGACAAGTCGAAACACAAAACAATTCATTGGAAATGGGCAACCATCACAATCGGCTCATCGCCTTAGGTGAACGATTCTTGTCTTCCTGCTTGATCTGCAAATCGGACGGGTCGAACGCTTTTTCAAGAGTGCTACAGGAAGACCGGATGTATATTCGACTTCTGAGCCCCGCTTTCGTCACGTTTCCCACGGTGGGCGAAAGAATTATCGGGAACCTGAGAAACGCGGACCTTTCCGATATTGGGTCAACCGGCCAATTACACGAAAAATCCATGTGGCAGATTGGCAAAATGCGAGAAAAGCGCCCAACTTCCGAACCTCGGCCGGATCCCGCGGGGGCCGAACGCCTCCAGAACTACAATCACCCGCCCGCCGGGTTGCAGCGGCTGAAAGACCGCACGAGCGATCTGTTTCCTACTGAGGCGCGAGCGGCCCGCGGTGGTAGAGGGTCCGTAGCGTGGCTTGCTGTAATGGGGAAACCGAGTGAAACGCCGACTACCTCTACGGCAAGGCGACGGTTCAGGCCAGATTGATTCGACTTATTTCAGCTTTTTTTCTCACAAACGCATTTGGACGCGGTCCTGTGGTCGTCGATCCCCACCCGGTTCGCGTCCGGGGGTCCAGCCCGCTAAACGCGCCGCCTCCTTTCTCTTTCGGCGCAAAACCGGTGGGACCTATCAAAGACACTGCCGCCGCCTTGAACACGTTCTTCTCTCGAATCGTCTGCAGCAAATCGACGATGGTGGAACCTCGGACCCCGCCGCTACATAAAAAAAAATCAGCCTGGCTTGGCGCTCCGCCCTCTCGCCAATCTGCGCTGATGAAGGCTAAGCACCACGGCGACCGCGTTGGAGCTGCGCGCGCCCAAGCGAAGAACGGACCAATCTCGTAGAATCAACAATCGAGGAGGTCCGAGTTCCGCGCCGATTTGTCGATGGGGATCCTTTTTTTTTCCGCGAAACCGCGAAGGAGCTCAGGGTCGACTCGCCCCAAGTTGAATGAACCCTCCGCTGACCCAAGCCGCCCGACCTCTGAGCCGTTCCTCCACCGTATCTTTTGAATCTTTGTCGTTTTTTGCACATTGTGTCATCCATCCCGGAGCTGGGCAGCGAAACGTTTAACGATGGACTGCTCGGCGATTCCCTACCATTCAATTTAGCTTATGTCCGGCGATTCTGAGCCGAATCACGAGGCCACTCGGCTCGGACGTATCCACTTGGACGTATAAACAGCCCGGACTCGGTCAAATGGGAATCAGGCGAAAACGCGCCGAAATGTCCGGTAGAGGTGGAATTTGCTGTAATGTCCCTTTTCCAATCCGACTCTCCGGGCCGACATTTTTTTGGTGGACCCTATCCTTCTCATCCGACGTCCCATAATGGATGGTGGAATAGTTGCTGGGTAGCGGAACGCGGAACCGAACCACACGGCACACACCGCCCCTCGTCCCGCGAAGTTTGTGTCAAGACCAACCACCGCCGAATAAGATTTGAGAGGACATGTGTTTAAACATACGGTGGCAAGCCAAGGCAATGTGTTACCGGCCCCCCTTTCATCAGCAGGGCAAATGGAATCCACAATCGATCGTCGGCGGTACGCGCTTTTGTGGTTGACCGATCCCCAGTGGAGAGGAAAGCGTAGAAGGGTTTTCGCTCGCCTTTTGGTGCGAACAACCTGGGTACGCGCCCCTCCTGCCCATTTTCGTGAATTAATCGAGGCCGAGCAGTGTTCTGTTCCAAGCACAGGTTTTTCACCAGCTCCCTAGTTTCCCGGTAAACTACATTTTCGGAGCAAG
>Ga0179593_1647637_pt1 | contig 10920 bp, 15 predicted proteins | sample CZODoug2_1_08_16_FD_185931 | JGI IMG/M metagenome (GOLD analysis project Ga0179593, IMG submission 185931) | Vadose zone soil fungal communities from Angelo Coast Range Reserve, California, USA - CZODoug2_1_08_16fungal (PacBio error correction) | ecosystem: Environmental > Terrestrial > Soil >...
AGTAGTTGGTCGTCCGTTCAGGCCTATCCTTCAGGAACGTGAGTTTTTTTATAGATCGGACAGACGAAAGTCTTACGAAGATAGGGTAAGATAACGGGGTATAACTATATTAAACTGGGTAGGAATTTAGGTGATATTATGCTGGGTATTAATATAAAAGTACCACAAGAGGAGACACCCCTGGGGGAAAAGGGGATGACCCAGGCGTCCTCGAAAATCCGCATATTTTTCCAAACTATTGCCCAGGCGGAGGTTAGGAAAGGGGAGAAGGTATTAGTTCGCGAGGTCTTAATCGTGGGAAGCTCGGGTAAGCGGTGAAAACAAATTGGACCGATCATTAATAAAAAAAAACTGCCGGAGAAGGGAAAAAAGAAATATACATATGACTTGTCCATAGGGGGGAAGGGGACGCCATAGACCCTGAAAAAGCGCTGGCAATTTCCGCGCCCAGTCAATGAGTTGGGGGCTTGAGCTGTGGAAAAAAGGAGGTTTTTGAAACGAAGTTATGTAGACGGACACAGACCGGAGATAAGGCATAACGGGCTCGTACGAGGAGACACCCGCATACCCTCCAGCCGAGTAAAGCCCAAAAGATAGAAATCACCACCCGCATGATAGGCAACAGGTAGGAAAAGACCAACACCTGCCCGAGCTATAATAACGGAATTGAGAAAGATAATACAGAGGGGACTGGCACAAAGTGGCCCAAGAGGGCAGGGCCGGTCGGTCTGCAGCCGGGGATTCCAGACGAATCGTACAATACACGGACTCTACGAAAAAATAAAGTTTTTGTTTGAACTAGAAAGGGAAAAAACCGGCCAATCCTAAAAAGGGTGAGGAAAGGCAACTGAAAACTAAAGAAAAAAGCGAGGTTGCTTTTGAAACTTGTCTGTCTGGGACCACAGGGCCGAAAGGACAGAACTGGTGGTCCAGTATGCTTGTTGGGATTTGTGGTAAAAAAAAAACGGGTAAATTTATTCGACAAAAAAAAAAAACCGTCAAATAAGTCAGGTTGGAGCGACAGAAACTGGGAAAACGCAAAGAAAAAACATGAGCAGTAGGGGAGAGCATCCCCGCCATTTAATAGGGCAAACATGGATTTACCCAATTGGGTCTCGACAGGGAAGACCGAGGAAATCCATATATGGCGGCTCTTCGGAAGTTGGCCCGGTACTCTATGCGCTTCCAGAAGGGTTTAAGTCGGCGGGAGGGGCTAATCCCCGTTTCCCTTCCCAGAGACAATGACGGAGGGGACGGAAGGAGACCGGCAGGGGAAGGACGTGCCAAGAAATGGAATGCACGGCCCCCACAGCTCACTCGAAGAAGATGCGGGGGGGGGAGTGCGTACACTTCTTACAAATTCAATCTCCAAGCTGAAGAGTCAAAAAAAAAAACCGCAGGAAGGAAGGGGAGGGGTGGGGGAAACATGGATCGAACAAAATTTGCTCGCCAGGAAAAAAAGAAACCGGGGAAGCGAGAGTAGCGTCTCTAACTTCCTACTAGCCGCAAGATTAATGAGAAAGTGGCGAAGGGGGCTGGAAAGGGCTGACAAAGTGGGTGGTGAACAATTTCAGGAGATCAAATTGGCGGGTTCAGATCTCCAGCTCGGCTGGGGGGGGGGGCAGAGGGTGTACAGGGAAAGGGATGCAGGCAAATCAAGGGATTCGACGATGAGATAGACGAACCTTTTAGATCTCACCACAACTCAAAACGAAGAGAAAGTCTGGAGGAGGTGACCAAAACCTGGGCCTGAAGAAGGGTGGACAAAAAAAAGAACTCGCTGGAACAGGGAAGGAGAGAGAATCAGTGAAAAGCCAACCCGGTGTTGGAGGCAGGCTTGGGGCACCTTTTTTGAAAGGGAGAGAGCAAAGGGGAAAAACCCAAGGGGGAGGCGAAGGTTTCGTAGTCATGGGGGAGGGCGCCGGCGGAACTCCTTCCCGGGGTCTGCAAGTGTAACTGAAATGAAAAAAAAAAAGGGGGTCAAATGATCTTCTGCCTTCTTTGGGTATAAAGAAATAGCATGTAAGGGTAAAGAGACAACAGGGAAGGAATTCCGGTTGAAATGTGGCGTTTCTGGTTTATCTATCGCGATTTGGCGGGAGACCTGGGGAAGGAAGGCGGGGTGGCGAAAGAAACAGTCTATCAGGTGAAGAAGGGGAGTTTGTTGTCGCGGAGATAGGGGGGTAAAAAAAGGGCCAGGGGTTTAAAAAAAAAAAAAAAAAAAAACCTCTACAGCCAACGAAGGTAGGGGGGCGACGGAAAAAAAAACCCCGAAAAACAAAGTATCTCGTGGGAGGTAGAGGTGCTTTGCGTCACCGAGAAAAGAGGTCTACATTGCACTTGGGTGGTGAAATTACATAAAAGTGGGGCCGAAAGGACTGGCCTTTGTGGCACAGCCTCAGACGTTAAAAGCTTATCTCATCAGCGAAAAAGAACATGAAAAAATCTTAACACGGCCAGACGGGGTCCAGGGGGGGGGGGGGGAAAAAACTAAAGGGGAAAGAGGGGGGAGATAGGACAAACGTTTCTAATGGGGAAAAAAGTTGGGGGGATCATTTATCATAAATCAAGGCACTACAAATAGACCAATGTTCAACGATCTTGATGACATCCGGGCAGGAAAAAAAAGAGGGTCAAAAGAGGGTGATCCTAAGGAGGGAAGGTGGGCAGTCACAAACATAAGGGCGAACACAAATATGACCTTAACGTACTCGGAGACAGCGGGGGGAACGGCAAAAGTTATTTCTTCGGGGTAGCAGGATGGATCTGCAAGTTTCCAAGGCAAGGCAAGAGGGAAAAAAGGAAACCGGAAACGCCCATATAAATTTGTAGGGACTGGAAAAAAGGGGGCGCCTGGAAAACGGGTCCTGTCGTTGGTTCGGGAGGGGGAAAGGAAAGGAAAAACATATTCTTGAAAGGAAATCATTTGCCAAAAGGGGGGACCCACAACAAGTCGCAGACCTTTTGGGGTTATGACATTCAATGGGGAAGAAAGATTTACCAACGGGGGGACTCATGGGACTAATGGAGGGACACATGAAGGGTAAACCGACATGAATATTTGCTCAAGGAAACCCAAAACCGGGGCTACACAAACCCTCTCTTGAAGACAAAAAAAGGCCCAAGGCCGGGCGATCAATGAAGCCGCATTCCCTGCTCCCACTCTTGAGGACAAGTTTTAAAGGGGACACAAGAACAATCTTCCGACTTTCAAATGGGAAACCTGCACCCTGGAAACGTTTCGATCACCGTGACGGCGGGGTCCATAGACCACAAAAACCACCTTACTTTTGAATCACGAAAGGAGGAAACCAAGGATTACGCCCAAGAAAGGGCGAAAGCGAAGCCCCTTCCCGATTGGACGACGGAAACATGGAAGGGGGGACGAGGGAAATGACAGCTCAAGAACGGTGATAACTGGGAGAAAGGCAAAAAGAGGGCAAGTATATGGACAGGGAAGTGAACACATTCACAAAACCCTAATCAAATGGTCAAAAAATAAGTTGGGATCAAGCATTCATGATGGAGAAAGGGCACAGTACAATATTAACCAAATACCAAAGTATTCAAAAAACCGAGGAATAGAAGTTAGGGTGTACCACCCAACGCTTTCACCTGACGCTGAGAACCTTCTCAAAGTACCTTATCGTATCCCCTAAAGATCTCACTCCTTCTTTCCAAGGGAGCCCCGGCGGGAGAAAAACAGCACAAACAAAGGCAATGCGACGGGGATCCCCTCCTTTGACAAATACTGGTCTTCTCTAAAGAGGGGTAAGAAAAAGTTCTCAGTCCCCTGCTACGGCAGATCCAAGGACTCCCTCCCCTCTCAACCAACTTGGTCATGGAAGGGAACTTAATCAGAACGGAAACTTATCCTCATAATAGCGACTGGAAAGTTTCTTGAAAAGGGCACTAATGCCTTCGGGGAAAAGTCTCACAAAGGGCGGGGGACGGACGAGGGCGGCTTCCCCTGACGCCACATAACGGCAGAGCCATGGAGGTCAACAATGCAGTTAAGATGTTGGTGGGTGTGGGTCCGAAAGACGGCCTTTCTTCTTGTAGACGGCTAAATTCTCCCGGCGGCCGAACAAGCCTTAGGTTAGCCAAGAAAAAGCAATAGGGCTACTGGCACTTGGGCACGAAGAAAGAAGACCAAGAAATACCTTATCTTCCTTGAGAACTTTGGCGCCGGGAAAAGGCTGAACTCAAGCCTGAACTCGGGACAGAGTGAGACGTCCAGCCCCTTCCCCTATAAAAAACAATGAAATTGCCTCCATTATGGTAGAAAAAAAAAGAGGCGAGGTGATATACCTACACAACAATTATGGTAGGAAGGGGGGTGGGAAGAGAGTAAGCAACAAAAGAAAGTCAGACAGGCGACGAGTACCCGCTATGAAGGCACCGTGCAAAAAAGGGAGCGTGGGAAAGGAAGGAAGATCTCTTGGGAACTAGACCCTTAAGAGGAAACTCGGGATGGCAGCTGGAAAATAGACCCAGCTTCGAAGGTGATGGAATAAAGGTTACGCAGAAAGGGGGACAAAGAGAGTGGGCAATTGTGATATGAAGCAAATCAATAAGCTCCGAACCTGACCTCAGTCCGACCTATTGGAACTGACCAAGGGAAAGGGGATGGGACAGTCGCGCTGTCGGCAAACGATATGCTCAAAAAAAGGAGGGAAGAAAAGAACGGCAGACATCGGGAGGAAGTGTCCGCCGTAAGTTAAAAGGAAAGGCAGGGGAACCACAAAAAACATAGGTCGTCTAGGAGGGTCAGCTCGGGGGGGTCCACTGGCTCATGGATAAACACGGAAGGGGGGAATTACAGGAAGGGGCCCTAGGAGAGGAAGAGTCATCCTCTCGAATTCTGGGTATCGTAAAAATTACTAAAGAGGGAGGGAGTAAAACAGGGGAATAGTCACAAGATGTCAGAAAAGAGGCTCTCTGTTTTGCTACAGGGAAATAAAGCCATAAAAGAGGAAAAAGAAGACCAGAAGGGAGAAGGGTAGGTATTCATTTGACAGAACGAGTGCGAAAAGGAAGAAAAAGGGTTCTTTTTCGACATCGAAACACCGGGTTCAGAAACCAAGAACTGGCGGCAAAAAAAAAAAGACAGGGGCAGTAGCCGAGAAGCGCCGGGGTAAGCGTTAAAGCAGAGAGGTGTGTATTCAGTTACCTCGACAGAAAGAAGCCGGGAGAAGCTGAGATTCCAGCAAAGGGAAGTGGGAGGTAGCGTTTGAACATACAAACGAATTTTGAGGAAATTAACTAGAGGGGGATCCGACTGAATACTGGGGGCTAGGAAAAAGCCCCCCATAGCAACCGCGTAAAAACAGGGAACCTCGGGGAAAGGGGGTGGGACTTCCTTTCCGAAGAAACCTTAGGGAGAGAGAACAGAAATTGGAATTTATTTGACAATGATCACTGAAAAGAAGTCGAGGGCGTCGTCAGAGTGTAGGGGGCAGAGGGGAAAGGCAAGCTCCCTTGGTAATAGGGGGAAGACTTACTGAACGATAAGAGGTCCGTCTAGTAAAAGAAGAGAAAAAAAACACTTGATTGAGAGCTTCGCGAAGAAGCCTGGGGTTAGACAGAGCGAATTTGGTTGGCATCAGGCGGGTCGCGGTTTGGAACAGGGGAGAGCGTGGGGGGGTTATATGATCCTAGAGGGGGCTTCTGCTGAGTAGTTGCAAATAGTGAAAGGGGAAAATACCGATCGGAAGTAGTTTTTGGGGAGGAATGATGGAAGGTGGAGGTACTATAGTCCTGAAAAATCGGGTCACCGTCCGAACGATATGAGGGGTACCATTTGTTCGGGGGTTCGGGAATCGGTGGTCAGTCGCATATAAAGGAATAAGGTAAAAAAACTGAGGAGAGTATCCAAGGGCCGGCGAATGTACCCGTGGAACAAGTCAAAAGAAAGAGTCGGGGGAAAAAAGTGTAAATGTTTTGATAGTTGATTACAATCGGTAATTTAAATCCCATTGGAAAGTTAAGGGTGGGATGGTTAACATTGGAAAGCGTGTAAGTGCAAATGGAAACACCGCCCAGGGAAGACAACGTTGACAAATTCAAGGATCGAAAGCAGGGGGGACGAAATCCTTGATGAAAAGACAAGGAACAAAACGAACGAAAGGTACGGGACGGCGGTCATGGAGAGTTTCGGCCGCGATTGTACAGGGATCATAATCGTTGGGGTTGCCGGGAGGGATGGGGGGTAAGGGGATCCTAGGCGGGAAACGCCAATGGAGGGGAAAGGAAGGGACCACTTGAGTCACGGGAAATATGGGAAAAATATTGTGGGTAGTGAACAATTGAGTACTAAGAGGGGATGGGAGCTGAAATGAAAGGTTGCAAAGTCTGAGTAGCTAAAGGTCGAAAAAACGAAATACAGGACCAAATCGCACTTGTAGAGGGGTTTTCAAGGTGATAGATAATAGACCTTGGTGGCTTGGGAAGGTTTCGGAAAGGGTTGACGGAGTTCAAAAACGGGCAGATACATGCGGTGGGGGCCACGCACCTAAGGACAAGGTGAAAAGGGGCCAACGGGATCGGGGGGCGGAAGGGGAAAGGCTATTCTTGCGGTGTGGGAGAAGAAATACTGTGAAGAAACCAGGCAGCCTGATGCACGAGGCAAGAGGAAGGCCCTTAGGGGGGAAACTAAGGGGAGAGAAAAGTGACATTTGATCGGGGAGGAGATCAAAGAGCGACAAAGCTTGGAGACAGCCAAAGCTCCCCGGCAAGGAGCCGCGTCCCTTGAAAAATCGTCAGGGCCAAAATTGGGAACCCCTGGATTTGCGGGGTTCAGACCAGGGAAAGAGTAGTTGGGGGGGGGTTTCTCGATTGATAGGTTGAAGACTGGCCGAAGCGTTAAACAACACAAAGGACCTCTTTCAGGAAAAGAGAAGATAACAACAGTGAATAGAAACTTCGGGGGCTGGACTTGGTGACGACGCAGACTGAGTGGGGGGATCCGGGGATCAATTTTAAGTCCTACCCAAGGGTCCCATACTTGGGGGGGTTAAACCGGGGGGCAACGAAAAAAAAACCGTGGATAAAGAGACATCGCCTTTATATGTGGCAGCCTTCTTATCTGGGGGGGGCGCGGTGAGCGCTAGGAGAGCGTAAAAAAAGTGCCTGGATCAGGCACACCCCACGAAACATAAGAAAGAGGAACTGATAGTTCCAATCCGCCCTTGAGAAAGGGGCGATATTACGGAAAGTGTAGACCAGGCAGCGCGAAAAATTAAACAACGAGGCAGGAGGTGCGATGCCGGGTCGGACAGGTCGGGGGTGCAAAAAAGTCAATGCAAAAAAGGACGGCTAAAAAGGGGGGGGGGTTTTTTCATCTTTTAAAACTAAGGGATTTAGTCGAAAGGGGACATCGGAAAGGCGGAGGAGGAAGAAAGGTCGCGGGGGTAGGAAAAATTTATGTTGGGGGAAACAGACCCCAAAGGGTGGGCCATTATCGAGTTGTGGGGGTGTAAAAAGACGGTGTCTAGTTATATTCTAATAAACCCTTTAGAAAAATAAGGGATAGGAGCAAGCGGAGGAGGACTCACACTCAGAAGGAAAGATTCTGGGGGGAGTAGTAACACTAAAAAAATTATAGCTAGACCATGAGGGGGGTGCCCAATTTGTACCAGGTGATAAAAACGTAGGGTACCATCGTATGGGGCAAGGAGACGTAGGGACGGGAAGAATCTTGCGCTTCAGAGGGGGTTGGTTTTTTGGTCCTTCGGCGAGAAGGGCAGATGGAAGAAAATACAAAGGACTTGGAAAACTGTCAAAGGTTGAGACTCGGGGGGAAGATTGGGGAGGCAAAAGAAAAAAAAAAGAACGCCCACCCCCAAAAAGTCGAACACAAAAAGGAATTAAAGAGAGAGATTGGTGGAAGGAAAAGAGGGGAAAAATTCCCAATCTGGCCTCTCAACTTGGGAAGGAAAAGCGACTGGGGGGAAATGGGATAGAAAAATTTCTCGCCAGCAGAAAAAACCTTCTGGAAGCGAGAGTAAAAGAGAACTGGTAAGGACGGCCCTATTTATTGGGGAAAGCTGTTAAGTGTAGGAAGGAGAAAATGGTCATAACTTGCTCGGTGAGGAAGCTAGAGGGAAGGAATATCATCGATTTCTCAATGATGGGGGGTGAAGAGGTTCTGAGCAAGATCAAGAAAGGACTCGGACCTGGTAAGTCGAAGTCGACCGTTAGATCGGTAAAAAAGTAAAAAATACTTGACCAAAAGCGTGGGACAAAGGAAAGAAACGTTTCAAAAAAAAATGAGTGAGTGGGGGGGGTTTCTCTTAGAAAAAAGAGAAGGCCAAAACTTTTTGTGAAAAAGTGAGTGGCAGAAAAAGGTGACCTTAGCGGAAAAGAAAAAAGGGGTATTAGGTTGGTCGAGCCGTCAGAGGAGGGTGGTCATGCGAAACTTCCCAGAGGAGACCGGAAAACGAGCAACAGCAAAATAGCAGCTTTTGGGCCAATTATGGACAACACAGGGGCCGAAAATCATCTCAAGACGAGAAGGCTTTGGGGAATATCAGTTTTGGAGCGAAAGACTTGTGGCGCGGGGAATCGGTCTTGGCGTTGAAAGGGGCTGGCCGAGGTGGTGAGAAGGGTAATCTGCTTCGCGGGGGAGACGAAAAAAAGAAGAGGTTCGCTTAGCCCAAGAAAAGGGGGGGAAGGAAAGGGTGGAAAAAAAAAGCCAAAATCATTTGAAAGTGTCGAAAGGGGAAAAAAAAGTTCCAGTACTGGGGAGGGAGGCACAAGGATACAATAAAGAATAGGTCGATGAGTTGGAAAGGTCCAGGGAGTTTTTTCTGGAAAGGGGAACTAGGATTGGGTGTTGAAACAATCGAGCTCGGATCGGAAGATGGGCGCGAACAATCAAAAACAGACCCATTGTAGACTGAAAAACGCGGATGGTACAGCAGGGCCCAAAGAGGAAGGAATGGGAGAGTTGGAAGGGTTCTACGGGGTTATCTATGGAGAAAGAGAACGATATTCACAAACTTACCTATCCGTCCGGGGGAGCAGCCCCTCTTATTCTGCCAACAAAAGGGAGAAGTTCGGGAAGTTGCTCAAATAGGAATAAAAAACTCAACGAATCAATCATATGAAAGACCGTGACGTAGAAGATCAGGGGAGCCAACGGACTTGTAACTGAAAAGGGGGAGACCTGTGGGTGAGACTCAAGTTGGAAGCCCCTGGCAACGGAATATATACAAAAAGGAAAAAAATGACCACTCCCATAAAGTGGGTACCAGTACCAACCGGCGGATGTAAAATTTGATAGTTGTGAGGATGGGATCGAACTATGCAGGTAGAAAGAGAACATGTGCCAAATTCGGAACGCAAAATTGAAGCGACAGGAGTAACAGGGGTCAACTACCAATAGTGTCCAAAAGAGAAAGACAGTCACAGCTTTGGACCGGCCATAAAGGGGACCACGGGTCTGTCCTACATGCAATGAAGAAAGAAAAGTATCCGAACGGACAACTATAAAAAAAGGGAACAAGACTGAGCGACAATTCGTCCAACTCTGAAAAAACACTACACACTCGGTAGACGGACTAAGGGGACATACAAAGCGACAAGGTACGTCGGGACAATGCATGTGAACGTGGCAAAGAAAAAAAGTGACAGCTTTCTCAAAACCGGCAAAGGGACATACGCGGCTTGGACCACGGGAGTATAAGAACCGGATAATGGGAAATTCGTCACCCCCGGAAAAAAAGGTACCCTACCACGAGGCAGGGACTGGCTTCCTGGGACAGGGCACGGGGGGGGAATGAGCATACCTTATTCAGGAGGGATGAAAGAACGACACAAACCAATCAAATTTGAGAAACTAACGTTTAGGAAAGATATGAACTTTGAGTGGAACAGCGGGTACAAATACCCAATTGAGAAACAAGGAGGCTTCCCTCAGGCGGTCTGACAAAAACCTTTAAACCTATGCAATCGTCAACAGCCTGCCTGGCGTAACAAACCCAAGGAAAGAGTAAATTCAAAGCTTATCCCTCGGTCCAGGAGGGGTTACATTGTCTTATCTTAGAGAATGGCTGAGGGAATAGTAACCAAAATGATTATCCGGAATGAGAGACAACAGAACACAATTAGTAAAGGGGGCAATACGGACACTAATTAGAAGGGCGAAAAGGGTGGGGGGATACAAAAATAAATCATTAGGGGAGAATAAAAAAATTGAAGATGGAGGGGGGACAATAAACAAAAACATCTCACGAAAGAAGTGCGGGGCAACGACTCCCAAACCTCACCTTAGTCCTATGGGGGGTTAAAGGGTAAGAGGAGTCAGTATTTGATCGGATACGGATGGAAGGGAAAAGAACTCCGGAGGGGAGTATGTGCAACAAGGAGGAGAAAAGAAGATATGAGGGTACACGAGAAAAGAAAAAGACTTCTAGGAGGAAAAATGGGGGGCGAGGCACGAAACACATCAGTCGCAGGATTAAGTCGTATGGACGGCAAGGAACATAAAAATTTGAGGGGAGCCAGTAATTGGGGGGAGATAAAAAAAAAATTCGGATACAAACAGACCAAGAAAAATTTAGAGGGGGGTTTGAATTGGCCGCAGATTGATCAGGGGGGGCAAATACTAAGGGAATTCGGCAAATGCGTCTAGGACTTATAAAAGTAAAAAACAACAAGGAAGATCGATTTTGGGAATACCGTAATAGAAATTATCCCATTTCTATTGGGTAAGATTCCTTGAATAAGGCAACAGAATCGGAGGAAAGGAGATACCTCTGCCAAGCAGGGAAAAAAGGCGGGTACTGGCGGGTTTATAAAACCTAGCTGGCATCAACCGCTAAAAAGGGAATCCAAAGACCTATGGGTCTCTTGGGGGGTTCCAGGAAAATGGGGAAAGGAGGCGGAAAAAGGCGGGAGATTGGAGGCAAGAAAATA
>Ga0179593_1280571_pt1 | contig 10919 bp, 14 predicted proteins | sample CZODoug2_1_08_16_FD_185931 | JGI IMG/M metagenome (GOLD analysis project Ga0179593, IMG submission 185931) | Vadose zone soil fungal communities from Angelo Coast Range Reserve, California, USA - CZODoug2_1_08_16fungal (PacBio error correction) | ecosystem: Environmental > Terrestrial > Soil >...
ACTATAATTGAAAAAGGAGAGGGGGAGGATCGCGGTCCACAAGCCGAAGGCATGTCGACGGCTCAATGGGGGGGGTCCAACAATCGATAATCGCGTTAGTGGTGAAAAGATCTTCGTAAAAAAGGGAAGTGAGGGGAAAATAGCCTTGTACGAACAGCCCGTGAGGTCGGATGGGGAAATGAAAGGGGGGGGGCGACGTGGGAAAAGATCAGTGGGGAATGATTATTTCCTTGCCAGTATCGAGCCGGGGACAAGAATATCTCAGGAGAAAAAGGGGGGAAGTCAGAATCCTTGAGATCCGTCGCAGAAAATAAGGGAAAACCAATGCCGTCATCTGCGAAGGTAAAGCAAATACTAAAGGAGATGGGGTCAGGTCTGGTACGAAAAGGGCCGGGGGGAGAACACAACGTGAGGGGTGGTGAGAAATGCGAATTGAGTAATCCTGAGGCGGAATTTGCCGGGACCGTATCAGAAAAAAAAAAAAAAAATAAGGAAAGTGCTGTGCTTCTGCCAACGCTCAAGGGAGAAGGGGGAGGTTGGAAAATAAACCGTAGAATCATACGCGTTTTCAAAAGCAAAGACGGATCGACGGCAGACGGGGACTGACGAGATAGCGGGATGCACCCGGGATGGGAAAGGATGTGGAGGTTCAGTGGTGGGAAATCGACAGACGTCAAAATTGAAGAGAAATAAAAATAGGAGGACTGCAAAGGGGCACCGCCCCACTCGATGTCTGGAAAAAACCGGGGGTCCACAAGGAAAAAGAGGAGGGAAAGGAAACCATCGAAGGCGTGGAGGGTTGGACTAGCTTTAAGGGAAGGTTGACACGAGCATTGTCGCCGCATTTGCAAAAATCTCGGAAAAGATGGAAGGGGGAAGGTAGGTTATTGGACAGTGTAAATCCAGGGGAAATCGGCCGATGACCTTTCCTGGTGAAGCCAAAACTGGTGAAGACTTCATTGATGACCCGGGAGGAGGGGACGAGCAAAAAAAAAATTCCAGGAGGACGTAGATCGAAAGGGGGGTTTTTGTTCGTACCGGGTTTTTACGCTCGAGGGGGGGGAGAAACCTTGGAGAGGGGAGAGGAAAAGAAAGAAATCAAAAAGGGGGCCAAGAAAGGCCACGGGACGCAAGATCTCTAAAATCGGAGTGCATATACGGACCGAAGGGGGAGGAAGGGAATGGTCTCTAGGGGGGAAATTCTGCCGAGCACGCTGAATGGGGTCCAGAGGGGGGAGGAAGAGCAGGGAGGAGTCCGGAAGATGAAAAAATGACGCGCCGCGATAGGACAGGCGACGCAGGGAAAAGAAGGGGGGAAAAGGTCAATGGCCGAAAAACAGTACGGGAGGGGGGAAGCAACCATCGGAAGAGGTCTGAGAATCAATGGGGAGCCAATAACAACAGATGCCGGGCTCAAACGCAAAGTGTAGAAGGAAGGGAGAGGCACACTGTGACAACAAGAATAAGCGGGAAAAAAAACAAAAGTGGATGGGGAAACCATAACTGATAGCATCGCATAAATAAGACTAGTCTTTGCTGGGAAGGGAGCGCTCAAAGAAAATTCGATGGTTGGCAAAGTACCTAACCGTCACGCGGAGCCAAAAGTCCGGAGGGTCAGGTAAACCAGACGTAAGCGCGAGAGGGGTTAAGGTTTAGGGGGGGGGACAGGATCAAAAAAAATAGGTTGAAACAGGAAAAAGCTTCCCCGCATCGGCATGGGGGGCTGACATCCAGAAACAGAGCTGTCGGGAAAAGCAGCAGGGGCAAAACCAAGACGCACCACAGGGAAACCAGCGGGAACGATCGGGCAAAAAAGGTTGGTTTTAAGATGAAGCCAATACCCAAAAAAAATTCAGGGAAAAGGGGGAAAAAAAGTACGAACACATTCCAAGAAAGCGAAACCCTGAATAATAAGAAAAAGACCTCGGGTACAATCCAATGTACGAGGCAGAAGCATTATACAGTAGGGGGGGCCATGACGATTGACAAAGGGATCAGGGGAAGAACAGAGCAAGAGGGTAAGTCAACCACCGGCACCACCATTGGGAAGGCAGAGAAGTGGATAATACATAAGGGAGGAAGAGCTTAGCAAAATGGTAAGAAGAGGTCGTTCGACAACAGGGGCGAATCTGCCAGAAAGTTCTTCCCCGAAAGAACGCGCGTCAGCATCAGCAGCCGGTCGGATATGCTCGAAGCACAAAGGCAAAAGGGAATCAACAGCATATGGCAACCGAATCTCGCGCAACCAACCTTAGTAGTATTGGGAGAGGAAGAGAGGGGTTGGCGATCTCAATGAAGTCTCGCTAGGAAGATCTGAATCGTCTAACTGTCAAAGGATCAAGATGAGGGAAATCGCAAAAGGTGGGGTCTCCGTGCAAAAGGAGAAAAGCATACGATCGGCGATCAAGGGAATGAGTCCATTCAGGTCTACCCATGGTTCCTTGACAACCCGCATAAATCAGTGGTCGAAGGAGAAAGGGGGGCACTCTCACATGTTAAGCCTCAGCCGTCTCACCTCTTCTCTCATAAAGGGGAGGGGAAAGGCAGGTGCAGTGCTTCTTCTAAAAAAAGGGGTGGAAGGGTACGTTGAGGGGAAAGGAAAAAAACTACACAGCTAAAAGAAAGGAAATGAGAAACCCGACAAGTCAGAGAAGGTGCTAAACATAGGTGTGCGGGGGAGGGAGCCCGGAGAATGGCGCGCCGTTTGCTTATTCCATCCCCCCGGAAAAAGAGAGGGGGAGAAGATGCATTTGGTGTTCGGCGGAGGGGGGGGGTCGACAAACACCACAGGGAATCGTCTCAGAAAGACCTGAGGACGATTCTTTCTACCTCCCTGACTGTGGTCCCGGAGGGGGGGGCTACGTGGCAACTACCTGACGAAAGTGTAGAAAGTAACCTGAAAAGAAGGCCTCGCGGATGCGCTGCTATCTTTATTGGAAAAAAAAACAAACACCCCCAGCAGGCCAAAATCGAGACGTCCCGTGGGGGAGTCTTGTCGGTTGCGGTTTCGGTTGATACACGGGCATCATCCCCTTAAAGAAGGGTGGCCTGGAGAAAGGGCGTGGAAGGGATAAGGATCAGTCTAGTAGGACCAGGACGAGGGGAATTGCGATGACCGGCGCGAGGAGGGGGCTTTCCATGAAGGATAGGGGCGAGGTGAAGTCGAGCGGAAAAGAGGTCGCTGTGCAGGATCATCTTTCACGGTCAAAAAAGGAAATACTTACTGACGCTAGAGGAAAAGAAGGAGATGATGCCGTTCCATCAAGGTCGAGGGCGTGAAAGGAGCCACGCCACTGTCGGGTGATTGACTGCAGTCGAGGGGGGCGGCCTTCCCGTGGAGGAGAGGGAGGGAAAAAACTTGTGATGTGAGGAGGAATTGGACGCGGGCTAAAAGCAAGCTAGGTATGGGAACATCAATTACAATCAACAAGGAAGAGTAGGAGAAGGGAAACTGGGGTTCACTATTGGGGTCAACCCTGACACAAGGAAAACTTCACCCTCTGGGATCGTACAGGAAAACTTTCCATCTTCCGGACAGAGCGAATAAAGATATCCGCACGGAAGAAGAAAGCATAACTTATGAGAAGCACAAAAGGGGAGGCAGCAGACTCCTTTGCAAAATGGCTATTTAATCCAAAGGAAAAGGAAAGGGTTTAAGTGGGGGAAATACTCGAGGGCTTCAAGAAAGTTGCAAAAAGGGAGTATAACCTTTGTCAGTCCCCTGCGAAAAACCTAAAATTGGGCGAAAAAAGGGGGCTGGGAGGTGTCACCACAAAAAAACCGACCCGGGGGAATCGTCGATGGGAAAGGGAGTCCGATGAGCCGGTCGCGTAGAACGAGTCCGAAGCCACCGGGACGAGTTGAGGATCTCTGGCGAGAAAGGAAGGGGGGGAGACAAAGAGTAAACTCGCCGGTTGGAATAAAAGAAAAAAAGAAGACAAGTTGACAAAGGACGACAGTGAAAAGGAACAGGCTCCGGAATTCAATTCGGCAGCTTCGCCGAACAACAATCGAACGGGGTTGTGTTTAAAATGGGGAGGGAAAGATCGGACAGGCAAAACGTTGGTAGAAAAAAACAAAGCAGGAAAAAAATACACAAAGGGTAAACAGTGGGTGGAATGGGAGGGGAACTTCGCTAAGAAGGAAGCTCAACCTTTTGTCATGCTATCTGCGAAAAACCGGGTGAAAAAAACTCTTCACCCGAAAGGGGGGAAAAAAACTACTTATGGTGCCTCAGAAATCTGAGAGATCTTAGGTCCAAAGGAGGCCGATAAGAAGAAGGAGGGCGTCAGAGGCTTGTCATTTTTCCAAATATTCTTTAGGCGAGGGGAGACAAGGATGCCTACTACTTCCTTCAAAAGTGAAAGCAGAATGAAAAACGAAAAGATGGGCATTGTAAGAACTTGGTTGCCAGGGTTTGTTGACACTTATACTTGACGACCGCTTCCTACATGTCTCTGGGAGGGGGAACTATTTACGGATCTATGACTGCCGGATATCACATCTCAACAAAAAAACAACTGAAAAATAGTAAGGGCAAGGATCGTGGAATAGTAATCGAGTATCGAAAAAGCCACGCAATTCTCGAGGAGGAGAAAAGAGAAGCAAGGTTACAACGAGTCCAAAAAAGGCTATAGGGTGGAAAAAAAAAGAAGGAGCGGAAGTGACTGTTGGAGGCAATGGGGGGACGAAAAAGAATGACCATAGTGGGGGAAAAAGTACAATGAGGGACGAAGTCCGTCTTCAAGGGAGGCGGGAAAAAAGGAGGTGAAAACTATCTGCCGACAAAGGACTCGGGGAGGTGGTGTGTTTGAAAGGACTTGAAAAAAGGGGTGGCACGATCCCGTCTCAGATAGCACTGCAACAGGCTCGACAGTCCTATGAGAAAAGTAGGGAGAAAAAACAAGAAATCTGCGGGCGACCTGAAAACCGAAGCCAGAAGTGAACAACCCCCTTTCGTGGGGGGGTTTGTTGGATAAGTCTAATTGACGAAGAAACGGACTGTAAGCCCCTAAAGTCTCCAAGGGAGTCGACTCGCCGGAGAGTGAGGTTGAAACAGTAGCCGTTAAGGAAACGAGCTTTTTTGTGAAAATGGATGCGGCTAAGACTATAGCTAACGGAGCATCGGAAGGATGGCAGTGAGCGTAGTGATTGGAAAGGGATGGGAGGATTCTTTGTAGGGAGACAAGGGTTGACCATCATTCACAGACGGGAATTAGGTAATTGAAGAGACAAAGTGATATCCGGCGAAAACTGAGAGGGTGCTGTTTACCAAAAGATCGCAGTAAACAATTAATGGGCTGGGGATACGGCTTTTCGGGACTGGAACACAGAGCATGTCGACGAGTCCTCAATCGGAGAACTAATGTAGAAATGTAAAAAAAAAAGTAAGATGCTCGGAGGTTAGAAGCGGGGACTTCCGATTTACAGTTGTCCGTCTCATACCCCGCGGGAAGCCTATTGAACGTCCGCAGGGGTTCAGAAAACCAAACGAGCGAAAATTACCCCGGGAAATAATCTACGGGGGGGGGGCTTGTGGGGGACATGTTGTCAAGAAAGGCGGTTTGAAGCCCTTGCGAAGAGCGGCGAAAAGTCCACCCAAAAGATGACCAAGTAAAAGAGAGACTCTTAGCAATCACCTCGGAGTCCGAACGAGCAGAAATCAACATGATGCGTAACGCTTGTCACACGTTCAACTCTCAGTTTCGTTGGATATACGGACACGCGCGATCTGGGGCCGCTACTGGAACTTCGCAAAAAGTGGAGAAATGCAAAAATCGGAGGCCGAAAATCAGTCCTGAGGAGTAGTCAAGAAGACCATCTTGGCCATAAAATGAATAGGCACACAGAAGGACAAAGGCACCTCCGTGCAGAGTGAAACAAAGAAACCAAGAACAAATCGAATATAAGTAAAAGAGGGTCCGAGTTGTTGTTCTGGATTGGAACAAAAAAAGGATCTTCATTCAGCACGAAGAGGCTGGCTTGAAAATAAGGAGCGAAACTACGTACGTAAGGGTGGAAAATATCCAACCGTAACTGCATCGAAAAAAGTGACTAGGGAGTAAAAGGGGAAACGGCAAAGGGGAAGCGCGAGTAACCACGCGGGAGGTTGTCCAACGGTCGATCAGTCGACATGAAGGCTGTAACGGCCAAGTAAATGGGGATGACCTCCAAGAGCTGAGAAAACAAATCAGCATGTAAACAATACGAGGAACCGCTTATTTTCAGACCAGAAATGGGGGAAAAAACGTTTGAGGTTAATCCAAGGAAGTCGAGCGCTGTAGACTCTACACTAAAATAGAAATAGCTTTAGAGGGACAGCAAAAAAATCCCCTAAAATTAAGCAAGTGCCTTTGTCAGACTGTTCTATAAGGGTTTGAGAGGGAACAACTGCCAGGGGTACATCAAAGAAATCAGGGGGGAGTCACGGGGTGACCATTGTTAAACGACTATGTTGCGCGAAGAATTGAAGGCTATCTGTATCATCCCAGAAGGATAAATCGAGGGAAAATTTGGAAACTGGACTCCAGAAGGTGAAAATATAGAGACCTTCCTACCTCGAAAGATAAGAATAGTTAGAGCCTCTGGTTCATCCAGGTTCGAAAAAAACATAATCATAGATCAAAAAAAAAAAGAAGGGGGGGGAAAAGAGAGTGATCTTGGGTTGGGGAGAAAATGAGGCCAATTTTTCTTGCTATCACTAGGGCAATCGTGAATTGGACGCTGGTATGGTAAAATGGATCAAACGTTTTCTGGGAAAAGAGAAACGGAGAAAGTTCGCCGGTTCAGGACGAACGAGGAGATGAAATCGAACCAGCTTTTAAGAAACACAATGGGGGGAACTCAACATCGAGGGTACTCAAGGGGAGGTGAAAAATCTCTAAAAAAGATAAGCCTCAGCAAATCTTCCTTCTATCAGACGGGGAGTAAGGAGTTTTCATCCAAGCGGGCGTTCGTAACGGGTCGTTAGAGGTTAACTCTTCGCTCATAATGGGGGGGAAGGAAAAAAAAAAAAAAAAAAAAAAAAAAAAAAAAAAAAAAAAAAAGAGAAACTAGAACAGTCACGATAGGTCGGACAGTCTTGTCATGGGGGGGATTGGTCTTGTGCTAAATTCTTAATAGACGAATTCCTTGAGTGGAACCATCATTGAAAATAATGCAATTGTAAGCGGGAAAATTTGACATGCATTGGCTGAAGGTGTTAGAAAAACACCGTACACCTACGAGATCGAGTCTCCGGACAGTTTCACGCCCTGAATTTTAAACCGTTCATCGGGGCAAAAAATCGAGGACTTTGCAACTTCTCTTAAAAGGCCACGAAATTGTCGCTTCTCGAGGTTAGATCCCGCGCCACTAGAGTAGAAAAAGGTTTCGCTAGTTTCTTCTGGGTCTGGGGGAAGCCCGGCCGCTAACTTGCAATGCGAACAGATTGTGGGGAGGTGGAACTTAATGGGGAAGCATTTCGGCATGACGCTGACAAATGAAGGAGCTGGTCTAGGCGGCAGAAAAGAGTTAATTGCATGTCCGCATGATGGGCGAGGGGTCGCCCTCTCGCGAGGACACAAGAGACTAGCTGTCCGTATCAGAATTAAACGTCAACAAGAGTCCGCGAATATCCGCAAAATCGATGGAATAGAGGAAAGAGAAGAAATGTCGATGAGCAAGAAGGGGCAGGAAAATAATCCAGACTCGGAAGGTGGCTGGATCGGGAGATTAAAATCGTCGGGGGGACGTTGGATTGGGGGTCTGGAGGAGACAAGGAGGTAAGGGGACTAAACTCACATTTCTAACAACGAAACGCCAAACCCAAATTTAGACAAAAGTCAAGGGCGAGGTGGAATGAACCAAACGAGCACGCCCAAGTAACTTCCCAAAGGAGGACCATGTGGACGGAGAAGCTACAAAAAAAAAGTCAATGGAAAAAAAAAGAAACTTTCAACAGGGAAGGTCAGGAGCGAACTCCACGGGGGGAAAATTCTCCTAAAAAGGAAGCCTCAAGCGGGAACCCATAATAGAAAGTTTATGAAGTGGGGATCTCTCTTCAAAAAAAAGGTTCGCGAGACATTCAAGGCGGGCAATAGCCCGGAGTCGCAAAAGAAAGACTAGAAAATGGACCAGGGGTGACGATTTAGGCTAAACCAGGGTGTCCAATGAAAACTTAGAAAAAGAAACTATCTCGAACGCAAGCAACTAGGTATCAAAAGGAGGAAAAAAAAATTGTCAGGATGGGAGAACAGCTTAGGGGAAAACTAAACTCGAATAGGGACTCTAGGGAATTGAGGGTAGGAAAAAAAAAAAAAAAAGGAAACATTCAATCGGAAGAAGTCAAATGACATTTAGATCTCAACACCAAGAGAAAAGGGGGGGGTGTTCCACCCTGCTGGCTGAGGGGCGAGTGACAATGGACAAACAGGTGTGTTGGAAGGGGACTGGCTACGGCAGCTCTGTTTCTATGCTAACAGTGCAGAAGGGATCGCCTCAATTACGCTTCATTTTGTATAAAAATGAGCGGAATTTAGGGTCTCGTGATCGGAAGCAAGCGAAGTGAAGGCACTCAAAAAAGAGCGACTCTTCGAATGCGGACCTTGGCCTTGAAAAGGACCGAAGGTACTCGTTCTACATATATGCCGACACAAGGCCGTCAAGTACTATCCAGTTCTGAACCCAGAACTCTACTGGGAAAGAGGAGGGAGGCCACTTAAGAGGGCGAAAGACATGAGCGAAAGAGGTCTGGGGAAAAGGAGGAAGAGGAAGAGTCCAGTTCCTTCACTCTAGAAAACACAAGGAGGAAATATCGGGGCCTGCAGGCCTCGTAAGAGAACGAACGCGAATTAAGGTAGGCGGAGTCCCATGTCTTGTCGAGATATGGCTTCATCCCAAACGTCGGAAAAGCGGAAGGGTGGTAAGTACTCGTACTTGCCGGAACTTGTACAAAATCCTTGGCGAACGAGATTCCAGCAATGGGGAGGGGCGGAAAGGGGTAACCGTTATTCTAAGAAGGGCCCCATGTAGTCAAGAGAAAATGGCGCGAAGCAACCGATCGCTGCATGATAAAAAGCGGAAGTATTGAATCAGTTCGACCAGTAGAAAGGGAAGCTCACGGACTGACCAATGGGATTCCCATATGCACTTGGTCGGTCCCATGACCTCAAAGCAAATAAATGCTGAACCGTCCGAGGTTAGAAGGGGGGGTCTGTCGTTGGAAGTGGGGAAGGGGTCTGGGACTGTAGTAGAGAAAAAGAAATTGAGAATTCTTGCTTGTCGGGAGGAAACGCGCCGATTCTATTTTAATGTGGTCAAAGACGGTCATTAACGTGGGTGGCATGCGGGACCGCGACCGGGGGAAGATGAGGATTCTGGGCGCAGAAGCGGATGATTGACACATATTCGGCAGGGGGCAGTTAGGGAGGGGGTGAAGAAGAGGAACCGAACGCATGAATCGCAAGGCGACAAGGGCACCTAAAAAGAGATGGGGGAGGAGAAAAACCGTAATCCACAGAGCTTCTCATGAAAAGGACCGTGTATGGATTAGACATAGCTGGGATATTGGAAAAATGGAGGCAGGGGGAAGAAATTTCCAAATCGAGAAAAGTTAATCTGTGGCCGGGAAATGAAGAAAAGAGCGACAGGGCGCCGGAGTGACGGGCCATGGCGTGGAAAGAAGACCGGGCGTTCTGTAATGAGGGGGATCACGCGAACAGTGGACCCGCGAGGAGGAGACTTGGTGTTTAGTGTGGCATTTTGGGGGCGAAAGTAGGGCGGTGGAAAGACTTTCCGCCCGAGAAAAAGTACCACAGGAAGTCTCAAGGACTGTGAACCAAATGAATGTGGATGGGGGAAAGGAGGCTATACCAAAAGAGCGGGAAAGTTAACGGACCGTCTCTAGGAAATTCCGAACAAAATTTTCATCTTTAATAGATTATAAAATAAGGGACGTTGAAACCTTAAGATGATAAGTGCAGAGCCGCGATCGGTCCTTCAACTATCGTGGCGGAAAATCTCTAGGAAAAAAGGAAAAAATGATCGACAAAAAGGATAATCGACAGCTTCCGTCATCTTCCCCTTAGAAAGGAGAATCATTATATTGGAAACAACCTACATTGACGGAGGCGACTTTGGGTCAGGATGTACCAACCACGGGGATAAATACCCAAGCACAGCATGAGAAAAAGAAAACATCGTGGAATCTAGATTGGTCAGGTGAACATCAACGATAGCAAAGACTCACTAATATTACGTCATTGGGGGGGGGGACAAATTCTTACACTGCGGGTTCGGTGCACGGTAAAGGGATGTCGCAAGATGGGGGGATAAAGAGCGCCAGAAGGTAACGTTATAAAACAAGGGTCTAAGCTCTTTTATGGTTTAGGGGTGGCCAAGTCCCCTGCACTTGGTCAGGGGTGAAAAATCGTTCCCGGGGGGGTTTGCAGAAAGAGAACTGCCATAGAGAATCGACGCAATCACCAAGGAAAGGGTTTCGACCAATAGTAATAAAAACCCGGTTGAAAAAGTTTTAAGGGGGAGGCGAGACAAATGTAGGGGGAAGAAGGCAAAAGGGCTTCACATATATCCACATCGGGGGAAGAAAAGGAAAAGCAACTCCTTACAATCACATGGACACGAGACTTTATCAAGAAAGCTTGATCATTTTATAGGGGACACTGAGCTGGTAGAGGAACATCACGCTGATTTCCTGGGGCGGGTTTAAAAAAACCAGGTTGGGCATAATGCGCTTGATGCTTAAAATGGAAGGCGACAGACATTCATCGGTTCAAGAAGAAAATAATAGTAGGAGCTTGACGGGGAAGCCGGACAAAAAACGGTAGTAACCTTACTACCCGAGACAGGAAAACATCATAATAGAGGGTTCTGAGTGAGAGGAATGTCACCGCTTTCTATAAAAAGAGAAAAAAAAAAAG
>Ga0179593_1345341_pt1 | contig 10919 bp, 5 predicted proteins | sample CZODoug2_1_08_16_FD_185931 | JGI IMG/M metagenome (GOLD analysis project Ga0179593, IMG submission 185931) | Vadose zone soil fungal communities from Angelo Coast Range Reserve, California, USA - CZODoug2_1_08_16fungal (PacBio error correction) | ecosystem: Environmental > Terrestrial > Soil >...
TCTCACCGCAAACGTCCCCGCGAGGGGGCTCATACCGAGAGAAGAGATCGTTGTAGAGAAAGCAAACTGTTGACACCTTCACAAAAAAAAGGGTAGGGAATTCCGGTCTCAGGCGATGGTCGCCCCTGTTCGTAATCAAATCAAAGAAATATCTTCTAAAGTGCCATACGAACGGTTAATGGGGTTCACACGAGCGCAGGAAAAAGTACAAAATGAGGGGTTTTATTCAGAGAAAAAAAACCCCACAGTGGCTGCTTCATCAGGGGCCGCTCAGCCCTCTGCAGACCCCTGTCCAAATGAACATTGAGACTGGGGCCAAGTGCATCTTAAAAAAAGGGGCTCAACTGGACGGGGGAAAACCGGGGTACTCCTTGTCTGAAGTGGCACGGACTACTGGGGAATTTTAAGGGGAAAGGAAAAGAGAATCCGGCTGTCTTCAAGAAACCCGGCACTGAAGGTTCGGTTCGACTTCCTCTTTATTAGAGAAACATGGCGAATCCTTCCGGGAAAACTGCAAATGGTGAAAAAGGAGGCCATTTGATAGACGGGCTTAGGCTCCGGGTCAAAGGTCTTCTTTAGGAACGCAGGGGAACTTTACTGTAAAAGCGGAAAAACGCACGCAGAAACCTGCATAGGCGGGGATTTGGGTCGAAAAAAAACCAGAAATGGGTCAGACGTAGGGTCTTACCCTCGAGGGAGAGGTAAAGCTTTATCTCGGGGGGGTGCCGGCGACGTCGGGGGAAAAAAAAAACTTCACTCCACGTTCAGGTCCCGCACTCAAAGCGGTGCGCAAGAGGGGAATTGGCCAAGTTCTTTTTCAGCCCGGAGGAGTGGGGGGGAAGGTGTTGAAGGGCAGCCCGAGACTGAACACAGTCGGGAGACGCAAGCCGTACACGAAGCACGCGGTTGTTCTTATTGAGGAAATACACGGAACTGCTCGGCCGGATTGAAGATGGGCTTGAAAGTGCCCATTTCGTGGGAAAAAGTGAGCATTACCAGGTGGAAAGAACGTGGGTCTTAAGCCCGCTGGAGTGGGCCGTGGAATGGCATCAAAGACGGGACTTTGACAATGAGACGCCACACTACTTTTTGAAGTGGAAACTCAATCTCTGGAGGAGAGGGGGGCTTTGACAAACGGGTACTGGAGGAGAGCTGGTGAACGTCATCGGGCTCCCGGGATCGTTCCTGGGCGCAGGGACTCGCATAAAATCGTCGTTTGGATTGGAAGTCGGAAAAAAAACGTACACGCATCGACGGCCGCACCGGCCGTTAGTCAAGTTTGCTGGGGGGGGGGGGTACCGTTCACCTCAGGTGGGTCCTCTTCTCCCTATGAAAAAGCCGGGAACCGAAAAAAGACAATGAGGTAAAGAAGAGCGAAGCTCATCCTCTGAAAAAGCTCCGCACTCGCCAACCATTATGTACAGTCAGCTGTGGAAGGAGATAATCACTGGGGAAAGATCCTCATGAAACGCTCTTGAACTCTTAGAAGTTCGGGGGGAATGTATCTCTTTTTCAAACTAATTTACGCGAAGAGAGAATCTTCTTTCTCAACTCAGCGGCAAGAGATCTAAAAGTAAGTCATCCCTCGCTAGTAACTTCTTAAGAAAAGGGGACCCAGAGCATCAGAGACAGAAGAAACTCCTCTTGAGTGTGTTCAAAACTGCTACATTACCGCGAAAAAAGAAAAGGACTATTTTCCCATATGGACTGGATTCCACCTCCGAAGAGATGAGAATTTGGGCTCTAGAAAAAGGTACCAACTTCTCCAGGCAGTCACGGGTCTCGGAGGTGGCCGAAAAAATTGTATTTTCACATCAGGCGGCTAATGTTTCCGCCACAGGAAAGTCGATCAAAGGGAATAAAAAACGTACGAAACTGACCAGTTTGCAAAACAATAATTACGTATCAAGGGGTAGACCTAGGGTCCACCTTCGGACCGGCGACCCACCCTTCAGCAGCCGTTTAGACGACGATTAAGGGAAATCTCGTCATAACGACATCCTTCCAAGAAAAAGAGCAGGAAGGTTCCAGAAAGGGAGCTGCTCGCATCGAGAGGCACATACCTCACTTCTTCACAGACAAATTAACTAAGGAGGACTACAGAGAAGAAAATGGTCTCATGACAACAACAACAAAGTCGGAGTCTTCCCCTCGAGATCTTTAGGGCTCCCGACAGAATTACGTGAGAGCTGTATTAGTGTGTCCGAGCCTATGGTCTAAAAGATAACTTTCTGCGCACTGGGCAACTTCTGCTTGGACGTCGGACGGTAGGCCTGAGAGGAAAGTTCAAAGTGCAGTAAGAGGGACAGGAAAAGGTCGGGAAAGGCAGCGGTGTTGAGCCTGTTCTACTTTGACCCTGGGGGGGGGGGGGAGTGAAAAAGATTCGACTGAAAAAGGGTGCAACCTTTCTATCTGGGAAGGGCAATAAGGGGAAAGGTCTTTAAGTGGCTGCAGAATGATCTCCTGACGCGCACCATACCTGGACGGACACGCCGTCCTAAGGAAGTTCTAAACTGTGGAAAAAGGGCTAGACGGAACTCGACGTCTTACTTCTTCTTAAAGAATGCACAGGGGAAAGTTGGCCTCCTTTTTCGGCAAGGTACTGGGAGTCGGCTGAACCAAGACTATTCGGACTTGGGACTGGACAGAGGCTTCTCTTATTTCAAAGGGTGGTAAAAGGCCTAGTAAAACCTGAAAGGGTATGCTCTAGCTTGAAAAAAAATATGGAAAGAGCGGCAGGCGAGAGCGTAATATTACCATGCGTAGGAAACCTACTTCTGAATATCTAAGAAGACTGGGGGGAAGGGGTATTCTGGCAAAAAAAAAAGGAATATCATTGCCACCTCTGGAAATGAAACCCTAACTGGGTTCGACTGTCGGCGAATCAGAGGATGGTGCTACTCGAAGCTTAAGCATTGGGGGAGGTTTTCTCGGAAGCTTTCTCAGCTGCCACTTGAATCGGTTGTCATGGTGTCAAAAGTCAGACGGATCCTCCGGTGAGGCCTTAGAGGATGCTTACGGGGTCAAGCGTCAGGAAATCTATTGAGACCGCCGACAGGTACCATGTAAACTCTAGAGAACAAGTATGAACGGAACGAAAACCAATCTTCCACCGAGATAAAGGGGTAACGTCTAACTAAGAACTACCGAAGTGATGTTTTAGGTGTGCGGGGATTGGTAAAAATTACAACTATTGGTCTCTCTTGCACGTCTAGGGTCACCAGGTCCTGGCCATCCGTCCTAAACGTAGGGAGACCATCACAAACTTCGTCGAAACACTGTTCGGCATACCGACCAAGACCTTGGGGGGACAAAAGCCGCCAGTGCCGTTTTTCAAGAAGTGAAGCAGGAAGGGGATGTCAGTTAAGAAAGCAAGAAAAAAGCGGAGGGGGGATGCAGGGATGGCGGTAGTCTTCCCGAACTCTTTGAAAAGCTCTTTCTTCCTTGAAGAAAATAAGGACAAGTGACATGTCCCACGAAAAAGGGGAAAAGGAGATGCTCACCTAGGTAGTCAGGGGAGGGCCTTTAAGGGCCCGGCCAGACATACACTTCCCCACGACGGAAACTTTCTATCATCTTCCTAAAGAAGAGGAGGCACATCCCCCCTCGATATATCACATCAGGTTTTAGGAAACTACAAAAACTTATCTTAACAGGGGTCGAGTCACTTCCGCTCACTTAGAGTAAAGCATCCGTCCTCCAGATACTGAGGACAGTCAAAATGGGCTGTCAGACCGAACCTCTAAAGAAAATGGAAGCTAATCTAAAAGGGCCAGAAGGACGTGTTCGCTCAAGTTATGAGCCCTATTAAGAGAAACAAGGGGACATGAGGACATGAGCCTGTCGGTGGTACAGATTCACGTAAGCCTGTCGAGAAAAATATTAACGTCACTCCGAGGGACTTGCAAATTCATTCAGGGCGGACCCTGTCCCAGTTAAGACGATTGAAATTTCGCTAAAGGGCAGGAAAAAATGGGAGTTGTGACATCTCCTCTGAGGGAAAGGAAGCTTGAGGGAAGCCGCACACTTGTGAAACGGAGGGCTGGGGCAGAATTCCGAACCCACCTCATTGGGGTCATTGGAGCCGAGAGAAAAAAATGAAGAAGTTCTGAGGAAATTGAGAACGACTGGCTTTGATTTTGAAAGAAATAAAAAGGTTCGACCAAAGCTAAGGGATCAAAGGCCGGCCCCTTTGGTACATGTGGTGGTTAACCTTGCCGAACCATATCTCCGTAGAGGGGGCGCAAGGAAGAGAGGGAAAGAGAACTTGCGTGCAGCATCTCTCTAAAAAAAACAAAAAAGGAGGCGGTGGGGAAAGAAGATCTATATGACGTCAACGAAGCTCCCCGCGCGACAGGACGAAAAGGCTCTCAGGAGAAGAGGGGAAAAAAAAAAGGGGTCAACCTGTAACACCCTTTACTGTGGGAACGGAACTTGAGAATAAAGAAGGTCGCAAAAGTTCGGAAGGTGGGACAATCAAAGATCAGATCGCAAAGTCAGCCGAACTTTTCCTGGTTCCACATCATCCAAACAGCCTGGAGAGAAACCCCTTACACCACGGGGGGGGACGGCAATCTGCCCCCTCTCAAGCACACCGGAGCTTTCATCATAGTGCCAGATAAGCACCAGAAGGAAAAGCCCAGGTTGAAAAACAAAAAGGAACAGGGAAGAAGGACTTGCCAATTTCAAAGGGGGGAAAGTCCATAAAAAAAAGGGGACCATTGTTGCAGAAGTATGAATTTGCCACTTCCAGAAGGAAGGGAAAGGAAAGTCTCAAGGGCCGGAGACAGGGGGGGAAAGAGTGACAGACAAGGGAGAATAGGAAATTTTAAGGCGGTCAGAGGGAGAGAGGAAAAGGGTCATTAGACTTCCGGAAGGGAAAGGTGCACGGGGGAACTCGGTCCAGTTGAGATAGGGTCTTCAAGGGAAAAAATCCATTTATAGTGAAGAGGGGTACTAATTGGTATACCGGGGGAGGTAACGGAATTGGAAAGAGGAAGGAAAAAATCGCAAACGTCAATATCCTTGAAGGAAAATTTTCTACCCAGATTTTATAGGAGAGTGTTCTTCACCTCTCTCTATCAGAGGGAAGCCATTTTTTCCGAGAGAAGTGCCGGGAAGCACGGGAACTGGTTCCCGCGCACGCTACCGGCTTGTTCTCACTGAGTGGGACACTTTCTTGTCAAAGAAAAAAAATGGAGTATGTTCGGGTGGGCCAGCAAAATATACTGTAACCTACGAAAGTAGGTATCTCCGGCTAAAAAAAAGGGGTCCGGGACACCTCATAAGTGCTAGGTTGTATGGGAAGTTAATAAAATCCTTCGCGGCCTGCCTGGCCAACGGCCTGGCACGGGGAGTTGTCAAACTGTTATGGGGAAAACTTTAGAGGACCAGGGGGTTGGCCGGAAAAAAAAAACCCCTTGGGTGTCTTGAAGCCCGAGGGGGTGACGGGGTACGGGCCTATATGACGGGACGCGAGTCCACTAGTTGGGAACTTTGGGAAAAAAAAACGACTCGGCGGAGTTCTGTCTTGTTGAACGTGGACCCCGTGTATCGCCGGGGCCCTCTTTTCAATGGGAAAAGTCAGCTGATTAGTCGGGTCTTGCAGATGGTGCTTTCTGAAAAGACGTCTCTCATCCGAGGGGAGAAAAGTTAGGTGGAAAGGACGCTCCCCTATACGGACTCACCTCTTGTCCGGTGTTGACTTTTTGTACAAAATGGGGGAAAACGCTGGCCGAGGCGTCCCGAGGAAGAGACACCTCAAATGCGTTAAGCGAACAGTAAAAAAAGCCAGCCTCTTAGGGAGACCTCTCCACACTGTTAAAAGTAAGGGTCACCGCTGTGTGGAAAATTGATCAAAAAGGGTTTACCCGCTCAAAAGGTCACTCATAGGATTTTAGCGATGCGACTCGTTGTTCAAAGATGCAAGGGTACAAACTAGGTCCTCAGAAGCGACTCATAGGAGGGAAAACGCATCTTAAGCGTCTCGAAAAGTACTTGTAACACCTCTAGACGTGCTTACCTCAAGGTGCCTCCCTGCCAATCAGAAAGAAGGAAAAGCCTCGCTAGCTGAGGAGGGGGAATCTGTCTCCCGGACCGCATCCCCTCCGAGGGTAAACTCTGACCAGGCAGTCATGCCGCATAAGACAAAGCCCGGGGAAGAGTGGGGCTGAGCGCCCATGGGTAAAAGTTCTGAGGACTGGTATCGGCTTGGGATAACTCGGGGTCTTTTCTACATAAAGGGGAACCCTTCTAAGAGGACCAGCCAGCTCGACTTGCCCTTCTATCGAACAAGGTGAACATTTCCTTCACAGGGAGACATAAAACTGGGTCAAAGTCGAAAAACCTGAGAAACCGGTGCAGCCTCCTTTCCTGGAAAGGGAAACTCCTTACAGAGGGTCCTCCGACGGACTTCCCCCAAAACTGCAATCCGACAGCACGGACATTTGCGCATCAGTGGGCGTGCTCGGCATAACTAAAGGGTAACCCTCAAGATAAGAGGTACCGGTCTACAAGAATCATGGAGGATCAAGAAATAAATCAAAAAAACAAAGGAAAGGAGAGGAAAAGAAGGGGGATCTTTTATTTCTGACAGACAAGGAGGAACGTCGGATGAACATGGAGGAATTACAGAGAGCAAAATGAAACGCTCAAAGGGATGAGAAAAATTAACTGGCTGATGGGCCGGCTTCCGTTGATTCCTGAGAGGAAATGAGGAAGTAGGATGTAAGGCTGCTTCTAATCTTTGGCGAAGTTGGGTACTTTTACCCTAAAGGGTCTAAGGTGCGGGTACTCTTTTCAACAGGTAGAGAGAAAGTAACAAGCGTGAGAGGTCCGTGCGGTCATAAAAGAGAGACTTCCATTCGGCAGAGAACTGCGGAAAAAAAACCGAACTTAAAAAGCCTCGACTTTTGAATGAGAGAACTCCCTCAGTCCTTCTTCGGTAGGGAGGAGCCTAGCAGGACAATAAGGCCCTGCGTGTTTCTTCGGGACTGGGAGCATCTGAAAGACTCCAACGAGGGGGTGTTGTTTGTGGGGGGGGGGGGGGGGGGGGGGGTGTGTTTTGGGGGGTTGGGGGGGGGTGGTAACCGGGAGGAGGGAAGCTCGGAAAAGTAAGGGCACCTTTCCTGGGAAAAACCGAGATAACGATGCTGAAACGGATGACCTTCTTTCCTATGAGTGGGACCGCTCGGTAGGCTCGGATTAAACTGAAGGAGGAAAAAGCAGAAATCATTACCACAGCGTTCGCCTTGCTGCTCCAGAGGGGGCAAGGGGGTCGGTAACACAGATGAATCGCCTTGCACCAGGTACGGACATACCTGTTTTGAGGCTTCTCGACGGGAAATCTCTGGCTAACGCGATCGGGGGAGTAAAGCTCAGTTCTTGGGCGAGGCCTCGGTAGCAAGGGGGGAGGGAAATTGGCTTGTGGCCCGGTTGGGACCGCCAACTTACAACGAGGAAAGGTGGCAAACTGACACCGTAGATTCTTGAGTAATAACGTGGTAATGGGGACTTCCATCAACGGATGAAAGAGAGGGAACTGAAACGCGTGAGCGCTCAGAAAGTACACTCCAATTCTCCGAAACTCGCTACCCCTTTGGGCAAAAAGGAAAAAGAGAAAGGAAGAAGTCAGGGAGGAAAAGGGTTCCAACTTCAAGAGGTGGCAGATACGCAGAAAGTTAACCTTCTGGGAAGGAATACTACTAAGATTCATCCACGCAAGTCCCAAGGAGGAAAAGAACTATTGGTCATCTACCCGGCCAGAGAAAGGGGTCAAAACGTACCATCCAGGAACTTTGGGCAAGAACTGAATCTACAGGGAGGTTAAGGGTTCCCTCCTACCAATTAGAGGATTCGGTAAGGATGGTCAGCCGTCTTCCTCTATGTTAAGTGACGGGATGCCTGGAACAAGAAAATCCGCCAGTTCAGCGGGAACAAGGAAAAAAAAGGGGGAACGGAACGGCGCACCTGGAGGGACTCTTGCTTTAAAGGGACGTGCCGCCGCAGAAGTAGAAAAAAATAAAGGAAAATTCTATATAGAGGAACTATCCCTCTCGGGGAGCCAACCGCCTATACCATCTTGGGTGAAAAGAACAAGAAGACCTTCTATAAAGGTGCGCTTGTGTAGTCGCTCCAATTGATCCCTCCCTTTCCGACAGAAGAAAGAGGGCTTACAACTGTGCTCAACTCCTACCTGAGGAAGAATGGGAAGATCGAAACCTTTCCAGTCCCCTGGGAAGAATTCAGGAAAGTCTATCCGAAGGAGGGGAACCGTTCTAACAAGTAACAGGTCTTATCCCTTGCGGGTAGATGAAGAGAAGGCTTCCGATCGTCCAATGGCACAGGAACTGGGGTGCGTGAAAAAAAGGCAAAAAACATCACGTCTCACCCTGGAAAAACAGTTCAAGAAAAAGATTTCAGTGGGCGGCCGGCGGACGGTTATGGGTACACATTCTTCCTGAATCGATCGCCTCTTCTTAGAAGACAAAAGGGGGGAAGAAAAAAAATTCGGGTCAGATTTGACGCACCAATCCGGGGGGGAAAAGGGGGGGTCCCGTGAGCGGTTAAAAAGAAGAGGGTGCTTAGGAGTTTCTAATCCTGAATATTGGTTTGGGAAGAATCAAAGTTCGACCAGCTCTCTGGATAAACAAAAAAGGAGCACAGGGCATTTGTTTTAATTGTAAATTGGATAGAAAGAAAAAAAATTCTTCAGAGCTTAAAGAAAGAACGCAGGGGGAAAAGAAGCGTTCTCAGCTCTAAAAAGGAACACAAAACAAATATGGAAAAGAGAAAGGAGCTCAAAAGAAAGTATCACCTCTCTTCTTCTGTAAGACCGACCAGACGAGAGGGGGAGAAAGTCAACCTGGTTCCAAAACGTAAAAAAAAGGGGGGGTGTAAGGGGGGAACTGTCGGGATCAGACGCTGGGTTCGCACAGGGGGAAGAGTCAAAAGTCCAATATCAGAGTAGAAGGAAGAAAGAAGGAAGGGTTTCAATAATTCACAAGGATCGGCAACCACATAGGGACACCACTGAGGGGGGGGGCGAAAATATGCAACAGCACGCGCACGAGCGGCTTCAGGCATAAGAACGCTCATCCGAGGGAATCCTGTTCACAATCACAGGAAAGAAGGGGAGGGAAAATTGGGGGAAATCAGGGACATAAGGGACTGTACCGGTGGGAGAAGTGCATGGGGGAACGGCAGAAGGCCGTTGAATGGGAAGATCTCCGCGGTTAGAATCTGAAAAAGAAAGGGATCAGCGGAGAGTTTCTTTGGCGACGGCCTAGGGGATAGGGAAACCTTCGAGAACCGGACGGGCCGTTTTATCATCGCCAGGTTCTGAGAGGGGATTCTTCCAAAGTTAGGAAGGTCGGGAGGAGGAAGCTTGCGTTCCCGTAAGGTGAGGCGACGACAAGAAGCGACACGTCATATACTTTCTAGGGGGCACTCAAAAGGATGGGGGGAAGAGGGAAGGGGGGCTTAGCTCGAGGATCTCATCGGATCGACGGGGGGAAGTCAGGATAGTGTCGGGACTTCTCGGGAAAAGGTCAAAGGTAAAGCCCGGAGGAGGGTTTAGCAGAGACGGAAACTTTCTTTGCAAGAAAAAAAGAAAGGGGCTTGGGTGGTTGATGTTGCCACGGAAAGCAAAGGAGAATGGGAACGAGGGAGGGGAGAAGTGAAAAAAAAACCGGGGAACGCCCGCACAGCTATGTTTCTTCTTGGGGGAGTGGCCGGAAAAGAGGCGAGGACAGGCTTGCCAACAATCCTGTCAGGATTGAAAGGGGGTAGGGGGTTGTCTTGTATAGGTTACCAGGTGTATAAAGGGAAATGTTTCTAGGGGCCCTAGTCTAGGAGGAAGTTCCCTTCACTACTATTGAGAAATGAAAGGGGGTAAACGCTTTTCCGGGGGTTGGAAAAAAGAGGAGGGACTTCGTCTGTTGACTTGTACCACATTAGCGAGGGGGAACGAGGGGGGGGGGGAAGGAGTCACTCAATGAGGAGATCGGACATGGTGCGTCCTCCGATCCCAGCTCAGTTGGATGGGAAAAAAGGGAGGATACTGGAAGAAGAGGTACGGCCTCCCGAGTAGCAGGGTTCCTTTTGGGGAACAAACGGAGGGAACTCGTTAGGCCCAGAGGCAAAAGAAAACCGGGACCCCATGCGGTCAAAAAGGTCAAATCTCATCTCCCCAAGACGACTTGTAGGGGGGGGGCTCCTCACGGAGGGAAAAATGTAGTCAGTCCAGCGGGCCAGGAGATCGAAGTGGAATCGCATGGAACCACAGGGGAATATCTGAGAAGGCGTGTTACAAATGATCGCTTGCATAAGGGACAGGGATCATCTAAAACGCCGCTCGGGTTTCCACGACATAGGACCCAGAGAGGAGAAAAATCCGTTTCAGCCCGCTAGAGAAGGACCGAAGAGCGTGGAAACACCAGAAGCGAATCCGGGGGGGGGTAGGGAAGAATGCACCGAATCTGCTTCGGTAAGTCAAAGTAACCGCAACCAATTCGAGGTGAACCGATGAATGAATGAAAGAAATCTCAGCATCCTTATACTATGGTTTAGATTCAGGCAACTGATCGGAAGGGTAGGAAGTGGGCCTCATTTCAGGTTCTGCAGCAGAGGATCCTTCTGGGAAAGCCACCTGTCCCTCGAGAAGAGGGCCGTCTATCGTCCATTTTCCAGAGTACGGAGAAAGGTAGACACTCTGGAAAGGGGGGGGGGGGATAAAAAACGGAGAAAACACGGGGAAGGGGGCTAGTACTTAGAAAAGAAGTACTGCATCATTTCCTCGAAGAGGAATCCATTCAAGGGCCTTCCATCAAAGGACAAGGAGGTGAGAGAATTTGAGCTGAAAGAGAGAGAGGCTAGGAAAGATACAAAAGAAGATATACTCGGGAGGCAGAAGAAAAAGA
>Ga0179593_1632143_pt1 | contig 10919 bp, 17 predicted proteins | sample CZODoug2_1_08_16_FD_185931 | JGI IMG/M metagenome (GOLD analysis project Ga0179593, IMG submission 185931) | Vadose zone soil fungal communities from Angelo Coast Range Reserve, California, USA - CZODoug2_1_08_16fungal (PacBio error correction) | ecosystem: Environmental > Terrestrial > Soil >...
GGGGAAAAAAGCGGGGGTAGACGAAAAGGGGGGCAAGGAAGGGTAACTGGGGGGGACATAATAAGAAAAGAAGAGGCAGATCTCATCGTAAATGCCGGGAAAAAAAAAGGGCAACTAGCTGATGCGGGAAAGGAACCCTAAACTCACGGGGGTAAAAAAAGAAAGGAAGGAAACGGAACAGCGATGCGCAGAAGGGAGACATCAATTAAAACAGAAGCTTTGTGTGGTCACCCCCACACTAAGAGGGACAAACCAGTCTAAGAGAGTCGTGGGAAAAAAGCGGCCCCCTGCTTCACCGTTAGGAAAAGGGTTTGTACCCCCGGAAGAGGCTTAAACAGCCGACGCGGTATTGAGAAATCAGGTATCCAGGAATTGCGAGAGGTTGAAAAAGGCGCAGCAGCAATCAAAAAACACGACAATCAAGAAAGGGCTCCCACAGGGGAAGGGAGGGGAGACCCGTCGTCTGGGGTGGGGCCCCAAGGGGGGCCGTTGTTTCCAGTTTCGTGCGCGGCAAAAGGAAAAACTTGGGGAGAGAGGAGGAGGTCAGCCAAGAAGTAAGGACCTCCCATCCTCGGCAAAAACATAAAAAAAACTTAAAATACTTAACAACCAAAAAAACAGAAAACTAAAACCAACACCTTACAGAGCCACCCGATACCCGCACCCCCAACCTCACCCACACTATTTTCGTAGGAAGAAGAAGGGATCAGATCGCAAGGCGTCCTGATGTCTTGATATCTGAAAATGTTATAACCTCCTACGCGGGGGGGAAAGAGTGGGTAACACATAATGGGGTTACAAGCGGGAGGAGGGAGGAACCTATTGTCGGGATCCTTTCACGGCTACCCCAAAATCCCTTCTTAACCATTGGGGCCGACCGGGCAAAAGGTCGCGTGTGGCAATCGGAGCGAGCCGTCCGGGGAAGGAAATGAAAACTGTACCTGAATGCCTGGGGAAAAAAGAAACTTTGAAGTGGAAAAAAAAAAAAAGTGGGAGCAAGCCCACGGAAAACTAGCGGGACCAGCTAAAGGCATGCGGTCGCGAAATGCGAAAACTGAGTGAGGGCATAAAATCCAATTAGTACACTAAATGCGGAAAAAAAAAAAAAAAATCGACCACGCGCCCGAAGGAGGGGGAAAAAGAAGAGCAAACGGGCGGGGAAAAAAAACACAGTTTGAAGGGGATTTTTAGTGACGAAACGGAAAAAGGTTTTTATAAAATAAAGAAAGCAATTGCGGTAAAAGGGGACCAGACGGTGAAAAAGAACCATCAAGACGACAAAAAAAAGGGACAACAACACGGGAAAGGTTATCTCAAAGCGGGGATCATACGCCTGTACAAGGGGGCCTGCATGAAGGAGGGGACGAAGGGGGGAAACCAAATCCGAAAAGCACAAATAAAATGAGTCGTCATTTCATCTAAGGAAAAAAAAACCCAAAAGAATTCAGCAAAGCCATAAACATTAGGGACAGCACAGGAACTCAATCCCATCCGGAATCCAGAGAGAAAACAAAGGAGGAAAAGGTATGTCAGGGAACGCGCTGAATCGGAAAAAACATGTAAAGGAACTCCGAAAAAATGGAAAAACGAGAGCACGAAGAAAAAAATGAGGGAAAGGATCGCTTCGAAAAAAAAAAAGCCCATACAACAGATGGGGTGTTGGAAAGCCAGCAAATGGTTTGCGGCCAGAGGTCACACCGAGAAATTATTCGACCGAGGAAACGAACGGCCGTTAACGACGTTCCAGCGACAAAGAAGAGGTGTGGAACCTTAGTGAAATAGGGGAAAGTCGCTTGGTTAATCCCAGCACCGGAGGGAGAGTAAGCACACGGAGAGCTGGAAAAAGAGCCAGGCCGCAAAAGGAAGCGGCGGGAGGGGCAACCGATCATTTGTTGGCACAAAGGTTAAATGGGGAAAGGGGGGGGTTGCCAGGCAAGAGAAGAAGGGGGAAAAAGAAAGGGAAAGTGAGTGCGGTGGGGAAAAAGGAAAAGGTCGGGCGCGGTAACAAAGCTTGCCATGCATGAGAATCGGGAAGAATGGTCAACTGCGAAAGCTTCCTTGGAAGAAGGGCCAAAAAAGGGGCGAGACAAAAAAGGAAGGAATAAGGCAATCGGAACAAACAAACACCAAAGAGAAGCGGTGTTAAACAGGTTCATGCGAAACCGAGCAAGGACTGAAAACAGCAATAATGTCTGGAGGCATCGAAAAAGAAGAGTTCTCGGCAGGGGGGAAAAAAGGAAGGTGGATGCTCGCCGAGAGGAGGAAAGTGTAGATGCGGCCAAGTGCCAAAGAGCCTTGACAAGGGGAAAGAGGGGTTCGCGGCGATGATGAAATAAAGAGTCGCAGAATGGAAAAGCCGTCAGAAAAAAAAAAGACAACAGTGCGGCCAAGGATTACGAGGCGTTACAGGGGGAAGAAAAAATTGGGGGTGAAACAATTACCCGAGGTCCTCCGTCCGGTGATGGAAAGACTCAGGAAAACCACACTAACATAGAGGTCGTCTCCAATGATACAATTCTGGGCAAGGGAGACGAAAGAAGGGAAAACAAGGATTGGCTACAGGGGGGCTTGCACAGTCCTGGAAAAGCCGCAGACGTCTGCCACATACCTCAAAAAACCAACGGAAAAACCAACGTTATCTTTCTTCCAGGAAACCCCCCAAACCTTGCAGAAGCCTCCTTGCGAAGAGGGCTTTCCTCTTTTCAAAAAAAAGGGGATTCAAAGACCAAAAACGAGGGGGAAAAGCCAAATTCCGAACGGGAGGCAGCCTGGAGGCACATGAAGTCAGACCGCCGAAAAAAAAGGGGAGGGTTTGCACGTGAATGGGGGAAAAACAAAGTGCTAAAGTCAAGGGGGACAAGGCTGGAAAGTTATTATCAAACCGTGGTATCGGTCAGAAAAAAAACAAAGCTCAAACAAAGCTATGACCACGACCCATGTGTCCCCGACCTTTTGTAAGGGGGAACCCATCGCAAACGCCCCACTCAGACGGGGGAACGTTGAAGTAAAGAAAATAAACATCAGAACAGGGAAGAATTCCCAGGGGGCAAGGGAATCAAGGGGGAACACCAGGACCTTAATGTCCCTCCTCAACATAGCGATCCATAAATTTGGGGAGGCGAGGAAGGACTCTCTAATTGAACACTTTAGAAGGAAAACCCAGACAAACAAATCCCTGTAAATGGGGCGGAAATCGTGATTGATGGTTCGCAAAGGAAGGAAAGGCGGCCGCTTGAACACAGCGCGGAAAGACCCTAGGGGGAAGCGCTGTTTCCGTAAGAAGAACGCTAGATAGGCCTTTCAGTACGGCAAGCGGAAAGAGAAGGCATCGATGGGAAAAAACTAGTGGGGGGGTAGAAAGTGAACGGAAAGAGGCATCTGTGCGCCCCCGTGAAAAAAAAACCTCAGCCAGAAGTGAGAAGGAACCTGAAGATGAAACAAGAAGCGACTGCCGTTGAGAAGGAAAAAAAAGCAATTATCTATCTCCAGAAAACCTTATTACAGGATTAAAGATCAGAGAAAAAGTTATGGGCTTTCCCGCCAGGGGGAAGGAAAGGATTCAAATCACGGAAGTCTCAAAAATGAATTCTAGCTCAGCAACGAAACCAGCGTCGGAACCGAGAAGAAGGTTTTAAGGACCCGTCAGAGAAAAGGGGATCATCCCTAAAAAAAAAGGGACTTCCTATGCGGGGCGTCGTTTCTATGGCGGGAAAAGCTAACGAGGGGAGAGTTCCGCCACTAGCGAAAAATCTCAACTCAGGGCGTGCACTGAACCAAAAAAAGGGCGATGCAAAGGGGAGCCGAAAAGGGACACGAGCTATGGAAAAAGGGGGAAAACAGAATCAAAAAAAGCGCTGGTAAAAGGGTCCTCGCGGAGGAAAAAAATCGTACAGGGGCGAAAAAAAGGGGACGAACGCAGGCGTATTCGGCCGGAACAACAAGTGTCGTGCGGCCCAGGAAGGGGGGGGAAAGACCCCCTGGCTCCGGAAACCGGAGGGAGAAACGGCCGGGTTTCGGCCAGGGGAAAGAAGGACGATAAAGGAGAACAATATCCTTAACAAAACAAAAAACACGCCGAAACGTCTTGAGCTAGAAACGGGGTAAAGTCCAAACACACAATCTGTAAAAAAGGTAAAACAACAAAAATTTGCTGGTGCAAAGGACGGGGGCTGCACCCGAGAACCCGTAATACAGGGCCGTCCCATCGACCCGGGGGGGGAACCTATGGGGGGGGACATCAAGGAAAAAATAAAAAAAATTGGGTTCGGGATAAAAATATCGAGATAACAGAGAATTAAGAGGGGAGGCTTCAGGTGCCATCAAAAAGCAACAGGTTTTGACGATGAGAAATCTCCAAATGGGGGACAGGAGGGAGGGGGGGGCGGATTCAGGGCCAAACACTGGCAAAACGAGAGGAAAACTCAGAAGGCATTGTTGCACACAAAAAAAAAAAAAAGAAAAGGAGACGAAAGTGCCGAGGAAGGGCCTTATTTGGGGGGGCCCTCAATGTTTTGAGGAAGGGGAAACGGCATCGGACGGACCGTTAAGAAGCCACGCGCTCATAAACACGGAACAAGCAAACAACAGGGTCAAAAGCATCTTGCATAAAAAAAGAAGGGCCAGCCATCCGGGGAGAGAATACACCTGCGGGGAGATGAAGAGGAAGGCGCGAAAGCACCCGGCCGAACGAAAAGAATAGACTATATAAAACTTGCCCCAACACCGGGAAGGGGGGAAGGGAATTTGCAGTCGAGTGAGCGAATGAAATTAACCGCAGGAGGGGGGGGGGTGTTTTATTGGATATCTCCGGGGAAGGGAAAGAATTTCAGAGGGCGGGCAAAAAAGGAGAGGATGTTCCGAAACAGGAAAGGGGACCCCGCAAGTGTTGGGAAGGAAGCATCGATCAGTGACAAACCTCTGGGGGGAGGGTACTGATCAACGCCCTCAAAACTTAAAAGAAAAGAATCTAGGGGAAGGTGAAAAAAAGGAAACAAATGAATATACCACGACTGAGAAAAAAGGGGACAGCTTGCAGGGAGGGCCCTCCTTCACTGGGGAAAAACGAAAAAAACATCGGCTTTGGAGGGAAAATGGGGGGGACCCGCCGAACCAAAAGGAAAGGAAAGGCAAAAAGAGGGGAGAAAAGGGGCCCACTTCCAAAAAAAACATACACCCCGCGTAAAGGGGATTACTACAACGCCAACAAAAAAAAAATATTGAGGCAAAGGCAAAAAAAAAGGGGACAAGGACCCCGGGGAAAAGGGGGGCCCAGGGGGGAGGAAGGGAGGACGCCTCGATTAGGGAATACACGCGCGGCTAAAATTCACAAGGGTGGTGAAAAAAAAACAGCTTGTAAATGGAGAAAAAAAAAAGTGAAGCGGGAATGTCGACCATTTGTGATGAATCAGGAATCAAAAAAAATTTTGGGAGGAGGGAGGAAAAAGGACGGTGGTAATTAAGAGGACAAGGGAGAAAAATTGTCTATACAGATAACCCGGGAAAAAACGGAAAAAAATGCAGAAGGGGAAGGCATTGTCGCGGCCCCCATTTTAAGCCAAAAGCAGGAGAGGGAAGCGGCCATCAAAAGGATGCTAGTGCCGGATATCGTGAGCGCACGTGAGAGGAGGGGAAGAGGCGGAGGGATGGGGAGAAAACACAGAAGGTCTCCGATCGAAAAAGGAACACGTTACTGACATCACAGGGAAAGAAGGGGGGACACGCGTGGTGGGAGGGAAGGGAAGGAAGGGGGGGGAAACGGGAGAAAAGGAAAAAAAAAAACTAACAAAAAAATGGGGAAGTTTTTATTTTTGTAGGGAGTCAAGAGACGTTTAAACCTGGAAAGGGGAATTTCGCCCGAACCCCCACAAGAACGGTTGCGAGGGGGAAGGGGGGAGTACGAAAAAGGAGGAAAAAAAACGTTGTGGATTGGGGGGGGGGAAGGAGGGGGAAAGAAGTAAAGGGGAACGGATTTGAAGGAGGCTGCCGGGTAGGGGCAATCAACATCTAAATGGGAGCGGTGAAACAGACTTTTCAGGGAGGGAGACACGCTGGGGACTATCTACTGGGGATGAGTCCAAGTCACGGAAGAAACCAAGCAAACTCCGAGAGGGGACAGAAGAAGGACCAAGGGCGAATTAGTAAAGGTTATCGTGCGAAATTTCAATACAGAAGGGGGGGGACGAAGGGAAAAACGAAAGCCCACGTCTTACGCAAAGACACCACAGGGTTTTCAGAGGGTGCTAACCAAAACTATAAGAGGGGGAACAGATTCCCATCCTTCCACCGGTCCACAGGACGTGGTGCTTCCCGTTGCTATAAAAAAACCCGGTAGTCGGGGGAAAAAGAGCGCGAAAAAATCCGGCAGGAAACCATAAGGAGTTGGGAAAGGAAGAACAACCTCCCACTCTCAAATACAAAATTAAAAAAGGAAATGAGGGACAAGGAAAAGAAAAAAAAAGACTAAAAAAAAGATCAAAAGAACCAGGGGTTTCGAAGCACCCTCCTACTTTCGAAAAAAAGGGGCATCTCAAAAAGGAAAAGCACTGGAAAGACTGAACAGATCCCATGGGGAAGAAGACTGTATGCTCGCCGCACAGAAGGGGAGTTGCGGGGGTGTGGGGGAGCCCGGAGGGCATTTGTGCCGGGGGGGTTTTTTACAACACGAACAGGGACCGCCATTCGGGAAACCCCTTAGGGGGGGAAGGGGTTTGCGGCACAAGAAAGGGCACAAAAAGGAATAAATGAAACAGAGTTTAGGAGGGAATCAAACTAATGAGCAGGGGTGCATCCGAAATGACCGACCCGTAAACAATCAACCTATTGGAGGTTCACGGGGGGAGGGACGGAGAGATAGCAGCGAAAGGCCGATTTTTAAAAAGGGACCAAACTTAGTAGCGAACAAAGAAGAGGGGAGCTGCGCACATGGACACTATCCTAAAAAAAAAAAAAAATCACAACAGAGATGTGCAAAAAGAGAAGAGAATGTTCGGAAGACGGCAAGATCCGCAAAGGGGGGGGAAGGAAAAAGGTCATGTCGAAATACCAACGGCAACAAAAAAGAATAACCGAATTCGAAAGAAAGGAAGATCCTTGACCGAAAAAAAGGGTTTCCAGGGGTGGAGGGGGGGTGGTGAGAGGGAAGAAACAGGATAATGCGGGGGAGGAAGAGAATGTCATGTATGGAACTGAGACGGTCATAATGCTAAAAAAAGAGAGCACCTCAAAAAAAAGAAAGGGGGAAAAAAGGGGGGGGCGCAAATGGGGGGGAGAAAAGGTGGATCTAAAGGGCAGTTTTGGGGGGGAAGAAGGCCACAAATTCTCGTGTGCGCTCCAAAGGTCTTCTGCAGGGGGGGGGGGGAGGGGGAGTGATAAGTGAGTCCGGGGAGCGCCTCCGGAAGAGGGGAAAATTGTCGACCCGTCGTCATAAAAAAGGCAACCCAGGGGGGTGGGCGTTTTTGAGGAGTGGGGAAGCGTGGGATTTGGGTTTTCTCCCAAGCATCATTTCTCTTAACAGGCACAGCGGAAGGGATGGCACTGCGTAAGAACCCGAAAACGCGAAAAAGGATTTTTATACTAAGGAATCGGCAAGGGGGGAAGGGGGGGGAAAAAATATGAAGAAAGAGAAAGGGGAAAAACCCGCGGAAAGGGGAGGACGTGAACTGTGGTGAAAGATGGAATCCTGATTCACAGGATGAAAAAACAAACTGAAGAAAAGGGGTAAACGGGTGGACAGAAGACGGAGAACCTAGCGAACGGGGGACAGAGTGAAGACCTGGGAAAAAGATGTCGCTGATGCATCAGTAGGTGGGTGTCTCGCATTATAAGGGGGCTATCTGGGGGGGAACAAAAAGGGGATGGGGAAAGGCATCCCAGGAAAAAAAGGGGTAACAGCCAACCCCAAGAGAAAAGCTATACCCCGTCAGCGACTATGACACAAATCACACGGAAAGTAATGCGGAAAAAGAAAGCCCCAAGCCCGGACAGGCTACCGAGTACTTTTAGGGGAAAAAGCCGCGCCAACGGGAAAGAAACTTTGTACTCATGGGGTGGGGGAAAGGTACGGAAAAACAGTGTTAATAAAAAGAAAAAAAATGAATAACACATGGAGTAGATGGAAAAGGGAGGGAAGGGGCCAAATCTCCAGAAACTCCACAAAAAAAAAAGGAGCTCCCGCGGGTGGGGAAGGGAGGACCAACAAAGAAAGGGGGGAGGAGTTTGTAGGGGAAAAAAAAAAAAAAAGTTCCGCAACTGCGGAAAGAAAACATGAGGGGGAAAAAGCACGGGCGACGGGGGAAGGACAACATCAACAGGAAAAAGAGTCCTGACTCTTCAAAACCCATTAGGCCGAGTCACAAAAAGGAAAGAAAGGGACAGCAGCCGCAGAAAAAAAAAAAAAGGGATGGAATTTACAGTCATTATCAAAGGAGGAAATAACCAAACGAGGGAGGGAGAAAAAAAATGAGCGGAAAACCGGATACAGAAGAACAAAAATGGGGAGAAGGAAAAATAAAGAAGGGGGGAGGTTTCGACAAAAAGCCATTACAGGGGGTTGGCAACAAAAGCAAAGCGTAGAGGAAGTAACGCTATGCAAAGGCCAAGGGAGAGGACCTCACAAAAAAGAAGACTAGGCCACACGACGAGAAAGAAGGGGACGCGTCGGGACAGAAAGGGATGCCAAGACTTAGTAAGACGATTATTCACTTCGAGAAGAAAGATGTACCTGGTAGAGGAGCAGGGGAAACGTGTCAAGAGACAAGGACAAATCGAGGGGAATACACAGATCTTTCTGATCAGAGTCCGGCTGAAAGGGTACACCAGAGAAGGTGAAAAAGGGAATGCAGAGGGGGGAAACGGTTCGTCAAAGAGGGAAGGGGTCTATACCATGAAAGTGGGAAAAAGGAAGTCAGAGTGGTAGATCAAACTAAAAAAGAAAGCGGAGATCGAATGCAAAAAAAAGGGGGGGGTGCGGTGAACAAGGGGGGGAATCGAAAAGACTCGCGGAAATCATGCAAGTAGGGAAAGGAAACGGGAGACCTTCCATAAAGTAACAAAAACCAAGACAAGAAGGGGCATCACAGGGAAGGAGGAACTAGTCAAAACATTTCGTGACCCAGCCGAAAGGCATCGGAAACTAAGAAACAAGGGGGGGCATGGGACACAACAAAAAAGCCAGACCATGAAAAGGGGGGGGACTCTCCTAAGATCTGATGAACGTAGGCCACGCCCTCCAGGTGGGGGGTTTCCCTGTCGTGGGGCAAGGGGAAATATGAGTCTATAAAGAATGGGAAAGTTCAAGCGACATGGTCGTGTCCAATATCATCATTGAGACGGGCCAGTAAATTATACCCAACAGCGGGGGATCAACAAGGAACGGGGGCACGCCGCCGCGTGGCGGGGAAGAGGGGAAATATACAACATTACAAAAGAAAAAAAACACATCACAAGCGGGGAGAATAGTTGCCAGGACAACAGTCAAAAAGCAAAGAAGGTTGCGCTTAGCGAAATTCCCAAATCCTCCCAGAAAGAGGCTTCCGTGGCAAGGGCAAACAACAGAGACTGCCATCATCCCAAGTGAGGTCGTCCCAATCGTCCAAAGGCGGATCTATTTGGCCGGGGGGGGAAGAGGGTTTCAGCACCAAGAAGGGGGGGGCGGAACAAAATCAAAGGGGGGGGTCCCCAGGAGGACGACGCAGCCAAGAGAACGCAGAAAGGCGTTAACCAGCGGGCGACGGAATGGGTGAAATGTGTTTCGCACCGGGAAATAAGGGTAGAGGGATCCGCACACCGGCACGGCAAAACACGGCGCCGTTGCTTTGGACAAAAACTTCCGCCGCAAAAGGGGGGCCAAAAGAGAAAAGCGCCGAACAGGTAAAGAGCGCAACTGAGTCGGAAAATTCCTAAGTGTGGTGAAACAGCGTGGAAGGAAAGAAAAACGCTATTACGAGCTTTCACTGGGTGAAACTACACAAAAACGTCACTAAGAAGCGCCAGGGAAAAAAAATATCGATGAGCTTTTCAGACCCCGAATGGGGAGACGGGCCGGAAAGCCACACAAAGCTTGTCTTCCTGGGACACCCACAGAAGAAAGCCGCCGCCCGAATCGGAAAGAGGGGGGGGGGGGGGAATTGAGATCGAGGAAAAGGGGATATGAAACCGGACTGAAAAAAAAGAAAAACGCCGCTCCGGAAGGAGCGACCGCACGGATAAAAGGAAAAAGAGAGGGACCCTCGGGGGGGAAGGTTAAGACCAGAGGAAAAATTATCATCATAAGAGGAAAGGAAAAGTAGAGAGATCAATGCCTTTACACTAGGGGTTCGACACAGGTGGGCCGGGGGACAAAAAAGGACAATAGAAAAGGAGAAGAAAAAACAAAGGGAAGTAGAGAAGCTGCTCCCCTTGCAGGAGAAGTCACTTCCACCCCTATCCCAGACCCCTGAAAGAAGAGGGGGGGGAAAGGAAGCAGGGCGGGGGAGAAAAGATAATAAGCGGGCGTATTGGGGGGGGGGCCATAACAGCCACTTAAACTAAGGGCCACCGCACCAAAAAAAAAAAAAGGGTCAATTTCTGTGACGAACACAGAGCATCTGATAACACGGTAACCGGAAAATTTCAATACACAGGTAAAAAAGACTCTAGGAAAAACTCAGGGGTGAGGTGGATAGAGAAGGGAGGCTGGGCCAGGATGGCGAAATTCTAAAACATAAGGAAATTTAAGAAAGGAAACCTAAGGGGGAACCTTCACCAGACAGAGGGGGGGGGGAGGGATATAGTCCACATGATTATAAAGAAAAATTCTTTCGCTTTCTTGGACCGCTCTCAAGGGGGGGAAACCTTTTTCAGGAGAAAAAGAAGGAGAAGGAAAAGGTTAGAAACAACTATAGTAATTAAGATCAAAGGTCACGAAAGCAGGCTTGAAGCTT
>Ga0179593_1656110_pt1 | contig 10919 bp, 10 predicted proteins | sample CZODoug2_1_08_16_FD_185931 | JGI IMG/M metagenome (GOLD analysis project Ga0179593, IMG submission 185931) | Vadose zone soil fungal communities from Angelo Coast Range Reserve, California, USA - CZODoug2_1_08_16fungal (PacBio error correction) | ecosystem: Environmental > Terrestrial > Soil >...
AGCTGGGTGCCTTTCGAGGCTAAGGTCGGAGCGATCACGAGGAGCTACCAAAAAGGAAAGGGAAAAAAGCGATTTTGCAGGGGGGGAAAGTGGACGTCCTGGAAACGGATTCCTTTTGGGTGGTAAAATCACAAAATACGAATCAAAGAACAACGATTATCGATTCAAGGAAAGATAATAATTCTGGGGGGGGAGATTAGTCTAGCCATACTGGACTTACTAGTAGGGGGGTGTGATCCTGATCAGGCCCAGGGTGACCGGCATAGTATGGGCAAGAGAGGGGGGAGTAAAGAGACACAAGAGGAGGAAGGGGGAGTAAAACTAACTTTATTGCCATCGGCACGGGGGCCGGGCTTTTGGGACCATTATTGGTGTTACATTTAATGCTGGGCCGAAATGGCTCGCAAAAACTCAAGGGGAGAGTTCGTGGAGAAAGGAAGAGGTTGCTAACGGGAGAAGGGGTCCCGCTCTCACGAAACGCTGTAAAAGGTGGCCGCGGGAGGGAAGATCTATGATCTCGCATAACGTTCAAACGAAACCAAAAGTCATCGAGGAGAATATCAAAGAAGCTGTCACTAACGCTCAAGGAGGAAAAGCGTGAGGTAAAAATCTGCTCAAGTAACAGCGGATTTCAGACACTACGGGAGGGGCCTTCCGGGAAAAAAGTCACTGGAAAAAAACACAACAAGTTCTCGCCATTTTGACAGGAATGGGGTTTAAGAGTTTTTGTCCGATGGCGGGAGCAACAATCCGCAATGTGGTCAAAAGCGGTATTAAGTGGGAATCCTAGAGAGGGCGGGGAGGAGGGATATGTTCGCAGGAGGTGGAATAGGCGGGGTTGTTGGGCAGCTTGGGGTGGTGTTTATTGCTATGAAACTTGGAGAATATTTCATCTTGAGGGGAAGCGGATCATCTGAAAAGGAGGGGGGGTTGCAGACAACAACGGCTTAGGGGTTTACGGGTTCCATGGAAGGAAATATTGCAGAAAGATAGTCGCCAAGTCCTGAAGGAAAAAATGCCATTGGATAGTACGGCGTGCTTCGGGCCAACAACGCGTTCAGGGAGGGGCTATTCGTATGGGGTCTTGAGAGAGGAGTAAGTTTGCTGTGTGTGGACAAGCATGGGCCGGAAAAAGGGAGACATTGTCGGGTAATCACCGGAATGTCCGGTAGGCTTGCAAAACCCCAAGTATAATATCGTCAAGCTCCCAGGGGAGGGGAATCATACCGAAAGGGGATGCGAAGTTGAACCTAAACGATATGCACGGCCAAGAACGTCCCGGGGATTATAGAAAGAAGGGGATCGTTAGAAGTCCATCAAAAGAGGAAACCTGCGCGTGATGAGAGGAGGAAGACCCCTCAGCTGTCGCACCTTTGAAATTGGGGTAGTGGGAAAAAAAGGTTGAGAGGGGGAGGGGGAATCCCAACAGGGGAGGCTGGTCTTTTTTAGGTCCCCACCAAGATTCTCTAATCCAGAGAAATGTGAAAGGGAAAGATTAGAAGGAAATGTGATCGAAGAAAGGCGCCCGAGGGACGCGGGAAGAGGTCTTTGAGAAAAGACACAGGGAAAGCTCAAAAAACCGTAGGAGGAGTAGAGAGATGGGGCATACAGGGAGCCGCTTGAAATCGTCTTCAAAAAACCGCGGCCCCGCCCTTCGATGCCGTCTATACAAAGGATAATTCCTGCCAGAGAAGACATGCTCTTGCTGAACCGAGAGGGGTGGGGCAGGACAGGTGGACAGCTCAAAAGGAGGGGGTAGTCAGCAGACCGCAAGTGCTCCCCTAAAAGGATTCTAAGGATTGTGAGGGCGCCGCGTAGAATTCGCGAGGGACCGCCGGGGGGCGGGACGATGGAAAGATAAGCCGAACGGGGAAAAAGGGCTCGACGGGGAAATGCAAAGGGAGAACTCTCAGGAATGTATGAAGACGGCACTTTGGAGGGCGATTCTACGGGGGGGGTAGTCGTGGAAAACCTAACGGACGCATGGTGAGGGGCCCTTTAGGGATTTTCGGGCCACAATTGTCAAACCACAACAAAAGCGATCGAAAAACAAGTGAACGAAACAATCATGCCATGCACGATGTTCCGCAAAGAGCACGACAAGGCATTTTTGGGGGAGAAAGTGCGACGAGAGGCCGCAAGGATCGGGGGGGAAGTTGAACGGACACACCCACAATGGCGTAACATAACTCGTTGTCGGTGTAGCGCAAACCAGACTCCATTAGTATAGTCGCTAAGATGGGGAAAAAAAAAGAAGGGGGGGGGGAATTTGAGGGAGTCAAAAATAAAACCAAAAACTGAAACAAACCGCCGCAGGAACTCCGGACAGCGCACGATGCCCGCATAGAGCCTGTCAGGATTGCAGGCAAGAATACCGCGGGGGGAACATTGGGGAGGACCAGCCAAGAGGGGAAAAAAGGAAAAATGCCCGGCTGGAAAGGAGAGAACTTGTGGGGAGGGGGGGGGATCAATTGACGGGGGCCCGGATAAAGGAAAACCATAAAGTGTCAGCGATTAATTGTAGAGGTGGATCAAACTCCTTCTCAGAGTACAAGCAGTGCCGAACCGGGAGTTGGAGACGCCGATGAAAACGACGGAAAGAAGGGTCAAGGGGAAGGGAGCTGCCAGAGCTCCAAGAGAGATTTTCAACGATCAGTCAGGCAAAGGAGGTGAGCGGCGGAAGGAGCGGAAATGAATGCGTCTCCAAAGAGTCGCAAGGGGATAGCCGATTAGGGAAAAAGAAACTGAGGGAGGAAGAAATCGCTGGACGCCAGCATTAAAAAAAAAAATTGGAAAAAAAAAATAATTGCACCGGCGCCGGGCACGATTGAGAAAAGGATCTGGGAAGAAAAAAAAAAAGGGGTATAGCAAGAAAAGCCAGATGTGACTAAAGGAAGAGTGGTCAACAATGGGGAAGGGAAAATCAGCCAACCCTAGAAGTCCAAAAGACATCTAATTACAAAACCAAAAAGGGTCTATTCAGGACTTGTAAGATATCATCGTTTCAAGTCTTGCGTCCTTTGGGAAAAATCAAAGGACATAGCTTCAAGGCGTCCCACCAATTCAAACTGCGGTAAGAGGGTTCGCTGGAGGGGAAAGAGACGAACCGAAGGACCTTGACAAAAAATCTACCGCAAGCTTAAAATCCAAGAAGATCGGACGACAACACCTATAGTTTGTGGAGGGCTTGCAGTGAGGGGGGGGTCATCAACAGGAGGGGAAAGAAAAAACTACGGGGGGTAGGGCTCCTGGTATGGCAGAATGTCGTGACATACCGCGTCGTCTGCCCATGACTTTAACAACGACCCCTGCCAATTGTACAAGAGGACTCACGGGGAGAGAAGAAAAAAAGTGCCAAACGGACGGGATGAAAATGGACGTCATCGGGAAGACGTGAGAAAACCCTCCAGCATGGCCGGGTGTCGGAAGACAACGTGGTGGGGGGGGGGAAAAACTAAAAGAGGGGATGAGTCGCATAAGATCTGCCCCTAGATTTCTCAGAAACAGTCCGAGACCCCGGTAAACGGAGACTGGGTGGGATCACCCGGTAAAAAGGCCTCCGAGCGACCAAGGGGCAATAACAACTAGCGCAAAAACGACCTCTCTCCTCAAATCTCGGAGGTTTTCACCAAGACCCCTGCCAAGGATGGGTGAATACGTTCCAAGGAAACGATTTCCCGACGGGTGAATGTTCAGAGCGGAAAAAACGGACGCGAGTCTGGGAGGGGTCTAAACGGGAGGGGCTGAGGAGCCCGGTCGTGCCTTGAAATCGAGGGGGGGTCGAAAGACTCCAAGAGAAACTCAATCCGGAGGGGCTGCTTCGGATCGGTCGTCACATCGATCGGCGGTCCGGATAAGATGCGAAGAGGCAGGGGAACGCCCAATGCCACCCGACGGGGAAGGACAGCTTCCGGCGGGAGGAATGTGAAAGAAGGAATGCAGCGCGCAATGGAGGGGGAACGGCCGCATCGCGACGACTAGCTAATAAAAACGGGAACACAACGAAAGAAAAAAAGGGAAAGTCAGGCGAATGTTTCATCACGAATACGAAGTAGCAGCGTCAAAGAAAAGAGAAAAAGGATTTTTGCACCGATCCAAAGCATCGGCTTCCTCAACAGGGAACACGCAGAAAGGGATGTCTGAGAGGTGGTAACCGTCTCTGACAGTCCAATAGAAGGGCGGAGACCATCAGGGAGTCGTGCTCAGATGTAAACTTTGAGGCAGCGTCAGACTCTACAGAAAGAAAAACCGCTCCGAGAAAAAGGAGGAAGGATTTTACAGGCTGAAGAGCCTTTTCGCGCCTTATGGGCGGGGGCGCGGGGGAAATCCTGGCGGCCCATTGCGCTGCGCGATGGGATTATGAAAGAATTAAAATGGCTTCATCAGCGTGGGAAAGGAGTTCCCCCGGAAAAAGGGAGACACATTAGGGATATACATACACTAGGCATCCGCGCCCGCGTGAGGGACCAACCCCGCCGCGCTTCGGGAACCGGCAGTTTCCAAGGGGGGGCCGTCTGGAGTCCGAGAGGACGCCAAAGCAAGGGGAAACGTGGAAAGGGCAATCAGACGTCGGGCAGGAGTCAGGAGACGGGGTGATCTCAAAAAAAACGGAGAAGGAGGGAGAGAATAAGGTATACAGAGATTCCCGGAAATTCGACGAGCGGCCTTGGGGGCATCCCCGGGGGGGAAAAAAAAAAAAAAACCCCCCCATTCAGAAAGTCGAGCGTTTTGGCGATCGAGGATATCGGAAGTTCACGACGCCAAAAAAAGGTGGAGGCTTCACCTTGCGAAATAACTGTCTCGCAGAGCATACTAATTCCGGAAAAGAAATGAATGGACCTCATTTTACGGAGTAAAACGGGCCCTACTACTTTAAAAGGATTGACCGCCAGCGCATGAGGCCGATCTAAGAAAAAAAAAAAAAACAAAAAAAAAAAAAAACCAACCCCCAAGGAGGCATTGAGCGCATATGGAAATGAATGTCTACCAGCCCGCAGGGGAGACCAAAAGGAAAAAAGTAAATCCGAAAAACATGGAGTTTTTATCATCTAGCTTGTAGGGGAACCGTCGTCTGGCGCCTCTACCGGGGCCTCAAGGGCCTACTCTGAAGGCAGTCGCGGAGGAGCCTCCTGAAAGGGTGGGATTGAGCAAAACGGGCTTTTACAAAAGTCGAAAAAATAGCGGCGGTGCAGGTTGCGACCTAGGTAGCCGATTCCGAGGAATCGTGCAAAAAGGCTGGCTAGAGGAAAAATGCTAAAGAGGGTCTTGGATGAAAAGTCGCCTACTTGAAAGGGGAAAAACTGGCGATGGGGTTTGTGCAGCGTTCTTCTTGTCGCATATGGATCGAGAATGCGTCCGTGTCGCGACGAGCGCTGGCAGAGGAGGGGGGAGGGAGGTGGCAGTCTCGGAATGCGCCTGAAGGACCAGCGTGGTCAGCGAGAAGCGCCCGACGCGTTTTCCAGTTATCGACCCACGATCGAGGGGGAAAGAAAGGTTCCCGAAAGCATTGTAATTAAAAGATTGAAGGACATAGATTGGTCGACCGGAGAAATCCGAGCAGGGATTCAGGCCAAGGGGACCGGGCCAGAAAAAAGAAAAGAGCCGCGTCCGAAATACCACTGAGAGGTCCCCTTCCATCCTTTCACGGGTTGCACGCGCCCCGCAACTTCACCAGAGCTGGAAGCAGTTAGTTACTTGAACTTCTACTTAAAATTGCAGTGGGGGAGGAGTTTGGTGAGCAAGACTATGTGCGGAGAGGAGGAGGTGTGTCCTGGGGAGAACGTCGTAATTGCAATCCCGGTGCGCGAAACTTTAAAGGGGGGGGAAACCAGTATCTGTGACGGGGGGTCTAGGCAAGGGTGCTGCTGCTCTCATCTGCCCGCAATCAAGTCCTGCAGGGGGAAAAGAAGGGTTAGTCGCGGTCGAAGGACAGACACGACGTCGGATGATGGAAGGTTGTGACTAAACGGCTGACCACTTACGTCCAGGCGAGCACGGCGTGGTGAAATGGACGATTTCGCTTTGGAAAGGAGAAGAAGTCCGAAAGGAGGGACGCTCTTGTAAGTAATGGCATGACGAAGATAAGTAAGCCACGGCGGAAGACCCGAGCGAAAAAAAACACAGGGGAAGGTCTTGTCAATCGAGTTGAGCGCTTTGGAAGAAAGCAGAACAACTATAGAGGGGGTGTGGAATCAGTGATGAAAAAAAATATTGGCGGTAAAGGATCGAGGGAGGAGGGGACTCTTCAAAGAAAAGACGAAAGCGACCCGGCAAAGATGAACCTGCGGGGGTTTGCGAAAGGAGACGCCTTGACCCGGGGAAGTTGGATTTTTTCACAGACATCAGTGACAAAGGATCGATCCGAAAAGCTAATGGAAAGCAGAAGGAAAGATGCGTGGTTGGTATTCGATGGATGAAAGGGGGGACTTCATATGGTACTGTCTTATAAGGATCATGGAAACAAATTGGGTGACAAGCATATTCTGGAGGAAAAAAAAGGGGGGAATGAGCTCTAACAAATCTTCGGTGGCGGGATCTAAAAACTTTGATCGGGCACGGGTAGGTACATTATTGTTGAAAGTGGGGGTAAAAATGCTGGGTCCAGAGAAGGTGCTCGCAAATCATTTTGGAACCCGTTCGATGAGAGTGGCGGCGTTTGGCGGGGAGGGAAGGACTTGAAAAGGGGGAAAGCGCCCTGAAAATCTTTAATGGCCGAGAATCTGCGAAAAGAAAGATAGAATGGGAAAAGCTTCTGAAAAAGGGAGTGCCGTCGTCAAGCAGAAGGAGGGAGACACATCTCAAGCAGGGCACTAGCTTGAGAAAGGGTCAGGCCAGCGGGGGTAAAGCTGAGAGTTCATACGGGGGGCATGAACTCTAGTTCGGTTTCAAGCCTATCCCGGGCTCATGATCCACTCATCAAAGGCTCGGCCAGGTGAGTCGGGGGAAGAAAAATTGTCGATTTGGCGGGAAAAGAAAAGCCGCAATGTTTCGCGGTCTTATTTGTAGTCGGGGGGGGAAAAAAGGCTCTATTGGGGGAGAAGGTCTTTCCTGGGAGGAAGGGGAGCCTGCGGCGGTTGGTTGGTTGAAATGTTTGGTTAAGAATATTCAAATTGGCACCATTTCAGTAGTGTAAAATGGAGAGGGGAGATGGACCCACGAACAAGCAGTTCTGTTTACGCTCTAATGGTGCCAGTCAAAGTTACCCTGAAGAAACATATTGCGACCCGGTCGTCCGACAAGGGGAATGAGCACCACCCATGCCAGGAAGAATTATCGGCCCCCCAACCCCGTGCTCGCTGCACACCGAGGGTGATCATGATTGGGGGGGGCCGATGTCGTAAAAAATTGTGAGGAGAGGAGGGGAATTTGGGGCCTTGTTTGTGACCAAGGCAAGGGAAAAAAGCAAGGAAGGGGGGTTCACCCTGCGAATAGGCGCACGAAACCAAAGTATCATATCGCAAAAAGTGCCGGGGAAATCATACATTCCTGGGATTTAGGCGAAACGGACAACCTACGCGAGGTCGAACACAGAAGCCCTTTTGAAGGGAGGAAGGGAAGATACAATTCGTGTCCCCCGGACGAAGGGAATCTACGAGGAAGACAAAATCTCGCACTATGGAGAACGTGAGGCCTTGGGAGGGGAAAGGGGAAATTGGAGCTGTCTGAAAAAAAAAACAAACTGTCAAGAGAGCTGTTCCATAGGTTGTCCTTGCCAAGCACTAGCTCGTCAGAAAAGCGTGGAGGGAAAAGGTGAAGGCATTCTTAACGGAGTGGAATACTACGTGGAAAATCGGACGGGGACCGGAGACTATGTCTTGGAAAGAAGGGTCCGACCACATGTACATACGAGAAGGAAAAAGTGATGAGGGGAAAAAAATTCTCACTAAGCTCTTCAAAGACATCGTCTTCAAGCGTCAACAGAAGGAGAGGTGAGGTCGATCCAGCCTGATAATACTGTCATCGCGTTCAACTTGCTGTAAAATAGCATCGGGGGACAAAAGAGGACACAACTGGGGGGGAATTGTGGAGTCAGCAAATCCAAATTGACCCTACCAGGCCCACGTAGCCATATCCGAGGGGGGCAAGGGAGAGAAATTACCGCCGCGGTAGACGTTGGGGGCGGGGAGGAATTGATCATTATAGAATCGTAACGTACGGTCGGACTCGCTATCGTAGGGGTCAACTTTAAAGCCTAAATCAGAGTCCGGGGGAAAGGGGGGGGTCGATATTGACTTTGGGTATCGTGAGGAAGAAGGACAAGCAGGTTATTAACGACCATGTCCTTGTTTTCTGCACATGTGATTGTCCACCACAAGACAGAGATCGAAAGAAAAACGACGAATAGAAAACCATGCCGCACGGAAAAAGTGTTGTGTGCAGAACGAGGAGACGATTAATATCAGGGAATTGGTGTGCTCAGAGTTGGGAAACGAAAGCGGTCGAATATGGGGCTGGCACCCGGGAAGAGAGGAAAAAACTGCAGTTTGTAGGGGGGAACGCAAAACATCTCCATATAGAAGGAGGAACTAAGAGGAAGGGGCCAATTTGAATTAGGGGAATAAACCAAAAAAGGGATTACAACCCGCCTCAGAACTCAAGCAATCCGACCGCCAATAGAGCCTGCAGAGTTTGCTATAACCAATACTACGGGGAGGGGGAAACATGCTATGGGGGCTCCGCCAATCGACAAACTCTGAAACCCCGCCCTGATGGCAAAATTACGTGAAAGTTGTTTGAATGGAGTGGGGGGGGAGAGGAAAGAACTAAGGAAACGAAGAAGTCATCGATGAGGTGAGCGATTAACTCACTCTGTCCTTACACAATTGGAAAAAAGCAAGCTAGTGACGGCTTATATTGGGCGCAAAACAGCATCTATGGAAAAAGACGAGGGGAAATCGAGCTGCCCAGCCTAGATCTTTGGGGAGGGATAAAGCGGCCAGGCTTTTAGGCTTCGGAAAGAGCGGGAAGTAAACAGAAACCGGCAAAAGAGAAGGATCATCCTGAAGGAAGGGACAACTGAGGGCTATCCATCGCGGGGAAAAAGATACAAAAAAGGTGAAAAGATTGCAAAAAGACTGCCTCGAATGGCCATAATTTAGCTGAAAGCCCAATAAATTGGGTAAGGAGCGCTACAGCATGATTCTAAAACTATGATGGGAAAATTGAAGGGATGATCAACGACTAACATAGAAGGACAGGCAGAAGTCCCTCAGGACCAAAAGCTCTTCATTCTATAACTTAGAGTAGGATCGTCAAAGTGTTCACATGGGTCGGTGTGGAAAAGTAAACAAAGGGGGAAATCTGTCAGAAAGGCTCACAATTCCTGCGCAGAAACGAGGGGTCTCTTTGCCGGACCCTTTCGTATTGAGGGATAGGAACCCGCCGAAGGAATGCGAAAGATATCATCACCGGAATCGGGACGCAAACACCCGTCTATAGTGGCAAAAAAAAAAAAAAAAGCCAGCTCGGAATAACATTCGATGCCAAGAAGAGAAGGTGGTTTCAGTCCTGTGGGCCGCCTGCAGGGAAGCTTGCGAGGGTCCAGACTATTACTTCCCGAGCGAACTGCAAGAAGGGAGACCGCGTATGATCAGCAAGCGAAGCGTGACGACACCCCGACCGGGGAGACCTTGTAAGGAAGGAAGGCAAAGCCTGTATGAAACTAAAACCGGCGTGGGTCCAGAAGTCTGCTACGAAAACTCAAGGGGCGGAAGAAGGCCGCTCGAGCTAGATGTGCGGCAACACGTTTAACGAAAAAAAACAAGGACAGATCCTGTTCTACAGTAAATTAAGCCTCGAAAAAACCCCGGCTGAAGGAAAGGAGCGACACCACCGCCAACGATCCGCCTATCAGAAATCGTCGGCTTCACCACCGACAGAAAAATTCCAGGCTGGTGAAGTTCGACGTGATCCCTATCGGTTTGGAGAAAAGGCGGGCAAAAAGAAAGCGGTAAAGGGGGGAAAGTCGTCGGGGGGGGGGGTGGGGTGGTATTGTCGACTTCGGATTGCGGCCAGGAGCACGTGGGAAGTAAAGGCGGAATTTCGACGAGACCTCATGCGCAGCACGTCAATAGAGAAATAACCAGGGGGAGTCTTCGGGCATCGGGCCAATCAGATCGGCGGGAGAGAGAAGGAAACGAGGAAAGGGAAGCGCCATCGATGAAACCTAGTTACTTGGAGACGATTCCTGAGCAGGAGATGTGAAAATCTGCTCGCATGCACGCAGGATGTTCGGGACGTAAAGGCGCCTCAGGAAGGAGAGTCACCAAAGAAAAGGGAAGACACAACGTAAACAGGGGCCTTAATGAATTTCGATAAAGCGATTTCATCCAAACGAATACGGAAGGGAAATGCCAAAAGCGCCAAAAGGGTAACCTATCCAAGAGAAGCGGCAGTCTCCGCAGAGTCGGAAACAACGCAGGTCTATTTTGTCTTGCAAGAAGGGGGTCAAAAAGACAGGCGTCCGACAAGCCGCGGTCGGAGCATCCGTCACGTCTTTCTCATAGTGTCGGCAAGGTAGAAATGTTCTGCGGCGACACAGCAACCGCCGGTGGGAAACCGATCGAGAACACCGCTATCCCATGATTTTTGGCTAAAGATCGCCCTGGGTCACCTGTGCCCTGGAGGGGGGACGAGTTGAACATCAGGGAACCATTTGGCAGAGAGCGCTATGGGGAGTGAGAAGGACCGAAGTGCCGATGGGGCCAGCAGCTTTTAGGGGGGAGTATGTCCCAGGAAGGGGACGTCACATGACGTGCTATCAGCAAATTCTGCGTAGGGAGAAGAAAAACATTCGCAAGGGGGGAAGCGGCTCCGGGGGGGACCGAAAGTCCGAGCTGCGGCCGAGCCAAAACCGATCGACCTTAAGGGGTCGATTCAATCATCCTAGAACAGGACGGGCTAGAAAAAGTAAAGGGAGA
>Ga0179593_1400981_pt1 | contig 10918 bp, 12 predicted proteins | sample CZODoug2_1_08_16_FD_185931 | JGI IMG/M metagenome (GOLD analysis project Ga0179593, IMG submission 185931) | Vadose zone soil fungal communities from Angelo Coast Range Reserve, California, USA - CZODoug2_1_08_16fungal (PacBio error correction) | ecosystem: Environmental > Terrestrial > Soil >...
CAACTAGACAGTCAAGTAGGGAGATATCAGGGCGGTCTTTCCGGGGAGAGGACGCGATGCCGCTTGTCTCAGAAAAGTATCATCCGTGACTTCGAATGAGTCACGGGAAATAGAAGGAACATCATCCTACATGATCCTGATCTTCTTGAAGGGGGGAGCTATGCTCGACTACACGGTTTCTAGCTCATTGTAGGAAGGAAGATGTCTTAATGATTCTGAGGAGACTAACAGGGGGTCGACCGAAACGCTTCATCCAAAGGTCGTGCGGCAAAAAAACCTGAGGTGGTGTCCTTTTAAGGGGGAAAGGGGAAGAAATCCATCACAAAGACAGTAATTAACGGAGGATAAAGCGGGGCCAAAAGGACACTATTCGATCACGGGCAGCAGGGGGGAGAAGGAAATCTGCGGTACATACCTGAGGGTCAAAAAAATATCTAAATAGTTCTAGGCGCAATGGTAATCCGTTCGCGGGGCCGTAAACTACGAGGTCGGGGCACTCAGGAAGGCGTTCAACATCGAATTAAGTTCGGCACTGCTGGTGCACTCTCGGGGGTGTCGGGGGAGATTGTTGCCAAATGCCACACTCTCGATCACCATTCTTCTTGTGGGGTAAAACTTCTCATGTCTCTCCCGAGGAAGAGATGAAAGGTATATGGAATGTTTCGCTTGCCTACATCTCATAGCTATGAGCTTCAACCTTTTTTAGGACCTCAACGAGGGGGGGGGAGGGGGGAAGGACTAGCCCTCTGCCTCATCGAAAAAAGGTATATAAAGGATATCTGAGTCATAAAGACGACTAAAAAGAGGGTTCAAAAAACTGGCGCAAGAGGATCGTATTAAGGAGCAAACATGCGATCGTCGACTGGCAGTCACCGTTCGCTTGCTTAAGGAGGCATGTTGTAAAAACTAAAAAGGGGGACGTCTCAGTTCTTCTTTCAAATTGCGGGGAAAAGGGCCGTCTAAATTTGAAGAAAGGAGACAGAAAATATAAGGGCCTGAAACTAATCTGTGGGGTCGTGGAGTCAATCTCGGTCTATGTAGCATGCATGCCTAAAATTGACATAGGAAAACGATGTTTCCGGAAAGGACGCGGAGCTGATTTCGGCAAGGACGGAATTCCAAGATACGCTGAGCTTCTACTAGATAACCTGCTAAATCGGATGTAAAGGAAAAAGTGGCATGGCAATACGGGTTCCCATCGGGACCGGGACGAAGCCAATGGTGGGTTCGGATAAAAACAGTACTTTTTGTTCGGTGGGGGGTTGTCAGCAGAACGGCGAACAATTGCTCTGGGACAAGTTCCATCAATATAGAGCAGGGGCCATTGGGCCATAGGGAAAAGAGCTAAAATGCGGGGAAAACTCAAAACCATGAAGAGGGGGAAGACTCTGTAACAATACTACAAAGGCTTGCGGGCTAGTTCGGTTACGGGAGCGGAGGTGGGGAAAAACTAGCGGGAGGAACTTCAGCCACTGGAAGCTTACTTCATCAGATGAATAAATTCTGCCTGATCATAAAACTGATCTGAAGTAAAGCCGGGTCAAAGTGCCAAATGGCAAAAAAGGAGGTATCCTCAATGGATCAATAGGGCTAAAGTCCGCGCATCCTGAGTGCAGCGAGCGGTGGAATTGGAAAGCCTCTAGCCTTTCCCTGTCCGAGTAAAATAATATCCTTGCCGAAGCTCGGCAATAGGCGGGGGTGCAGCCGGTCACTGGGGCTTACAGCTGGGGAAAACGCCTTTGTCTCCCTAGCTAAGTTGGGCGCAAAGAGAACGACGGCGCAAAAGGGAAGAAGAGGCAGGATGTTGGAAACGACAAACATGCTCTCAACCAGGGGAGGGGGGGTGAGCGCCGAAAAATTTCAGGAGTATTCCTTCCTACAAGAAAAGAAACAAAAAAGTACCATGTCCGAAGAATAATTACTCGAGGGTTCTCTGACACCGTGGTTCAGATATCTCTCGCAACAAAAAAAAACGTGATGAGGTTGGAGATATTAACCTGGGAGTCCTATCAAATATTTCTGAGGTGTGACTCGTCGCGCAGGGGAGAGGGGTAGCTCCGGGAATGTTTTGAAAGGGTCTGCCACTAAAAATGTTCCTGCTCGGAAAAGGGAATTACCTTCATAAAAAAAACTTCCTACTCCAAAGTTCTCCAGGGAGCTTCAACAAATTGGGACTTGCTCACTCAAAAAAAAGTGGGAATCAGGTTGCCACCTTCTACTTCGGGCGTCCTGCAGTCGGGAAGTCTTGTAAAACTCGAATAAACTCCTCAAAACGACGCTGGACCGAAGACGATAACTTGTCGGAAGAAGGGATGAAAAGGATCCTCTCATCTGTTCAAATCACGGAGGGGAAGCACTTAAATCATGGAGTAAGTCAATTCATTAAGAAAAAGCTGGATGACTTCTGGGGAAGGCCAATCGGTATCAGGGAAAACTCCACTCTTTGTGCCAACTCCGGACTGAACATCCCCGAGGGGAAAGCAGAGGAGGGGGCTATGCGATAAAATGGTAGTGGAGGAAAAATCCAAGATATTGGTTAAAAAGGAAAAAAGTGGTAAGCCGATGTAACCTGAGGAAGGGGGCTGTCAAGCTCCTTTTGTCGGGTGACCCACCAAAAAATACCCAGAGAGCCCTTTAGGAGAAGACTTTCCTGGGAAAGTGGCCCGCTGGGCCCTAGACGGACCAACTTTCCAAATCCCCATGGGGGAAGGTTCGATCGTCGGAAAAACAGCCGGCTCGGTGAGAAGGGGGCACGGATCTGGGCCCAAAAAAGCAAGAGGCTCTGAAGGAGAATCATTGGGAGGCTCGGGGAAGGGCCGGTCCAAACTCCGGAGGGTCCAAAACTACCACGAGCGCGTTGGATTATCTATCTAGGGTGAATAAGATGCGAAATAGGCCGGGCCTCGAACTGGGAAAAAATTGAGTTTAACACCTTGCAGCCCTATCAGGGTGCCATGCAAGTCTACTATCGGGCCGTTGGGAATTCATAAACGAAACGTATCAGTAAAACCTTTGATTCTCGGGGGGGGAAGGGGGGGTGAAGGAATCCTGGATCCCAGGCTTGTCATCGGGGTGCAAATAGGCCTGGTGGGGCACGGGCCTGAGCGGAGTCACGCCTCCTTGTTATTTCTCAAAACACTCGATCCGCATCGATAGCTGTAGGGACCATAAAATGAGACTGAGCCGGCTAATCGAGAGCTCCAGAGTGAATAGACACGAAGCCTGGGTAAGAACGAAGGACTCCTGTTGGGCGGGGGGGCAAACTCCCAAAACGGGCGCGCGTAAAACTGAACAGGAAATTCTGGCGTGACAACAGCAGCACGGCACCGGGGGTAGGGAAACAGAAGAGGGGCTCTCGGAACTGGATCGGGCGGAGACTCAGGGAACGGAAAAAACGTGGTAGCATTGAGTACGAAAAGGCTGAAGAACGCCCGCGACCGCGTCCTCGACTGGTGAGGAGAATCAGCTAAAAGAAAATACTCGTGGAGGCAGTCCTTCTCACTCAGAAAAATTGAAAGAGTAAACCTATAAAAAATAAACAGTATATCTATAGGCTCGGGCGACCAGACTTCTAGCCGAAGACCTCGACATAAAGGTACAGGATTCAAATTGAAAGAGGTAAAAGAGCGTCTTCATGGTGCGAGGTGTGAGAGGAGAAATCTCGCATAAGAAGTAGTCATGTACTTCTCGATTACTAAGAAGATAGCCTGACGTACGATGAGAAAAGCTGTGGCGTATACCGCTAACTAAAAGGAAAACGGGGTCTGCCAATAGGAACGGGAGTCGGGGCGAGCAGGGCCTACGAAGGCGGATAGATGTGTGAAAAAAAACTGCCTTGCGCACTCGTAACTCACAGGGGGACACGAAATGGGGTGAAAAGACCAACCAGAAGGGCGGGGGGGGGAAAGAAAAAAAGGCGACGCTAGAGAAGCAGCGGGGGGGGGCCCAAAGTGGAAAAAAAGCAAAGAGAATCAAACTGGATAAGGGCGGCAGGGCTTCAGCGATGATTCAGGCAAGAGATTGCTGTCAGGGGTCGTCGAAACCCTCGTTGGGCAGAGAGGAAGGAGCAGGCGAACTAGGCAGGAAATACGATGAGAAGGCAAGAGTTTCAGGAAGAGCCACAAGGGGGATCTAAGAGAAAAAGCTCCATTTGCGTCGGCTAAGTTCGCTGAAAACCGAAGGAATGAGGGTGAACACAGGACAGCTTATCCGGCAAGCCACGTGTACGTAGAGAAGACGACTAAAGGGGGGAAAGGGAACACATGACGAAACTCTTCATGAGTCACCCAGGGGCCTAAAGACATGTATGTGTCATCAAAAGGGGGCTTTGCTTGTTGTGGAGTGGAGAAAAAAAAAAATGGAGGCGATCGTTATAGTCACACGGTGTTTGGACTTGTCCGGACGAATGCCTTTTGAGGGACAGGGCTCCAGCAAATTAGCGCAACAAGGACAAGTTACATTGATTAACCATGGATGAACCTATAGGTCAAGGGGGGGGGGGTTTGCGAAGTGTTAGGGCCAAAGGACACATAGGAAAATCAAGAGTCTACTGGGATAGGTAGTTCATCGGAGGGGTATAGTGTCCAGGCAGGAGTAATATTGTACGAGGGACCTGTTTCATGGACCGGACCGGGAGGACGAGTCTTTTGCGACAATCGTACATGGTGGAAGGCCACTTTGCTGGGGGTAAGAAAAGAGGACGCGCCGGATGTCCATGATATGGGCAAGCCCTTAATCGCGGGGATGAATAACAGCATCGTTACGAAAGGGGGGAGAGGGGAAAGGAGGGAGGAGACAAATTCGGTCACAGGGGGGAAGAGGGCAATCGGCGATATACGGGCCCGACGGCGGGAGGACCAGAGATAAACACCAACAGAGGGAGGGGGGGAAAAAGAGAAAGAAACGGCCTCAAAAACTGAATAAAGCTAGCAGATCATCTGCGAACTTGTGCCTGTTGACCAGAGTGCACGGGGAAATACCGACGCGGAACAGGCAGGGGGTATTACTCGAATGGGAAGGGCGGGGAAAAAAAAAATTCAGGCAACATCAGGGGAGAACGTAGACGGATGACCAACCAGAGTGTGGGGGGAGTTTTCCTAGGGAATATTTCGCGCAAAGCCTCGCCGCAAATGTCCGGGCGACAAGAAGGGAAAAAAGCCAATGACGACTGTAAAAAGAGAAAAATATACTTAGAGTAACAAAAAATCCCATCAGCGAGAAGAAATTGGGACTGCCAACTCGACCTCGACATTGAGGGGATGAATCACATGTAAGAACAGCAAAAGGTTGGGGAAGTCTTCCTTTTATCCTACAGTCCTCCACGGAGTCGAAAACCACGGACAAAAGTACAACCACAGTAGACCTATCGTGACTAACAGAAAATAACCACATCAAGAGAAAAAAAGACTTTGAAAAAGTAATGCTTCTCCTCGCGGCGAAGGAGGCAATTGCCACGGTCTCTTGACTAAATAACAGCTCAGGGGATCTGGCGAACTGTTCAGTTGCGGACTAAATGGACGGGGGAAGAAACCCCAAAATTCCTTCTTTTGACCGATAAGCGAGAACGTATAAGAGAGTCCTTTAGCAGAATCACCAAGGCATGGCTCGAGGACCGGCCCTATTGAGAATGCAATGAGGGAGGAGAGCTTCTGCGACGCGAGGGGTAGAAGGATCACTTACGATTACGCGTGGTCCGCGCAGATTGAGCAGCTCGAAAGGTCCTCCTCCTGAGAGTGGAAAGGGGCCACGCTGAGCTCCGTGTCGGGGAAACGGGCTACATCGGGTGAAATAGCGAGGACGACTAGTAGGAGAAACTACCCCTAAAAAAAAAGGGAGGTGCCTCATGGGGGAGTGGAGCAACGGAACGACGAAGAGGATATCAGCAAGAACCATCGTAGGTCTGCTTCACCTCTCAGTGAGGACTGTGAAGGAGTAGGAGAAAAACTTGAGAGGTCTCATCAACAGGGTTGACGTAAGGAGTATAAGAGCAGAAACCTGGGGGTGTCAGCTACTAAGAGAGGAGGAAAGGGAGGTAAAAGATACGTATTTTCAACAAATAAGATCTATCAGATCTGATGAAAGGAGAAGCTGGAGCGTCTAAGGAGGACGATAAAAAAGAAGTGAAAACCGGCGGGATTCTCAGGCAGAAGCAAGGCGGGAGGTCGATGTGTCACGCAGTCGGTTTGGAAGGGGTGGTGAGAAGTAAGAATACCCTTATGGTTGGGGGATTGATCGTTGCGAAGTCAAGGGAGGGAGGGACTAGCGCGAAAAGGGGGTCTGCGCCTCAGGAGAACGTGACTAAAACTAAGAGCTTATGGCGAAGGCGGGGGGGGACGAGCCGTTCGCACGGGCAGAATCGTATCGAGATCTCCTTGCTGATTCTTCCAACCGTCTAGAGGGGGGGGAGGCTCGCTGGTGTCAAGAATCGCGTGGGAACTGGTGGCAAACAGCAACTCTCTTAACGGGGCTGAGGGGGAAAAGGGACGCAGAAGAAAAAAAAGGCTGCGGCCGCGACGCCGCCATTAGAGAAGGGGATCGGACGCTAACGCATGAGAGACTCGAGGCGGAGGGAGGCTTTCAAAGGGGGGGGGGACCGCACCAAGGGAGGAGTGCAACTATAATCCGGCCTCGCCGCTACCCGGAAAAAGCAGATCTGAATTATCAAAAAAAAGAGCGACGAGAGGGGGAAACGCTAGGGGATAAAGGTCCTTCGCCAATGAGGATCGTGTAGTGTACAGGAGCGGGGGGCGGAAGAAAAAAGCCTGGTAACGAGAAAACGGCAGAGTAGCGTGCCTTCGAAAAGTTGGACTCTTCGAGGCGCTCTGGCACCAGCGCGATCTCGTCTAAAAAAAAATCCGGAACTCTCATCGTGCGGGGGGAGTATCCTCGGGTCTAAATGGACCGAAGTCCTGGGAGCGTTCTAATCGAAGTGGGGCCCGTGGCTGCGATGGCGAAAAAAAAAAGATTTATACCGTCTGAGGAGAAAATGCCGCGAACCCTCAGAAGGTAACAACGGTCTTTTAGACGGTAGCCAACGGGAACCCTGGAAGACAGTGTTCAAAGAAAGAGCACACAGGTGCGTATCTGGGGCGGGTTGGGTGTTTTTGTGTTCCTCGACCGGCCCAAAAGGAGTTTCAAAAGGGAGAAGTCCTGTAGATCTCGGAGTCCCTTGCAGTCTTAAGGGCAGTCGGAAAAGGGGAGAACTCAAAAGGGGAGGCGAATCCCAGCGGGGAGCGCCGCTGTTGGGACTGTGGGGAGGGGTATCTGGCCAAATCTTATGTCCTTCAAATGGACATTATCTGCATTATCACGCGGACTGGTCTCTTAAAGCCGATAAGGCAAGAGGAACAAACTCTTTGGCCAATATGGATCTCACGGCATGAGCCTGGGGGCAACGGGCCAAGGGGAGAGTGGGGAGAGGGGTAGCTGAGAGAGGTGGACAAGTGGGAGGGAAGTGGAGGGGGAGGGGGAGAGTGGGGAGAAGGGGGGTGAATAGTAAGACGTAGCTCTTACTATGGCGAACCCTAAGATCCAGGTCCTTGCGTGGGGAGGAGGTCGGCAACGTGTCTTGTCTCTAAAATTCGCTTTGAACCCGCTCCATCCGAGAATGTGCAAGCGAACGTTTCAATAGAAGTTCTAGATCCCCGCCTCAAACAAAGGTAGGCGTTTTGCTCGACTCAGCTAATTGCAGGGGAAAAGGCGTACCCAGACTCTGCCCTAAAACTTGTTTTTGAGTCCCGCATCTACTGGCAGACACGTCAAACAGAAGGGTCAAAAGGAAAAGACGTGCATTATTTTTTCGGGAATATCCCCCACTCTCTATAAATCCTCTACTCAAGGAACTGACGAAATACAATGAAGCCTAAGAAATACGGGGGGGAATCGATCGGGTTGCATGACCGTTCATTACTATCAAAAAACAAAGGGGTTATATGAAGAGATAAAGAATATAACTTGGAAACGCAGACCTAGCAGGGTGAATCGGATAAATTTCGCAGCGAAAAAGGGGGGAAAAGAAAGAATGAATGAGGCGGTCCGGTTTTGTATAGTCGTGCCCAGAAGAAGAATGTTCAGGGCCTTCGGTAAAAAAGAAAACTGAAGAACTATCTGTCGGGACAGGAAAGAACTTGGCAAGACAGGTTCAGCACGCAGGGTTCCAAGAAAAACCCCCTCCGTGGTCTGGGAGTCCAGGAAGAGAATTCAGAGAGGCATCTGGCATGAGATGCGCCGCGTGAGAAAAACTCGCGAGCCTCATCCCTCGGAACTCCGAAAAAGAACAGGCGACTGGAGGATCGCCGGTAAAGCCTACATATTGGGGACCAGCAGCTGGCTAAATTTATTATTGAGAAAATCATGAAGTTGATCATCTGGGGAGGGATTTTCAATGGGTAGAATCATGCCGAGCCGCGTGATCGTCGGGGAAGAAGGAAAACACCGCCCCGAGCGCATCGTTGCAAAGGAGTATATAGGGGTTGAAATCCCGAGGCTGGGAAGGTCAGGTAACAAATTGTTGGGGTTTGGGGGTGTGTGGGGTGTTTGGGAGGGGGGGGGGGGGGTTGTTCTGTAACAAAATTCCAGGGGGGAAAAAAGTGGCAACGCCTTTGGTGGGGGTGCCGTGTCTATGACCAAACACCGACCAAATCTCCCTTGATAAAAGGAGAACAGACTGGCCGGGGGCCGGTCCCTCTTGACAAGCTCTAGGAACATTGTACTGGGAAAACCGCTTTTGCGGGCGTTCGATAAACTCGCCGGGTCAAACAGATCGTGGGATAGGATGTGACAGACACGCTGCAGGGGGGGGGGGGCGTCATGGAAAGGGCAAAGATGCATGACTTATATGAGAAGCGAGGGGCCACTCGACCGCGTGTCAAATACATAAAGTTCCGGCCGGGAATCGGCGGTTACGAAGGACGAAGGGGAAAGAAAGTCCGAAAGGAGATTTCCCCGGTGGGAAAACAGAAAAGAGGGGCCCGCCTATCAGGGCAACTGAACTTCCAGAACGGAAAGCATTCCTGGTACTCAAAAGGATACTAAGAGGCAAGGAAAATCTGTGAGGGTAATCGGTATTAACAGGCCTGCTAGAAAAACTTGGGGGTACAGAGTCTGCGAGCTTGGGAGGGAGGGAGTCGCACAAAAAGAGTGGGGTGAAGGGTCGCCCCCGGTAAAGGACAGGTGGAAAGGGGGGACTTGCTTGAGGAACAGAGACTCCTAGGGGTCCTCGCGGGAGGTGGTCAGAGCCAGTGCAGGATACCAAAGCCGGGAAATAAAGCCAAGGTTTCTGGTAGTGGGAAGAGGGTCCAAAGGAACCGCGTCAAAACTCGGGGCGTGCGGGGGAAATAAGAAGTGAAATGATTCGATGGGGAAAACTCACGGGAAAAGGAGCGCCTAAAAATTTCGAAAACGCGAGGAAACTCTAACACAAAAGGGAAACGGGGAACTCTCAAAGGTGACCTGTATGTAGTTCGAAAATCACCGCGCGAAAAGCGCGCGCAGGTCCGCGAGACTGGATAAAAAGGGGGAGAAGGCATAAAGAAGAGCGTGGGAAAAAAAATCCTCTCACAAAAGCCAAAAACCCTGACCAGATCAAAAGGCACTTGACAGAGCAGAGGGGGCGGACCGGCTAAGCCGACATGCCGACAATGCAAAGCAGTCATACGATAGTAGAGTCTGGGAGCGAGTAAGCAGATTCACGAAAACTCCGGGAAATAACTGACCTCGGTAGGTCAAGAGGCAGGAGAAAAGTGCCGACTGCGCACACGCTTTCGAGCGAACAATCCATAGTAATTACCGGAGGCAAGCTCCTGCCATCTGAAGAAAATCATACGGAGGGGGGAAAGGGGGCGTCTCGGGAAGGGCTCCTTTTCGATCCGGAGGCTCATATTGGTTCATTAGATCCTCCATAAGAGGTTCTGATCTGAAGAAGTCTGGATCTAGATTCATGAGAATTGAAACAATGAACCGAACGCCACTTATATGGACGGAACACGTCCGAGAGTCAGAACAATGGGCATTCTAGGATGAAGGGGACGATGACGACCTTGGTTTTCGAAATCTTCTGAGGAAAGAGACTCGGCGAGCAAGCCATGGATCAGACCTCGCTTCCTCCTCGGGCAGGCTCTAGAAGAAATTGGGAGACGAGCGCGGAGCTAAGAAGCATCGTCTGCTTCGGCGACAACCAGAGGGATAAAAATGCGCCGCACTCCGACGATCTGACGACGTAATAGGGGAATCCCAAAGAAAGAGACTACCGGAGGCGGCGGAAAGCGCAGGACGAAGGAAAGAAGGTAGGCAGCAAAGTTTTACATTGTCCTTGGGGTTAGGGGGTCAAAATCTTTACGGAACAGGGGTGGGGAGGGGGGGGGGTGGGGATGGGGGGGGGGGGGGGGGGGGGGGTGTGGGGGTGTGGTTGTTCTGTCGCTTCCGGGGGACGAAGGGCATGGGAGAGTCATTGCACTTAAAAGGGGGGGCAAAATTCTTCTGGGGAAGATTAAAATTTTATATCACACGGAAGGTCTAGAGGATCCGCTTACCTCATAACTCAGCAGATGGTTAACGGAGAGGTTTCGTCTCGAGATAGAAAAAAAAGGGAGGTACGTCGTCTGGGTTGAGGGAAGGGTGAGGGGTTGCGGGAGGCGAACTGTTCGGGAGAAAGTCGGTGCGGCAGCGATGGTTAGTTCAGAAAGAACACCTTGAGAATGTGTGAAACATCCTCTCAACGATAGAGTCAGGATGGGTGAGCCCTGAAATGAACTTAGTCACACTTCATCGGGGAAGGACGGCTAACGACAGCCAATAAGAAAAAAAAAAAAAAAAAAAAAAAAAAAAAAAAAAAAAAAAAAAAAAAAAAATTCAGGGTCAACAGGGCCCTGAAGGAAGGCGGGAAAAAAAGATTGTCAATGGGGAAAAGATGCGGGAGGGA
>Ga0179593_1467403_pt1 | contig 10918 bp, 15 predicted proteins | sample CZODoug2_1_08_16_FD_185931 | JGI IMG/M metagenome (GOLD analysis project Ga0179593, IMG submission 185931) | Vadose zone soil fungal communities from Angelo Coast Range Reserve, California, USA - CZODoug2_1_08_16fungal (PacBio error correction) | ecosystem: Environmental > Terrestrial > Soil >...
ACGAGGCAAAAGCCACAGTACAACCAATTCCTCCTGGTTTGCAAGTGACCCCCGGAAAAATAGCCGATGTGGAAAAAGAAAGTAGACTATTTTCCCGGGAGGGCTGACCGTAAGGTAATTTACGGTTAGGGAGGGGGGGCGGGGGTAATATGCGGCAGCAATCAACGAAAAGAAACGTAGGACCAACGAAACCAAAGAAAAAAAAACAAGAAAAAGTCCAGTCAAGGGTGGCGGGGTTGGTCAAGGGAAAAGTTTTACTCGGTGTCTGGCGTTGGAGTTGATCACTAGGGGCCGATTAGAAAGCCCCCAACCAAACTGCACCAGTACTACTGGGATTGAAGCCTATAAGGAACCCAACGGAAAGTAGGAACCAACCGGCCTGAAAAGGTGTACGATGAATGGTATCTAGGATGCCCGGGGGGGGGGGGAAGAATCCCAGGGAGGCCTTCGTAACTGAACCAGGGGGTGTCAAAACCCATATCTAAAACGAAAGGGACCCGCTCAAACTCAGGGGGGGAAAGGGCCAAGTTCAAGGTGTTTGTTGGGGGGGGGAACCACAAAGGGGGAAGGCGGGGGGTTGGGGGGGAGTTGGTTCATTAGCGAAGAATAACTCTCGAAAAAAAAAAGATGAAACAGGGCGATCGTATATAAAAGAAGGTTGACAAACGGAAGAAACCGTAAAGTCGAAAAAACAGGGTGGGAATTTCAAAGACAAACAAACCGACTGTTTTTGGGGAGTGAATACCCAAATCAAGGGAGGGAAAAAAAAATAAGCCAAACTGGGGACTTGGTGGTTTGTGGGGGGGTCCGCAAGTTTTTGTCAGGGTGGAGGTGGTTAACTTTGGGAAAACTCGAGGTGGGGGAAGGGAAAAACAGGGTGGACGGTCAGGGTAAGAAGCCTCATGCCAGAAGTCGTTGAACCTGAAAACGGGAAGAAAGGACAAAATGTATAACTCGGGTTGGAGTATCACTTTCCCGGGAGGGGGGGAGGTCAAATCGATCGGGCCACCCGAAAAAGGGAAGGTTTCTTCAGTCCCCGTAACAAAAAAAAAAGGACTTGTGGAAAAAAAGCCGGGGGAAAAAAAAAAAAAAAATCCTGTCCGCCCAAATTTTGGGGTTAGCAACGAGATCCACGAAGCGGCGCCTGTGAGACGCTGAGGAAAAACTAAAGAAAAGGGTCGAAAGTTCTTGAAAAGGGAGCGGCCGGACCGAAGTTTACACGTGCCACCTCCTGAATTTACTCGTTTGGGAAAGCTGGGGGTGACAAAAGGGTTTTGCCGGACGCCTATCCGTTATATGGGAGGGTGGAATAGAGCCGGGGGAAAGAAAAACGAGCAACCACACCAATCAAACCAAAGCAAAAAGTGGCAACAAAAAAGAACGCCGACTCAATGGGAAAAATTTCCAAACCCTCAGGGTAGCAAAGAGTCGACATTGTGGACTACATGACGAAATGAGAGCCACGAATAGAAGAACGGAATCCGAAAAGTGAACAAGAATGGGGGGACTCGCAATGGGAAGGGGAGGGGGAATAAAAGCCAGAAAACGAAACGAAAATGCAACTTATGCTAAACCCAGCAAGGCCTCCTGCCAGTCGTGAAAAGATCAGTATCGAAACATGGGCCACTGTACTTGAGGCATGGTCCGTAGGTGGGAAAAGATGGACCAAGAGTAGGGGCTGGGGGTGCAAGACTGGGCTTGGGGGTAGTTCGACGCAAAGCTTAGGGAAGCGGTCTATACCGGGGGGAAGGGCAAAAAAGTGAACAAAACACTCTCACCCCCAACAGAGAAAAAATTCCGAGAGATAAAAAAGGGGACCAGTGGATAGGGGCGGGGGGCGAAAAAAGGTTGGGAACGGTACTTATAGGGATTCAGGTTGAAAAAAAACGGCCAATGGGGCTAGTCAGAAAACTTTGAAGGAGGGAAGGCCAAAAGTGCAGGGGGTTACATAGGGGTTTTTATTAAATATAGGAGGCAGGTCGGGCTCTAAAGCGAGAGGGCTCGACAAAAAAGAGGTGGATGGAGTTTTCGCAGCAGGCAACTGATTCGGTAGAATACGCTTTTGTACGAAACGAGCAGTAAGTAGGGGGGAACATTTAAGAAAAAGCTCAAGACGATGGGGCCCATAGTTGGCCGTCACCACCAAGAGACCGACCTGGCCTCACGCAAAAGAACAGAACGGGACCCACGTGAATGGGAAAATTTTGGCCTTGGGTCTGGGACTTGAAGAGACGGTATCAAAAATTGCCAATAAAAAATGAACACCCAAAAAAACCATGAAAATAAAGCAACAGAGAACATCCCCAGCTTCCTTTCAGAAAACAACGTAACGAAAAAACAGGCTTCTAAAAAGGTCAGAGAGGGAGATACCGACAATGCAGTCCTACGAAAGGAAGGTTTTGGATGTTCAACGGGCAGATGCTCACACATCCTAGGGCCGGCAAGCCAGAAGAAATTTGCACGTTTCAAACCGTATTCGGAGAGGCACAAATACAAAGACCGGGCCGCCCCATTTTTCAACCAATGGGGTAACACCGGTGAGCCGAAACACTCGAAGGAGGTTTGACTAGGATACGGATAAGTTCAGGAGAGGGGGGGAAAAAAATGGTTAAGAGAGGGGGGACCAGGAGGGAAACAAAGTGGACGTGTCGAAAAAAACGGCAGAGCACCTAGCAAAGAAGAGAAAAAGTACTGAACTCCCCTCATGTTGGGAGGGTGTAGTACTTGAAGTAAATTCGAGTTAAAACCTTCATCCTGCGAAAGGGGAGTAGCAGGGGACGGTAATTAAGATCTAGAGAACACCAACAACGGGAAGGAAGATGGGGGAAGAGAAGGAGACTCAAGGAAAAAAAGCCTTACCACTCAAAAGCAAAGTGGCGCGGATACCGGGGTGGACCGCGTGATACGAAAAAAGTGCCCAAAGGGGGTGAACGCCAAACAAAGTGAAAACAAAAGAGGCCTGGGCCGGCGCAAGATCCATAGGCCCAACAAAGGAAAAAGGGGGTTGCGCCTAAAGGGGGCGCCTACGGAACAGCCCATCAAGGGTTTATGGCACGGACTACGTCAACAAGAGGAGACCAGTGGGTCGGCTCAAAAAAGGGAACCATTACGACACCTGGGGGAGACGGGGGGGGGGGTTCGTGCAGCCGGCCAAATATCTGGAAAAAAAACGTGAAAATCCTCACGGTGTATTCGGGAGGGGGACTCACTAGACTCGGTCACCACACCCACATCCAGCTAGGGGAATAATTTCTGACATGAGGGAAAGAAATAAAGAGGGACCCAGTCTACTTCGGTGGTCTTCTGTCACGGGATTGGTAAAATCCCATGGGGGGGGGTGGTTTGAAATAGGGCAGATCAAAACATGCTACGACATGGGCAAAAAAAACAGGAAAAAAAGACCTGCACGGTGGAAGTACGTCTAGGTCATCGGGGTGGGGGGGGGGGGGTCATGAAGAGTGCCCATCGGCTATTTCAAGCTACAAATAATTAAATGCGAGAGAAAAGAGCATACAGTGGACTATCAAAAAAAAAGACGCGAAAAAAATCCAGACAACAGGGATCCGGGGTCGGGGCGGAGCGGTAGGCTGCGAGAAAAATAAAAAAAAGAAAAGGAATCCAAAACAAATAAGCACAAACTAAAAATGCCCATTGAATCTGAAGGCCAAAAAAAACCGCCAGCCCCTTAAGTGTCAAAAGGGGACAAGGGGAATCGAATCAAAGGAAGCCGGCCACAGGTGGGGGGCCACAGGCACGGGAAGAGAGCAGCGGAGGAAGGTGGCCGAGAATCTAGGGGAATGTGGAGGAGGGGGGACGGGGGAGGAGCGTGCTGCACTCGGGAAACTTATAAATCCAAAGGAGTCAAAACGGCGAACAATTCAAAGGAAGACGAAAACAAAAGCAAGCCTAGCCGCAAGGGGGGAATGAGAAAACCGGTAAAATCCGTCCGGCACTTTAGGGGCGGTTAGACTAACCTAGCCAAACAAAAAAACAGTCACTCGGTCTTTGGAAAAGGGGTAAGCGGGGGGCGGAACTGAGTTAACAGCTGAGTCAGAAGAGAGGCTCGATGCAAAAGAGATACTTGTCCTGGTCCAACTTCCGGGGGACTGCGCAACTGTACGAGGGCGGGTGGTTCATTCTTGGGGTCGAAAAGGGGGGGACGTGGGGGGCCAGGGGGGGAAGGGGGTTGAAAAAAAAGGCTGGACCAAGAAAAAGGGTTGAAAACGAATATAAACGGAAAGGAGACGAAAACCGCAACGCCAAGGTTTCAAAAGGGAAGGCAAAAAAGGAAGCACTTCAAGAAGGAATCAGATCAGAAACTCAAAAAAGACGGAGGTTGAGTTTCCAGCGTGAAACGAAATGAGACGACGTGCTGTGATATCCGGGGGGGAAGTACACAACAAAGTTTGGCTTCCCCTAAATTTTGTGGGGTCAATGATGTAAAAAGTACAAAAATCAAGACCTGAACCTCCTAGAAAAAAAAAGACAAACCGATCTCTTAAAACCTAAACCGAAACGGGCAACGGGGGGGGGAGGACAATATTGCCATCTCTGGGCACATGAGAGCGGAAAGAACAAGGGCAAAGACGACGTCTGAGCCGTTAGACAAGGAACAAAAAAGGAAAAAATCCCACACAGGTTCATAAAAAACCTCAACAAAAGCCAAAAAAAATGTCAGACCACCAGAGATCCACACCGGAAAACAGAAAGGGGGGAACACAAAACGTAGCAAAAAAAAAACAGAGGTCATTCCCAGCAAAAAAGCGGACAATGAAAAAGGGAAGTGAGAGTCGACCGGTCAACTGTCTGGGGACACAAAAGGGGACTCAAAAAGATAGGCCCTTTTTGGGAGGGTTACGAGGGGGATGTACGGGGGGCGGCTGCTTAAGACTGAAAGGGAAAACGACAAGAACCCCCCTTTTGTTTTAAACCAACAACCAAAACAAAGAAGGGCTCAAAGGCGGAATGTGGGTCAATAGGGGGAGGGAGACCGGGCAACGAAGGGAATCAATCTTGGAGGAAAAAGACATGGCCATATACAATGAAACACCTCACAAGGAATGGGACGAACGGCTAGTCTTCGTGCCAGAGAAGGGGATGACTCACCTGTTCCTCAGACTGTTCGAAAAAAAAAAAAGTCTCACGTCAAGCAAGAAAAGAGAATTGAAAGCACAACCGCCCAAAAAGGAACGTATGGTTAGGTGGAGAGTGAAATTGACGAGGGAAGGGGTCATTGGGGGCTGAGAAGATACTTGAACAACTACAACATCAAAAAATACTCCGAAGACTGAAAAGGAACACTAGGGAGGGGGGGTTCTAAAACGGGGGGAATAGGAGCCAAGGGCCATTCAGCGACAATTCGAGGGGGGATGACGTGGCCAAGACTTACATCCATCTACAGACAAAAAAAAAAAACTTAAAGAAGTTATTATAAGAGAGTACTAGGACAAGAAAGAAAAAAAAAAGGCCGCCTTTGGGCAATTAACTGGCAAACAAAAAATTGACGTTACTACAAAAAACGATGGAAGAGGCGTAGGGAAGGGCGTGAGGTCCTGTAAGCTTGGGGGGAATTGTAGGCAAAAAAAAGGAAATTCGGGAAAGAACGAAAGCCCGCCTTTAAACAAAAAAAAAGCCACGAGTCACGGTGGGGGACGGGGGGTTCAATGGGGAAAAAAGTTAGAAGTTGCAGTGGGGGGACAGGGTAAAGGGATGTTTGAACCCGAGGAGAAAAGAAAGCACCCAAGCGCATCCAGGGTCAAAACAAAAGGGAACTTGGTTAAAAAACAGCCCCTGATAAAAGTAACCAGAGGGTCTGACAAACTCGTTGCACTGGGGAAGATGGGGGAGGGGGGGGACCGCGCCGGGGGGGAATGTGACCTAGAAGAGGGGACGGGAAAACGGGTCGAAAATCAACCAGTTACCAGATGAGGGGGTGGAAAAGGACCCAAGTCGGTTTGGGGTTGTGAAAAAAAAAAGCTAAGTGGTGTCGTAAAGGGAGGACAAAAAAGGAAGGGGAAAAAAGAAATATCCGAAAAAAAAATTTAAATAGGGAAGGGGGAGCAAGAAAAAAATTGTGTGTACCAAAGGACCAAAAAAAAAAACCTAACAGGAGTTGTTGATAAGAAAGGGGCCGGAAGTCAAGCCGCGTAACTTTTTTCAGGTGTTGGGGGAAGAAAAAGGTGGGGGGGGGGCCGGTGGAGGTTGTTGGGGCGGGGGAGGGGGGGACTCCCACGCCGGTGAGGGGGTAAAAATGGGGGGCGTCTTGGGGGGTAATAAAAACTGTACACAAAGGAAAGTTTTGAACTTTGGGGGGAATACGGGAAAGGAGCACATAGAATCGTTCGACTGAAGGGGGAGGGGGCGCCAAATCGGGGGATCTTCACAACCAAAAAGCAAAAAGTCTGATGAAAAGATGAAATAGGGGGAAAATCAACTGGAAGGGACCACAGTGTGTTCAAAAAAAGGGTCTCCAAACCGGGAAGGGAGGGAGGAACTGTCGCCGCGGACGAATAAAAGAAAAAAGAACTTGGGTCGGGTAGGGGAACTGAATGAAAACGCATTTTTTGGAAGTTAACTCACTGAATACCGGGGGGGGAACACGCTTGCTGCAGGGCGGGAGAAGAAGAGTTATAGGGTAAATTTTGTTTGTAATAAGGAGGTGGGGGGGGAATGAAAACGCCAGGAAACAAAAGGGGGAAAAAAAAAGGAACAAAAAGGCCAAACCTTGCACAACGCAGTTCCAAATTCAAGCAACAAAAACTATTCCCAGAAGGTAGGCGACTTGTTTGGGGCGAAAAGCAGGGGCCGCAGTTGCAACAAGGAAAAAAAAGAAGATCTAGGAATAAGAAGCGCATACAGGTCCAACGGGCTCGCTGGCTCAACCGCCAAACAAAAAAAAAGCCACATTGGGATTCTAAAAAGAAAAAAAGGGACCAGCTCCAGGGATGGAGGCCTCTATATTCTACCTGTCAAACTGCCAGTGTCGCCGGGGCGGGTTCAAAGGGAAAAAAAAAACAACCCAGAAGGCATGGGGGGGGGGGGTTTTTAATAAACTGTTTGTTTCGGAGTCCAATCGGAAAAAAGAGTAGAGAGGGGGGGGGAGTGACTAATGCAGACAATACGAAAAAAGCAAAATAAGCCAACACGCCCACAATGTTCCGGGCAGTCCCCTGCTGGACACAAGGACCCAGCGGGGGGGCGCGCAAGCGCAAGCCAAAAAAAAACAAAGTCTTCAGGGAGAGATGGAATGGCAAAAAACTCCAATGACAGGGGAAAGGGGACGCAGGGGGTGAAGAAAAGGGAAGGGTTCGCAACGGCAAGTTGTTTAAAGTGGGGGCGGGTGGTAAAAGATGGTATCTTTCTCTCGAAACTATCAAAAAAAACTGGGGGGCGCCAGCATATGAGGGTGAGGGGGAGGTTTTTGACAAAAAACGTCTATCCCAGATGGCTTATCGGGGAGACGACATCCAGGGTGTAACGAAGAAGGGAAAAAAAAGGTAAAGAAGGGAGTAGCTGAAAAGCTACTAAGAAGAACGTGGAAGGTTGGGGGGACAACCACACCGAAAAAAAGGCCCCGCGAGCCAAACGGGGACCAACACTTAAGGGGTGACTGGGTGTGACGGGGGGGGAGAAGCGGGTACTCGGCAAAGGGAAAAAAGGAACACCAAAAACCATGTGAAGGAAACGAGCACGCTTCAAAAAACAAAACTAAAGCAATTTTGTGAAACGGAAAAAGAAGGGGGGGCTTCCCTAGGGAAGAGTCAGCAAGGGGATGAGGGTGGGGGGGGGGGGGTTTGCTGGCCGTGGACTAACGAGGACAAGAAGAATAAACCTACAAAACCTAAAGAAAGAATGGGAAAAAAAACCGTGGGCGACCAAGAAGCTTAGAAAAACCGAAATAACGACCTCCCCAGTTTGGGCTCCCAGGGTAAAAGGAGCCGAAACAGCCTTGCAAGGATGTTTTATCGATTCAGGGACAAAAAAACACAATGGCCTCGGGGGGGGGGGGGTAGTCTCGGATGGGTATGAAAAGGGGGGACGCTAATCAACAGTTTGAAGGCAACGGGAGGACGAAAAAAGAACACGGGGCTTGCCAGAAAAACATGCTCGGGGGGGGGGGAGTTTGGCGTACTTAAAAAGACGGCACGGTCGTAGAAGCAGGGTGTAAACACCGGCGCCGTCAAAAAAAAGGGAGGTCAAAAAGGGGCGTGGTTAAGGGAAGGGAGAAAAAAAAAAAGGGAGCTAGACTATGAAAAAACAAAAAAGGATTAGGGGAGGAAAAGAGAGACAATGAGGTCCTTACGGTAACAAGAGACAACACTGCAGATGGCGGGGTATAAAAAAACGGGGCTAAGAAAAGTTTGGGAACGACGGGGGGGGAAAGGGGGTCGTCCACCGGCCCACCTACTAATGGGGCAGTTGAGCCGGGAAAACGGGAGGGACCAGCAAAGCATCTTGAAACAGAAAAAAAAAAAAACGCACGGGGGGTGCGAACCACACAAAAGGCAGAAGAAAACTGCGCAAGACTGTGGGGGGGGACGATCTTACAGGGAAGGGCGGTCCGAAAGGGGTGACTGCTCCTGGGAACAAGTTTGAGACACCTTGAGACGGGGGGGGGGGGGGGGAGTACGCCGCGAGTCTGGGGGAGCACTGCACGGAAAATAGGGGTCGTGGTAAACGGTATGAGAGGGGGTTTTGGTTGCTAAGCACGCCTGGCGAAATCCAAAAACAATGCTCTAGGACTGGGTAAAAAAGGAAAAAAAAGAAAGACGCCCGAAAGTAGGGGTCAAGAAAAAAAAGGGGGGGGGGGGGGGTCGAAAAGCCCTTGGGTAGTTGGTTGGAACAAGGGGGGGTGTTCAATCAGGGCCCAATAAAAAACACCCACATAAATGAAAAAAGGGAAACCACCGGAACCATAAAAAGGCAGGGTGGACGAGGGAAACCCGAGGGTTTTTGTCAGGCAACACTACTGCCCAGGTATTTGCCAGCAAAAGAAAAGAAGAAGACACTTTTCAAGTCGGGGGAAGAGACCAAAGCGCGTCACGCTCATCGCGCAAAACGAAAGAACATCAAAATATCTGCTGCGCAGAGCTGGGGGAAGTGCATGCTCATCAATACAGACAATACCATAACCGCCACTAACTGGAGGGGAAAGGACTGAAGACGACCGCTCCCAAAGGAAAAAAAGAAAAGAAAAAATAGAAAACAAAACAAAAAAACACCAAGGAATGGCAGGGGGGGCACCTTCATCAGGGAAAGAAAAAAAATAACTCCGGGAAAAAAAAAAATAGAAATGGGACCGCCGAACAACGGGAAGGGGGGGGACTTGGAACGACAGGATCGGAAAGAAAGGGGACTGTCTTAGCTCTTCTTGAAAAAAGGACAGAAAACCCTGAAATAGACTATAAATCAAAAAACTAAAAAAAAGAAAACCCTAACATTAGAAAAAACAACAAGCTCAAGCCCGAGGCCCCGAAAGGGGCTGCTCACCGAAAAGGAGGCAACAAGGACATGAGACTCTGGGCGTAAGCCAGAAACTTCTCAAAAAAAAATTCGGGGGTCTCGGGCAAAGCGAAAGGAGGGGAAAGATGAGCAATAACGGAGAAGACAGGGAGGGAAAAATAGTGCCTGGACCAAACGGCCACCCAAATTGCGGCCAAGGGAGAAAGGGCTGGAATTTTGCATTATGGCCGCCAATTTTGGAAAGGGGAGTTGGTTGCAGTGGGGGCACTAAGGTCCTGGCCAATAGTCAAAAAAAACAGAAATAAAGAAATAGGAGCCAGGGCACCAAAAAGTCCAAAAAGTAAAACGGGCCCATTAGGGAAGAACGGACAAAAAGGCTTAAAGAAATCAAAAAGAAAAGAACGCCACGACAGCAGAAATTCTGTTTGGAGCCGGCGAAGAAAAGAACAGGACGGTGGGAGAAAAAGACGGAAGGAAACAAGGGGGCGGACATTGGGTTTTTTTGTTCGAAAATGTGGACAGAACAGACAGCCTGCCCAAAAAAGACCTACACACGATCCCTTCGGGCAAAAAGATGAGCAAAAAAAAAAAGTTAATCACGGGGGGGAAACTTTAGTGTACAAAGCAGCTGGAAAAAGGGGAAAAAAATCCCAAGTGGTTTCAACGACCGGCGGTCAAAGGGGGAAATCTCCAACGGGAAGAAAAATTTTGCCACCGCGAAAAAACAAACGGGACACGGTACACCAAACCTCCACCGGCAACACACAAAGGGTTGGAGGAAACCCCAGAACAGATCAGAAACTGAGGGGGAATCAAAAAGGAGGTACCTGGGAAGCAAAGTTTCAAACCGGCCGTTCGGGGGGAAAACATCGGCTCAAAAAATGACAGATATGCCTTATCGGTTGGGACTATTTCCTTGACGGCTAGACTCTAAAGGGGGGGAAAGCCACCGAACCGAAGGTTGTTCAAACAACACCAAAAAACGACGGGGAATCAAAAGAAGGAAAAAGAGGGGGGGACCAATCGGGATCAAGAAAAATGGTGGGTCCACGTACCGACAGCAAGCACGAGGTAGGTCAAAAGACGCGTAGAATCAAAAAGAAACCCGCACGGAGATAAAACTTCGAGGGAAGTAGGACGTGCCTCCACGGGTGGGAATACGAATGGGGGTGCTGCTTGGGGGAAAGGAACGGCCAAACTCTAAAGGAGTCATGCACGAACAAAAACTTTTTGCCCAGCAAAAAAAAAACTCCTGGGAAACGGTCGTGGGCGGGGTTAATAATGGGGCCGGGGTTCTTGTCGCGTAGGCCGACTTTAAAAAAAAAAAGAAGACAAAGACCGTCAGGACGGAAAGCATCCAGCCAGACTTAAGAAACGAGCGAATCGTTCACGGGAAGAAAGGGACCCCAGGACGGGCCCAGGGCAGCGTCCCAGCGTTTTGGAGGGGGGGCACTCC
>Ga0179593_1519234_pt1 | contig 10918 bp, 16 predicted proteins | sample CZODoug2_1_08_16_FD_185931 | JGI IMG/M metagenome (GOLD analysis project Ga0179593, IMG submission 185931) | Vadose zone soil fungal communities from Angelo Coast Range Reserve, California, USA - CZODoug2_1_08_16fungal (PacBio error correction) | ecosystem: Environmental > Terrestrial > Soil >...
CCTGAGCCGAAGAGATGAGGAAGCAAAAAAACCGCTACCGGAGGTACGGTCGGGAATGAAGTTCATCCATGCGCTAGCAAATTATCTAGGAAATCCTCTTAGCAGATACACCCAAAAAAGAAGGCCCTCGAATACTGAAATGCATGCTATGGGAGGCACACGCCCACGCTACGAAACGGCCAACGGACTATCTCCTGGACAAAAAAATACAAGCTCGCGACTCAGGTATCTCCAAGACCACTTGGCGGCGGGAAAAAAACTGGAAAGGAAAAGAACGAGGGATTATAAGGACTTGGAGCTCTATGCGACTCAACATCGTACCCGGCTTGAAAGGAACTTGTAGGGAAAGACCCCTGAAAGGGGGGGAGGGTGGAATCAAGAGGCTTAAAGGTCTCAAGTAAGGAAAGGTCCTATCATAGCCGACGTCTTCAACGATGAGGGCCCTAAGCCTGGGGGCTGTGGGGGAAGGGGGCATGCCCGTATCCAGGGGGCTCCGCCTTTAAAGGGAGTACCTTACTTAGTAAGTCTCTCAGAGGGGGGGGGGGTGACAGGTGGGGATTTTCAAAACCCGTTAGCCGAGTCCTGAGGGAAGAATCTCGGAGAAAGAATGATAGGAGACTATGAGGGTAGACGAGAGCTGCAGGGGCCGTGTACGTTCGAGGGGGGAATCCGCATCTGACCATTCGGAAATCCTAAAAAAGATTAAAGAATCGGTGGGGGGGGCCCTGTCAGAATATGGGTAAATTCTTTGAGGCACAGGGCATCCCGTTTGGAGGGGAACAGGAGGAGGGGGCGCTTGAAGGGCCGAACGAAGGAGGGCAGAAAAAAAAGGAAGGGCGTTGGATAAGGGCTTTCCAGTCCGTCATAAGCTTCTCCCCCTTTTGGGTTCTTCCACCGTAGGGGTGTTGTTTCGGGGGAGGGGGGTCCTTGGTGGGGTGAGATGTTTGGGGGGGAGAAAGTCTGGAAAAAGTCAGGGGGGGGGGTCCAGCACGCTCATTAAGCGATTCGGAAGGGGAGCTGGGAAGGGTTTGGAGGGGGAACGGTATAATAAAGGGAGTTAATAGGAAGCGGCTTCCTGAAAACGCCCCTTCGGGGGGGAGCTTTTGGGTCGAATCGGAGGGGGGGTGCCTTGGGGAGTTCAAACCGAGATGGAGACGACTGACATTATACGGGGTTATCACCTAATGGTAGTTTACTTGGTCGGCTTCCTAACTGGGAGAGGGAATCGGAGGGGAAGGGAAAGGGGGGGGGGGAAACTGAAGTGCGCCCTGACGAGGGATTCCTAGAGGAGGTAACTTCCCACCCATGAGGGGGGAAAAAAACCATGGGATGGGGAAGTCTTAAAGCGTCACAGATAAAGAGCAGGGATTACCCAAACTGATTAAGCTCTTCAGGAAGTCTTGAGGTTTAAGGGGGGGGGCCATAAGGGGGGGGGGACGGGAGGCCCTTTAGTTAAGGAGGGGGAGAAGGAACGGGGGGACGTTGGGAACAGTGGGGGAATCTTCCGGGGAGATCTTTGGGACAAAAAGGCGGTTTTATCGGGAAAGGTTGATAAGTGTTCCTCAAGCGAATTGAAGGATCTTCAGGGAGGGTGAGGGGAACTGAGGGCACTTCACCCCCGGAAACATCTCCTCCCGTTCAGCCTTACGTGGGGAGGGCATAAGGAAGGGAGTGTACATTCCCAAGCGTGCAAATGTGAAAAAGGGTCCTCATTAAAGGACCGGGAAGGGGAGGGGTCGGGAGAGGGTTAAGACGCATTGGATTGGTCGCCGTCATCTTTCTCTTTCCTGGCGTCTGACGAAAAAGATAAAAAAACTGTAAAGGGGACTAGGGGAAGAGACGAAAGGCTCAAAGAGCGGACTTTCCAGATGTTGAGGATTTCAGGGGGACCAGATCAGGTCTTTAGAAAAGGGGGGAGAATATTGAACGGGAAAGGTTTTATATCGGCGATTCTTGACATGTTTCCCCTTTAGGCACTCAAAGGGGCCAGGGGGGTACCCTGAAGGGAAGAAAAGAGAATGAGAAACCAGAAAGGGCCTGTATTGACGAAGAGGCACTCTATTTCCTGATTTCATAGGCACGACGGGTTCCAGGTGGAGGGGGGGGGAGTACCTGGAGGGGCAAATCAGAGGAAAGGGCCTCAAGATCAACAAAAAGTATTAGTAAAAGAAGTATGATCGGGGGAAAAAAGTTCTGATCATTCTGCCTAAGGCTTTCCTAGGTGAAAAACGCAAGAAAAGAGGGGGAGAGTTAACTCAAAAAGAAAATGAGAGGAACTTCAGAAATCGGTCATAGGCTTTCTTCTCTCGGGAAAATTGTCAGAGGAGAAAGAGGGAAACTTAAGGGGGAAGAAGAACATGAACATCGCAACAAGCTTGTAAGTCCAGCCGGGAATCACGACTAAATTTCGCAGAAACGGGGGGGAGACTCAAAAGGGCCTAGTCTGTTGACTTGCACCTCGCTTCGTCGGGGCCTAGAGTTCAGCTCCAAAGGGGGACAGAAGGGGGGAGGTTGGAAGGGAAGCTGGAACTGTCCCCTAACAAAGAAGGAAAAGTCTGAGTCAAAAGCTGAACTCTGGAAAGACTGCTGAAAGGGGGAAAGGATACCGAGAGGGGGAGGCGATAGGAGGAAAGAAAAAAATTTCCCTCACTGATGTCAACAAGCCGTTCATATCCGCCATGCCGCGGAGAAACAGTTTACGGTTCCTAATTCCGCGCAGGAACAGACTGGGAAGTCGAAGCAAGGAGATGGTAAGCCCAAGTCATCTGGCTAGCCAATGTTCCGATAGACAAGACCTTCAGTCTCGGGTATTTTCAAAAGACCCTCCTCCTCTTCAGGTGGGACCTATAGGGAACCACGTGCCTCTTACTAGGAAAGGAGTACCCAGAAGAAAGAGAACTCGAGGAGGAGGGCTCAGGGTAATCGGACCCTCTGGGGTCATGCCGTCTTTAGGGGAAGGGCTTCTAAGGATTTTTTTTGAAAGACTGGGGGGGATCACGAGGACGAAATCGAGTATGGCCCTTCCCTGGGGGTTAAAAGGACACTGGCGCTTGTGCGTTTCCCAGGCGAAAAGCAGGAAACGTACTCGACCAGCGGTGTATCCCCCTCGGGGACCCTGGAGGTGCAAGATCCATCCTGGGAAATCCCTAAAAAGTGATCAAACAGCATCCATCAAGACGTGACAGAAATCGAAAAAAAGAAAGAACTTTGGTAAGAAAGTTAAAAGAGAGGACGGAGCAAGATCAAGTAGCAAATGGAAATGTAAGCAACCCCCCCCTCAAAAGAGGTCGCAGGGGGAAAAAAAAACTGAGAAGGAGGGGGCCGAAAAATAGCTAAATCTCTGAATACCTTCCTTGGGATCGGGATAATATGCCGGGCCATAAGGCGGGGAGAAGATTGGGAAAAATCGGTTTTCTCCAACGGCTTCACAGGAAATCTCCAAGGGGAGGAAGGTTCCGAGAAGGGAACCCAGTGAGGGCGAGAGTCCGTAAACAAGAACAGGGAGGGACGAGGTCTCTTATACTTAGAAAAAAGTCTGGGGCGTCTTCCGGAGAGGAAGTAAGGGGGAATCAAAAAAAAGAAGGAAGGCTGGGAGGCGGGGGTCAGCTCTAGCGTGTTCAGAAGGGGGCTAGACAAAGGGGTCTTTAGTGGTGCCGGGTGCCCTAATCCTTCCCCCTTCGAGATCTCAGCCCCGGGAATAAAGACTAGAAAAAGCCCGGAAAAAACTACCCAAAACGACCACATCTTTTTGAGGATGGTCCGCGAGGGCATTCCGGGGAAGAAGTACACAAAGAGAAATCACCGCGTCAGTCAAGGAGGCTGTGAAGGGAGGATCAATTTAAAAGAGAAAGCACCTTCAATCAAGCCGGACGTCCACCGGGAACCAGCGGAAGGAAAATGTGGGAAAAATTAAACACTGGTAGAAAACTCGGAGGCTATGTCCGAGAACTCCATCCAACGGGCCAGTTTCGGATTCCTTGAAAAAAATTCCGGGGGAAATCCAATGGGGGAAGTGAAGCCGGCAGATGTTGTAATTGAACACGGGAGTCGTCGCACCGCGGTTGGGAAGGGGGGGAAAGGAGCGTCGCCAAGGAAAACGTCCAAATCTCGAGATGTTACACAAAACGATAAGACCCGGGCATCGAGTCTACGCAGACTGCTCGAGGCCGGACAAGTCGTGGGGGGGGGGTGGTCCGACCTAAGAGCGAGGGAGCGGCCGGAAGAACGGCGAAGGAAAAACCAGTGACGAAAAAAAAGTGAACTGGGCACACGGTATCAATTCTGTTGCTGAAAAGAATACATTCGGGAAGGGATTGCGCTTCGAGCCCGCGCAGGGAGCGCTCAACAAGAAGGAAGTAAAAGAAGATTGGGGAAAACCTAAGGAAGTCACCCTTAACTGGCGCCAGCCGTTTGCCCGGTCGGTCGAAGGCCTTCACGGTAGAGTCAGAAAGGGAATCGAAAAAAACAGGAAAAAAAAACTTGGAGAAAAAATAGTCCTCGGCCGCAGTCGAACTCGAGACCTTAGAAGATTGAACTATCTCTAAAAGGAGAACCTAGATCAGAACGAACCAAAAAAAGCTCGAAAATCGGGACTAAAAAACATATCTTAGGCAAGCGAACGAGTTGTGCTGCCCGACTGCGTGTTCACGAATCCGCCAAGGAAAAAGTGGAGGAAGCGAAGAATCCAAGGGGGGGGGAGACCCCTGTAAAGCTACCATGAGCGACGTTTCTTGTGAAGCGGGGATCACTGCAGGGGGGGAAGGGGGAGTTTCTCAGAGAGTTCAGAAGGGATTCAGAATTAAAGAACGAGCCGTTTGGGGCTGTGGTGGGAAAGTGCTTCCTGGTCAGTAGGGGCCCTATCCAAGATAAAAGGGGTCAGGAGGTTGAGACAGATGCGGATGGAAAAATCTCTCGTGGTCTAATGTGGAAGTCAGGGAAAAAGCAGACGGAAAAGGTGGGCTCAGAAAGAGCAAAAGAAAAATTACTCTAGGACTGACCAAGAGCCTCAGGAGAGGAGAGGAACAGGGGGGAGGCTTAGGAAGACAAAAAAAGAGGAGACTAAGGAAAAACGAAGACAGAAAGGTACCGTTTGTCCACAAGCGGGTTGGTCTCCGTAACTTGGGGAAAAAAGACTTTGAAGGAGACACTGAGGAAAGGAGAGGGTCTAAGGAAGGCCCAGTCGAGATCTCCTCTGGTGGCAAATTAGAGACAGTGAATCCGTTCTGTCTCGCAGGAACAGAAGTTTTTGCCGACGGCATACGCTAGTCATCAGGGAGGGAGGGAGGAGAGGGTTGATGGGAGCTTTAAAAGGCGATCTGGGCGCGGCAGATCTTGTCGGGTCCATTGCAAATCCTCGTCTTTTTGAGGGAATTTCTGTCGCGTATTGCGGTTGAGGGGAAGGGGAAATTCAAAAAAACGGGAAAGACACTCCAGGATGGAGGAATCTTACCTGCGAAAGGTCACAAGGGGGAACGAGGGAAATGAAAAAAACGGGGGCGACTTTTCGATAGTCGGTCCTTTTTTCCCTCCAGGGGTCTGGGGGAAGGTCTTTTTGAAGGGCTCGTAGGAAACCAAAGGGAACCAACACAAGAATTGTTCATCATCGCGTTATTCAAAGACGGAAGGGGGAAAAAAAGACTCAGACCCTTCAAAACGCGGGGGGTCTTTCTCTCGTTGAGGAGGTGACGAAGAATTGTGCGATGGGAAAAGGGAACATGGGGTTGGTTCCCTATATCAGCAACGCCCGCTTGATTTCGTGGTAACCGGGGGGAATAAAAAAAAAGAGCGGTTTTGACGGATGGGGGGGAATTGGAGCTTCTCCTGTGACGGGGGAAAAAACAGGACTGTATCAAGAGAAAAACCTCGGGGCTGCGCGGAATTAAAACCATCTTCACGAGTCCTCGTTCATAAAATTAAAGGTTCTGGAAGAAATGAATTAGGGGGGGGGGGAAACCAACAAGGCCCATTAATTACCTCGGCACCTATTCGCGGGGATCGGGAAGAGGGGTCTAAAGAGTTCATGTCTCCGAATCTTTGTCCTTATGTCAGTAACAGGAGGAAGACTGAGGGGAAAGGGAAAGGTGGGGGGAATGAAAAGAAGAGACGTGTCCGGTACCGTTCAACTGCCGTTTAATTTCATGAGGATCAGGAAGAAAAGTTGATTGGGAGGCCTGCGGAGGGAAAAGAGGGACGAGGGAAAAGACTCATTGAAGCCAAAAAAGCCGCCTTGTTCGCCTGCATGACCAGGGGAGAATTCAAGAATCATATAAAGTAAGATTCGAAGCAAGAGGAGGGCTATGCAATTCCATTTCTTGTCTGTACACCTGCCAGAGAAGGAGAGCTCCAAGAGGGAGGGAAGCAAAAAGAGAGAGAAAAAACAACAGAATATAAGATGGATCTTACTGAGAGGGGGAGACCTACTGTGTCCGAGGGAAAGAAGCACTTTGAATCCTTCTGGATCAATGAAAGCGGGGGAAGCCATCGCGTGAAAGGGCTAAGGGCGAAGACATATCTGGAGGGCCAACAATCGCGAGGGGGAATTGTTCATTCAATGAATAAAAGCGGTAGAGAACAAGGGGGAGGGAAAATTCTCAAGTCGGAAGAGCTAATTCTTTCGTCCCCGGGAGTGCACAGAAAGACAAATGTCGTTCTCTGGACCTGTAGCTCAAGCCTGCGGGGGAAGGGAAGGGAAATACGAGCGCTCATTCGTCGGGCAATCAATAGAGTTCTCGCACCGAAAGGGAGTCAGAAAGTGCGTCGGGCGCCTTAGAGGCCGAAAGGGAACAGAGAGGACTTCTCCCAAAAAAGGAAAAATCGTCGACTTTCTAAAACAGATGTATACGTATTGGGAACCCTGCCCTCATGGCTTGAACTCCTAAGATTCAAAAAACGGAAAGGGACGGGAGTGACGGGGAAAGAAAGGAATAAAAAAACCGAGTTCGCCATTCCGCATCGATTCCCCGGAAAGGGATCAGGCAGGGAACGACCTCCTTACAAGCGCTAATAAACCATCCTCTCAACGGAAGGGAGAGAGGGGGATCCACGGTCCGTTCAGTTGAAAAACAGCACAGGAATCCGGGACCCTTCTGGTTACCTCTCAGACAAGATAACGAAAAAGGAAGACATACGAAAAGGGTGCTTGTCCTCGGGCCGGGTGGGTTAAGGCGGGTCGACTGCATGAAAAATTTCACATGGTGTGGTGGGGTCCCAAGAGGGGGGGGGGGTGTGAATGGAGGACGAAAACGAGCCGTTTCCCCCATTTGGAGGAAAATCAGAAAGAAATCCAGGAGGCCGCTCAGTCCATACTTCAGTTGATCACTGTGGCTACTGGCAGGGAAAAAAATCCAGAGCTGCGAGTGGGACCGTAAATGGCACGTCCCAGCCTCAAAAAGGGACGTCTAAACCTAAGAAAATCAAAGGTTTTGGGCCCTGTTCAGATATCATATCATCAATCTCCTGTCCTGATCCGTAAACACAAAAAAAAAACTGAGATGAAAGGGTCTCTTACTGATTGATGGCAAGATTCAAAGAGAGGGAACCTCTAAAGGTAAGGTGATTCTGATATAGAACTTCGGCATGGAGATAACTGAAAGGGAAGAGCCGTGGGGAAACGGCAATTGTTTAGAAAACTCTGGAACTCCAAAAGTTCCTCTAAGAAGGCTTCCTGTCAAAGGAAAACTTCTAGAAACTCTGGTTACGGACCGATCGTCCCCCGCTTGTTCCCGAATATTTCGAGTATAGGCGGGGGGGGAATTAAAAATTTAGGAAATTCGTCCTGCTGCAAAACTGGCCTCATGTATCACTTCGGACTGCTTAAAGGAGGGGGGGGGGGAACGAAGAAAGGGGAAACGGCGAAACGTCAAGCGAATGTTGACCGAGTTTACATGGGAAACAGCAATAAAGGGGCCGAGCCCGAAAACTCGACAAAACTGACGGGAGAGAGCTTTTTTTATACTTGCAGCTCGGGCAGCATCACTCCTGTAACAAAAAAAAAACCGACAATTCGGGAAATCAATCCCTATGGGGAGGAGCAGGGAGCCGAAGCCCAAGTCCTCACAAGCCGGAAGGGTGATTAAAAACTGGAACAAAAGGAACATAAGGTTTCAGGACTCCAAAAAGGGGATAAAAACTGAAGAAAGGGGCTGCCAGGGCAAAAAAGGGGCTTTCATTTAACAAAGTAACGGGAAATCAGGATCGTGTGATTGGTCAAGGTCTGATCAAGTTATTCGTCTGAAGATTCGGGGTTTGTTGGGACTCGAGAAAATCTCCAGTCTAGATCTGGGTGCTCTAAGGTTATTTGAACACGACAAACTTCAGCTATCTACTCCGGACGGATAGGTCAGCCCTGTGGGGGGGGGTGTAAAAACTGGGACTATGTAAGCTTCCATTAGGTTCAACCCAGTGAGAGAGCAGGGAAGGGGGAAGTTAGACAAGAGGGGAGGAAATTTAACACGAAACGGAAGAGACGTTCTGGGGCGGCGGAAAAAGTACTATGACGCAGAAGGAGCACTGAAAGAAAACAAAAAAGAGGAAGGTATGAGGAGTGTATCCTGAGCGGAAAATTCACGAGGGTCAGTAAGGGGAACAAGACTCGGGTCTAGAGGTCCTTGGGGGGGCATCCTCGAAACGGATCTAAGGAATGGATTATCCAGAGGGGGCCGGGAGGGACAATAGGGCTGCAAGAGGAACTGTCGTTGTAGGGGATGCACCTGTATAAGGGCGGGAATACCACGAAGGGGGAAAGACTCTCGAAGGGGCGTCTTGATAGAGGTGCTACGGGGACTCCAATTACACAAGGCGTCCAGTCCAAAAGAGGACAAAAAAAAACATCTTTTGATCTTCGGAAAAAGAGAGTTAAACTTGGGAAGTGGCTCCCACGGGCAATTTCCCACTTTTGGGGGGTTAACGCGAAGAAAGAAACAAGGGCTCGGGCAGCGGTGCGAAAAGCTCACCGATGAGTCGTGCTTGTTGAGAGGTGACGCACTGACCAGGTTATGGGTGATAGGAAGTTAAAGGAGTCTTAAGATGGTTCACGAAGGGCCAGGTGATTTCGGGGGGTGGATGCGTCCATGAGGGAAAGGTAGCTGGAAAAAAGACAAAAAAGAAAGGGGAATTAAACGGGGGGAGGTAATCATTAGAATGTTGTCGTGATGGGGCGTCTCTGGCACAGGTCAAAAAGGTATTTGGATTAACTAGCAAATCGGTCCGCTATGGACTGAAGCCGAACTCCTGAAGCGAGGAAGGGCCAGGGGGGCGAATTATCAAAAAAACGGCACTCCGTGCCGACGGCCTAGAAAGGGAGAAATTATGAAGAGGTTTGTAAGCGAACGGGAAGTGGCTGGGGCATGCATTCATACGTTTCTAGGGACTCAGCGTAGAAAAGGGGGTGGGGGGGGTCTAAGTAAGTGCAAGGCGATAGGAGGGAAAACTAAGGGAGGTCTCCTGATATCTTCGATGGAAGTGAGAAGTTGCGAATGGAAGTTGTGGAGTCAACACTCGGACCGTCGGCTCAGAGATGGATTTGAGGGGGGTCGTGTAAAATCCGGGAATCATCGCGGAGCAGCTTCAATCTCCTCCGGAGTGGGGCTTGCGGGGGTTAAGAAGGGGAGGGGGAGGCGGGAAAGGTAGCCAATAGAAAATATGATGTCGACTCTTTAAAAGGCATTTTTATCGAGTGGGAGAAACCGCTGGGAGAGGGGGGAAATCGAAAGGATTTCAGAATCGGGAAAAAAAAAGCACCGCCAAAGCGCAGAGTTGTGTCTCGTAACCGAATCCGAAAGGCTAGAAGGGGGGCAGTAGAAATTGAAATTAGGGTTCGACCGCGGGAGAGCTCTTGCCTGCAGAAGAGAACGTTAACAGAGGAAAAAAACGAGGGAGTTGGTCCTTAGGGTTTTCTGTAAGGGGTAACCAGGAAGTGGTTCTATTACTAGGAATTTGCTTTGTTGAAAGAGAACAAGGGAAAGGGTTAGGGGGGAACAAGATATTTCTGCTATCTGGGTTCTCTTAATCTTGGGATTCGCGCGGGGGAGGCTGAGGACGGGAATGGAATCTTCCCTCGGGTTCACGTTCGAGGGAATTCAGAGCAGGGGAAGGCATAATTTTAATTCAAGTGAGGGGGGTCTTCAGCTTAAACGTTGAAGCAGATGGGGAATGAATAAAATTAAAAGAAAGTCCCTTAAAAGGCTCAACTTTTAGCATTATGGAGTCAATAGGGGGCGTGGGGGGTCATATTTGAATGGGCGGTCAGAGAGCGTACGAAACCTACTTCGAAAAATTTAGGTTGGAGAGAAACAGATGAAAGAGAAGACTCTCTGAGCGGGAGGGGGGGAAAGGGGGTTCCAGAAGGGGTCGGTGCCGCAGGACCTTGATTACTTTCTTGATTAACTCGGCTTTCGGAAAGAAAAAAGAGGGGGTTCGTAGCGGGGAGATGGAGAGGGGGATTCAAGGTTCTTTAAGGGCCTTTCCGAGTATGCAGAAGAAGATTGAGAAGATAGGGGGTGTAGCGGCGATCAGTGGAAAGGGGGAGGGCAGAGACCCGGAGGAAAAGTGTTCGGTTTCTACTCGCGCAGAGCAGTCTGCAAGAGAAATGAAGCTTAAAGAGCTCTAAAGAAAAACAACAAAGGGAAGAAAGAGAAAAGGAAAATCGGGCGAGAATGTAGGAATGGACGTAAGGAAGGGAAAAGGGCCCGCAATTGAGACGTCAGGGGCTCAGATTGAAACGCAGGAATCGGCGGTCCCGAAAAATATCGTGAAAGTGAAGGAAGGGGGGAGCAAGGAGAAACGCTGAGTCGTCGACCTGGGGAAGGGTACATTCGACAAAGAACTGATCGAATAAAAAAGTTAAGCAAGAGGGGGAGCAAGGGGGTTCTGCGGCTAAAAGGTCAAGGATCAACCGAAAATTGGGGAAAGTTGAAACGCG
>Ga0179593_1563383_pt1 | contig 10918 bp, 10 predicted proteins | sample CZODoug2_1_08_16_FD_185931 | JGI IMG/M metagenome (GOLD analysis project Ga0179593, IMG submission 185931) | Vadose zone soil fungal communities from Angelo Coast Range Reserve, California, USA - CZODoug2_1_08_16fungal (PacBio error correction) | ecosystem: Environmental > Terrestrial > Soil >...
GAGGCTTTTACTCGAAGCCGCCATCATCTTGCAGCCCTTAAAAAAAATTAAGGCAAAGAATGACGTAATCGGATCTTAAGTTCCTTCTCCTCCCTTAAAGACATAATCTCTCTCCAAAGGAGGAGGAAACTAGTCCGAAGGAGGGGGCCGTAAGGGGAGCGAGGCCAGCGCTTCTCTACGTGGCACCTTTACGGGCAAAGGATCACATTTTTTCTCCCAGGGATGTATACAGGGAAGTGAAAAGCCGCAGAAAAGGTTCTCACAAAGAACGATTTCGCGTAAGGAAAGAGACTGGTTTCTTTATTGAAAAACAACTTCCCGTAGGGGAGGGATGCAGGTTGGCGTCGAGGGGTGGGGTTTCTGACGGAGAGCGAAAGTTGGCAACAGCGTTCGATGTTACGGGAAAGTTGCCAAGAGAGAGGGAGAGAACTCTAAAAACCGAACGGGTAGGACCTCGTGGAAGACAGTCTTATTGGTGAAAAATGTCCTAGGGAGTCGAAATTGAGAGTCATCTGCGAGAAAAGGGGGGGCGGGGTTGGGAACCCTCTTCACCTCAGCACATCGTCGGAGATATAGATAGGGAAAGGTCGGCAAATCACAACGTTGATTCAGGTGACGGAACTGAGGGGGGAGAGGCCTCACGTCTCAGATAGATGGCTGATGAGTAAATTAGAAAAGAAATCGAAGTGTCATGGGGACAACTGGTGAGGAGCCCTAAGCTAAAGAGTTCACTCTCGAACGGGGGAAGACCATCTTTTCTGTACAGAGCCGGGGTCTCTTGGGTGGGGGTCTTAAAAGTAGGTTCTGAGCCATAGAAAAAAAGGAATGAAGCCGCATAAATGATTGACCTTTGGGGAGATTAGGGAGGAAAGATAGAGTGAATTCGAGGTCTGAGGAGGTCCGAATCATTGCCCTTTTTGAGAACGGAGAGAAGAAGAGACCGGCTGTGAGAATCGCCGCGTAGACAAAGGGAAGCTCCAGCTGCAGTGAGCGGCGGGGGAGGAGGGCGCAATGTCAATGGGAGGGGGGGGGCCAAGAAGAATGGGGTTGGAAGAACAGTCTAGAGAAGAGGAGTGGTCGAAAGGAGGAAAGGGCTATCCAAAAAAGTTACGACGAGGAACTGTACGAAAGGAAAAGCCAAACCAAGGCTTAAAAAAAGGAAAAAAAAAAGGAAAAGCATAGGCGAACCTGAAGAAAATGCGTTCGGGCAAAACGAGAGGAAGCAAACGACGAAGACAGGCGCAAGGGGGTGTTTGATCAGGACCCGAACAGGGGAAAACGAGAAAATTGAATTGGGAAAGGGGTTGACCGGGGGCCGGGGACCTGATTGTTTGGTACGTGACCGTTCCTTTACAGACCGAAGAGGAAGGGAGCCTAAGGACCCGGAAGGAGAAGGACCGGAGCCCGTTCCTTCAAATTCGGAGGGGAGCATTTTTGACAAAAACCGGATCTAAAATGGGGGAGGCTGAAAAAAAAATGAGAGAGGGAGAAGGAAGGAACACTGCAAAGCATAATTTGAAGGGAGCGATACAGGGCAACGGAAGGGGGCAAAAAGGGGGTGCAAAGCCAAAGAACCTGACGGCAAAAGACTTAGGTCATCAAAATCAAAGATCATACCCAGGAAAGGAAAAAAACAACTCAAGTCCGAATTTCACAATATGGAATAAGGAGGATCAGAGGGGGGTCAGAAAATGTCGAAGAAAGAGGTCTTTCGGATGTCGGGAAAATCTTGCCCTACGGAAACTTTCTGAAAGGGAGCAAGGGAAAAGGTAGAGTATGCAGGGAGGGGGCATTACGATCTGGCTTAAAAAAAAATGAAACTCGAACACCGTTGTTTCGGGCAGGCAGACGGCACAAAGATATGGGTTCTCCCAGAAGAGAAAGGTTTCCAAAAATTCAAAACGCAAGATCCCCAAACAAGGGACAGCTCATCGGGCGAAGGCTACATCGGCGGGAAGGAAGGAGAAGGGTCTGAAAAAAGAGGAGAATCCCCACACACCTGCTCCTGATACTTCTTCTGAAGAAACCAGAGAAGTGAAAGAAAGGCTCAGAAAAAGGATGCGCCAATCCATTGAGAGTATAAGGGTAGAAATTTCAGGCGAACGAGCTACCTAGGAGGGATCTCGGAAGTCATAACTTGGAGCTGAGGAATAAACGGTAGAGTTCACAGAAAAGGGTCAAAACAACCAATGAGAAGGGAAAGGACTATGGCGTCGTTGGGACCCGTCGCCGCAGGATGAGGAAAGTAGGGCTAAATCGAGAAAAAAGAGCTTGGTGGAATCAAATATCACCGAAGTTCTAAGCGGGGGATCCTGAAAGACTAAGGTAGAAAAAGCCAAACCAATCAGAGACTCGTGAAGGGGGACGACTCTGCTGAAAGATCTAAACTTAAGTACTGCAAGGCAGATTAGAATATCGTGACGAAACTTAGTAGAAAAAAAAGGGAATCGGGAAGTAGTAAGCGGGGGAAGGGAACTCGACTTGCGTGGGATCACCATCGAGGGGGGGGAAAGCCGACCCGCTGTACGGAAAGGGTGGAGACTTGAGGGGAGACTATTGGGAGTTGGAAGGAAATATGCGCAACGTCATCAGGCATGCATTGTCGGGGAGGGGGCTCGCTCGACGGGGTCCGCAATTAAACAGAGGGGTCAAGTAACTTTGGAATCAACAAGGATGAGGGTTAAGGGAAGTGAGAAGGACGAAGAAAAGGCCTGTAGAACACCAAGGTAGGTGCGGCTGTACCGGAGGTAAGGGAAATAAAGAAGAGGGGAACATCAAGAAAAGCCATCCGGAGGGGAGGAAATCATTCTATGAAGAGGAGAAGGGGTTCCTTACCGGCAAACCCCTGAACCGATCTTGGGTGTGGGGGAAGGAACCTCACCAAAAAAACCGGAGAGGGAGAAAAGAAGAGGGGCCTTCAACGATCCTCGGCGCCGGCCCGGAACCTAGCTGGACGCGGAAAGCCGGGGGGGGGCGCGAAGGGGTCGAAAAGGTGGACTTGCACATGGGAAAAGCCGCCTACCTTGTTCAAGGCCGTCACGACGGAAGAGGAAGAAAAACAGGGAGAAGGGGAACGTCTCCAGAGCTTCGGCCAAGAGGTCGGTTGGGGAGTCGAATGTGTATGGGTGCGCGCACTGGAGCCGAGCAAGAGAAAAGGTTGTCGGGTGCGAGATCCGAAAACGATCCAAATCGGAGAAAGCCAATCCACCCTTATATCCGTACCGAGGTCTAATGTTCACCTCCAAGAAGGAAAGAAAGAAGCCGCTGGAAGGGAAGAGCTATCGGCGAATCGAGAAGCTGCCTCTAGAATGTGGTGTCGGTTGGGTCGGAAAAGCGTCACTATAAAAGGGGAACCTGTGATAGGGGGGAGGGGCCAAAGTGGGAGGAAGCGTACGACCGGGGGGCCTCGTTGATGGGGCCTTAGACGTCTGAAGATAGGCGGCAGAAACGCAAGGTATCTGGAGGATCTCAAAAGACTCGACGATTTCATGGGGAGGCAAGTGAAAGCTAGAGGAGCGCTGTGACAAAAAACGAAGTCCATGGAGGGACTTTGCGAAGGTTTGGTGGGGGGGGGGGGGACTTGAAAGTCGACAATGGGGTCATGGAGGCGAGAACCAGAGGATGCCTCACGAAGATATCCTCTAGGGTACTATCGGAAGCTGAAGGCTCGATACGCTCAAGAGGTCGGAGGAAAGAACAGTAGAAGGATTCCTTCCGGCAATGACCTTGGGGGCGCCGGTCGCGGCTAGAGGTTATGTTGGCGGATAGGTTGTCAAAAGCGGCCGAAGGCCGACGGAAAGAGGGCCATGTGCGGGAGGATTCCTGCTGGAAGCTTTTCCCTGAGGGGGGGAGCCGGCCCGGGTATGTGAAACTCCTCGGAAACACTATCTTTGTGGCAGTAGGCGGGCGAACGAAACCAACTGTTTGGGAAGCGTTAGTGCGGCTTGGAGGACTCAAAAGGCCGAGGGATAATTCGACACTAGACACCGGTGATTTTGAAAGCATCGAGATTGGAAGGAAGAAGGTGACAAGACGGGCCCGTTCGGCCTCCGCTTGGAAAAAGACAGTCTTGGACGAGGACTACCGGATGATCACGGAAGCACAAGGGGGAAAGGGAACTGTCAGTGAAAAGTATGGAATTGGGGTGGTGTAAATTAGGGGCCTTGATTGGAAAGTGGGGTCTGACGGATTTTTGAGGTACAATGTTACCGCTGGAAGATAAAAACGAGGTTTCCTTCCTACCCCAGGTGATTGGCAAACCGCCGGCCTTAATAAATTTTATCAGATAGTTTTGTCGCGAATTCAGTTTCTTCTGGGAAAGAAGGTGGGGTTAACAACACCGCGATACGGCTTATAGACTCAACAAAAAAAACGTGAAGGAAAGTCTCAAGAGAAGAAGAGAGGGTTTTTGAAGTGCCGGCATAAAAAGGTTAAGGGAGGCTATACAATGTTCTACTGCCGTAAGGAATCATGGGAACACCATCTTGGGTAGGGGGATGCAATGTCAATTTCATCAGCATTTCTATAAGAAAATCAGGCCCATTCAGTCCCAGCTGGGGCAGGCGTACATTAAAAGCAATGTGCGGGGAGGAAAAGAAACACATGGCCTGGTCTTCGGCGGGGGGGGAGAAGGGGGGACGGGAGCGGGCAAGGGAGCACTTTCGTCAGTGCCTCAAAGGAGATTCCACGAGGAGGAAGAAGAAAGCACAACTAGGTTGGATAAGAATTCAGACGTAGACCGTCGGGAAAAGGAGAACGCTTCGGAGCCCCTTCGTTTCTCCTCTCAAGGGAACAGAAAGGGATATGGGCGCCGAGACTCCTAGGAATTGGGAACCTAAAAAATTCACCGGGCCCCCCGGCCCTTCTTCCAAAGGGGCAGAGGGGTGAATCGCTCCAGCAAGGGGGAGGGCTAGAAAAGCTTTAAGGAAGGAGAGAACCTGCTTCTGCCTCAACATTCCGCAAAAAAAGGAGGCCTTAAATAAATCGTAAGACCCCCATGATCGAGCCTCAGGCTCCTCTCAGGAGCCTGATCGGAGGACGCCAATATTCTTAGTAGTGGAAATGAGTGTAAGAACTGCGACCTCTCTGCTCGAGGGGTCATTCGGGGGGCAGCATACTGTATCTCTTGAGGCTCCCTTAAGTCGAGTGAACTTCGAAAAGCCAGGTCAACCTCCAAGAAAAAGTACCGACACGATGGACTTGGTACGAGGATAGAAATTCTTTCAGAAGAAAAGCTCTCGGAGAATTAATCTGGGAGCTCAGTGTGGATAGGCCATATCCAAAGAGGATATCTGAAGAACGTGAAAATAGAGGACCGCAGCCCATTTAGTTCAATCATTAAAAAAGAGCTCTCGGGGGGCTAGGGGGAGAACGTCTTCAATATCTCAGACCTTCCAATTGGAACCCTGAGGCTCAATCGTTACTTGCCTCCTACACAGCGCATCTGAAGCGATCTATCTCCCTATATTCCATGATTCTTCCATCAGGATGAATACTAAGGAAGCTTCTGGTGGCTGGGGAAGAGTGAAAAGACCTCTGGTAACTTATCCTTTTTATGGGGAGAGGGGGGAAGATGGATTGGAGATAAGGGAAAAAAAAAACTTCATCAATAGGAAGGTTGTCGGGGAAAGTGCTCTCTCAAGGCGCGCAGACTACCAGACCAGCCGACCAAGCCAGGAATCCCAGAGGAAACGGGGGAAGGTGGTGACCTACCTCAACCAGGCGCATTTCTTGAAGGAATCGCCGAAGAGTAAGGCCGGAGAAAAAGCGGAAGACCGGCAATCCTGCCAAGGGCGACATACAGCGAAAGAGAAAATGTGATCCCGTCAAGGGGGGGGAAAACGAGAGGCAAGCTTTGGGGGGGGGTGAGAGGAGATGTTCCGGCCGCGCAAAGAAGGTGTGCAGGAAAAAGACAAACACAAACAACGGAGGAGTAAAATATTAAGGTAACCTGCATCGATCTTCAGGGTCGCCGGAAGGAACCGAAGGAGACGCTGCATCGTCGTTTACGTACATTTGGCGACGTTTTCTCTGGATGGACGATATGATCTTTCGAAACCCACCATTAATAAAGACCTTGGTGGGTTCTAAAGTCAGTCGAAGAAAAAAGACTTCCGGACGTCCCTGGTTGCGTAATCACCACAAAGAATAGGCGCTTTCAAAGGAAAGCTGGGGGTCTTTGGTAGGGGGTTATTGTGGGGAACTTCTATCGAGCCAAGTCACCCTCCACATGGGAGGCTATATTTGCTCATAGTCCTCACCAAAGGTCCCATAATCGGAATTCCTCCTCCAGAAAAATACCAGCCGATCCGCCGTCTGATTTGGGGGGGGAGAAGGATGGTTACCCGCCCACTGGAACTGAGTGAGCAGACTCTTTCCTAAGGAATAGGCGGATAACTTAGCGAACTGCATGGAGGGGGTCTTAATACAAGGGCTCACTCATCAAGACTCGCAGGGTCCAAAAGGTTCACCTTGGAATAGGTCGGGAGGTCACTTTGTTCCAGCGAGGGAAACGGCCGGGGAGTTTATAGTCCTGAGGGGAACTGTTTCGGCAGGAATCATTTCACGGAATCAGATCGAACTGAAAGGTGATCTTGAAGTCCAACTATCCAGACGGGGGAGATGGCTGGTCCCGAGCATGGGAGCCAAGAGATCAAACGCTCCTGCGAGGAAAAAACGAAGCAATCCGTGTCGGGACTGGCGCCGTGAGCTGGGGGAACTGATGGGAAGGAGCGACCAGGCAGGGGAGGCGATCGGAGGGAAAACAGGAACGCCAGCTGACCGATGGCAGAATCGTCGCGGCGACGCATGAAGGATACGAGAAAGACATATTGCTCTGGCGCTCTGCTAGAGAGCATGAGCGGGAAAAAGAAAATCTCTCATTGAAAAGGGTCGACAGGGGATGTCGCGGCGGTCGGCAGGGAGGTTGTGGCTGATTTCAGGGGAATCTCCGCCCGTAGATCCTTGATCCCAAAGACATGGCTTATTCGAAAAGATGGGAGGGGAACTTTCCTTTGTCGCCTCCGAAGTGGTCTTGGGCGGTTGATCTGTTGGAGGGGGGCGACCTCCTAGTTCTGTTCGCAAAGAAAGGGGAATTCGGGAGAGGATCCCGAACCGTTACTACGCGTGGGAGCTGCTTTACAAGAGCCCCCGGCCGGGAAAAAGATCGCAAAGAGCGACAAGACTACAAATAACAAAAAAAACCCGTTATTGGGCGGACATCGCGACGGCAAATCTCAAATTATGACCAGATAAGAAAAGATCTGGGCAAAAGAGGAGGGGCATCCGTTCGGAAGGGCCTGTCTCAATTTTGAGAAGTACCACAATTGAATTAACTGAGAATGACAGCTGGAAATGGGGGAAGTTGGAAATTCGGAAGGGCCCTTTACGGGAGGGGGAGCTACCTGATTTGTGCCGTACCAGGGCAGTATCTACTCAAGGTCCGTCGCCAAAAGGGGGGGGGCTTGAACGGAGTTGCCGGCCGGCAAGCCTTGTAAGAAATCTAAGGAAAAAAAGGAGGGCTGCGGGGACATTTTTACAACACCACCGCGATGGGGGCTTTAGATATCCCCGAGCAAAAAACAACGAAAGGAATATAGGAAGGGAATAAACTATCGGGGTGGGTTGCAACCTGCAGCATAATTGGGGGACTTAGAGCAGGCAGGGAAGACTGCCTGCACAGGGGACTTGAAATAGTTGTGGAGGGGAGAAAGTAGAGAGGGGGGGAAGAATACGGGTGAGTGTTAGGCGGGGAGGGTGGGAGAGGTAGAGGTGGGAGGGGAGAAGAGAAGGGTTGGGAGGGGAGGGTGATTTTCAAGCCAGGGGCACAAAAGGGTCTTACCGGCGGTCACTGTCATCAAGTACAGACCACCGAAAAGGTCCAACTCAAGGGGACAAAAGTGTCAAAGATGTCATCTTGGAACAAAGGGCATCAAAAGGGGGGTACTTATCAACACCGTGCTCCAGGTCGTGGAGTTCCGACGTCCGGAAAGAGCGGCCAGAGAGCCTATGGCTAAAAAAAAAAAAAAGAGGGGAAAACGGTAAAGAAGTCTTCCCATCACGGTAGGGACGCAGTAAACTAACTGCAGGAAGGGGGGGGGGCTTCCGGGAAGACTAAAGCTGTTCACCACCGGTTAGGAAAAGAACGTCAAAAGAAGAACTCTCCTATGGGGGACAGGTTTTCCCACGCCAAGCAACCGCCCAAGGCGGCTCCCAGAGACATCAGGTAGGCAGCAGGGAGGGAAGCTCAAGGGGTGCTTGGTCAGCTACCGGCGAGGGGCCGCAAGAAACAACCAACCCAACCGAAGGGGGCCAGAGAATCGTCTCCCCCAAGCAATTAATCAGAGACAAGTCTCGAAAAAATGCGTCACTATCGCTATAGAGGACTGTTACTAGCTTGTATGAGGCGGAATATCGCGGACCGGGGAGAGCTCGTCGATGGTTCATGTTCGGAAAGAAATGGGTTGGTCTCTGCTTCCGATCTCATCCCCAGGTCCATTGTCCGGAAAACGGAAAAGAACCCGCTCCAAAGAGGGGGTCCTACAGTGCTTCGGGGGGTTGGAGCGGCCGCTCGAGAGGAGGTAGGGATATCCCCTCGCTCTCGACAGAAATCCTGTCGATCTCGTTTTTAAAGAGAGGTAAACCTTCAGCTAGATGAGAAGTACATCGATGGCCTCCTCCCATACGCAAGCATTAAAGAGGCGGGTTTAAGAAGAGAAAACGCTGCAAAAAGTCCTGCCTACACTACTCGAAATTGAGCCCTTCAAGGGGAGGTCTCAAAGAGAGCTTGCCTGGCCTCCTCACCATAGGCGTCATCTCAGAGATAGCGCCTGTTAGACAAAAAACTCTTCCATCGGAAACTGAACTCATCGGAGGGGGGTCAGGGGGGGAAAAATAAGAGGGCGCTACACTCGGTAAGTCTTTGGGTGGCGCATTCTCTCCTATTATCTCTTTGGGGGAAGTCTGCAAGGAAAATCATAGACTTTTTGAAGGGGGGGATCGCGAAAAAGAAAGGCACCAATCCTACAAGAATCTCCTCCAGAAAAGCTTTAAAGACAGCGCCTATCGGGTGTGGACACCGCACAAGGGAAGAAGAGGGGGATTTAAGTACAGGAGAAGGAAATCGTACGAACTTTAGAAAAAGGTATTTCAAGGGGATTTTACAAGGTCAGGCCCAGTCAATACGGGTAACTCCAAAAAAAGAAAAATTCTCCAATGTGATAAACACCTTCAGCATCAAATCCTGAAGGGGCCTCTGCTTCATCAGAGAAGGAAGGAGAATCCTTAGATCGTTCATTGGATCTCTCAGAGAAGAATTATGAGGAGATTCCTGCACTATCTGGGGCTTCTCTTCCTAGGGTCGCTTTCAGAGGCAGGCTGGTCTTGAAGGTGTGGTCGACACATGGCTGAAACTTTAGGAGAAGAGAAATGGGAAGGGAATGGTACCACTCGGGGGACTGCCATTCCGGGGGTCTACGAGGGGCGGGGGGGAGAAGACTTCAAGAAAGAAAGGAACTTGTTTCGGTATGTCCAACCAAAACCGATAGGCGCTGGAGGGGTCTAGAAAGGTATGTGCGTCTAGGGTTTGGGATTTGGTTGAGAGGGATCGGGAATCTATGCCCTGCAACGCCACATTGGCAAGGGGGGAAGTTTGCGGAAAGCAAACTCAAAATAAGAGGGGAATCGCAAATACCCCTTTCACCTCTGCCACGGGGGATGGGGTTGGAAGGGGAGGTGACCCCTCCAAGCCTGCTGAGACTACTCATGAGCCTCTTTCATACATCTATCGGAGGGAGATCGCTGAGAAGGGCAATCGATAATGGGAGTCATGACGAGGTCACGATATCTGGTCCAGTTGTTCAAGTTGGGGATTGGAAAGTTGGGCTTCAAGACGTTCAAACCGTCCCAGTTTGTTCCTGCATGGGAGGGAAGGGGAACAGGAATCGAGTTCAAGGGGAGGAGATACTGTTGATGAGCATGATTCCAAGAGCTCGACGATGGCAATTGTCGAGAGCAAGAGAAAAATGCCGAGAGCGGCGCGGGAAAAACCAAGAGAGGCCACTTTTCGGGGAATTTCGCCGGGGGAGCTGTTTGGGTCTGGGGGAGATCGACACAGGTGGGAGGAGATCGGAAAGAAAGAGACCCAGGGAAACCAGAAGACCCGTCAATAGTAGTGGCTCGATAGAAAAGTGAATAAGGGACGACGGACTCTCATGAGTCTTTCTCATCTGCCATTAAGTAAACGAGGGAGCGGAACGGCTCATGACGGTTTTGAGGTCTCTGAGAGGTATGTTGGGAGAATCTTTGAGGCCTCGGAATGGTCGAAGCGGCAGCAAGCTCCAGGGGCGTTAGCGGCGGGCCTGAGGGGAGGGAGATGTCCAGGGAGTGGGGGAGGCCTGCCTGACTTCTGTTGTGGGGGGGGGGGAAGTGGAAAATCCGACCCGAGGTGGCGCGGGGGTCTTTTTGCCGGGGCGAAGGCGCCGAAACCTAGGGGTTGGGAAGACGGGGGAAAGATTTCGTACGTACTCCAAAACCAAAAAAACTGGTGACAGATCGGCCTGTAATAAAACGGAGGGGGGTTTCAGGATAGAGAAATTTTCGATCCAATTTATTCATATACTAAAGAATTTCTGGCCCAAGGGAGGCAGCCTTCGGGAGAAAAATGGGGCGATTGGTGGTATAGTACCCAAAGGCCTGTCCGGGAAAAAAAAAATGTACATTGGAATTGGGAGGGGCCTTGAGTTGGACAATTTTTTAGGTCGACAGGGTGGGATGGGACCGTTTACTTTAAAAGGGGACCACCTTTAGGTCTCCGATGGGAATTGCAACAGAGGGTGACGCGCCCTTCGGAATTTAGAGGAGTCCCGTCAATTCTTTCAGAAGGTAGTCAGTTTTTAAAAAAACCTCTAAAGGGAAGAAA
>Ga0179593_1684282_pt1 | contig 10918 bp, 6 predicted proteins | sample CZODoug2_1_08_16_FD_185931 | JGI IMG/M metagenome (GOLD analysis project Ga0179593, IMG submission 185931) | Vadose zone soil fungal communities from Angelo Coast Range Reserve, California, USA - CZODoug2_1_08_16fungal (PacBio error correction) | ecosystem: Environmental > Terrestrial > Soil >...
AAAGTTGTTTCACAACGGAAGCCGTTAGGCTTGGGGGGTGAGCGGAAGATAACAAAATTCCTCGAAGGCCGACGAGGGGATCTTGTCGTCCGGGCTGCTAAAACGCAATTTGAGGGAAAAGGAGAACTGAAAAGAGGAGGGTTACCAAGATACTCGAGAAAAGCAAAACATCTGTGCCGAAAGGTACAAAAATCCATCTTTTCTAGAAAAAAAGGAACGAGGATTAAGGTTCGGGAGAGGGTGACCATCTTAGACCGAAACACCCTACAAGAAGGCCCTTGTCGATCTGGGGGGATGGAGCTTCTAGAGAAGGGGAGCTCCGAAAAAATTAAAGGCCCCGGTTCCGAAAAAAGAGCGGAAGACTCAAAAGCCGAAGAACACTTGGGGGCAATTTACCCGGGTCGCCTCACTTTTCGGGGGAGTTAAAAAGAGCACGCCTAGCCAAGCGAGAGTCGGTAGGTCACGAGGCACCACTTCGAGGGTGTGGACCGAATTTTGTAGAGATCATGGCAGAGGGAGAGAGAACGGGGGGGGAAGGGGTATCAATTGCTCGAAGAACCGCGTCTATGCGTCTTCCAGGAAAAGGTTCGGGGGGTCTTGAGGAACTCGAGGTGAAGCGGTGATCTTCCGCGCTGTAGGCGCACGAGAAAACGATAGTCACATGAGGAAAGATCTAAAAATTCCGTGCAAAAAACGACTGGGGAAGAAGCTGTACGAAAGGTCCCTGTCGGAGGAAACCCATCAATCTTAGTAGGTAAGGGTGGACGGAACCTAACTTGGGGGGACCGGTCTGAAGTATGGTAACGGGGGGGGTCGATTTCATGAAGACCTCCGGTTAAGGAGGGTTGGATAGATCACTTGAATGGAGAGCGACGCAAGGCTGCGTTTAAAAAAGAGGGCCGATCATTAGCCAATGGACCGCGGAGGGGTGTCGGGAAAACGGGTGAGGAAGGAAATGTTTAATCGCTGACGAAAAAACGGAAGATTTTGACTAACGACCCTGGTCTGCGATGAGAGCTAAAGGGGAAGCTAAAAAAAAAACAGCTAGCCGACTGTGAGGAATGTTTTCCTTGGGACTGGTAGCCTGGGGAAGAGGCTTCAAGACTTGGGGGACAAATTCTTGGTCCTGGATGACACGGGGTTCCTTAAAGCGGCATATCAGTCCGGGAAGTTCGCCTTTGGGAAGAAGATGAAATCGGGGACCGTTTGAATCCAGGCGAAAAGGGGGGAAAAAGCGGGGAAAAGAGGGACCGTTCTTTCTGCGAAAATTGCGCCTTCGTCACTATAACGACGCTATCGGGGCTGAATCCAAAGAGAAAAAGGGGTGTCGTCAATTAGGAGTGGTCCCGAAGCCGAGAATCTTCAAAAAAAGACTCAATCGGAGGTAGCAACGTAAACATCTATCAGGCAATCGGAGACACGAGGGAAGAACTCAGGAGATAGACGGTTTTAGCTTCTTGAGCGGCGGTAGCTATGAGGTGGGGGGGGAGCCTTGGAAGCGGTCCATTCTGGCCGGGGTAGGGGTAAAAAGTATCGCATGGAAAAAAAAGAGTTCATCCGAAGGCTTCCGCATCGTGTCGTTACCGCTTGGCAAAAAGCAAGGCGGCTAGGGGGTTGCCTCGGAAAAAAGTGGGTCTGGAAGCCGAGCGAGGAGGGATGGCGGCTTGGACAGTGCGTCCTATGGGCCAAAAAAAAATAAAGGGGCGTTCCGGAGGAAAGAACTCAAACCTGAAGAAAGGGGAAACGAAGTGCTCGACACCAAGGGTCCTATACGCCGGATGTGATCGGCGCCCGTGAGCGCTACAGGAGGCATAAGGGAAACAAGACCATACAAACGGAGGAAGGGAGATAACCGTTGTTCCGAAAAAAGCTGCCGAAGCTGCGAGACTCCTCTCAAAAAAGGAAGGACAGGAACCGTAAAGGGGAAGAAAATTCGTCAAGTTCTAGAGGTTTTTGAGTGGGAGCAGAGAAAAAGTTCCAGCTTTTACGAAGAATTCTGACAAAGCAGCCGCAAAAAGGCGCTCGCAAATGTGCAGACAACAAGACAGGAAGAAACAGAAATCGTTGCTTGAAAAGGAAGAACGAAAGCTGAAAAAAAACGAAAGAAGGCGACCAGCGAAGAAAGGGGCAAGCAAAGAGGAAATATTAAGACCAACGTCTTCCCGGCCAAGAGGCCCCTCTAAATGTCGTTCAGAAAAGAGGGTGATGGAGTTCAAGAGCTCGATGTGCGGACGAGAATCCACAGAGCATACCTATTCCGGTGAGAGGAGAGTTAAAGGATATCAGAGAGCATGAAGGAAGGGATTCATCCAATGAGAGTAGTCTCGACACTTGAGAGGATGAACAGAGGAAAGGTCACCGAGGGGATCATTAACGGGACCCGCAGCGGCGAAACGAAAAGGATCTTCGACAACGGAAAAAACAGGGCCTTAAGGGAGCAATGAATGGTAAAAAGATCATACTGGCTAACACGGTTGGGAACGCGCCTGATAAGTCGTCACTGGGAAACCTCCACTGCGGCGCTCGGGGTCTTGAAGTCGTGGGAAGAAAAGTGGTCATCTCAGAAAGGGAAAAAGGCCGGATCTGGGAGTTCGGCTAGCCGTGACAGAAAAATCGGGATCGAGGGAACTGGGAAGATCCCCAGCGCCGGACCGGGCAGCAGAAGGGGATCTTTCTCTCCGGTCTAGCAAACCGTGGGTTCTTAAAAACTAACCGGAGGAGATAGAGGAAATTAAATCGAAAGTAAAGTTCCCTTCTTTACCAAAGGGAACGTGAAACAAGTTCGTTCTAGAACAGCGAAGAGGAACTCTCAAATGTCGGAGAACAGGTTAACAGAAATATCTTCCGTGCCTTGCAAAACAAAAAGGCACGATCTTCAGAAAAGGGAGAGGAAAAGTGCTAAAAAAAGCGCGAAGATCAATCGGTCTGTAGTAGTTTCTACACAGAAGAATTGGGAAGACTTGAGCCTGGAATAAAAAGAGACGAGGAAGGTCGAAGATAATTTGCTTGCACCAATAAAGTAGAGGTAAACTTAAGTCGGAAAGAATCAACGAAACGTTTGGAGGGTCTCCGCAGAGCTGTGGGGCTGGGCCCTCTGAAGGAGGGGGGGAGGTCAATAAAGTTTATTTATGACCGCATGCCCACAAAATTGGAATTCTTTCCCGCGGACTGGAAAGTCAAAAGACTGTCAGGGCCATAACCTATCGGGAGAACAATTCTTATATCCCTAGGTCAGAGCAAAGAAAAACGGGTTCCATATCAGAAAGGGTGCAAGGACACAGTCCGAATCGATAAGGCCTTCGATCCTAACGGAAGGGGTTTAATTTTTCCATGGGAGGCGGGGGGAGAAACCTGAGGACTTGTCAGCAGCGAATTTTGTTGAAGAACTGAACATCGAGGCATCATCGGTGACAAACAAGAGCAAAGGTTTGGGGAGTCAGGAGGAGAGGGAAACATACTGCTGGGGTCTTGGTTAACAACTGCAAACTAAAACCCCGGTCATCAGAGGGGAAACTCGCAGAGCGTTAGAAACCCAGCCGAAACCAATAGCTGGTTTTTGTAAGAAGGAATGTTTAGTCAGGAAGGGGAAGGGGGAGACGCAAGGAAGCTAGCTTCAAAAGGGAAACCTTCGCTATCTTTAATAGGAGACTTCCACTGCTAAAATAAAAGTGGAAGTAAATCAACAAGGGGGGGGCCGAAAATGGGAAAAGAAATAGGAAAAAAGGTAAGCCTGGTCCAAGCACTCTCCGCAAGAATATTCCTCACGAAAGAACACCGGCTGACATCTCGATCCGGGAAGCCGAAATCTGAGAAGGGTTACAAAAGAAACCTTCAAACGCCACCCTTCCTTGAAAGGCGGTGCTCAAACGACCCGGTGAGGGGCAGGGAAAGCCTCAGCTCTCCTGAGATAAGAGAAGAGCATGAAGAATCTCATCTAAGAAGGAAAACAAACCGCAGGGGGTATCTCGGCGTGGAACTAATTGGAGTTGCATTGAAACGCGGCTACGTCTCACGAAAAGAATAAATAGGGTTTAATCGCAAAAAGGGAAAAGAGGGGGTTAACTCTAATAAAAAACCGTTTCTACGTTTATACAAAAAAAACTAAGTCTCGAACTTTCAGAAATCGTATTACCGCCAAGTTCTGGGGGGAAGAAAAAAAAGTCCAATAGGTTGGAAAAAAATTTTACTTTCGGAGGTATGAATAAAACTGCTTTGCAGGAACACTACCTTCGGGGGGACCTAAGGTTTGGACCTTTTCTACCTCTTCACAGCCGTCACTCGACGAGGAACGCCATCCTAAAAAGGGAAATAAAATATTCAAGGAAATTCACAGAGTTCCAACGTCTCGGAAATGTCTCCCAAGCCGCGAGAGGTCTCGGGGAAAATAGATAGGCACAAGGAAAGATGGTCTGAAAGGGGCGTTACCTGAACTAAGCCGCTTCCCTGCTAATTGAAGGTCCTGCGAACCATTCGGAGGAAAAAAGAAAAGGGGTCGATCAGACTGGTGCGCTAAGGAGACATGCATCGGCTCATGGAGTGCCACCTTCTGATTTGCTGAGACGAAAAAAAAAAAGGAAAACGGGGGACCCAAAGGGAGGATGTATTAAACAAACGGAGGAGGGGGGGGGAGGGGGATATATTCCAGCGAGGGGGGAAAAAATGTCCGTATTCCAATCTGCGGTTTGGGGGGTGGGGGGGCCGCAAAATCGCCAGGTTGAAAAAAAATCTGAAGACCCTCCCTAGCGAAAAGGAGAAAAACGCCGGAGGGAGAGGGGGGAGACTTTTAGAGCATCGGGCGGTCCCTGGAATCCAGTCGAAAGGGTAAAACGCGTGCTAGACCACGAAAAGGGCACTAATGCAGACGGGAAGGGATTCCCCAAACGGAGAGGATTAACTGTTGGGAAAAAACTACGGAGGGGGAAAGATTTGGCCGTTTATCTCAAAGACGGTGCAATGGCGGGAACTCCAAATGCAGATCTTGGGGGCGGAAGTTCTTATGGAAGGCCAGCGTAGGGAGAGGAAGGAAATGAAAAGGTAGGGACTTCCGGATCCAAAGGTCGCACCGGGGGTCAACGTTGCGAGGGGGCGACAGAGGGAGGGGTTTTAAACCTCCGTGCCGGACAAGGGAAAAAGAGCGGTGCACCACGGGGAAAACAGCCGCTGTCTCAGTAGGGAAAAAAGCGGAGCCACAAACGGCATGCCGTTCGAGGGGGGAATCAAAATCATTCAGGGCGGTAACAAGGAGTAAGGCTGGGGGGGGAAGAAATACCTGAACAGGGAGGGGGTTCCGGAGGAGAAGGGGGGACCTGGTCCTCGGAAGGGACCATGAGGTGTTGTAGCCGGGGAAATCTACGTGGGAAAAGCTCCGCGGTTTACGGAAGGGGTCAGGATTCTCTGAGTAACTCCATTGGGGCTGTCGCGGTTGCCTGGATTAGCTAATGGTGGAGAAAATTTTTAGTTCCCCGCCAGGAGATCGTGGAGAAAGAAAATAGTAAGAGAGGGAAGGATTCAAACCTGGGGCGGACTAGAAAAAAAGAAAAAAAAAAAAAACAAAAAAGAAAAAAAAGAAGGAAAGAGAAGAAACCAACACTTCGGGAGAGTCGCTGCAAAGAAAACTCTTCCAAAGAGGGTTTTCATTGGGACTGAGGGGTCAGATTTTGAGACGGGACTCTGACTTCACGCTCTGAAGCTGCTTTTGCCAAACTCAAGGATTCCTTTCGGGGGAAAGAAAGGAAAGGTCGGGGGGTTGGTCGGAAAAATCAAGAGGGGGGGGCTCGTATATGGGAAGGATTTTGACGGGGGGGGTAAGAAAAGCTCCGTGTCTAAGAGCGGTTTTCTATTGGGAAATTATGAACGTAGTGGGGGGGAGGTTTGAAGAATGCCGTGAATCCTGGTAAATTCTCTTCCTTAGAGGACCGTCTCGAACTAAGGGGAAAAAAGGGGAAAATGGGCTGGCATTCCGGCAATCCCGGGCTTGACGTCATCGAAAAAGGGGTAACCGAAGGACGGAGAAGCGGAAAATCAAAGGGAAGGGAAAATAAACGCAGATTGGGAGCCGTCCGAAAATCTCTTCGAGCCTGTCTTCGGGTGCTTGAAAGAAAAAAAAGCGAATTGTATCTGGAAAAAAAGCTTGATCAGGAGGAGCATTCCGACTTGGAGACGAGGAAGGGGGAAACGTGGTGAAAGCTCTCAAAGGCGCGAGAAAAAAAGACCAATTGGTGAACAGGAGGACCGTCAGACACCTCACGTCGATGACATAGGGTCGGCGCGCGCCTCTCCCCTCCATCAAGGTCTTCAGATGAAAGACAGGGATATGGTGGGGGATACTGCGCAGGAAAGTCCAGCATCATCTTTTTAAGAAAATAAACTTTGACAAAGGGACTCGGGCAAGGATCAAGCTTCTATTCAGTCGGAAAGTCGGTCAAACGGGGAGGAAACTTCTCTGGTGGGTATAAAAGTGTGACATACTAGGTCATGACGCTGCTGGAGGGGTCAGGGGAAGAGCGACGATATTCGCAGGACTCTGAGATGTAACATCAGTCCTAGCCCGGGTAAAATCACTGTGACTGGTCCAAAGGGGTCCCTTCTTCTTTTAAAAATAGGGGCCCATTGTAAGGGGGAAAAGAAAGAGTGAAGGGGCCAGACAGACTTGGGGGGGCCCTGGTCATATAAAGGGGGTTAACTACTTAAAAGGAGGGAGGGATGTCATTTAATACCGCCAGGGAAAAAAAGGTTTGATAGATCACAGGAGCAGATAACCGAGGAAACTTCTTTCCATGCTCAGGTCTTTTCAGAGGCCGGGCTATAAGAACGATGTGAAACGGGGATAGTGGTGGAAAAAAAAACTAGACCAAAAGGGGTACTACTCCCTGGATGCGTTCACGGAAGGGCAAAGTAAATACAAAGGGGAGAATAAACCTGAAAGAAATCAGCATGTGTCGGAAAAATTGAACTTTTACCTTTACGGGGGCCTTATTGAACGAAAAGAATGGTTCTCAAGGATTGAAAAAGTTGGCATTTTCTACGGCCATTCCGCCCTTAATCAAAAGAAGGCTTCAACTGGAAAAATAGGGAATGTACATGGGAAATTGGGGGGTGAGGGGGGGGGGGGGGGAGGGGTGAGGTGAGGGCAGGAGAGAGAGATGAGAGGAAAACGGAGAAGGGGTGGGGGGGGGTATCGGGAAAGAAAAGATAGGGAGGGGCTTGAGACCACACTATTGTTTCCCGGAGAGGCTGTTAAAAGGGAGAATGATAAGCCCACTCTTTGAAAATGTCAAGTCCTTTCTTGGAAAGGAGGGTGCTCTTGCGGAATGAAATAGGAAGAAGAATCGGAAAAGATCAATCGCACTCCTGTGTTCTTCTCTGCAGGGAAAGAAGACCTTCCCGCGCCTTTAATGAGACCTGGTCGGGGGGAAAAAAAATCTAGGACGGAAGGTCTGAGAGAAGGCATCGTAGTCATAGGGGGAGTTTAAAGCTCGCGGACGGAGGGAAGTAAGGGAAAAAAAGGTTTCGATCCAGCTGACGATGAAGGGGGGTTCGCGGGAATCTCTTTCCAGAGGGGGGAAAAGACTTGACGTTCTACTGGGGAGGAAAGGTGGAAGGGAAAGTCTAAAAAAAAACTTTCTCAGACTCAACAGATCGGGGGGGGTGCCTCTTCTATTTGGGAAACTTCAACGGTTCCTAGCGAGGTTCGTCTCTTTTGGGTGGAGTCACATGACCTCCTGAGGGAAGGTTTCAATTTTTGGGGCTTTCTCGAAAGGGGAAAAGAAAACAAATCCGCGAATTGTTCACGAAGTGCGCAAAAAACGTCCAATTTAAGGGGAAGGTCCGAAACCAAAAAGGCAGAAATCGGCAAAAAATATCGCCCTTCCCGCGTCGATCCGAAGAACTTTTATGAGAAAAGAAAAAAACAAAGGGTAGAAGAAGATAAAAGGGTCAAATCTATCTGGGAGCGAACCTTAGGCGCCGAGCCCACCTGCCTTTTACGGAGAAGAGGAGGCAAATGGAGGGGGTCAAGAGGGAAGTCTGAGGGTTTTTACGAAAGCCAAAACTTTCCACCTTTACAAAGGAGATTCTGACGACTATGGACAAAGTCAACCTCCAGGGAGACAGCCCGGGCCCGGACAAGACAAAAAGAAACCGACGAGAAGAAGGTTGTTTCTCGAGGAGACAACCTGAAGGCGCGCTAAGTAGAGAGGGAATCGCAAGAAATCACAGGAAGACAATTCCAAGATGTGCCCAACCTCGCCCAACATCAAAAAAGCGCCAAAAAAAAACAAGGAGAGGAGGCGTTCAGGGCTGAAGCGATACGGCGATTCATGCTCTCGCTCGGATGTGGACGTCTATATCCACACATCGATGACAAACCGAGGGAAGGGGATGATAGGGAGAGGAAAAGGTCAAAAAAAAAACGACAAAATCAGAGGTCTCTCGCATTTTCTTCAGGAAAAAAATTCGAATAGGGCGGGAAGACAGGGGCTAAGGAAAATAGCACGAGCGAAGCCGGCAAAGGACATTTGAACGCTGGTCGGAATTCATGAAAGGGGGACCAACTAGGAAGGGGGAAGAAGGGAATAGGGAAGGGAAAACGGCAAAAAGGTCAGAACGAACACTTTTCACTAGGGACATCCTTTGCTAAAAGGGAATTTTACTAAAGGAGGCCTGCTTAGAAGGAGAAGGACAAAAGGGAAAAAACACTGAAAGATCCTGTTGGAGGGTCTAATGGCCGGGGACTGTCAGAGGGGAAAATAGCAACAGATAGGGACAGGGTGTCGGGAAAAAGTTCTTACGGGATCACCTTTCCCGACGACATCGGAGGAAAAGAGCGCAAGGCAATGAAAAGAATGGAAAGGGGGCCTCAGAAGGAGAAACAGAGGGGAGATATCAAAAGTGTTACTCCAATTCTAAAAAAGATGCTCTCTCCTTAATGAAAAAATACAACGAAGAAATTGAAAAGGGGAAGCGAAAACCAATTTAAGACCATGGGTTCCCAGCTCTCCCCTCAAACTATCTCCCTTGAAATCTATTTGGGGGGGGGGAGGAGCCTTTCATCCTTTCTGACCCAAGGGGACCACTTCCTTTGAGGAAACTTCAACTGAGGGATGAAGTGGATAACAGGTGACGGGGCTAAAATTTCGTCCACAACCCCGCTTCATATCACCGGGTCGGGCACCTGGGAGGTCAATAAGATTAAAAAGCTACTGGCAAGCAATCAAACATATCCCGGATTTGCCTCTCATTGGGGGGAGAGGCCGGTCTAAGTTAGGATAAAAAGAAGGACTGAAGGGGAACAGAATCCAACCTCTTCAAACCTAGACCTGAAAGGGGTGGAATCGAGGGGAAGGACGGCTGGAAAGCGCAGCGGAAGAAAATGTACCGCAATACGAACTTAGGGAAAGGAATAAGAAAACAGGGGAAAAATTCAGGGAAAGCCTGAAAGGAGCCGAGAAACTCACACGTTTCGGAACCCTTAATTTGGGCCTTCAAGGATAAAAGGGTGGTAAAAAAAAAAGAGCAAAAACTTGGGACCCTATCGACAAGGCTCGTTGTCGGGGGAAAGTAAAAAATCTACGAATAAAACTCGCCGTCAGATCTACCCGAAAAGTTATTGCGATGAATAGAGAAAGGAAATTCCGGGACACGGTTCACGCTTGAAGGTGGCCTTTCCTAAAATGGGAAAAACGCTCGCCAAACTCCCCATAAAGAGGTTCGAGAAGGGCGGACTATGCAGGACGAGAGATCACATGATCACACCTCCTGCACGAATGGTGAACACCTGCCCAAGACCACCGAAAACTGGAAAAGGGTGAACCATGCCCCAGAGCCACGGGAGTTCTACCTCACAACATCCGAAAAGTACTTTTTTTTTTGAAAAAAAAGGGAAGAGAGGGTGGGAAGGCAGAAAACTGGGAAGGGCCAAAAACTCAAGGCGGCCCGGGCTAGCGGCCACGCGATGAGGCGGCTGCTTTAAGGAAAGAAAGAGGGGGGCCACAAAAAGGGGGTAGAAGGAGGGGTTGCCAAAGGAGACGAGGAACCGGGGATCCTAAGCAGCGAAGGAGACAGATGCCGCAAAAGAGAGCCCGACCTTTCTAGGAGGAGGGTAGCAGGGGGGATCAAGGGAGCGCGGAAGTACCAATTATCCACCTTCGACCTAACCGAAGAGAGCAAAAAGGTCAACCACGGGGGGCGGAGAAGAAGGAGCAGAAGAATTAAGGAGAAAGCTTATCTCGTGCAGGAAAAAGTTCTATTCCCAGGCAAGGGCACCTCCTTTAAATATCGCTATGAAAGGGGGGGGGAAGGGATAAACGTCAGGGGGGGGACCGCTGCCTAAGCTCCGGAACCCCAATAAATCATAAAGCTTAACATGAAGGTACGGGCAAATGGGGGTGAGGAAGACAATGAGAAACTTTGGGAGGGCGTCAGCGAGAAAGCGGGATTACCATTCTACTGGGAAAGGCACTCGGTCGTGGAAAGGTGGGCAAAAACCGGGAGTACAAGTACACTAACTGGACAACTGAACCCAGGACGTCCCTTGGGGGAAATGGGTGGGGAGCATAAAGGAAAGAAAGAATAAGAAAGATGCCAGGAAATAAGAACTGGGCTGCATGCATTTTTAGAAAAAACTAGCAGTGCACCGCTTAGGAGGGAGGATAGGGGGGAAAAAGGAGGAAAAAACGAACGGGGGAGGTCCTCGGAAAGCATTCATCGGGTTTTGCTCAATCTTCTATCCTGGAAGTCGTGGTCCTGGAAAAAAAGTATAGAGGAGTAGAAGCCGAAGGGTAAGGGAAAAGAATCTACAGGAGAGACCTCTAGCCGAAAAGTCGAGCATCTTTTTCTCGGACAGGTCGAATATTAAAGGACAAGGGGGTGGGGGGAGGGGAATAAAAAAAAACTCAGGAAAATACTGCATTTTGGGGCG
>Ga0179593_1814518_pt1 | contig 10918 bp, 7 predicted proteins | sample CZODoug2_1_08_16_FD_185931 | JGI IMG/M metagenome (GOLD analysis project Ga0179593, IMG submission 185931) | Vadose zone soil fungal communities from Angelo Coast Range Reserve, California, USA - CZODoug2_1_08_16fungal (PacBio error correction) | ecosystem: Environmental > Terrestrial > Soil >...
AGGTGCGTCGTGGAAAAAAGAAGGGGACACCGGGAGGATGGCAACAAGGTCAGGATCCTTCGGCAGCAACGAAAACTAAACGAAAAAAAACGGCCTGGACAAAAGAATCCGAATCTGGGGGTCGAATATAAAACCGTCGCTAAAATGTAGGAAGACGACACCCGGGGGGAAAACGGGGCACCTAACTAACTAGGAGGTCCTCTCGAAAATGGGGCCCGCTTAAAGGGAAGAATGAATCAGGTATCTCGGGAGGGTGAAAGCTTAGGGGACGCAGAATGGATTAATTAGATCGAGCGAGTCGAGAAACTCGATTTGGGACGGTCGGATCAACCACTTAGTCAGATAAGAAAACCGTTTCCATTCAAAGGAGACCTGCTGTTCCTGTCGTGGAGCAGCCGTCTCTTCAGGACACTAAAAGGAAGGAAGTCTCCCTGCTCGAAAAGCTAGTAAGTCCGGGCTGGACTTCTACGACGATCGCAAGGGAAGGGGGAACCGTTGAGAGGAGCTTCTGCTTTTAGTCTGAAGATTCCTCAAAGGTCCCCGGCCATAGGGAGTAACATCTGAGCCCCCTATCTGTAACGAGGATTCGTGATGACCAAAAAAGAGGGTCAATGAAAGGATCGCACTGTGATGGGGCAGCTTCCTCGAGCACAAAATCCTCTGTTCGCACGGGGGGGAGGGGTGTCGGAAAAAGGTTCCTGGGAGGGAATGTGCTCTCTGGTGAAAGGACCACCCCCAGGGCCGCGAAGGATCGAAAGATGAGGAAGGGGCCTTCGGTGCCCTATTTCAAATCTGTTGTCTCGGAAAGCGGAATCCAATAAAAATACAAATAATATAGTCGGCCACTTCCATCCTCGCTCTCAATGAGGGAGGGCATCTCCGATAGAAATATTTGGGATTGATCAGAAATCCTACTCCAGAGAAACTAAGTCCAGGCTCTCCCGCAAGAGCCTCGCCTTCTGTAACGAAGAAGGATACTAAACAACTCCGTAGTCTGTCGGCGGAGTCCGACGGGATGGATAGGGTGAAGATACTCGGAAGGCGCCCCGTGCGAAAGAGGAAGGACTTGTGAAAGAGAAAGGAAGAAAAATGTAGTGAATGACCTTATTCCATTGCCGAGGAGTTTGCCTGGGCAGAGAAGGCAAAATACTTTTTATCGACCTGAGAAAAACGCATATTACCGGAGGGCAGCTAAGGGAGAGGAACTTCCACAGAGAGAAAGGGATTCTGCTGCTTCGCAAATTGGGTGAAGGGGGTGGCATCTGGGGTGAAGAAGAATATCCGAAGGCGGTGCACCGTAGTCATAAAGGAGGAGCAGACCGGCCTTATGCTCCGCCAAAAAAGAGGATCACCCCATGTCGGGAAACTAGCATAATTCGCTCGACTGCATCTCACTTCTAATGAGGGGGGGACACTCAGGGAAGTGCCGAAACGGGGCTAGAAGTTCAGGGAAAGTAAGCGTAACATCCTTGCGCGCAACTCTCGTAGGGACTTCAAACAACATACGCGTTGCACCAAAGTCTGAGGATGTACGGCTGGAAAAAAACGGAAAGAAAGGCGTCCCTGGACAAGCTTACCTAGTACGCGCCGTCGAAAAAAGAGGAAAGCCTTCCCCCAACAAAAAATCCGGGGCCTGGGTTCCTAGATGTCAAGGGGGAGGAAAGGTTTCACTTTTGCTCCCCAGAGTAGAGACTGATCCGTTTCACATCGGGCTGGAACAAGGGCACGTCTAACTACCCCCAAAGAGAATCGAGCGCCACTGGGGAAGGGAGACTCTGCATATCCTAGGTTGATTTAATACCAGGACACAGGGGGTTTACAAGGGTCTACAGCTCGCTTTCAACAAAGAAAAGGAAAACAATCGTCGGGCCGGAGAGGGGGAAAGGTAGGCCTCTTAAAAACAACAAGGGGGGTAGAGAGAGATCGCACTGGACCGGACCTCTAGGGGGGGGTTCCAAAAAAAAAAAAAAACACGCCTGTTTGCCATCTCTGGAGCAGTTCCTGGTAGTTTACCATCTACCATCGGAGAAGGAAAACATCCAAAAATAAAGACTCGAGATCGAAAGAGGGCTCGGTTCAAAGGTCACCGGCCGAAGAAGAAAAAGGTCATGGAAGTCTGGGAAGAGGTCCCCAGAAGTCGGGAAACAATGATCGATGAGACGAGTTCGAATAGGAAGCACTGCCGAGAAACGCGTTCGTCAACTAGGGGAGACGCTTAGACTTTGGGGGGAGAAAAAAACACTTGTTTCACGCTATAGGGGGGAGCTCTAGAAAGAGGTTTAGAGAGATTGCACGAGACGAGAAAGGACGGTCTCTAGGGGAAAAAACAGGACGCCAGTAGGTGTAAAGAACTAATCGAGAAGGAGCATCTTGTTGGGACTCGAAGGGGGTTTTTTGCTAGATGGACCTTGGGAAGCGCATATGGAAGTTCCCTGACAACACGAGTTTCTTTGTCAAAAGCTGATAACTATTCGGGTAATATTCCTAAAGAGAATTCCTGGGATTACTTGGGTCTCATCTTCAATAGGGGGTCTTTTTGTACATCTCGGAGCGAGAGCGAGATCGTCTCCTGGATGAGGGGGGGAGGAGCGCGTCAGTGTCTAAAGTTCCTCCGCTCGCAGAACCCTCTGAATCATCGTACTGGAGAAGTGCTTCCGATTCCCTTTCGAGAGGAAAGGTGAACAGAATTCTCGGGGCGTCGATTCAGCGCGATCTTCGGAAGAGGATAGGTAATTCCGGAGTCTGCAGCACGAAACTGTGAAGATCGGAGGGGGGCCGACCGGAAAGAAGGAAAGGGGGAACGAATCATCTGGGATTGAGGGGAGTTCTGAGCGCCTTCCTAAAGAAAAGTACCGCTAGCTTATCGTCACTGAATAACGACTCAGTAATCATTTTCGAAAAAAAGAGGGTAGCGCACTGGCGAATATCAGAGGAGAAAAAAAGGACATGGAAACCTCATGAGTCGGCAGGCGTCAGGCATTTCTCTGTGTAAAGGGGAGGAGTGCCCGCGCTCCCAGAACGCGCAAATTCCTTTTGGCACGGTAGAGAAGCAACGGCCTCTTCTGGGTGCAGGGGAAAGAAACTCTCTTCATCTAATAAAAAATCCTACGGAAAGCCCTGGACGAAACTCCCGCGAAAGGATCTCCGGATGGAAGGGAACTCTCTTCTTGGTCTTAGGGGTGGAGAAAGAGACGCCTCCCCCGCTAGGCGACCTGCAAAGGAACAGAAGAGCTTTCCGCCCTACAAAAGCCTTTTCGTTACTTCGATCATCAAGGGGAAGAGGTCAAAGGTCTGAGCAAAAGCTGGAGACAGCCTTATTATTCACGAACCTGTGAGAGCCGTCCGTGCGGAGAAGTTCCTCAAACCTAGAGAGTCGTCTCGCTCAGAAGAAAGAAAATTCAGTCTTACGCGCAAGCGGGGAGAAAACACCTCCTGCCGGAAGTCGGTATCGCGGGTACTCCATCGGAGGGGGGGGGGGATCTGCTTCTCGTTCTAACGAAGGGGAAAGGTGCAAATCATTGGAGTTCAGGGGATAGGGAACCTGTATACTATTACCGCGGAGGCGGTTCCGGGGGGGGAGACTCGTGCGTGCTCTTAACGAGGATTCACAAATCAAGCCCCCGATGCGCGCCCTGTCTCACGAAAAAAAAGATCGAACTCTTCAACAAAAATTCTGGGAGGAAAATATATAGATCTGCAGGGGAAAAAAAGGGAAGCTCGGAGGAAAACGAGGGGGTTGCAATGACGCTTCTGGCCGGTCCTCTTCGAACAATCTGCCACCGAAAGGGGAACTCCTCAGACTGGTCGGAAAAATCAAGCACAGATTGGGAGGAGCATCTCGCTCCGCCCACAAGGAAGAGACCCACCTTCTCTTGGCGCGGAAAAGAAAGGAAGAAATCACAGATTTCTACCCCTTAACAAAGGGGAGAAAAGAGCGCTAGACAGGGGAGAGGACTCACCGGGGGAAATCATAAGTATCTAGACGCCGGGAATCTAGGGGGAGACTTACTTTCGATCCGGAAGGGGCTATCCACACGGTCCGAGAGCCAAGGGGGGGTTCCGGGGAATCTTTCTCCCACTCCGCTTCAGACGTCATACATCTATTCCGAAAGGGGAGAGAACTCGGGGGCAACTAGTTCCAGGCCGAAGGAGGGGGGGAAAAGTCGTGGGGGGACTCGGTCAGACGTCGCTTGTCTCGCTCGGGTTATGGGAATCACCGACTGGAAAAGATCCCAAGCCTTTCGGGAAGCGAAGACATCCGGGGGCGGGAGGAGGGATGTAGGAGGGAAAACCACCAGAACGTTCTCCTCTCTGGTGATCCAAGCTCTTTCTACGCGAGAAACTTCCTTAGCCTCCGAGGTAGGGAAAAGAGGACAGCCTGGAGATGTCGAAAGAACCACTCAAACCTGGGGATGCAAGCCTCCTCTCCTCCTATGATTGAAGCCCCACGCGCTGGATCGCGAAGAATTGATCCCGCGATTTCGCACGTCGGAAAAAAGAGGAGTCGCTAAGGAGGCTCTCACAAGGAAAATCGTAAAAGGGGGGGAAATATTGAAGAAGGCGCCAACTAAGAAAAGGCAATCCGCTCTCACGGAAGTTAAAGACCGTGCTTTCCAGTTGAGGAGCAAACTCTTCCGCGGAAGGGGGAATACCGTCTGGTACGGGGAAATCGATCTGAAGGAAACCCTCGAAAAGACTACTTGATCTGGGAAGAAAGAGGTATCTTTAATACAATCTAAAGACGATGATTCAACTTCTTCGCGATCGCATTCACGTTCAGGGGGGGAAAGGGAAAAGATATCAGAAGTAAAGGACTAACTCATGAAGACTTACCCGACGCTCAAGAACCTGCGGGAAAGGGGCGTATCACCTGCATCTAGTTCGGCTAAAAAATTCAGCTCAAGGGAGGCACCATCGATTTTTCGTTCGGTCGAGGGAAATCCCTCCTCCCCGTTATTAGAAAAGGGCGAGACGTCTCAGCAATGAGTCTCGCTAGGGGAAAACTACCTCGATGCAGGATCAAAAAAGGGGCACGCCCGCTTCGCTGCCGGGGTACGAAGCGGAACATAGGGTCACCGAAAAGCTGCTCCGGATAATGAGGAAAGGGGGCTCTGAACGAAAAGAAAAAAAAAAAAAAAAAGAAAAAAAAAAAAAGAAACAAAAAAAAAAAAAAAAGGCACAACCCCCCATTAAACAAAGAACACAAGACAAAACAACACAAACCAAACACCAAAAAAAACACACAACAGGTCTTTCTTCTTCAACAAGGAAAAGATCCGGACACCTACAAAAGGTCAAAAAGAGGGACACGCGTCTCACAGAAGAGAAGCTCGGAAAGCGCGAATCTTCTATATCGGTCACCGAATCTTGTGGCTGCGAAACCATAAGTAGAGAAAGGGATCCGGTCGGTCCGTTTCACAGAAGGGGAAGGAAAGTACCGCGCAGTCCAGAAAGAGAAGGAGTCGATAAAGCAAATCATTATCCTTCTATAAGAGTTGGACAAAGGGGCACACCGCGGACGCTGAGCCGTTCAAAAGGAGGGAAAAAATCAAGCGATGAATAGCAACAGGGGAGGGAAAATTGCGCTTCGATAGAGAGAAAAAAAAAGCAGCGGGGAAAGGGATCTAAAGCAGCCCGATCCTGAAGGGGGGACACAAGAAAAGTACTCTCTTACGCATCGCTTCAATAAGGAAAGGGGCACAGGAAAAAGAGGAGGCAAATAAGAAAAGAGTTACAGCCGCAGGATTTTGCAACCGTCCTTATGTGGAACGGAAGCAGGATCACTGGCTCTGAGTGAAGAAAAAAAAGGGAAAACAACTTACCAGGGGGCTATCTCGACTGTTCTCTCACAGGAAGCTGCGCGGCTATCATACTACTGACAAGGGGAGGAAGTAACTTCAAAGGTGGTCAGGTCGGAGGACCGTAGAGTTGGCCGGAAGGATGCCTATAGGTCTGGCATAGGGGTCTTCCCCTCTAATTTTCACTATATCAGCGAGAAAAAACGCACGCCGCTGTAGGAGAAAGGAACTAGTGTACATCTCATCGCTTGGCTACACTTCTCGAACAGTTCAATGTACATGGTGTGAGAATCCTTGGGTTTGTAGGCTTCAAAAAAAAAAGAGGAAAAAGATCTCACTCGTTAAGGGAAGCCTAGGCGACGAATGCTTGCAATAGATTGCCTTATGTACTGGGGGGGAGACCGAGTCCGCTGATCTGGAGTAAATAGCTAGCCATGGCGGAAACTCAGGGAATGGGATTCTCTCGTCATTGTCAGAATAACTGCTCCTCGAGGCCAAAGAAGCGAATGGATTGTTCGGAGGAAAGGGGGGGAATCTTGGATGTATCGTCGTCGTCCGGGTTCAGGGGGGGCGCGAGATCTTCCTAGGAGAAGGAAAATGATTAAAAAGGAAATTCATCTGAATTACTAGGGATCCTGGAACAAATTAAGCAGGCGTGCGGAAGGAAGGGGACGTTTGAATCGTTTCCGGAAAGAAGAAGGTAGCAAATCGTGAAACGAATAGACATATCTAACTAGGCAAGAAGGGGGTAAGAACATTAGTTCTATCTTGGTAGCCCAGGGGAGAGAGGGGAGAATCAAAGAGATTTGCAAAAAAAAACCAGGAAGCTCTTCTTCGATCATAGACTGAGCTTCTCGGGTGTGCGGTGAATTGCCCAAAGGATATGAAGGGAAATTCCGTTTGGGTTTCACGAAGGGAACGGACCATCGGACGCATATCCGAGAGGGGGTAGTCTGGAGAAAACTCGAGACACCAATCTGTCGAACAAGTAACGCGGGAAACTTTTTCTCCCACAAGTACACCAAGCAAGGGAGAGACGATGTGTACTCAAAGGGAGGACTCTCTGGGGGAGTTGTGTACCTAGCTCAAAAAAAAAAAAAACTCTCGAATCAGAGTCCCCTAGAAGAGATTACAGGGCTGGACTATATACAAACTTACTACTAAGAAGCCATTGCTTCTTTCCTGAGGGGGAGCGGGTAAACCTTGGGACTTGAAGACGAACTTCTCAAGCTGGGGAGAAAGGAAAGGGGCCTGATTATTCACTGAAACGTTTGAAAACTTGCGAAATTCTAAGTCTATCTCAATCAAAGAGAAAGGAAAAGCCAGCTAGCCTAGAGAAAAGTTAACAAGGTGCTTCCGCGCATCGAGACCTCGAGCTTCGATTCCTATCCGTCCGGGGGAGCAGTTTCTCATCGCTAGCGGGAAGAGGGGGGGGGTTCGGGCATTTACAGGTGCCACAATTGGGGGGGGACGCGATCGCTGCGCAATTCATGAATCCACGATCTGAAATCGAGGAGGGGGAAGAAGTGGTGGCAGGTCACGAGGGTCTGTCGCGGGAAGAAGACTAGTTAGACGCGGCCAACATACGGGCAGCCAGAAGAGTTGACTTCTGCTCAATCAAAAGGGGAGTCATCTATCAACACCAACAGATAAGGATGAGTGATGAAAGAAATACTTGACACCTTTTCATTAAGCACGTTGCGGAACACTATAAAATAGGAGAAGCACCACGCCCTGCCAAAAAAGAAGATCGCTGGACAGATACGTTCGAGGGGTAACCTGCCGGTAAGATGCGAAGCAGCACCTGCTGTGGACTCAAAAAGGAAACCGCGAACGTCTCCGGGACTCTCGAGGGGGGGGGGAGACCGTAAACACGGCAATCTATCTGGAAAGAAGAGTTCGTCTTATCAAAGGGAGGACAAAGGAAAAAAAAGACTGCAAAAGCGAGCTGATACGCCGGGCGAGGGGGGAAACTTCTACAAGGACAGGGGAGCCAACAGGGCGTCAGAGATTGTCCAGAACTCTTGGAAGATGCGCTGGCGTCCTTACAGAAGGAGGTGAAGTCCGCACAAAGTAGTCGGCAATTAAAGGCAACTATTGTGAAGTTACTGTCGCGTGACAGGGGAAGACGGGCTGGTCTCTCTCTTTATTCAGGAAGGATCCCCCCGAAAATCTCTTTGGGGCGGGGAGAGGGAGGAAAGGTACTTGATGCTTGGTGAGGGAAAAAACTCTTTCCAGATTAAAGGAGAAATGTGGATCTCTATGCGCGGGAGGGAAAAAAAGATATCCGAAACAGCCTCGCTCGGGAGGAGAGGAGTGGCGAGTAATCTTTCAAAACCCTGGAAGGGAGAGCTCTGTGCCATAGCCTGGAACAACGGAGGCTCGCCGCCGATGAAGAGAGGGGAACGGGCACTCCGGGATTCTAAGGGAGGAGGCAAGAGGGAAAAAGACACTCTGACGATTTCGCCACGGAGGACTGATCTCTCTAGATTCTCTCGATCATCTCTTATGTGCGGGGAAAAAAAAGGGGGCACAGTCTCCCTCTATAGAAGAAAGGTCCGCGAGGAAAGAGGTCTTTCCAGGAGGGGAAACCCTTTCATACCGTTCCTCTGGAAGGAGAAACTTCGTCGAGCCCGAAAGAACTTACGACCGACTACTACTACTAAAGTGACACTATAAACCAAACGTAGATGGGGAAAATACCCGGGAATCTGATGTTAGCTGGTCCTTCGGGAATCTCAGAAACGAGGTTCCTGATGCTGATAATGCCGACGACAAAGCCTGAGCCTGGAATCTCCACCAAAAAAAAGGGTGCTCAGTGCGAAAAAGAAAAACTTCTCGAACGGCCGGCGTCGCTCGCCTGCTGAACTACAGCGGAGGTGCTTTGACCGACCGGCCAGAGGCCCTCCGCCAAAGGGGGCAACAATGTCTACTCCAATAGAGAAGGGGAGCTAGAGAAGTTGGATTCGCATCGTTTTTGGGAACATGGCAAGACCCGCCGCTCGATTCCGAGAAATGGGAAAAAAAGAAAAAAATGACAAGCTATACGAGGACCAGAAAAAAGAAGGGGGGGACCAAGGTACAAGGAGTTCAAAAAGGGAGAGGAACTCCCTGAAAAACCTTGAACGACTCGCCTCTGCTCGCTCGCAGCGGAAAGAACTACTCTCTCTAGATCTATCACCTGGAAGTTGGGAAACAAAAACTATAGAACGTGATCCCTTCCGTGAAGAGAAACAGTTCAAACGAAGGAGAAAGGACTTCTGAGAGGGAAAAACCGTCCAGACTCGGCTTCGAATCCGGGGAGAGACCAGCGACGAGATCGTCAGTAGCGCAGCACCCAGCAAAAGCCATCGAAGGCGAGGGGCCTCTTTCTATCTCTCTCAAACAACACAAAGGGGGGGAGGACCGCCCTAACCCTGAAAAAAAGGGGGGTAGTGAACTGTGTTGCAAGGCGCTGACAATCAAGGCCTCTGGGAGGGAAATTCCATCGGATCGAAGTCCGAGCACCTCGGGCGAGAGAAGAATAGTTTCGAATCGCTTTTTTAACGGGAGGGGAAAGGAGGTCACAGAAGCAAGGTTCTCGAAGCTTGTGAGAAAAAACTGTCCCAGGTGAGAATCTAGACGAAGGAAAAAGCGGGGCGGTAAGCGATGCGCTCGATAAGCGGCGGAGAGAACTAGTGTCCTTTCTCGGATAGACTGGGGGAAAAGAAAAAAAAAAAACGTTTAACTCGAAAGAAAGAACATTACTCGAATGAACGGATGTTCCACGAGTACAAAAAGCGGCGCTCGCGGTCGTGCATGACCGAGGATCAGTCATAGAGGCGCCGTGCAAAACGCGCGCAGAGGGGAAAGAAACGTGGATCGTGATGTCCTGGGGGCAGGGGCCAGGCTGGGAGAACGACGATCTGCAAAGAATCGAGGGGGGAGACAGCCGCGACGATGCCGGGAGCCGCCCCGAAAAAAAGGAAATGGACGCAGAAAAATCGATAGAGAAAGGAAGGTTAAAGTCTATGCCCCATGGCAGCTAGAGGAAAAGGTCGCGCGCGTTCGCTCCCCAGAACTTCCTAGCTCAAGAAGGGACAAGAAGGCATCGACTGTATTGAAGGGGGGGAAAGGGAAAAGTCTTGACGTCGGAGAAACGAAAGGGCTTCGTTCACAAGCGTCGGCTCGGAACCTCCTCCGAGCCGCAGAGGTATTAACGCGGGTATGCACGAAGGAAAAGAGTGAAAGGCGGACGATCTGCTTTAACGTGAAGAAGAAGGAGACTCGCCGAAAAAGCAGGGAGGCGCGCGCATCTCGAAGCTAAAGAAGGGGTAAACTCGGATAGCCTGGTATCCTTGCGAAGGGAAAAAAAGGGATGCCCTCGTTAACACCAGGACGTCCTAAAGTCGGAGAGCTGGAGTCGGGGGAGATTTTTGGCGGAAAAAAAAGGCTCCATCATTTACACAAATTGGCACGAATTACTAGCCATCGAGGAAAAAAAGATCCGCTGTCTTTTGCGTCTCGAAAGGAAAAAAAGCGCTAGAAAAAACCAAAAAGGATCGCTGCAAGCTGCCCGAGGTTTGGAGAAAGAGAAACCGCTCAGCTGAGTCAGCTAAGACGCGTCTTTTGCGGGAGGGGGGAGAATTAATCCAGAGGCGACCAGTCAATTCACGACTCGAACAGTCCAGAAACTCATCGTTTTGCCCCGTAAAACGTCTAAGGAGAAAAAAATATTACATCGTCATTCTACTGACTTAGATGGGGGAGGAAAAGGGAAAAAAGAGAAGAAATTACCGGCCCGTTTTCGAGGTCTCAGGGAAATCGAAAAAAGAGGAAAGCGTACACCTTTCACAATTCGTCGGGAGGGAAAAAAGAATTAGAAGGAAAAGGAAGGTGAGGCGCATCTGAATAAAGAGAGAATCGATGCTTCGGGAAAAAAAAAAGCTCCAAGCTATCTACGATTCTCTCGGGTAGAGAAAAGGGGTCAAAATAAGGGTTCGGCGGCTATAAAGAGTCGGACCCTGATGGGAAAAGAACTCCCGAGGGCCGCGGCGTGTGGCAGGCCTCGTTCGTGATGAAAAGGAAGCGACAATCATCCCTCAGTCAGAAGGAAGAGCGTCCCAATCCAACGTGTCGGC
>Ga0179593_1268657_pt1 | contig 10917 bp, 11 predicted proteins | sample CZODoug2_1_08_16_FD_185931 | JGI IMG/M metagenome (GOLD analysis project Ga0179593, IMG submission 185931) | Vadose zone soil fungal communities from Angelo Coast Range Reserve, California, USA - CZODoug2_1_08_16fungal (PacBio error correction) | ecosystem: Environmental > Terrestrial > Soil >...
CCACGCATTAGCGATGACTGAGAGGAGGAAGGAGAAAGGTATTCTCATGGGGGGAACGGCAAGGGTCCGGGAGCCGTGGAGTAGAATCGACGGACCCGGGTCGAGTCGGCCGTACGAAATTCAGCGCATGCGCATAGAGAGAAGAAGAGGAGCCAAGGGCCAGACGAGAACGGCGGCAGGCGAATGGTCCGTCATCTCCAGGGGGGGGAGTTCGGTTTAGTATCAACTACTGACGTCTCCTAAAGGTATGGCAACAGCTGAAACGCAATCAGAAGGAACGAAAAAAAGAGCGGTCGCCTTCAAGGGGAGAGACGCAAAGGTTAATGTTCTCGGACGGGATACTCTCTGAGACGAATGAAATTCGCGCGCTTGGAGTCGCGTCCATCCGGAGGGAAGGAAAGGAGCTGAAAACGCAGAGACCTGCAACACCGGAGGAATTGTTAGGAGCGTAACGTAATGTCCAAGGGAAGATCTCACGGCATAGGTGTCACGAACTTGATCAATGTCCAGCTCGTAATATATACCAGCGTGTGCCGGGGAAGGTAAAAAAGTAAAAAACGCACTATTACCGCAGCGTTAGGGTGCCGCACGCAAATAATTTCTAAATATAGCCCTTTAATGCGCCGGGGCCGAGGCAGCCTAAGAATCGAAGAAAAGATAAAAAAGCGTCCGCCTCGTATACGAATGGGAGCGGAGAGGATCGCCCCATCGCTTGGGGCACGGCAATCATTCCACGTACATTTAATCGAAGTAAATCACGCACGAGTAACCAGGGAAAAAGGGGTGCAAAAAAGTTGTCAAACGTAACCGAAGTGTACATCAAAATAGTGCGTCGCTACAAGCGTAAAATGCGGGAGAGAGAGAGACGGGGGAAAATACCAGCCCCTGTTTCTACAGATCAACCTAAGCCAAGATAGTCATAACAAGGAGTACTGCTTGGGGGTCCTAACGACTATTGCACTCGGGTCTCAAATTCTGTAGTGGACCGGCTAAAGGGTATCATGATCACCAGGTATTATAGGGAGGTTGCAAACAAAAAGGAAGAAGAGAAGCGGAACGGCCTCCATCTCACCACACACAAAACGCCCTCGCGGGGCAGAGTCAGGTCGAGTGGGACGTGATGCCTAGTCAAAAACAAAAGAGAAAGAGCAAGAAAGACTCGCGCGCACCCCAGTACGGCACGGGGGGAGGGGATGCTTCAAGGTGCTGGGAAAAAAAAGGGGCCACGAAAAATCCTCTTTTGTTACAATAGCTGGTGTATATTTCCGAAACTCTCCGGGACAGAGGGGGAAGTCTCTATCAGGCAAATTTCAAATGGTAAGGGGACGGCAACTTCCTAGAAGAGGAATAGGGGAGACACACATGAAATAATCTGAGGAAAATGGGGGCAAAAAAAATGTTGAGCTACAATATAAGAGATGGAAGAGAGAGAAAGGGGAAGGTCCGGAGATTCCCAAAAAGTAGAAGGAGGGGAAGAGGGGGTAAAAAATGACTTTTCTTGGGGCACAACGGCAGGGTGATTACTCCCTACAGAAAAATGCATCCGCGAAATAGAAAGGATGGTCCTCCGGCTATCAGACGGCGTCTAATTGCCTGAAAAAAAGAAGGAAGAAACGGGTCAAATTGGGTTACCGAGCAATGGACATCCCCTGTTTTTTTTGCAACATAAGGGGGAAGACAAGACTCGCTCGATGGGCGCTTGATAGCGGCGCGCGGAAAGGAGGGGGAGAATCAAACAGATGCAGCATGGGCTCAAGAAGGTTCTGCGCGACTGGCGGGCTGCTCGGAGGGAGGGAAACCGGTTTGAACAAAGCCACATCGACCGGACTGGAGAAAAAAAAAAAAAAAAAAACCAAAAATCCCACTGACGCACCAAGGTTGCGTGGAAATTAGACCATGTGCAGGCAACTGTACTTGGGAGAAAAAAAGGAAAAGGGAGAGAACTTGGACTAACCTCCGGAGCTAATCCGGTCAATGAGAATAACGAGACGAAAGGGGTACCGGCGAGCGTTCGACACCGAAAGACGGGGAAGGGAGGAAAATAAACTGGAGCATCTTCAAGGCATCAGAACATATAGAAGGTGAAAAGAATTGCGGAGGGGCGTAATTGACCAACGGCAAAGCCGCTCCACAGACCACTTGTCGGAGGGCTGGTAGAGAGAGAAAAAAAACAAAGGGAGTTATTAAAATGAAGGAAAGGGAATCAAAAGGGCCTGGTTCCTGAGGCTGGGGGGGAAAGGCGAACTTACCCGGAAAAATCGAGCGGCGTCGCACGTACGGGGACTGGGAGGCCCCATGAAAAAATCTTCCCCATACAGGCGGTTGACCACCCCCCCCCTCCCAGTCGCAAGTTCTCATCGGTTGTCGATCACGCGCACGGCCGTGGTCCGGAGGATCCCTCCAGGGAATGGGGGCCGATACTCCACTTAATTGGAGATTGGGGGGGGGGGTTGGGGATGTCACCGAAACAATGAACACCGCGATTGTTAAACCAAAAGTAAACCAATGAGACACCTGAAGAGGATGATGGGTCTACCACCTTGGGGCTTGAGGGCGCTTGTGCTGCAAGCGTAAGGTTCTAGCAGAATGTATTGGATAGGTGCCAACAAGGAGCAAGGCGCAACCCAATGAGGGCTCCAATTAACCGACCCACGCGATCTGAGGAACCGGAGTGCCATCGGGCGTGTCGGAATGAGCGAAGTCTCAAAGAAGCCGCTATGCCAATCGAGCGAGGTAGTTCGCAGGAAGGGAAAGGGACAACCAAACCGAGGGGGGGAAACCATTCTCGGACGTAAAAAAGGAGGTAACAAAAGGGTTTCCTTCATGATGGGGTAACGTAGACTGGAGAAGAGAGGATTGACCACTAACGGAGGGAGACTAATCTGCAAGCGGTGAAAGGGAGTTAAGGTGATGAAAACACTGAAAACGGAGTTCACCAAAGAAAAGCCCGGCGAGGGTTCACCAAGAAAATGGCCAAGACTTTGTCATCCTCCGGACAGGCAGTAGAAAAAGACTTAGGGTCCAGGAGGTCACAGATGGGAAGGAAGAGAGAGAAAAATGGGGGTGGGCGGGGCGGGCAGCATACAGATATTCGGGGAGGGAAAAACACCTGAAATAGTCCTGTGGGAGAAGCCGCAGCCATTACAAATGAATTTGACGAAGAAATAATCGAGACGCTTCAAAAGGGGAAAAAAGCAAGAGTTTTGGGAAAAATATAGACGCGATTTGAACACCCGGGGATGGGAGAGAAAAAAAGCTGGGCAGGGGCGTGGTCAAAACCGTGATTCAGCTCTTCCGGTCTGAAGCGGGGTGGGGGCGCGCGAGCGGGGTCGCGTTCGCGCTGCTCAGGGTTGGGGGGCGGTCGGAAAACCATTCCCTTCTCAGTGAAGGCGCCACCATCTAGGGTGGGGAAGGGGAAGATGCGTCAGTGCCTGAGCGCTCTAGTTGGCGCAACCTCGAAGGGAAAAGGGGGATCAAGAAACAAGGTCGGACACATAAAACAATTCGAGGAAATCTCAACCCTCAGGCAGGAACCTTATAAGCGGAAAAGATGGCGGTAACCGAAGGGTGGGCCCGGGTAACCAAAAACTGTCCAGAGCGACTACTATCTTGCATGGACCAAGGGGGCGGCCAACGACTTCTTGTTGGGATGTAATCGCGTAACCGTGAAAGAAGGGGGGGAAGATACTTACCGATTGGGAACTGCCGAGAATTTGTTTGGAAGTAATCAACTCGGGCAATATCTGGGAGAAGATCGCCGACTCTTTAACGGCATAATACTCTTCTGATATGGGGCGGGGCTAGGAAAATCCGACCGGGATCGATCTGGCGCAGGAATAAGGGGAAAATTTCGACAAGTATGTAAGCTTTGCTGAAGAAGTAAGAGAGTCACTCCTACCGTGGGGAGAAGGCGCTATCATTGGAACTACCTCCGCTGGGGAAAGTAACGCTCCGGCCATGCGAAAAGGTCGACAACGACAAAAATCGAAGGAACCTCGCGAAAGTGTCTGAGTGATGAGGAAAATCCAGCAAAAAAGAAAATGCAAAGGGGGTTCAGGACTTCTGCGATAAAGGAAAATGTTCCAGCGCCTAGGGCAGCGGCGGGCAACTCGAAACTGAGGCATTCATCGCGGAAAGACGTCCCCAGGTCACGTCCTTCGGAGCAACAAATGAAAAGTTGGTGTCTAAACTCTATGAATCTGCAGGAGTTGGGATAAGCTATCGGGGCCCGCTTGTGTGACAGTCGGCACTTCTTCTAAAAGGGAAAAGGGTTGGATAAACCAGTCGACGAAGGAAAAACAAACATGAAGGCCTCGCGGAAACTGTTTTGGATTTTCAGAGAAACAATATCATAGTTCGAGCTCCAGGAAGGAGGTAAACGAAGACCGTGGTCAGATATAAGAGTCATCAGCCCAGGGCACCTATTCGGCTCCGGGTCACGGGGAAAGAAGACACTGGGGAAGAAAGCAAAAAGGGAAGGGATCAATGCGTGGAGAGGTATCAACAACAACAACGTTGAGAGGAAAAAAAAGGAGAAGATCACACCAGGGGACTCTTAGAAGAGTGGCAATGCCGCAGGATGTCTTAAGGGTGAAGCCTATCGGAACTTGAAAACGGTGCGTAGAATGGGCACGGGAAGGTTCGGCAGGAAGAAAGCGCTGGGAGATATAAAAAATCTGCGGAGTGGGCAAATCGTCCCGTCTAGCGAAATACATTTGGCGGGTCATTCGGTCGGAAGAGCGGGAGAAAAAGAATCTAGCATCAATGAGACCTCAAAAAAAACGCGAGTCTAAAAATAGCGAGCAATCTATGATGAAAGGGGGCAGTCTGAACTGCCCGTACATGACTGGGGGAAGGCTCGGGGAGGGAAATAGAGGGGAAAAGTTCGAGCATTGCCGTCAGGTCAAGGCGACGACAAACGAAGGGATCTGACCGAGCGACTTCAATTCATTAGGGGGGAAAGAGGCGGAAAGGGGAACGAAAGGGAGAAAAGGGCTAATCGCAGCGATGTCTAATTGGTAGCGAAAGGAGTAGGGAGATACCAATCGAAGGTGAAAAACGGAGTATTCCTATTGACTAGATCAGCAGGGACGGGGCCGCACAGTGGAAATAAGGTTTCGAAGAGGGGAAATAGAATCCAGGGTGGGGTGGGGGGGTGGACAAGGAATCTCTACTGGATGCTAGAACCCTCGAGAAGAGACCAATTGAGGGTAAAAACCGCTGATGGGGAGGTGATACCATAGGCTTGGTCAAGGGGAAGCCAGGGAAATGCGATCAATTCAAGGCATTTCTTCGCGGAAAGATGGAAAAGGCGCGAAAGGATGTCCAACTAGGGACCGTTGCCGGGGGGAAGTTTCCCTCACCATAATTCTGTCTCCCGTGTGAGAAAAAGGCCAAAAAGAAGGTCGTCGCGAGAAACAGGGGACGGGGGGAAAAAGGGGAAAAACTTCTAACAGGTCACAATCGAGGTATCGTCCTTAGGAGGAGGCTCTAATTTCTAGAAAGGAACCGGGGGGAACGGCAAGATCCAGTTGGCGATCAGAGTGGGAAGGCAAGGGTAAAATCTAAGAGCATGCACGCAAAGCTACCATCTACAGAGCAACAGCGCGGCTTGGAAGGCAGGGTGGTGGGTGCACGGATCTTGACGTGAGGAAGGGAGCAAAACAGGGCAGCGCTAACGAACCCCATACTAGCAGGAGAGGGACACCAGACGCAATAAGCAGCCGACTGCTTCACGGCTTAAACAGAAGAGAAGGCGAGAAAGGCCTCGAGGGGGTTCATCGGATGGAGAAATTTCCGAAAAAACGGAGCAGCGGGAAAAGGGTGCCGTAGGATGGGTATCGATTATCGTCAGTCAAATTTATGGACTGACAGAGGGACAGTCTAGGGGTTCACTCCGATCGGTGAATTGCCCGCGACACCAATTCCAGGGATTGCGGGGACGATACGAGAACCGGGGGAACTGTACATAATTGGCTAACTTCGGCGGATGACAATGGGGGGGTACCGCGTACGGGGGAGGACAAAATGGTCAAGGAGGAAATTTCTGGAAAGACCTTCAACGAACTCACTGCACGTAAGGTGGTCATCCGCGATCGTAAGTCTTTTTGGTAAGTAAGGGCCTGTACAATAGATGGGGGGGGTGCATATGGGTAGGAAGTTGAAATCACCCTCGGTTTTATGTCATAAGAAGGGGGGACCGAATTCACGGCGCGGAGGCCGGGAGGTTCGCTTAGCGGAGACATGGGCGGCAAATTATACAAATCGCATGCAGGCCACGCCTGTTACGCGAGGGGAGTTGTAATGTCTGCTTGGCTAGAGCCGATTTGAAAATGAGAAAGAAAGAGGGGAAAACTCTGCCAAAAAATCGATAAAAAAGTGCGTGAAACAGTAGGGGCCCATCATCTGAGAAAAGGAAGGGAAGGAGTCTTAGATGAAAGGAGAAATACTGTGGAGGCTAACCACCGGACTCAATCCGCCCGGGAGACGACAGGAACTGAATAGTTCTCGCTGAGAAAACCAGAAGAAGGTTCGGCTTTGATCACACCCGGGAACAAAGCCGGACTAAAAAAGGAAGGCAACCAGGGGAACGCACGCCTCTGCTCGCGGGGAGAAAGGTTCAACCATTGTAAACGCAAAAGAACGCGGAAAAAAAGTAGGGATCACAACAAAAAGGAGAGGATGAAAAGAGAAAGAGGAACGTACTTCATCGGTCTGTGGAGGCGGGATGTCAGGGGATGGTGAAAACTTCGAAAGACAAAGGGAGCCCGCACGGTACGGTATGGAGGGTCGCCGCCAGATGAAATACGTGCTAAAGGAGGACGATGACTCCAAAGGAAAAACAGGGAGGCAACTGCTTGTAGAGGCGGCAAGCTCCAGTCTCTGGACGGAAAAAAGAAGGAAAGTCCTGAAAGACCTCCGGATGGTGACTGAAAGGGATAGCACTCGGATTGGTGATCCCAGACCATTCAAAATTCTGCCGGGATGCAGAAGGGCGCAAAATTCCTGGGGAGCTTGTGCGGCAGAAAGACAGGGTTCGAGTGCTTTCAAAAGGGGGGAAAGAAAGAAGGACAACAGATCAGATATAAGCCCAAACTCATCCAGTGGAACTCTCTGGAAGAGGCGATGGGGAGAAGTGACGCAGAAAGGTCAAGCGAGAAACATGAGAGAGAGTGGGACACTGGGGGGAAATGTATTGAAAACGCGGGGAAGCCCCATGCGAGTAAAAGGATGAACCACGGGGCCCGGCAGTATTGGTGAAAGTCCGGAAAAGGGAAAAGCGAGGAAACTACGAAAAACGGGGAATTCAAGAGGTGAAAGGTGAGTAGTTTCCTGAGACGTTCCCAAAGAGGACACCAAATGCATGCAGATGCGAAGGTATCCTCCGGAGAAGGTGATCCGTGACAGACTTCCATGCGGTCATCGAGATTCGTGAAACCCGCAATCGGCTCAACATGGCCCGGGGCAGTCATCAGATTTAGAGTGAAAACCTGAGCAAGCGGGAGCCTCGGAGGAAGGTGCCAGCTCCGTAACTGGGGAATTAAAAAAGATAAATACCAAAATATTCGAACGGCACCGTGAACCGAGAGAAAGGGTTTTTAGGAAAGAGAAAAGAAGGGAAAAGGAGGCTTTGCGGAATCTAAGGGGCAATGGAGGAAAAACGGAAGCCACGTCCGCTCTGAATGTACTAGGACGGGCACGAGACGGAGGAGGGAGAGCTTGGGGAGACGGTTGTGATGGGATCAAATCACGTCGGAAGGAAAAAACACACCAGAGGGATTGTCAGGATTGAGGCGCCGGCCTGAGGAAAGGAACCGGGGAGGCAACCTTACCTTCGACCGAAGGCAGCATCGGGACTCATCTCATCACGTTCGAGGACTAAAAAGAAGGCAGGACGTATAACGGGTGAAGACTGGTCCCCCGGACAGGTTGGGCACCTTTCCCCCCCCGATGGGCTCGCGCAGAAATCTGGGCATTGGGGGACCCGGGCGCGGCACGACTTCTTGTTGATGGGGAACAGGAGTCACCGGGGGGGTCAGCGGTACCTGAAGGGGACTAATGCCACGAGAAGGGACCGTAATGGGGAAAATAGAAGCAAGGGGAGGCAGGCGCGCTATCGCGGGAACCGAGGTAAAGAACATCGACTCTTCGAGATCTGGCCGCAAGGAGAGTCATAACGCAGGATCGATCTGTAACTAATCCTATGAACCTATGAAAACAAGTAGAAAGAAAACAAAATAAGACGAGATCCAAGTTACAGCGGCTCCTATCCGGGTTGGACGGGGCAACCCTATAACTTGGTAACTCGCAAGAAGCGATAAAGCCGGCGCTTTCGTAACGTGAAGGGGACTTCCGCCTCGATCGACACATCGCCGGGGGTTTAGCTGACGGGTGCAGGAATTAGTCAGGGGGCCCGCGACGCTGCAAGCGAGGGGCAAAAGAAAGAGCGAAGTGAAAAATCTGCGCGACGGACGCCATCAGGTCAATGTACCAAAAGAGGGGAGCCACCCTTGAACTTGGCGATCGTCTGACTAGAGGGCTGAGATCGCGTGCGATTGTTGCGATAAATTGAGGAAGAACAAGGGCCAGAGGGGGGGGTCAAGAGCCGCCTAAAGGGAGAACCGCACAAGTAACGACCTCTCCGCCGTGATGGTCAATGACACAAGCAGATTTGACCCAGATATGAAGAACAATCATGCCGGGTTAGGTACGCCTACAGGATGAACACGGGGGGGGGGGGAAGTCCACTGGGGAAGAACACTGCAACCTATGCTCGCTTAAAAAATGGACGAATACAGCTGCATGAGGTCTCATAAACCGAATTCAGAGGCATCTCTCACACCACAAAGGAGAAAAGAGAAAAAAGAGAAAAGAGGGATCGATGAGCGGTATGTCGCAGGGAATGCAAAAAGAGGGGAGGAACATTAACTGCGAAAGAGTTGCCGGGAGACCTTTACATTGCTTAGCGAGGCATGCGGTCGAGAAGGGGACGAAGGGAGGGCGCAGCTAAAGGCGGCGTGGAATGAAAGAAAGGAGGGTGCCACGTCGGACGCCATTGGGAGTGGTCCGGATACGGGGAACACTCCGAAAGGGGGAAAGAAAAAGCAAGCGGAACGCGACAGAGAGTCAGAAAAATCTCTAGCCAGACCGGATCGAGCTCGCGCAGGTCAGGTCGGAGGAGCAAGCGGACATGACAGGGCGAGCGTTAAGCAGCGAATTCTCAAGGGGGTTCCGGGGGGGTCCGCGGCGGCGTAAGGAAAACGGAAGGCGAAAACCCGGCAAAACGTCATGAGGGGGGTACGATCGGCCAGTGGAAAGACAGTCTTTCAACTGCAGTCGATTGAGAACTTGTCGCAGGAATTGGCGTAGGACCACAGTAGTCGGTTCCGTCAACGGGGCAAGCTTGGGGGGGAGAGAATCTCGTGAACGCAAACGCCGAATAGTAAAATCCTAGTGAGGAAGGAAAATAGATCAGGCCGGAATTGGAGATCGCCAAAAAAAAAAAAAAAGAACTATTCGTCAAAAGCCGCGAAGTGACGGTCTGTGAAAGGGAGGAGGAATGTGACACCGCCCTTAGAGAAGGCATAAAAGTACCATTTCTCAGTCTGCAATCAATTCAGTCAGAGAACAGATGAATCGCTTGGTTGGGTTCCCATAAAACAAGATCCGCCTCAAATCTCAACAATGATGAAGAGAGGGACAGAGTGGGCGGGGTAAACGGCCCACCTCGGTGGGCAGAGGACAAAGAGGAAGAAAGGAAGGGTTTCCGAGGGGACTGAGAAGCCCTAAAGCCCCGTACCCTTGGCAAGAGGAGGGGCAGAAGAATCCTCAGCACTTAAAAAGCATGGCCACCACACCAGAGCTTTCCCGTCAAATAGAGGGAGTCCCAGAGAAACCGGCAGCGCGAAAACAGACCCAACTCGCTATAAAGAGAACGCAGGGAAAGATGCTAAAGGGGCGATTGAGACATCAGGAAAAGAGAGATCATCCAGCGTCAATCAGGGCTGCTGGTGCCTAAAAAACGTACTCTTAAGATGGGCACGGCCTTTCCGTCAAATATGGTATCGGGGGAGAGTGGCAAAGCATTTAGAAGCAAAGACTACCGAGACTCGGATGGAATCATTAAGCAGGGAGAAAGGTAAAAAAAGATTGCAACGGGACTCTAGGGACCAGGAAATGAAAAGCATTCGTGCCGAGATACCAAGTCATATGGGAATTGGGGACGGGCGACCTGGATGTTCTGGTCACTCCTAGAGGAAGGACATAAGAATACTCAACGGGGAAAGGGAAGCCTAGAGAACGAGGGGGACTAAATGCTCGAGTTAGGGGTAACTTCAAAAGACCGCCTGCCAGGGAAAGAATGGGTTCGGCCTGGGACCGCTCAAACGGATTTTAAAGGGGGGGTCCAAATACCATCAGGGGAACTAGATCATGGGACGCTTAGCGAGCTGCAGGGGAGAAATTAAACAAGCGCAGCATTGGAAGCCGTTGTCACTGTCCGAACGGGGAGGGGGGAAGAGCTGGGAGCTGTTCCAGGCAAAGGGGGATTTTGAAGAAAAACAGGACTAACTAAACAGGAAGTGTCTGTTTCTAAAAGCAAAACGAGGCATCAGACCAAAGGAGTTTCCAGTCTCAGAAAGGGAGCGCGAATTAGGGGGAAGCAGTTCTGGTATAACAATCGCAGTGGAAGTCACTGGTGAAAGAGAACCAACGGATCTCTCACGGAATTGTAATACTCTGCGAACGGGGGGAGAAGAGCAAGCCAGGAGAAGCCGGAATGGGCATGGGGAAGTCCTCGGCTGCCAGTCAAAAAGGGCCATAGGAGGGAGCAATCAAGACGGGGTGCAACAAACCGAAATTGCTAGGGGGGGAGGGGAAAGTTTCAAAAATGAGCGCCGGGGGACACACAGCGGCGGT
>Ga0179593_1377236_pt1 | contig 10917 bp, 8 predicted proteins | sample CZODoug2_1_08_16_FD_185931 | JGI IMG/M metagenome (GOLD analysis project Ga0179593, IMG submission 185931) | Vadose zone soil fungal communities from Angelo Coast Range Reserve, California, USA - CZODoug2_1_08_16fungal (PacBio error correction) | ecosystem: Environmental > Terrestrial > Soil >...
GCACACATAGAAGCCCTCGTCAAGAGGGGCCCAAAAAAGGACAATTCCTGGGATATCTGGGCGGGGAGGTGAGGTTCTTTTTCCTTCAGCAAAAAGACACAGCTGATACTCATTCTGATTGGTCGGTCTTTGGGATCTCCTACTGACAGGAGGGTTTTTGAGGGGGGGGGCAAGGAAAGGGGGGAAGAAACGCAAAACCGTCCAGATTTGTCCAAACCTACGGAAGGGTCAACCTTCCCGGCGCCGGGAACCGCGCGAAGCCTATAACTCAAGAGGAAATACCCAGCTAAATGTAAGTCTCTTAAAGCCCCAAAAAGAAAGAAGGCGGAGAGATGACAAAAAAGAGGGGGGCAGGGTCTTCCCAAGGATACTAAACAGTTTAAGGGCTCAACTCTTCATAAAACGGACTGGGGCCGCCCACATGCTGCAGCACGTAATCCCTCACGACAAAATGTTCAGAAGTTATTACCTGGCTTGGGGAACAACAGGGAGGATCTGGGGGGAATTAAAAGAGACAAAAGAAGCCATGAAGAGTTCTTCAAAAAGTAAGCGAGACTTGACCCTCAATTTGAACACACCATTGCAACGCAGTTCTCGGTCATGGTACCGGAGTGACGTGTCAGGGAAAAGCTCTCTAATTTTTAAGAGGGGGAAGAAGAGAAAGGGAACAGGAGGGGAAAGGGAGAAGGAATACGTGATTAATTTCTAGGTTTATATAAATACCTTGTCACCGAGAAAAAGTGAGAGCGCGAACGGAAGAACTCATCACAAATGCGCGGACTCGGCCACCCCACAGTACACTAGCTTGCCGTTAATCTGAGGATGGGAAAGGATTAAAGAAGCGGGGGGAGGAAAGGGGAAAAAGGGACAAAAGAGCCCCCTTAATTCCCCGAAGCCGGGCAGGCCTGATTTCATTCGTGTTTCTCGAGCCAAAAATTCGGGGCGTATTCACACGCAAGAAAATGGAGTTTTCGGGCAGAGAAAAACTTCGAATTCCGCTGCTGGTACGAAAAAGGGGGGGGGGGGGAAAATAGGAAAACACGGTTTTTCTGCAAATCAAAAAACATGCATGTGCACGCAAATGCCTATCGTGCTGTGAGATGGTGAAACCCGAAGAATCGTCATCTTGAATAGTTTCGAACGCGGGACGGGGGGGAGAGTAACGGAGAGGGGAGGACAAATACAGGAAAGTAATATTTCAGTGTCCTGCTCGTTAGCCCGGGCAGCCACAATAGCCAGCGGTTCCTACAGCAGAGAGTGAAGGTATTGCAGAAAGGGCCTTCAGACGCCTCACTTTCGAAGGGAGAGGGATAAAAATCAAATGTAAAGGGAAGAATGCGTCAGTCGTTATCTATCACGTCCGCAAAGCCTCAAACGACGCCGCAGGAAGTCACATGGGATCTTAAGACTTCGTCGACTTACGAAAAAATAGGGGTCAGGCGCCACCTTCTTCAGCATCAAGAGGGGGAAGAGAAGAAGAAGAGAAAGGTCTAGAGGGAACTTATGACGGAATCAGAACCGCCGAGACGAACGAGAACTGCTGGCCGGTGGCATGGCCGAGGATCGCCAGCGAAGTCTTATCCGGGAGGTCCCACCAATACAGACTTTGCGGGTGGGGGAGTAAAAAAAAGGGGGAGGACGGAAGAAAAGGAAGGGCAGCGCAGCTAGGGAATTCTCTAGCCACCTATCATTCAATAAATTTAGGAACCAGGCTTGGATGGACGATTCTCGACTTGTACCACTTACTGGATCTCCCACTCCAAGATTTAAGGATGAAGGGGGAAGACGGGGAGAGAGGAGGAGGAAATCACGATCTACATTATTCCTTCTCAATTTCCTTGGAAATACACCTGCGGAGGTCGATCTTATTTAGGAATCAGAAAGGAAACGCTTTGGGAGGGGAGAAGGAAAAAGCTACTTCTAAGGATCAGTGAGCCAGGCGTGATGATACTAGGGTAGGAGCGTTCCATCTGGCTTCAAGCGTACGTATCCTACGACTGATTCTCTGGAAAGGAGAGTTGACACCAGGGAAAAATATGAGGAGGAAGAAAGAAGACCGGGTCCCCTGTAGCTGACACACATCGTAGCATCCCAAATTTTCATCCACAAGGAACACATATTGAAACGCAGAATTGCTAATCCGATAAGGGAAGGGAAAGACAAGAAAAAGCAGAGGGCAAGCTCTTCTCAGAGGTGTCTTAATCAGGCTCCTGCGTAGCTCTGATAATATTACATTCCTTTGAGCGAAGATAGACTGAAACGGGGACTCCGTGCTTAGATGCTACAACAACCCAGACACCCAATCAGGACCGTGGCGCTGAAGACGATCCTTTTGATAAAAAAAAAAATTCCTGAAAAAAAGGGAAAAGGGAAAGGGGGAAAAGGGTACCGTCGGTCTTAACCCCAAACTTCACGTGTTGGCAAGCTTAAAAAACCCGCATAGATCTTCGGAATTGGGATCGCCCGACGCTCATGGGCAATCATCGTAGGGTCGGAAGGACAAGAGGCTGAAGAGGGGGGGAGAGCATAGTTCTCTTGGGGAGATAAAGTTAGTCATCTGTTGGCGGAAAGAACTCGCACACTAAAACAGGGGGGAAAAAAGGAGATGTCAGGGAGGGTTTTATGATTTACATTCGAACTGGATCCTTCAAGGCGGCCCTGAAACACCTCACTTATGTCGGGATCCCGGGATGAAAAGACAACACGAATACGGAGAAAAAAGAAAGAGGTTCGGCGTTTGAAAGTCCTCGTAAAGGAATTACGCACCTAACTGCATGGGAAGGGTACATCGTAGCGCTCGGAATTCGCAAGCCAAGAAGGGACGAAATGGAGAGGGAAAGGAAAAAAAAACACGGTCAACTCTGGTAGCAGTAAACGCACCGCACGTTTTCGGGAATTCCAAACACCTCTGGGACTTTTTGATGCGTTTCTTCTGTTCTCAGAGAGGAAAAAAAAAAGGGGAGACGGGGGAAAAAGGGGCATCACTCAAGAATCAAAAAAAAGATCGGGTAAGCCGGATCAAATCCCCGGATCCCTTTCTCGGTTCTTGCAGTTCTTTATCCTGAGAAAACGGGGGGGAAAAAAAAGAGACAACGAAAGGAGAGGAGTAGGGCTTTTTCCACCTACTAACGGACCTCGAAAAGAATGGTAGTGGTGTCAAAAGATTCCTGGGAGGAGTGAGCAGCCATGTGGAGCACATTAGGTGAGGACTTTCCCTTCTTCATCTCTTCAAAAGAGGCGCCGGGGTTATGAGGGAAGGGGGGAGAGGAAAGGGAAGGGTGGGAGATCGTTATATTCAATAGAGGGCTGGTCCTTCTGACGGGAAGAAGAGTAAGAAATGAATTAGGGGACGTCTTCGCCCGCCGAGGGTAAGGTCGTGGCAGAAAGACAAAAAAAAAAAGACTCTCATGAAAAAAAAGGGGGGGGGGGGGGAGGGGAAAAATAGTATGAAGGGAAAGCGAGAGGACTACGGACTTACCGAAGTCTTGCCTGGCGTCGAGAACCTATTAATGAAAGGGCTGAAAGAGGCGGACGGACGGCAAACAAGAATTTTCGAGGAAATCAATAGGCGATAAAAAGCTCGAAAATAAACGAAACGGGGGAGGGAGGAAGGAAGTCAAGGACTAAAAAAAGAAAAAAAATACTTCCTGTGCAATGCCTCCACAGGGGACGGCCGAGAAGAAGCAAGGATGGGACCAGGTTTACACCAAAACTTTTTCGCTGGCGGAGAGGGGAGGAATGAAAAAGGAGAGAAGAGGAGGAAGGGGGATCGCTCGCTGTAGTCCACCCTTGTAGCAGGAAACGACGGCCGAGAACGCAACACGAATTGCTACGAGCAGGGAACAGGCGATTTTGTATACAGTACTAGTTAAAAGAAGTAGGAGGAAGGCTGGGAAGGGGAAGGAGAAGGGGGGAACGATCGGGCAAATCTAAGCTTTGAATACTGACTACCGAGCAATGATGAAAACAGTGGATAAGAGGTTGGTTGTGAAGGAGGAAAAACGCTTCGCGGGACGGGATCTACGAAGGGGGGGGGAGGGGAGGGGAGTTTGACGGCAGCTCAAATTCTTAAGGGCGCCTATTTCTGTAAAGAATGAGACTAGAGACCTCATTCGAACTGATTAAGTAAACCTTCCATCATCTTAATTTGGCTCTGGAGGTTCCTCTTACATTTGGAAAAACTGAGGAGGGGGAGGGGGAGAGGAGAGGGGGGGAATAGCCTCCTTCTTCTTTAATGCGCCTATTCCCAGTCCGGCCAGATCCAGGGACCGATGTTCACCGAGAAAAAAAAAAATGAAAAGCGGGGAAGGGCTTTTAACTGAAAATCTTTCCGCAACATTTCCCTTTATCGTCGGCCCGAAGAAAACGCGCGCGCTTCGAAGCCGGATGCAGACAAGTATCTTTGGAACACGCCTCACATGGATCGGGAGAAGAAAAAAAGGGGAGAAATAGGGGGGAAAAAGAGGGGCCAACATCGTTTGAACAGATAAGAGGACTAGGGTACTAAAAGTTCTCCGGGCGTGGAACGTGAGACTTCGATCGCCACAGAAGGATTACCACTTGAATGCTGCTAGGGGGGGGGAAAAGAGCAAGACAGTAGGAGAAAGGGACGGAAGATCAACGGTGAGAACCATTGACCGGTCGCATATCCTTAAAAGACATAGGATAACTGCGCTCGGGGGAAACCCTCAAGGAGGAAGGAAATTTGCTGCGGAAAATCCTGTTGGATAAAATCAATTGCCCCTAGAGACCGTCGTAATTGAGCGGAACTCGTATATCAAGGCTAACTTAGAAGACAACGGGGGGAAACGCAAAGAAAAAGGGAGGCGTTAAGCCCTTACCTCGAAAAAAAGATTATTACTCAAAAAGCGCAAGGCATCAGGGAGCTGGCGCGGCAAAGCGATCGAGGAAAAAGGAAGATCCACCGGGGAATCTGTCCAAGGTGAAGAGAAGGGGGAAAGAAAGAGAGGAGAAGGGAGCTCAGCAGCCGATTCCGAGGGCCACGGTCAACCGAATATCTGGGTGGCGGGAGTACGTGGAAAAAATCATCGGGGGGGGTCTCTACTCAAAAGAATAGGAAAAGGAGGGAGGGGAAGGGAAAACTAGGGGGCCCAAGAAATTTTCCCAAAGCATCATCTAATTTCTGACCTTAAAAACTGGTGAAGACCAGAAGGGAGACCGATTCTGGCTTGTGGGCTCCAGAGCTCTTTTACGATGTCCACATACCACGGGGAAAAGGGGAGGTAACGGGGAGAGAAGGGGGAGGGAATAAGAGGATCTCTGCATCTCCGCACGGGTCTTCGCCTCCAAAAGTTCATCCAGATGGAAGGAAGGAAAAGTGTGAACTTCGGCGACTAATTCGACAAAATGGGCGCAAAGGGAAACTGGGACGGGAGAGGGAAGGCTGCGCGTGGCATTCTCATCCTTGAAAGAAACTCTTTGTGACAAAAGTACCTGGATGTGGTAAGATTTTCTAAAGAGTGGAGGAGGGGACGGAAAGAAGTGGAGAAAAAAGACCCCCTCATTCCGCGGCATTACCTCTAAAGAGGCCTAGCCCGGCTAGAAGGCAAGGAAAAAGCTGGAAAATGCGGTTCCTAAAGAGAGGCTGACAGCCTGAAAAAAAAAAAAGAAACCGAAAGAGGAAAAGGATGAAGATGTCAAACAGGCACTACACGCACGCGTGAAGCATCCTGGAGCGAGAAAAGTCAATACAATAAGCCGAGATGGGAACCAAATAAAGGAAGATGAGGAAAAAAGGGGGGGAAGGTGATAAAGAAAGAAAAAGACCACTAAAAAGGATTTATAAGGCTCTTGAAGTACCAGAAAGTAAATATGGTCTCAAGAAAAAGCACTCTCTTAAAACACTCCCATCGGGAAAGGAACGGGGGGAGGGAGGGGAGAAGTGAGTAGGCAAACGGGGAGAAAAGATGTAATATTTCGACATCCAAACCTGCAATCTCTTTTGTTGCAGGAGTCCGAAGCAAGCGGAATAGAGTCCGTCAGAGCGCTCCAATGATGCATCTTCTTTCCCAGGAGTTAGAGAAAAAAAGAAAAATCGTACATGATTCCTTAAACGTCGGAAGAGCCATTCCCGGCCTTTCCGCCGGATCCATCTGACGAAACAGTACGCGCTTACAGATCAAAGGGAGCCGCGAAGGTCAAAGGGAAAAGGGAAAAAGAAGGATGCGCGAGTTCCCCCTCTGTCAAAGTAGAAACTCCCTTGCAAGCCAACAGAAAAAAAAAATGGAGTTAGACGGTTAAATACGCGAAAGGGAACCGGGGGAGCCAGAATAGTCAACAGGGAAAAAGGATGAAAAACGACGAACAGAAGGAGGGGGGAGACAATGAACATTCTAAAAGGCCTACTGGAAGAAGGGGCCCGACCGCTTGAGAATGCCAGTTGCAGAAAGTAGCGCCGAAGCCGTCTCCGAGAACAAGATTTTTACGAAAAAAGGCGTTGGGGGGGGGGGGGGGGAAGAAAAACCGAGAATAAAAAAATGGTCCAGGCTTTACCTGGAAGGGATAACAGGTTGAAAAAGCGCCGGCCAGCGAGCCGGTCAAATCTGGTGTTGCACCCCAGAATGGAGTTTCTGTCGCTCCCTGCTTGCCACCTCCCAAACATCACCTCAGGGGACAGGTCAACAAGCAAGAAGGACAGAGGGCCAAAAGAAAATGGAAAAGTAGCAAAGCCTGACGGACACAAAATCAAAAAGGGGACAGAGGGAAAAGAAGAGACACAAAAAGGGGAAGGCCCGGGCAACTGAACATTCTTCATGGTCTTCCATATCCTCCTCTCACAGCCCGAAAACACGGTTTGATTTCAGGACGACAGGGCGTCACGAAGCGAGGATTCTTTGACATTCTCTCCCGTCTACAAGGAAGACAAAAGGAAAGAGAAGAAAAAAAGATAGTTTCGTCGGAGAGTCCGCAATTTCTACAGACACAAGGAACAGTCGCCGGCAGGTCCCACGGAGCCTATAAAAAAAAAAAGGATGGATGAACGAGATCGTTCTTACGAGAAGGAAGAAGGGGCTAAAGGAGGAACGACTTCGGGAAGCCTCTAAACTTAAAGTCAGTCCGGGCTCGGGAGTATATGGATTCAGGGGCGCGCAGAAAGCCGAATCACGGGGAGGATTCTGATCAGGAAATTAAAAACAACACATTCGGGGGGATAGGGGAAGGGGAAGAGAAGAGAAGCTAAGGGAGGGAGGGGAAGCAAAAAGGTAAAAAGTAAAGTAATTCCTGGCGACTTGGTCGGTGATGTTCTTTCCAAAGCTAGAGGATAATCACATATGATTGGTTATCCTTCAAAGGGGTCCGTGGAGTGCTTCTAGGGGGGGAAAAGTGACCCTGAGAGAATGTTTTATGGGAGGGTGGAGAGAAAACAAGCACTGGGAGGAGGAGGGGGAAAGACAACAGGATACAAACCAATTTCTAAAAAACACCGGGCGAAGGGGAATCAACAAAAAAAAAAAACTGAAGATACCTGTAAGGGCTACCCAGAAAAAAAAAGCCAACATAATTTTAATTTTGGAAATTTAAAAGTCCCCCTTTAGTGTAAGGTCCCCCCCCTTAAAAAACAATAAACCCCACACCACTGGGGACCCCCAAAAAAAAATCAAACACACAAACAAACAAGTTTTTTCCTTGGATTAATTCTCCGAGGGTCCGCGGGACGGGGCCCAAAACCATCGCCGCGGGGGATGAGGCAAACTTGTCTTATAGGCGTCCAGATAATAAAAAAGAATTCAAGCGGAAAGAGGAACCACCCCGGCCCCATTGGGACCAACCACCCCCCCCATAGATTTAACCAAAAAATTCCCCAAACATGGGGAGGAAAAAGAAAAGGAAATCTGTAAAAATAAACATCCAGTACATCAAGACATCTTAAGTACAGTAGAGAACAAGAGGGCGGGGAGTTCCGCACCTCTCATTGAGTCGGAAGCGTACGCCCAGTATCTTCCCAGTAATGGTGAGAAGGGGAACAAGATGGGGAAGAACGGAACAGGTGATATTTCTCCGGGAAGAAGGACGAGCGCGGCACGCAAGGGAGGCTTTGCAGCAAGCGACGATGGCGGCAATTATAAAAGGAAAAGTACAGGGAATGGAATGTAAGAAGGTCGGGGGAAGGTATGTGAGCTCAGAGAAGGGGCGGGATTATCCAGTCCTAGAACAAAGGAGGGAGCTAACTTACTTACTCCCGCTGTGCGCGACAAAGACACGTCACCGAGACCTTGCCAGTTCAAGGAGGCCAAGTGGCCTTCTCATAAAAATTCCTGGAAACACTTATGAAAAAAGGGAGGAAAACGAAAAATGGAAGGGGGGGGACAAGCCAGTTACTTTTTGGAAACGAGCCTAATCTAACGGTACTTCAGCAAGCCCAAGTTGGGAGGTGTCGGGCTGATCCAACGGAAATCTCTCCAAGGAGGGTGTGACGACGAGGAAGGCGAAAAGAGGGGGGAAAGAAGAGGGGGGACACTTGATATAGAAATCAATAAATCCTTCAAGTGCCCGGTGTTGAAGGATGAGAACTAAGAAGATAAATCTTGGGGTAGAATTCAGAAAAAAAAAGGGGAAAGGGGGGGGGAGGACAAGAGAGAAAAGGAAAAAGGGGAAATCTGGCAGAGGTCCAAACTAGGTCCTAGACTATAGCCGGGAAGGAGAAAATTTCATCGAAGGAAGAGGGGCTGAACTTATGAGGGATACAAAAACAGGGGAAGGGGAAAAACGAAATAATCACTTTCATAAAAGATCTAAAAAGACACCACATCCAAAAAAGTGGAGTCACGTAACGAGTGAAGTTCAGTTAAGGCCATGTCCATCAAAATCATACGATCGCCGCGGGAGGAGGAAGGGGGAAAAGAGGGGAGGAAATTCGTCCAGCTAAAATCTTGTCACCTTGCAGGCCTCTATCAAGCCCATGGACTAATTTGGACAAGGGCAAATACTCCCGATATAAGGGGAAAAGGGGGAAAGAGGGGGAACCGAGGGGGGGAAAAAGGAGCATCTCCTCCAGAGCGAAACGCGGTAACGTAGCGGAACCGTGGCATAGGGGGCCCGAAGAAATCGCCAGACAGAGCACTAACTGATGGACAACAAAGAAAAAGAAAGGGAGAAAAGGAGGGGGGGAGAGCTCTCACCATTTTCGACTTCAAAGTCTGGAATGAGCATCTTTACACATCGAGGCATAATCATTAAAGATAATCACAAGGGAGGAGGGGAAAAGGGGAAGGGAAAAAAAGGGAAAGGACAGAATTCTTAAAACAACAAGTAAAGCACAGCACCAATTACCAAAAATTGGGGCACCTTAAACAAGGGGGGAAGACTACGGGGGAGGGAAAGAGGGGAGGTCATCCAGGAAACGCGGGCCGGGAGTACTTAGCATGCACACGTCCTGGGACCTCCCTGCGGTGAGAAGATGCTTCTCTCGTGGAAGGATTTGTCGAAGAGAAAAATCCCTTAGGGAATGACTGGTAGTTCATTGTAATACTCTTTGAAGCGCGTTCCAGGACAGGAACTATTAAAAGTAAAGTTGGAGGGGAACGTTAGCAGGAGAACCGTTTCGGGAGGGAAAAAAGAGGGAAGTATAAAATTCATCAAAATATCAAACTTTACTACGGTCATGAGACCAAAATCTCTTTAACAGAAAAGCAAGGGAGGATGGGGCACCGCAATGGTACCAGCATGAGGGATATCCAGGGCGAACGGGGGTTCGGGAATTGAGGCTAGGAAAAGAAAGAAGTAAGGGGGGAGGAAAAGGTCTAAGGAGAGTCGGGTCAATACTGCGGACTAGGATCAAACCCCCGCTCACCATCAAAGCACACGTGGCGCGGAGAAATCGCCATCCATGCACAGAAGGTGCAGACTCCTGAAAAAACTTATTACCGAGAGGGATCTTCACAAAGAAGAAAAGAGGGGGGTAGCAATCCACAAACTCATATTTCCAGTTTTTGGATCTTAAACCGACCGCGTGCTGCGTGAAAGAGAGGACGAGATGCAGAAGCGCTGGACGACTCTAAAAGCTGCTTCGCGGAAAGAAGGGGGGGGGATGAGAGGTTGAGGGAAAAGGAAGGACGGACACGCCATTTCTACTGGGGGCATTTGTGTTCAAAGAGGGAAAAAGGCGGTCCCTAAATGACAACGCGGCCCTGGGGCAAAAGAATGTGGTATCGGCACTGTAGAGCAAGCAAGGGGGGAAACGAGGGGGGAGAACAGGTAGAGGGAAAAAACTAAGAGAGAAATCAACATCTTAATGTGGTACATCAGGTTGGGAAAGCATTAGGTATGGAACATTCGCAGCCGCGCGCCGACTTTCCTGAAAAACCCATAGGAGCTGGGGACCAGGTAAGAGAGAAGAAACGGGGGAGGGAAAACAAATGGCTTTATCATTGGACAGGTTCCTTCATTGCGGGTAAAAAAAGCGCAAGGGGTCCCAATTCAACGCAAGGCGGGAAAAAGAAAAAATTCGTGATAGACAGGAGAGGGAGAAAAATCGGAAAGGCGGATTCGCAATTCTTGGGAGTTTCTGCTGAGTACAAAAGAGCAAATAAGGGTGGACGAAAAGACGGAGCCCTGGCAGAGAAAAAAATGTTCCATTCCGACTAAGAGAAAAAGGAAAAAGGGAAATGGGAGGGGGGGGAAACTTGTCCTCTAATAGGGGAGGAATCCCTTTTTATTCACATTAAGTGGGAGGAAGTATCTTAAGATGCCGGAAAGAATGTAGCAGGAACCAGCGGGCAAAGAGAAGGGGCTCTTCCAGATATGGCTATTTTTGAGAGGGGGGGAAGAGGAAGGAAAGATTAAAAGGCAGGAAAGGAGGAAACAGGAAGCCGCGGGCAGTTCATTTAGAAGGATTGGAGGAAAATCCCACGGAGCCCTCCTTCTTGTCGAGAGTGAGTCGACGAAAAGCCGAAACGG
>Ga0179593_1473715_pt1 | contig 10917 bp, 12 predicted proteins | sample CZODoug2_1_08_16_FD_185931 | JGI IMG/M metagenome (GOLD analysis project Ga0179593, IMG submission 185931) | Vadose zone soil fungal communities from Angelo Coast Range Reserve, California, USA - CZODoug2_1_08_16fungal (PacBio error correction) | ecosystem: Environmental > Terrestrial > Soil >...
TAGAAAAAATACCAAAACCGCAGATGCGGGGGGGGCCTAAATGTCGGCTAAGATCGGGTTGGCCGGTGATAAAAAAAAATGTGGGGGGCATACTTGAGGCAGGGAGATTAGCGCCCGGCACGGTGAAATCAAAACGACGGGGTCTGATGCATGTCGTCGGCGCACACTTGGGGGAAAGAGTGCGCGGGGGTGAGTCCGTGCGTCCCAGGTCAAGCAAAGAACCCAGATAAAAAGAGAGAAGGAAGTTTGATACCGGCCCCGATCGCGCCAAACGAGCGTCCGCCGCAAGTGAAGATCATAGATGTACCCAGTGTTAGTGCTGGCAAAGAAATGAAGCGGAGCAAGTCAGGATCAGGGAGAAGGGCGCAAAAGTGCGCTGGAAAAAGCGGGAGACACAGCTTCCTGACGGCTTAAACCGGGAAAACAAGGGGGGAAGTCGGAAACGGCCTGACGGGGTAAAACATGCGTGGACAGACGCGAAGCACACGAATCAAGGGGAAAATCAGAAAAAGAACCTGCTATTGATGTGGGGGCACCCGATGAAGGAAAAAGAAGATAAGGAACCGATCAGGGGAACTGTTTTGTGAATGCTCGACTGGGGGGCGGTAGGGAAAAGTAATGTCCGAGAAGAGGTAGGAACATGAAGGCAAAAGGTGGGTAGAAAGAGAAGTGTAAACAATTGAAAAAGGGGACCAGACTAATGCGGCGCAGGAATTTCGCGACGGAAAACAGTGCATCGAGGCCAAGGGGAAATTTGAAAGGAGGAAGGTAAATCCAGAAGCAAGAGAAACTGGGAAGGGGGCTCGGTTGCTGCAGAAGTGCTAGAGACCAGCAAAATGCACGGACAAACGAGCTGGGCCGAAAAGGTATTTGGGCGCAGGTAACGGAAGAAAGTCTAGGGCATACATTGACCGGGAGGGGGGGGAAGGAAAAGTCTGTGACGGGACACATCGCATGTGGAATACAAAAGAGGGGGGAGGAGCTAGGTGCATTCGGCGCAGGCAAAAGGGATCTTGAGGACCTCAAAGCATAAGGGGGAAGTCTTAAGGCGGCGAGAGATGTGAATGAACTGGGAATGTGGGCTAATTCAACGACCAAGGAATCAAAAAATTCGGGGGGGGGGAGAATTGTCCAAAACTGGGTTAGGATGGGGAGTGAGAAGTCCCCTGAACTTGTCCGCACACAAGCGCGAAATGTGAAATAGCATACAGTCTCCCGCTCATGGGCGGCGGAAAAGGGAGGGGAGTGGGTCAAAGGGGAACCTCAAAGGTGCAAATCAACGCGGGGGAGGGGGGGGAATGGGGGGGGGGGGAACGGCATATGGGGGGGGGGGGGTAGTAAAATTGGGGAAGTCGCGACTGCGAAGCAATGATTGCACGAACGTAAAACGCTAAGCCTAAGAGAATATTGCAAGGACTTTAGGCACTTGATAGAAGGGGGGAAGTCCCCACAGCAGGCGGACTGGAGATTGTGTGGGCGTGGAGTTGTAACCCATGCGGTCCCAGGACGCAAAGGAGGCCAGCAATTGGAGGGGATTGGTGGAAACTGTGAGAACAAAGGAAACCTGGGAGAAGAAGCTAGACGTGTTTCGCCGACGGCGGAGAGTCCTGTCATAGGGCTCGCGCTAATGACTGATGTGATTGTTCTAAGTGAGGGAGAAACAAAAACACAGTCAGGGGTTGATTGTTCCCCTCCTGCGACCACGTACGTGAGAGGGGGAGGGGAAAGAAGTTGGGGCAGGTGGGGGGGACTCGTCCGCGAAAACACTAATGTCACTGGCAACTCGAGCACAACCAACAACTAGTGGAAAGAGAGGAATCCTCAGGCCAGTTAGGGTGGAAAGGAGGTCTACCTATTCAACACCGGGCCGATGACTTTAGCAGACTAAAACGGAGAAGAGCACTCGGACCAACCGTCTCGGAGGGGGGGAAAGGGCACACGCCCTCAATAAAACTTCGGCAAAAAGGGGGCCTTGCCAATGCTACATATCATGCGCTGTCAAAGAATCGAAAAAACAACAAAAAAAACCCAAAGAAAGAACAGATATTTCTGGAGAAATCTAGGAATGTGTTGCATGTTAAAATAAATCAGAAGTATAGAGGAAATACGGGATCTTGCGACATCGCTGCAGAAGCAATCGATTCGGGGGAACCATTGACTGCACAACTTAATAAAGCAAGAAAGGAAATGATTCGTCCTGGCAGGGGGGAGAGCCGCCACCTGAACACCGGCCAAAACAAGGGGTGCACACGGAAATCTTACTAAGATCGTCAAACATGACAAGGTAACAATTCGCCTTCCACATCGAACCCGCGGACCGTTCCTTAACATATTGTATTCGAGACAACAACACAAAGGAAGAAAAAAACGTTGCCTGGATAACGTGACGAATGACTCCACAGGAGACAGGTCTAAAAAAGTTACTAGGGGTGGGGAAAAACCCTTGGCGGTAAATGCAAGATCCTCGAATTGACTCAGGGGGGTAGAGGGGGGGGGTGTGAATGCTCCAGGGGGGGGGGACAAAAAAAAGGGAACAAATCGCATGTAGTCAAGGGGGCACGATAAAACCGACAATATATATTTTAGGGGAGAAAAAAAAAAGTTTCAGGAGGGTAGACCAGTATAAGGGAAAGCAGCGTGTCGGGACCTGGGACCGCCAGCGAGGCAAAGGGATCTAATATATCCCATAAGGTTCCCGGGTGGGCATCCCAACAAGAGGGTGGGGAAAACCCGGAGGAAAATAACGAGATCGTCCGAGGGCGCAAAAGACGGTACCTGGCTACCGCGAAGGGGTCGGGAGGCAGAAGAACAAGTTGAGAGAACACCCGAGGAAAATTCCCAAAGGTTTATTACGTGTACGGAGTTAACAGACGCGAACGGACAATTAGGGGGTGTGCGACGCGACAAGCGATGGGGATGCAACTTCGAGTGGAACTCAACATCCACCTTACCTCACGGGGGGGAGGACGCGACGAAAGCAAATAGTTTGGGGGGGCTGGGGCCGCATGGACAAATTAAAATGAACTGTGCCGAAAAGGGAAAGCTGCCATTCAAAGTCCGGGTGTGAAACATTTCGAGAGCCGAGGGGGGGTAGACTATGCGACACGGGTTCTTGAACCACCAAAGCATATTGAGAAAACGAGGAAAAGGGTCTCCTTAAAGTCCATAAGGGGAGAAAGATGGGGGAAACGGGCTGTCCTGGGCGAAATAAAAAAGTGGGACGACCCATGGCGGGTCAATTACGACGTCCTCCTACACTCAAGGAAAGATGGGGCCACGCGTGAGTGCACATAAATGTACTCAGTTGAAGACATAGGGGTCAATAAAGATCTGCAGAGGAGGGGCTTACTGCCCACATGCACCAGACCGAAGCGCCCTGCAGCCGCGACGCGAGGAGGGCTCACTGCCGACGGGATAACAAAAACGTGGAACCAAGTCAAACCACAAACGGAAAGAAAAAGGTGGAAGGGAGAGGGGTATGCGCGTAAGGGAGAAAAAAGACGGTCGGGGATAATAACGCGGGGCACGGAAATAAAATAAAGGTGCACGCGCTACCAAAAGAAGTGAATCCGTGACGGGCTCGACGATAGAGCTCATCCAGACCAACTAAAAAAGGGAAGACAACGGAGAACACTCAGCATTCCGTCCATCATAAGGGACAACGAGTGCGTAGGCGCAAAAATGAAAAAGCTGTGTCCCCCAACGTCGGCAGGATAAGGATTTCGAGAAAAAAGCGGTCGGCAAGCTTGAAGGAAAAACGATGAGGCATTTAGGGAGAGGTGATCGACTGCACGGATTCAAGATCCTTGAGAGGTAAACGGGAAAAGGGGCCTCAAGGAATTTTGATCGCAACAAGAAAAAAATGAAGAAAGACATTTTTCCGTTGTCTGCTAGATACAAGGCGAGGAAAGGCTAAGAAAAAAGGTAGGGTGCTGCGGAGGGGGGAGAGGGGAGTCAATCACCTTGTGCAGAAAAAAAAAACCCGAGGCTCGGCGTAGGCCATACGGCCGAAAAAAGCGACTCCAAATCCGCGTGTCCATCTCGTCGTGAGAAAGGTAGTCAGAAGGCCAAATAATCGAAAGAACATTTGGGGAAGGGGCGATGGGGATACAGCAAATTTGCCAAAGCCCACAGAAAAAAGGTGTCTCACGAGCTGACAACAAGGGTAAAAGGGGGGTTCATATGAAAAAAAAGTGCAAAAAACATTGGAAAACGATCGCCATCAGGGGCAGGGGGGGAAAAATAAAGAAAATATGTCCAACACAAGAAAGGGTTTCATCTGGAAAAAAGGCAAAAAAAAAAAACACACATGAATCAGTCTAAAGGGCCAGATTGAAAGTGGACTTAGATGGTCCATTTATTTCTCTTAGCAACCTCGGGGGCAACAGGTTAAGCGGTGCACTTCTACCAAAACAACATATGGGCAGAAGAGGGGGTCAGAAACCGGTCTGCTGGAAAAAAGACAAGGGGCATACAGAAGAGGCGGGTCTTGGTCGCGTGTAGAGGAATGATTGGGGCGAGCCAAACTTACCAACCACAGGCTGGTCTGGAGAATTTTCGTTAGGAGAAGTGCGTTCCTCACAGGCCGAAAAAAAGGATTCATTAAGGAAACTGGGAAAGGCTAGGGGGGGAGGGGTTCCACTTAGAACAAACTGGAGGAAAAGGGAAAGGTTGGGGCAAGGGGGGGGGCCATTAAAAGATTGTTAAAGCGCATCTTTCTGCGCCGTCTCCCTGTTCTACACCCTGGCGCAATCGCGTGTTATGTCTGTGGGAAAGGAAGGGGGAGGGGTGTGGGGGACGGGGGGGTACGCAACAAGAGCCGCAGGTTACTGCACAGACGAAAAAATCACACGGAGCGGGGGGAGGGGGAGATACGTTGTATGGATGATCCGAAGAATATAAAGAGGAGGGGGGAAAACGAAAGGAAGAAAAACGGGAAAGTACTTAACTGCAACCTTAAGGATGCCCCATGACCTACCAGGGGAACTACGGCAAAAGAAAAAGGAGAAGCTGGAAATGCGAGGGTGAGGCGAGTGCAGTGATGAAGACAAAAAGAGGTGAAAAAAGTAAAAGGGAGGACGGGGTCTAGACTCTTGCGCAAGTAGACGTCCGCAACCTATGGGGGCACTGGCCGAGGAGAAGAAACAACGGAGGGAAAGAAAACAGAAGTGACCATAGGGTCAAAAAAAACGACGTCTACCCCAAAGGAAGCGCAAGAGTCAAAAGCAAAAAAACTGGAAAGCCGGAAGGAAAGTCCACTCAAAAAATGAGGGACTGAGAAAGAGCAAAAGCTCCCTCATAAACGGGGGCGCATGCCTTCCTCGAAGGAATCAAAAAAAAATTCCAAAAAAAGACCCCACGTTAGAGTAGGTCGAAAAAAACCTGAAGGGGGTTTTAAGGGGGGGGGCTCAATGCAAATCGATCTTCGCCAATCGGGAGAATAAAAGGAGGGAGAAAAAAAAAATCAAAAAACTGGAAACAACACGTATTCCGGGATGTGGAAAAAAACCGTCCACGAGGAAGCTAGGAAGCTTCGCGGAGCGTCACAATCAGACGAGACTGAGAACCAAAAGAAAGGGAAGATCGCAAATCACACAAGCGCCAACAAAGGTCACCAAAGCAAGCGTGAAAAACGAAAGGGGAACTCAAGAAAAAGTAAGACCTAAATTTTTGTTGCGCGCCAGTCACAGGCGGTCTCCGAGGAGAAAACAAAAGGAGAAAAAAACCGCCTGGTTGGGTAATCTCTTGGGAAAACAAGAAAATCGGACATTCCAGGTTCAAAAACAAGATCAGCCCGTCGGAACCAGCTAAGGAAATTGGAGGGAAGACCGTCAGTAAAGACAATAGACCGGGGGCATGACTGGAAGGTCAGAAGGGGAGTTGGGGGTGTTAAAAAAGAAAGATGAGAGCCCCATGCCTCCGAGATCGGTCCCTCCGCTAAAGGGAGGAACTAAAAGTACATAACCCACCGTAGTGAGGGGAGCCGAGAAATTTCAAATGAAAAAACACTGACGCGCCTGCGGGGATGACCCTTACTATCCTGTCAAGGGGGACGGAGAACATGTGTTCGAGGAACAAAAACCTCAGAATAAAGGGGGTGGGGGGGGGGGAACCTCCTACACACCCGTGGTGCTAGGGAGTATGGAACAGAGGGGGAGCAACAAGTGCAAAAGAACCTTTCACGTCATGGGGAAACGGTGTCCGAAAGCTGTCCCTCGTATTTGGGGAAGGGGGAGAGGCTTAAAATTTTTCGGGGAGCCGAGGTTAAGTCCGGGCGGTCACAAGGGGGTTGCGCGGGCAGTATGTGAAGCGCAAATAATCCACCAAAAAATATCGCCCGGCTAGATTGGGATGCTCGCAGAAGGAAACAAGGGGGGAAACGAAAGTGAGTCCAGATAGTGTCTGCCGGGGGGAGAAAAAAAAAAGGAAAGGGTAACAAGCAAAGCAGGTCACAGGGGCAGAGGACTAATCAAAAGGGAATCCCCCAGGGGAGATAAGAAAAAAACAAGTCATCGAGAAACCATCAACGGCACAGCTCATTCGAAAAAGGCGGGAAGGCGTGGGTAAAGCGCAATCCTCACAAAAAAAAAAAAAAAAGGAGGAAAAGAAATCGAACCAGGATCTTAAAATGACTAATGAGCCTGTCCTTTCTGGTGTTTCAGAAAAAGTCAGGGGGGAGAGAGGGGATCGCCAGGAGATTAAAACCATTCGTCGAGGAAGGAAGGCCTGGGAGGCCGTCGCCTCAGGAAGAAAAGCAGACTATAGAGGGCCTCACTGGGGAAGTGGTACATAAGGGGGGGGGTGTCGTAGGGCCGGACTCAGTTCTCCGGGCCCATAAAAGATTGCGCGCAGAGGGTTGGCGGCATTGCTCTGCAGAGAGTACCTGACCGAGCCAATTGGGCGCTTCTGCCTCTAGTAAACAGGAGGGGGACAAGAAAGTCAAAATCAGGAAAAGACGTCTGGGACAGCTCGCGATTACTCTGTATGCCAGGTAAATCCCCTGGAAAGAAAGATTGGATGCAATTAGGTCAAAAGAAACGAGGGGAAACATGTCAAAACAAAAAACATAGCACCCGGAACAGGGGAACCAGGCCAAAGGCTCAGCTTCATTTCGCAAAAAGGAACAACATCGCAAGAGGAAAGAGAATGTGAAAAGAAAACCGAATCGGCAGAGTCCCCATTCAAAAGTTTTCAACGAAGGGGTGCGGGGCGAAAAGCCATGCCTCAAGGGAGGACCGGGAGGAGGAGATGCCAAGCAGTAGGGAAGGACGGACGATCTCGATTCAAGGTTAGGTACGCTTAACCCTTGGAAATCTTGATGTCATTCCGGGAAAAAAACAAACCACCACGCCAAGGGCCCTGCACCCATCGCTCTTGGGAAAAAACGGCACGGGGAACATAAGCGCGGGAGTAAAAAAGCGGCGAGAGAGAGTGCCTGGGAGAGGGGGGGTGGGATTACCATGCTGGGGATGAAAGTTTCTGTTTAGATCGGGGGGAGAGGAAAACGCCGGAGAAAGAGGCGAAGATTCCTTCGGTCGGGGAGTAGAAAATCGCATTGGGAAGCAAGAGGCCCGACGGTGGTGCCGATTTGTGTGGGAAGGGGGGGAAATGTTAAAGTTAGCGGCTGGAAGGACGCTCAGGGAAACTTAACCGCAAAACAAGAAAGGAGAAAGCCCTGCCCGCCCATCAGCCCGAAGACTTGGTTTTCGAGGCTATACGGGAAAGGGGGGGGAACACAGGAACCGAGGAGGTCTGCCGCGAGTGGCAAGATCGATTGGGGGGAGAGGGAGAATAACAGGTTATAGGGAAGAAAGTAGACTGTGTTTCGGAACACGGCAAGGCGCCTGGCGAAGCGCACTGCAGGAGCGATTGACTTCCGGCAAAGGGTGGAGGGGGGAGGGAGGCACGCCGGACTAGGTAGGCGGCGTCTTAAAGTGAGGCTGGGGCTCGCCTCTCGCGAATGCCGAAAACGGAACGCAGACCTATGGCAGTCGGTGATCTTCTCTCAACACAACGGATTATTATAAAAAAAAGGGGGGGAAAGGAGGAAAAACTCTACCCACGACACCGCCTCTAGGGAAGTACTCGAAAGAAAAGAAAACTCGGGGCTTAAGAAAAGTAGAAAAGAAAGGCAATGCCGTCAATCGCGCAGTGCCCTAGAGAAACAGGCGCTGAAAAGGGAGGGGAAAAAAAAATCTCTGGGTTAAAAGGGGGAAGAGAGGTGTTTCAGTTAAATGTGAGTCAAGGGGAGATGGACAATCGCATCAAAGGAACGAACTTCGGACTTGCCATATAACGTATAGCCCATCACCATGTATTCATGACTTGTGGTGGGGGGAAAAAGGGAAGGCCGTATCAGCTGCTCTGGTCTCTCGTGAGGAACGTCGCCACCCATCTAATGTCTCATCTGGCCTGTAAAAGAGGGAAGGACGAAAAAGGTCCCACCTCCCTTTTGCCGGGGTATGAACGTTAACAGGGAAAACGCTAAGGTCGAGAGTACCCCAGACAATAGAATGAATATTGGGTTTGGCAGGCGAAAAGGTTCATCTTCCCGAAAACGCAGCAAATGTCTCGAAACAAAGCCTTGGGGATAGGCACAAAGAGAAAGGAAATGAAAACGCTCTCGCGCCCCTAGGGAAACAAGAATAACGAGTGGGGTCTGGGTATGGGTCGTCAAGATAACCGGGGCAGAAGTGCGGAGAAAAATCGGACTATTAAAAAGTTTGTGGCGAAAGCCTCACAGAAGAAAAGGCCCAAGAGAAATTCGCCGAGGGCCAGGTCCTTGCTCGCCGTCCAAGTTGAGGAAAATCTGCGGGAGGATGGTCGAACCGTTTAGCGTACTCATGCAAAACCTCAAAGGGGAAACTCTCTTGTGAGGAAGAAGAAAAACTGTGCCCCCAGGGGGGGTCGGATAATCTGAAAGGTGAGGGAGAAAGGCAAAGAAAAAAGGGGGCTTCAATTCTGCCGGACCTGGGTTTGGAAAGAGAGAATAACGGGGGGAAGGCCCTTGTTAAAAAAGGGCCTCACTTACTTTCCAAGAATGTTCAAAGGGCAGGGGGGGGCAGGTTTAAGCCGGGAATACCGAGGGGGGCGCTGGGCTTTATGGGGAAATTGGTGAAGTCTCAAGCCTTGTGGTCATCGGGGAAGGAGGGAAAAACAGGATTTTTCCTGAGCGCTTCAGAGGGGTCGGGTGAGAAAAAAGAGGGGGGGTGTCTAATGAAAAAGGCCGCCCGTCAAGGAAAAAGGGGTTGTACAGGAATGGAGTGAGCGCCCTCCTCCGCAAAAAAGACAGAGTCCCTTCAGATTGACTGCGCTGCCTAGCATCGAAAATAGAAAAAGGGGGATGAACAGGAGAAAAGAGTTCGGAAAGTGAGCCTGAGAAAAGTCCTTACGAGGAAAGAAGAAGAAGGGAAAGGGTACGAAGCATCCTGAATCCCGGCCGGTAGGAACGAACTCCAAAAGAAAAACGAGGGAAGAGGGCAACCAGGGGAAGAAAATAGGCTCAGACGTCCCATGGAACAGATCGCGTTTTGGGCTAAGACATAAAAAAACAACAACAACAGTGGAGGAAAATAAGATTCACCACTCTCTCCGAAACGCATTCCTAAGGACAGGGGAGGGGGTTGGAGATACCTGCAAGAACTGGAAGGTGTACACAGACGGCCCTTAGGGCACCGCTTGAGAAATCGAAGAGGGGGACCTTCAAACTCAAGATCCGAAAAGGAAGGTTTCTCCCGGCCTCCCTCGCATCCAAGCACGGTGCTGGAAAAAAAAAAGGGCCGGGAAGCTGATCATGAAATCGCAGGGAAGGAGAAAGAGAAGGGGAGTAGGCGTGAACGGCTCGCAGAGCCATGAAGGACCCTAAAGAAAACATTGGGGGAAGGATAAAACTCGAAGTAAACATCTGATAACCCGCACAAGAAAAAGAGAAGACGACTCAGGAAAAGAAAAAAGACTATGACGCTAACTACACCTTTCCCCATTCCGAAAAGCTTGGGGGGGAAGATTGCATTGAAACATCAGAGAAAGAAGAAAACTAAAAGCACCACGGTGTAGCCGGAGCGATTTAAAACCACATTTAAAGGCAAGGGCTTCGCACTGGACGGCAGAAAAAAAATTAATCAAGAGGGGAATCCAGAGCGGCGATCCTGCGGGAGAAAAAGAGGGGATTGGGGGGGGCAAAGTTATTATAACCGAAGCTCCATATCCAGGAAGGGAAGGAGTGATGGCGAGCAACAGGACCTGGCGCAGGACTCGGGAGATTTGCTTCTGTGTCGCTTCGAACCACCGAAAGGAGGTAGGTCCAAAAAGTATGGAACCCGGTCTAGTTTCCTGGACAGAAAGGCACATGGGGGCAGTAGGCTGTGTGGCGGAGGATTTAATCTTTAGTTCTAAAATGTGAAGACCCGAGCATTCCCAAAGGCGGGTCGGAGAATTTGGACTGGTTGAGGGGGGGGTGTATCACTTTTTCGGAACATTAGCGAAGGAAAAAAAAAAAAGAGGATCGGGGGGGGACATGAGTAGAAAAATGCCGGTCTCGTTGGAAGTTCAACCTCAACTTCCCTGTGGTTGCCGGATTGTGGGGGGCTCCCGGAAAAGGGTTCATAGAAGAATTCGGTGGGGGAAGGCGTCGATTGTGACGCCTGAGCGAAAAAATCAGCTCGTTCCAGAAAATACTGCCTTCCCGTCCCGAAAGAATGACTGGGGGGGAGGGGGGAATATACTTTGGGGGGGAACTAAGGGAGAAAAAAGAAGGGGGTTGGGAGAAGAGAGAATAACTTGATAAGAACATTTCACTTAAAGATTCCCAGGGGACTACATAAGGCTGCAGTGCAAAGGCTCACTGTCGAGCAGAGGGAAGGGGAAGGCGGGGTACCTTGGGGAGAAGAGGAACGCATGAAAAAAATGTGGGAAAGT